>Ga0210397_10000230_pt1 | contig 41578 bp, 22 predicted proteins | sample IncBWH2OmetaG_FD_160126 | JGI IMG/M metagenome (GOLD analysis project Ga0210397, IMG submission 160126) | Forest soil microbial communities from Barre Woods Harvard Forest LTER site, Petersham, Massachusetts, United States - Inc-BW-H-2-O ...
CCACACAGTTTCGCCGGCGCTGGTCGCGTGGGAGCTTGGGTACTCTTGCCCCACAAAGGGTTCTATATTCACGAAGGCCCTGACAGGAACAAAGGCGGAGTCGGTGGTTCGCTCGGGTGTATCGAGATAATGGACGCTCGATGGAATGAATTTCTTGACGAAATCGAGCATCTCGGTAATGCGTCGTGTGCTGCCATCGGCGGTGCAGGCAAACTTAAGGTAAGGATAGAAGGAGACCACTATCCAAATGCAACGCTGCTCGGTGCTATTCCCGTCACGAACTAGGAGCTCGAGTTTTGAAGTATGAGGCTATTCCAAATTTACTTCATCAATGGCTTCAGACACTAGGAAGGTGCTCGATATTAAACCGGTCAATACACTTGGCTCGCTACGACTCCCAGCAATAACGCTTTTCCTCTGTCTGATTGGTGCCTCAAACCACATCCTCGCACAGAATCCGATTCTTCCCGGCGACCATCCTGATCCCACGATCGTGCGCATTGGCGACGTTTACTGGACAACGAGTACATCGGGTAACTGGGCGCCCGAGTTTCCCCTTTACCACTCCATTGATCTTCGCCATTGGATAGCCGCTGGGCCTGTATTTTCGCATACGCCAGAGTGGGCCTCCGGAAGCTTCTGGGCACCGGAGTTGGTTGTTGATCACGGACGCGTGTTGGTGTACTACGTTGGCCGCAAGCGGGGTGGCCCGCTTTGTGTGGCGGTTGCGACCGCAGCGGGCCCAGCAGGTCCCTACACCGATCATGGGCCCATCCTATGCCAACCAGACGGCTCGATAGATCCGTCGTTCGTGCGTGACGAACACGGACTGCCGTTCCTGATCTGGAAAGAGGACGGCAATTCGGAAGGCAAGCCTACGCCGATCTGGGCGCAGCAGCTGAGCGGGGATCTTCTCCACCTGATCGGGAGCAAGACCCAGCTCATCGTCAATGATCCCGCAAGCTGGGAGGGCGGAGTCGTTGAGGGACCCTATGTCTTCCGCCATGCAGGACGCTTCTACCTCTTTTATGCCGGAAACGCCTGCTGTGGTGCTGCCTGCCACTACGCTGAAGGCGTTGCCCGCGCAGATCAGCTTTTTGGCCCCTGGGAGAAGGACCCGGCTAATCCCATCATCCGTCCTAACGCCGCATGGAAGTGTCCCGGCCATGGAACGACGGTCGAGACTCCGTCCGGTAGAGACTATTTTCTGTACCACGCGTATCCTGCGGTGGGCGCAGTGTCCCTGGGACGAGAGTCAGTGCTCGATGCTATCGGTTGGGACTCAAAGGGATGGCCAACGATCAACTCGGGGCATGGTCCAAGTGGAGGGTTACTGCTTGGCGAGGCAGCAGGCGTGAAGAAACCTTTTGTCGATAACTTCCGTCAGCCAATTCTCGATCCGGAGTGGAAGTGGCCGATTGACCATGCACCAATTTTCTATACCGGCAACGGGCGTTTGGTATTGGAATCCTCGGCAGACGAGGTTCCGGCATTCCTTGGACGTTCTCTGATGACTTCGGCGTACGTTGCGACTGTTGGAGTCAATACAAGTGGGGGTGCAGAAGGCGGTCTCGGCTTGATCGGTGACGCGGAAACAAGGCTGGTGCTGTCAATCAAAGGAAATCGCCTAGAAATTTTCCGGATCACAAGCAAATCGCGAGAGGAACTTTGGCAGACGGAACTGGGCACTGCCGCCGTCGTTTGGTTGCGGATGAGTTCGGGTGGAAATGCAGAGGCCATTTTCAGTTACAGTCTGGATCAAAAGCAATGGACGACGGCGAAAGAAGGGGTCAGCCTCGCTGGCCTGCCACCATGGGATCACGGGTTGCGCCTTGGCCTGGTGAGTCAAGGGCCAAAGGGAACCCGCGCGAGCTTCGTTGATTTCTCTCTTGACACAAAAAACTAACGGATTCAGGGAGTCTGTGGGGATAACTGCGGCGAATGGTTTGCGCGGCCGAGTTTTGTGGCTTCTCGAAGCTCCGCTTGTCCCTCGTCTTTCCTTCCCATGTGGGCCAATGCCAAACCACGATAGTAATGTGCGGGGCCATAGTTCGGAGCGGTCTTTTCTGCAGCGGTCAGGTATCTCTCAGCCTTGGCATAATCCTTGGCTCGAAACGCCAGCACGCCCAAGCCGGTGAGCGCCCCTCCATGCGTCGGATCGCGCTCCAGCGTTTTGAGGAAGAAAGACTCTGCTTTCGCGTCCCGATGAGCATCCAGTTCAATTTGTCCGATCTGAAAGTACGACTCGGTTTGTGCGGGCTGAAGCTGAATTGAGCTCTCAAATTCCACGCGGGCCTCGTCGGTTCGTAGTTCCATCGCAAGGACATGACCAAGGCCGAAGTGCGCCGAGGCATCGGCGGGTTGGGCGGCAAGGTATGTCCGAAAGTCAACTTCAGCGACTGGTAGATGTTGCCGTTCTGTCTCCAGACGAGCAAGCGCATAGAGAATGCCGGGATCGTTTGGCATTAGCTTTCGAGCGGTATTCAGAGCGTCCTCTGCTTCCGGATACAGGTACAACTCCGTTGCCTCGATTCCGAGTTCGAGCAGAAGCTTCGGATCGTCCGTCAACTTTGTTCGAGCGTGTTGCAACACTTGCAGAGCGACTTCGGGGTGGCCAGAGCTCCGGGCGGAGAGTGCCAACTCCGTTGCCGCCGCAAGTTCTCCGCGCCGAGCGTCGGAGTTGGTGGGAGTAATAGCGAGAACCGTCTCGAAACGATCCATGGCTTCCGGATTGCGGTGCACGGATAGGAGTAAGTCGCCCATGGCGAGGTTGGGAGCGATAGAGTTGGGACTTAGAGACAAGGCGGTGATGAACAATTTTTCTGCTCCTTCCTGATCGCCTTGATCGATGCGCAGTTGCCCCAACAAGGTAAGCGCCTCAACATCGTTAGGCTGGGTGACTAGATACGGCCGTAACAGCGACTCGGCGGCATCGGGGTGATGCGATGCCCGCAACTCGCGCGCTTTGGCTAGTGCGGTCGAAGTAGTCACGGGTGTTGTTTGTTGCGGCTGGGCACCTATAGCAACGAGAGCAAGCACTGACGCAGAGAGTAGCATCGAAGCGCACTTCTTTCCTGACTCAATATGGGATTTCTGCTGAAAGAGAGATTGCAGGCTCATGGCTGTGGAGTCACGATTGAAGGTACGGGAGATGAGTCCGCTCCCTTCCCCGCGTGGGTGATCGACTTCGCCTCTTCGGCTTTGAGCTTTTGCAACTGGAGGAGCGCTTGTTGGGCGTCGTCCTTGCGGTCGAGCTTCTGATAGGCGCGGGCCAACTGGTAATACGCACTTTGTTCAATGAAGGGAGAGGGCTGATTCGCCAGGGATTGCTCCAACCAGTGCACTGCTTCGGCCGTTTGACCGAGCTGAGCGAGTCCTAGCCCGAGATAGAAGTCAGTCGGAGCCGGGCGAGCATGTAAGGCTTCCGCTTTTCGCAGCAGCGGGACACCCTCTTCAGGTTTGCCGGCGAGCACCTTCATGCTGCCGAGACCGTAGAGGGCAACGACGCTGCTTGGGTTAAGTTGCATTGCCTGTTGATAAGCCTTGGCAGCCGCATCGTTTCGGCTGACCTTTTGGTTCGCTTCTCCCAGGAACTCATACAGGTCTGCGTTGTTCGGTTGCTTGCGGATCGCCACCTCGTACTCTGCGATTGCTTTCTCCGGCTGTCCGGACGCTGAAAGACTTTCAGCCAATGCGCGGTGGACAAGTGCGGAATCAGGGTCCAGTTCGTAAAGCTGTTTATAGAAATTCTCCGCAACAAGGCTGTGCGCTCTGCCGGAGTAGTAGAGAATGTTCGCGTCTTTTGGGCTAAGAGCGGCTGCGTGATCAAGCGGGTCTGTTGCTCTTTCCGGATGACCTGCCTCGATTTCCACGACTCCGAGCCAGGTTAATGCTTCGGTGTTATCGGGGCTCAGCGCAATCTCCCCACCCAGCGACGTTTTGGCGAGGTCCAGCTGACCCATTCGATATTGAGCGATTCCCAGAAACATGTGTGCGCCTGGAAGTTTTGGATTGAGATCGGTGGCCCGCTTCAGCGCTCGACTTGCCTCGTCGGTCTTGCCTTCCTGTAGCTGGGTTAGTCCAAGTCCTAGATAACCATCCGAAAGGGAGGGTGCAGCGGCGATCACCTGTTGAAAGATCGACTCGGCAGCTGCAGGATTGCCATTGTGCATGGCTTCACTGCCGGAATGAAGCAGTTTTACGATGGAAGCTTGCTGATCCGAGGTTTGTGCTCGCAAAGGTCTACTGCCCACAGGTGCACCAAGCGCAAGTACCAAGAGAAACCTGAGTGTGGGGCAGCACCTTTGCATAACGTTGTCCTTAGTTATACAGCCGCAAGAAAGACGAGGAAGTAGCCATACAAGGTGCCGGGCTACTTCTCGATCTTCATCCCTCGGCCAACTATGTAGTGCTGGCGCTCGACTCTACGGGTTAGAAATTGATCTTTCCGGTGACTTGCATATTCCTCGGACCGTAATCAACTGCGCCCGGGATTCCGAATCCTATCGCCTGAGATGAATCGCCGGGTTGCTGGTCCGGCAGACCCATACGGTGCCGATTGAAGACATCGAACGCCTCACCTTTGAGTTGGAACGTCAATCTCTCAGTCAGGTGAAAGTCTTTTATCAAACTCACGTCTTCCGCTAAATAGTTCGGACCAGTGATAGCTTCAGTCACCCGGGGCATGTTGCCAAAGGCGAACGGAGCAAACGAGCATGGAGCTGCGACCGTGCCGCAGCCCGGCGTGAAAGGACGTGGCCAATTCGTACCCTCCCGATTTTGATCAATGAAGGCTGCGTTGGCCATCGCAACTCCAGGATCGCTCGCGCCGTTCGTCCCGGCCGGTCGGTAAGCTGGCTTAAACCACGATTGTCCATTGAAAGCACTTGGACCATTCTTGTCTTTCTTATACGCATCGCTTGCGAGGCCAGTGGAAGCAGCTGGTCCCTTCGTATAAGTAATACAGTTCTGATAGTAGGGGATTCCGGTCGTACAACCGAAGCTGATGGGTTGACCACTCTGGTAGCGTTGAATCGCCCCGACCTGCCATCCTCCAATCAACACGTCGAGCGCTCTGTTGTTGTTCAGGAATCTTCGGTTCTTGCCGAAGGGCAACTGATACAGATAGCTCAGCGAGAAAGTTTGTGGAATGTTCTGTACGCTTACCGCCTTGTCTAGTTTCAGATTCCCGGAGCCCGGTGCCTGTTGCAACTGGTTGCCGGCTACATAGCTGAAGGGAATCGTCGAGTCCGCGTCCGTGAGCGTCTTCGACCATGTGTACGACGCTTGCAGGTTGAATCCATTACGGAAGCGACGGGCCAGCGACACGACCATTGCGTTGTATGAAGAATGGCCAAGATTTTCCAGGCAACAGTCGCCCTGAATGAAGTCGTACTGAGGGAATGGGCGCAACGCCTGGCCCAGGTTGCCCTGGAAGGTTCCGTAGGGAGCGTTCACCCCAAAATTTGAACCTCCCAGCGGAATGAAAAACTGAGGGTTGTTCAAACGGTCTCCGAGGGTGAAGTTCGAAGGTGAAATATTATTGATATTCGATAGATCGCCGGAGCGCAGGTTCTGGGCAACCTGACCGATGTATCCCATGGTGAAAATTAGATCCTGCGCCAACTCGTCCTGGAGTTGCAGGCTCCAGTTGCTTGTCATTGAAGGTCGGCCGTCCCTGGGCAGGATCACCTCGCCGCCAACTGCCGTAAAGTTTCCCGGTCCACCTTGAGCGGTAAGTTGTGTTGGATCCAGACTCGGGGCATAACTAACGTTTGGAAAACCAACCGTGCGGTTTGTCGGATCTGAGCCGCCTGTACTGTCCAGTTGAAATGCCGGAGTAAACGCTCCACCAGTCGTAGGACCCTGGTTAATGAAGAAGCTGCGACCTTGCGTGTAGCCGGCATCCATTGCCCCACCGAAGTCGTTATATTGCAGTGGACCGTAAATAATAGCCCCTCCACCGCGTATTACCGCCTTGCCGCTTGTACCGGGAAGCACGTAGGCAAAACCAACACGCGGAGAAATATCCTTGTACCAGGTATCGGCCCACGCTGTGTTGCAGTTGCAGTTTGCTCCGAAGACCAAGGCACCGGGGTGACCGCCAGCCGCGGCGTCGGGAGCGGTAAGGCTCAATTCCGAAGTTCTGTTCAAAGCCTCATGTCGAGGCACATCCACGTCGTAGCGGAGGCCAAGATTGATCGTGAGATTGGGAGTCACCTTCACATCATCTTGCACAAAACCGGCGATGTAGTGCGAATTCCAGCGTGGATGATCGTTGAAGACAGTCTGCCCACCATTACCCACTTCGCCTAATAAGAAGCTGGCAAAAGGATTTCCTGATCCACAACAGGCATTGCTGACTCCGGCTGTCTGATCGCGATAGAAATTGAAGGTGTCCTGGTTGTAATTGATAGTCGAATATTGCTGATAACGGAAATCGACGCCGAACTTGAAGCTGTGTCTACCCTTTTGCCAATTTACGCTGTCATTGACACGGATGCCATTGTCAATATTTTGTCCATTCTGCTGTTGGCCAATTGTCGAAGGGGCGTCGGGACTGGGAAAGATGAGGACTGGGTAAAACGTCGAGTGGTCGTTCGCAATACCCGCCGAGGTTGCTGTCAGGCTGGATCCGAGAGTTGGGGACAGGTTAATGCTGTTAGTCCGGTTATAGCCAAGATTGAGATGGTTCAAGAGCGTGGGGGTGAGGGTGTAATCCCAACCACCCCGAACGTAGTGGGTCGTAAAGTCCTGAACGAAACCATTATTGTTGAATGGTTGAGGAAAGCTAGGGCTGGCAGTGTCCTTGAAATTTTCACGTGTGCTGTAGGTTACAAAGATCTTGCTCCGCTGGGTGAGATTCTGATCGACGCGGATCGTATACGTCGTGTTAATGTTCGGCACGCTGGCAGCGAACGAATAGTTGTTCGTGTAGCCGAAGACGTCTGTGGACGTTGGAGCCTGGTTTGGAGTGGGAAACCCAGCGATCAACTTTTGCGCAGCCGCACTGAACCTCGTCGATGAGAATGCGTTGCCTGGAAATGGGGTGCGGCAAAAAACGCCCGGGGAGATTTGAACGCTCGTGCTCGGATCAAAGATCTGGTTATACAAGATCGGCTGATTAGTACAAGGATTGATCAGGACAGGGTAGGGGATTCCCGCTACTGTGGTTCCTCCCGGTACCGGACTTCCTAAGATATCGCTGAAGTTTCCGGTGCGTTCAGCGGCAGTCGGCACGGTGGATTGAATTACATTGCCGAGATGCAACTGATACTTCTCCCACGCGAAGAGGAAAAATGTGTGATCTGTTCCGTTGTATACCTTGGGAATGCGGACCGGGCCGCTGAACGTCCCGCCGAAGTCATATTTGCTGTCCTGTGGCTTGCTATAGGCGCATTGGACCTCAGGTACGCCCTGACAGTTAAGGGCTCTGTAGCCGTTGTTGAACCAGTTGTTCGCGTCGAAGACTCTGTTCTTGATGATCGCGTACCCGGTTCCATGAAAAGCATTCGACCCCGACTTGACGGAGAAACTTTCAATTCCTGCCGTCGTGCGGCCGAACTCCGCGGATGGAGTCGAGGTGGTGACCTTGAACTCCTGCAGGGCTTCGATCGAGGGCGAGGTCTCGTCAAAGGACGAGCCGTTTTCGCTACGCTGAATGCTTGCTCCATCGAGCAGAACCTCAGCCCCGTAGGCCTGTCCACCGCTCAGCCTTGAGAAGAACACGCCATTGCCGGTATTTCCACTGGTGCCGCTTCCAGGACCCGTTGTTCCTGGGAGCAGAAAGACAAAGGTCTCAGGGGACCGTAATCCGCCTACACCGGATGCGAGGGACAGGGGCAGATCTTCAATCTGCTTATTGGAAATTGTGCCGCCGATTTCGGAAGACTCTGTTTCAACCCGATTACCGCTTGCGTCAACGCTGACCACTTCGTTTACTGCGCCCGTTTTTAGCGTGACATTGAGCGAAGAGGTGACATTGATCTGGACCAGAACGCCTGTATTGGTTGCCGTGGCAAAGCCGGGGGCGACGACCGTTACTGTGTAGACTCCAATCGGAATATCGGCAAATTTGTACGCGCCTGCAGAAGTCGACTTCGTTTCGTTCTTGCCACCTGTGGCTTGATTCGTGGCCGAGATGGTGGCACCGGAGATCACAGCACCGCTGGGATCGGTAATACTGCCGGCGAGAGCCCCGCGGGCGGATTGTGCGACCGCTTTGTTGGTGAAGGAAATGGCAAGGAACGACAAAAAGACGACGGTAAAACGCACAGTCTTGATTATCTTAATGAAGCGGGGCATGAGGCTCTCCTGGAAAACCACGCTGGAAATTTGAAAAGTTTCGTTTTGGACACTCAAGAAAACGATTACTTTGAAAGACATGGTCGATGTAGCGATTTATGTTTAAAAGGCTCTCGGATTTTTCAGTCAGTCAAAGGTCGTACCTTTCCAATCAATCGAATTCCGTACTGTTCGATCCATCGAAGGTCGTACTTTAATTAGAGAGAAAACTATCGGACCCTGGCAAAGAATGTCAACACCATTCGTCAAAAACTGCTTTCATAAAGCGAACATCGCTGATTTGAGCATTCAGCGAGCAGCCGAGGAATTCACTAAGCGAGCTGCGGTTTCGAACTCCGTTTTCGCTTCTGCCTGACGCCCAAGGTGGCGATAGGCCTGACCCAGGAGGAAATGGAGGTTCGACCTCTTGGGGTCGAGTCGCGTTGCCGTCTCCAGATATTTTGCGGCCTCGGCATAGTTGGACTTTTGCGCGTAGATCTGGCCCAGTTGTTCGTGAATACGCGGGTCCTGCGGTGCGATGAACACGGCACGGAGCAGAAGCGGCTGAGCCTCTTCGAGCTTTCCCTGATGCAGCAACACTATTGCGAGATTTAACAACGGCTGCTCACTGGCCCTCTGGGGCGGCTCGGCGTCCTGCCACGCGATCGCTTGTCGGTATGCAATCACCGCGTCATCCGTCTGGTTGAGCCCTTCGTACGCAAGTCCGAGATTGTTCTCCACTTTGACGCTTCCCGGAGCCAAGGCGATGGCCTTTTTGAAACACTCTAGAGCATCGCCAAATCGTTGCTCAGTATAACGAAGCCGGCCGAGACTATACCAACCTTCCGGATCCTCCGGATTCATCTCGACAGAACGCAAGATCCACTTGCCGGCATCGGCAGTATCGTCCAGCAGCACATAATCTTGTCCGACTTCTCTTAGCTGCTCGGCGGTGGGGGTTTGTAGTGCGGCTGCGCGCGTGTACTCTTCCAACGAGTCCTTTGGCTTGTTCTGACGCAGCAGGGCGTAAGCAAGCAGATAGCGCGCGTCCCCCGACCGAGAGTCCATAAGCAGATAAGTGCGCAGTGCGTTTTCTGCGCCCTTGAAATTTCCCGCCGCCATCATGCTCCGGGCATCTGACAGAAGTTTGGGCGAATCAGTCGGTGCATGCGCCACACCGAGTCCTGAGATCGAGGGAACCTGCGCGCCGCCTATATAGCCGACGGCAAATATAACCATCGCCAGCACCGGTCTGACGAAAGACCAGCCGCCCTTCTCCGCGGGAAGGTTTGCCTGTCTCAATGCAGACCGATCCTGAAATTGGAGTCCTGCGAACCGGATGGCTCGTCGATCTTGGTGATAAGGTCCCCCGCGATATGCGTGAGAGTCTGACGGACACCACTTGGCCATCGAATCTCGATTGTTCCAGCAACGGAGTCCCTGCCCCGCTTGTTGTTGCCGCTGGCCCTGTTCCATCGACTGGTCAACTCGCAGATCAAGCTCCCTTGGATGGCCGATCTTGGAGGCGAAAAGGTCCATTTATCAACCCGCGCTCCTTCGGATGCTGTCCACATGCACTATAGGATAAAAAAGCGCGCAACCCCACAGATTTACCTGTCAGCAAGAGGGGCCGGCCTCCCGAGGGCTTACGACAAAGGCTTACACTTTCTCCGTCATATTTGACGCGTTTTATTGCTCTTCGGCCTTTGCGCGGAGGGAAAAACCAGCCACAATTTCGGCCACAGACAACAATGCGAGCCCGTGAGGACTCGCTAGTTGTTGATTATTGGAGGCGCGGGTCGGGATCGAACCGACGCATAAAGGTTTTGCAGACCTCTCCCTTACCACTTGGGTACCGCGCCTTGGTGGGCTGACTTCCGCCCTGACGAATTGTAGGAGAAGTTTACCGCAGGCAGGTCTTATTTGGAGCGGGAGACCGGGGTCGAACCGGCGACATCTTCCTTGGCAAGGAAGCACTCTACCACTGAGCTACTCCCGCTCTTCTTCTATTAAGTATACTGAGCGCATTCTCTATGGTCAACGAGAGTGGAACATTACCGAATCGCTAGCGGTAGGCAAGTAAATTCTATCTATTGCCTGACCAAGTGGCACAACATCCTAGTTCGACGGTTCTGGCAAATTGATTGCGATTCGCGGCCCAGCGGTCAGATTAGAGCGACGGCGGGTAAGATGCGGGGTGATCAGAAGAATGAGCTGGCTGGAATCGGTCGCGGTGATTTTATCCGCGGTAGCAGTCTGAAATCCTGGAAGTTCGCCGAGTCCCGGAAGTCCGTTGATGCTGGCGGACTCGCTCTTGGAGAGATTGCTGACCATCATTGCAGTGTCCCCATCGTCGATCGTAACGTCCGATGCGAACTGCTGACTATTAAGGATTGGAATATTGTTGACCGAGCCACCGGTAAGCGCCTCGATTTTGAGGTCGATGTGCATCTTGACTGCTCCCGACTTTTGAACTGTCGGGGTTGCCTTCAAGGTAAGGCCTAGGTCCTCATACTGAATTTGAGGAATCGTGATCGGAGATCCGACCGCGGCGTTAAGTAAGCTGGTGGCGCTGACTCCATTAATTGACACGCCACTCAGCGCCGAGGAAACGTTGGACAGTCCACTCGAGTAAGTCGCGGTTGTGATCGGATAGCGCTCGCCTACCCGGAAGGTAGCTGATTGCCTGTCCCCAACGCGAATCTGCAAATCATTCAAGGCGCGGGTATCACTCGAAGTCAGCGCCAGATTGAACGCAGGGTTCTGATTGGTGGTGACGCCAGTTTGTGTGATGCCGCCGCCAAAGAAGCCCACCGTATTGGACAGCAGTGCGCTCTGAACCAGTCCCGATGCAATGAGCGCAAGAGCAATCGTTATGTTGCTCGCCCCCGCGGGGATTAGGCCCTGCGCGATAGCCTGGTTAACAAGAGTTTGATTTGAGCTGACAATGTTTTGTGCTGCAGCAGCCACATTGTAGATGCCGACCTGTTGGGGGAGTTGAGCGCCGATATTGCGTTGATTCGTCTTATCGATCGAGTAGAGCTTAAGGTCGATCATAACTTCACTGCCCCCATCGATCAGGTCGGCAAGTGTGAGATTAATGTAATTCAGTGTCGCCTGCGGGGCACGGATGACGAGGGCTCCGGAGCTTTTGTCAATATTGATCTGTTTGACATCGAAGACATTGCGAACGACATTACCGAGTTCGTCCATCTGTTCGTTGGTCATGCCAGGGATATAGATGGATTCTTGTAACTGACGTTCAAATTTTTGTCGATTTTCCGGAGTATCCTTCGCGATAATTACGCTCTTAGAATCAAGCGGCACGGCGATGAGATGGGCCATGTTGAGTAGGATCGACACGGCTTGCTGATAGGGAGCATCATCGAGATCGAAGCGCAGATTTTGGTGCTGCACGGACTCATCGAAGGTTGCGCGGATACCGTAACTGGAGAGGACTTGGTGGATAACATCCTGTCCATCGCCTCGAACATGTGAGCTCTGTAAGCCGGGAGTCGGCAGGAGCGTAATGGCCTCTGCAATCGAAGGCGAGTCGCGTATCCAAGGCTCAATCTCGGGATGAAAGACTTTTGGAAGCGCGCCGGAGGCCGGATTCTGGCTGATCGCGTTTTGAGGATCGAGGAGGCGGGCTTCGGCAAGAAGCGTTTCGGCCTTTTCGCTCTGGCCTAAAAGTCGTGCCTTGCCGGCTTCTTGTATGAGTTGGTTAACGTGTCTCTGATGCGCGATGGAATATGCGGTTGCGTAGTCGTTATTTGCGGGATTGAGTTTGGTTGCTTTGTTGAATTGGGTCTCTGCGCCGGACACATCGTTATGCTCCAGCATGCGCGCACCCGCAATATAGGCCTCTTCGGCTTCCTGAACCTGGCGCTTTTCTGGTGGAACTTTACCCGTAGAAGAACTCGACTGCGCCAAAGTCGAACCGCAGAGCGTCAAAATGGCGGCCCATCCGATCATGATTGAAGCCCGACAATAAAGGGTGACTCTCATTACTGCACGTTAGACGGAGCCAGTGATCAACGGGCACTCGCAATACTTTGAATTCGTGGACGTTCGCTGCTCGGAGGTCTACGCATTCCATTGCGGATCTGCGCCGTATTCATATCCAGTTCAGCAAGCGTACGGCTGAGGGTATTGCGATGCATGCCGAGTTCTTCGGCGGCCTTGCACTGGTTGCCTTTGTGCTGCGCAAGCACTTCGAGGATGTAACGCTTTTTGAATTGGCGAACGGCTTCCGAGTAAGGGATTCCGGCGCTGTGCATCTGCGTGATCAAACCGTCCATTTCGCGCTTCAAGGTTATTCCTCGCTGGTGATTCCTTCGCGGAACCACTCTGTCATTGTGCCTCTACGAAAGCGGTTTGATCCAATTGGGCGTGTTGTGCTTGATCTGTTCGGCGCCGCTCAGAATCTGTTGCTGAAGTTCGTGAGGTACAACGAAGGATACCGCATGAGCCCCGGCAAGGAAATAGGGAGATAGATAGGAATTTTCGATCCACTTGGAATGGGGCTGAAAAGCGGCAATAGCAAGCAGGATCGCCACGCCAAATAGGCACCCTCGAACAAATCCGAAGGCGGCGCCCAGGAGGCGGTCAAAGAAACCAAGCCCAATAGCGTGAGCGGTACGGTTCAAAGCTTTGCCAGCGATGGCGCTGAGAAGCATTACCCCGATGGCTATCAGGAAAAAGGCGACGATCTGAGCAGTGGTAGGAGAACTGATCAGGTGCTGGACTAACACAGAGACCCTGTTGTAGTTCCAGCATGCAAGCAGAAGGCCAGCGATCAGCCCGCCAAGGGAGAAGAGTTCAAGAATCAGTCCACGAAAAAAAGCCATAATGACGGAATAGGCCACAATGGCAGCAAGAAACAGGTCGAAGAGATTCATACGGTTGAGTTATTAATTAGTTCGTTACGCCCCGTAACCAGGTGAAATGCCTCGAGATACTTTTCACGTGTTCGCAAGACGACCTCATCAGGAAGGGCTGGCGCAGGTGCTTGCTTGTTCCAGTGAATTGATTCGAGGTAATCGCGAACATATTGCTTATCGAAAGAGGGTTGGGGTCCTCCGGGATCGTAAGTTTCGGCAGGCCAATAGCGCGAAGAATCGGGTGTAAGAACCTCGTCAGCAAGAACAATGGTGCCGTCAATCAGACCGAACTCAAATTTGGTATCTGCGAGGATGAGGCCTTTGCTGGCGGCGTGTTTTGTGGCCTTGGTATAGATATCCATGGTCAGGTCGCGAAGTGCATTGGCATGGGTTATTCCGATCGTTTGTACTACTTTTTCGAAGGAAATGTTCTCGTCGTGGCCGCCGGTGTGGATCTTGGCAGCAGGAGTAAATATCGGCTCAGGCAAACGATCCGATTCCCGAAGACCCCTAGGCAATGGAATACCACAGACGGCCCCGCTTTGTTGATAGTCTTTCCATCCCGAACCGGAGAGGTAGCCCCGAACGACGCACTCGATGGGAAACATCTTCGCTCGCTTGACGAGCATGCTTCGACCATCAAGTTGACTCAGATATGGGTGTAACACTCGTGGAAATTCCGATAGATCAGCAGTAACAAGGTGGTTAGGAACTGTACTCTTGAGAAAATCGAACCAGAAGAGGGAGAGTTGAGTAAGTATCCGGCCCTTGTCGGGAATTCCACTGCCTAGTACATGATCGAAGGCCGAGATGCGGTCGGTGGCGACAAAGAGAAGATGGTCACCGGGAAGGGAATAGATGTCACGAACCTTACCCCGGGCAGTAAGGGCGAGGTTGCCAAGGTCGGTTTGGAGCAGAGCATTTGGCATCGGATTGGCAGTTTCACCTCGATAGATAACGTTGGAGGACGTTCAGCGAAGAGGGAGGATTTTGTCGAATATTGGAGGTGGATCGGAGCCCCATCGCGGGCATCGCCCAATCACCATTTTTGCAGAAGGCTCAAGAATGGCAAAAGCGGCATATGAATTGCATTCCCGATTGTTAAAGGGAACATTCTGAATTCGGTGGCGAAGAAACGGCAGAAAAGGAGGGCTGTAGTAGATCTGAACATCGACACCCGCATTTCCTTCTGCATTAGCCCATGGAACAACCTCAAAAAATATGTGATTCCCAATAAATTGTTTTTTGTAAGCATCCGGCTGGAAGAGCGACGTAAGTGGTTGCAGGATGCTTGCCGCGAAGAGAGGGATCAGGAGAATCACCGCACAGGGAACGGTAAGCCACCGGGGAGAAAGACGGCTGAACAGAAGAACAATAAGCTGGTAGCCCGCGATTGCCATCCAGTTGATGAATACGTTCAGGCGATCAGACGTGGTGCTCCATTTGGTTATCTCGAAAAATGCATGCAGAATGATTATCGCAACCGATCCTCGTATGAGGAAAAACCTCAATCGTTCGGGAACCCGCCCCCAAAAAAACCGCAATAAAACCATCGCTGCCGTCATGACTAAGAGGGTGATGGTTGTAATCGGTATGTACATGCCTTATGTAGAGTAATTGGTTTTCAAAGAAGTACGAGCGGGATAGTCGTCAATGTCTCAGCGGAGACATTCCGTTGATGCGAATGAAGCAGGGGAAAAAACGCTGGAGCGAATACCGACCGCTCCAGCTGCGCAAAGTAACAGTCAATCTTGGAGGATGTCAGGCGACTGCGCGGCGGTTCTCGGCAGAATCGCGTCGGTTAAGGTTGACACTGACAATCTTCGAGACACCGAGTTCCTGCATGGTAACGCCGTAAATGACATCAGCCTGGGCCATTGTTCGTTTGCTGTGAGTGATGACAACGAATTGCGTTGACGAGCTCATCTCGTGGATCAGTTTGGCGAAGCGTCCAACGTTGGTCTCATCAAGCGGAGCATCGACCTCGTCAAGAATGCAGAAGGGGGCGGGCTGAAATTGGAAGATGCCGACCAGAAGGGACAGGGCTGTAAGAGCTTTTTCGCCACCTGAAAGAAGCAGGATGTTCTGAAGCTTTTTGCCCGGAGGCGATGCAACGATGTCGATACCGCTTTCCGTGGCATTTTCCGTGTCTGTCAGCTTCATAAAAGCCTGGCCCCCGCCAAACAGCTTGCTGAAAGTGACCGAGAAGTTTTCGTTGATGACTTTGAATGCCTCGTCAAATTTCGCGCGGGAAACATCGTCAATTTCCTTGATCGAAGCCTGCGTGTTTTCGATGGAATCGAGGAGATCCTTTCGCTGAGCCTCAAGGAAGCTGTGGCGAGTAACTGTCTCGTTGTATTCCTCGAGAGCCATCATATTGACCGGGCCCATCGCCTCAAGGCGTTGTTTGAGCGCACGAGCGTCGTCTTCCTCCGTGTGTAGCGCATCGCCTTCGATGCGCTGGATCTCATGGTCTTCACGCAGGATGACTGCTTCAACACCCAGATCGTTGAGACAGGTGGTTTCGATATGTTCGATGTCCGAGGCAAGTTTCGCCGCGCGGGCCGCAAGAGTTGCTCGCTGCTCCCGAAGCGCCTCTGTCTCGTGGCGAAGTGTCCGGAGCTGTTGATCGAGCTGCTCCATCGCGCCGCGAAGTTCAGCAGCTTGACTGCTTAGGCGTGCACCCTCCGCTATTGCGGTAGCCCGCATCTCAGAGAGTTCGGCGTGCTGAATCGCGAGCGCCGAAATTTCTTCCTCGCGGCGAAGCTTTTCTGCGGCACCTGTAGCAAGTTGTTGGTCAAGCTGCTGGATGCGTTGGTTCTGGCCATTGTAAAGACGTAGGGTCTGATCGAAGTTGGACTGCGCATTGCGACGACGCTCTTCGAGGCCGGCAAGCGCAGCGGAAGCTCCGGCAGCGGTCTGCTGAAGCTCTTCGCGGCGATTGCGAAGCTGATCAAGTTGTTCCTGAAGGGCTGCCAGACTGGTTTCTGCGCCAGCGCGCTCGTTCTCGAACGCTGCAGTTTGTTGCTGACGCTGCGCAATGATATCTGTTTTTGCGTTCCGGGCATCGCGATTACGTTCGCTGGCGATCGCCCACTCCTGAAGACGGCGTTCAATTCTTGCGACCTCAGACTCCATCTGACGGAGCGCCGCACCAGAGTTTGCTGACTCCCGCTCGGCATCGCGTCGCTCCACCGTCTGGGTTTCGATGGTAGCGCTCAGCGTCGCAATCTGCTGCTGGAGTTCAGCGGTGTGAAGATCAGTCTGCGCGAGTTCCTGCTCGGCCTTCTCGATTTTTTGCTGCACCTCGACGAGTTCGCGCTTAAGGGCTAATGGGCCCTGTGCGCGTGGGCGCCCGCCAGTGACTGTCACATTGTGGAAGGTCTCTCCGGAAGGCGAAAGAAAGAAGGCATGAGGATTCGACAGAGCAAGCGAGCGCGCAGTATAGGAATCCGGCGCCACGAAACCTTCACGGAGTTTTGGCAGAATTACTTCGAGAGATTTGCCGAATCCATCAAGGACGCGAACGCAATGTTTTAGAGGGACAACGCCCTCGATGCCTTCAATATTGGTCTGAGCGGCGCTCGGCATGCCTTCAGCGAACGCGAAGTTCGCTTGTGCATCATTAGGGTGTACAAGGAACGTGGCCCGACCGCTGACGTCCGTCTGCAACAAATGCATTCCGGCGTCCGCTGCGTCCCAGGATTTTACGACGATGTAATTCAATTCGTCGCGCAGAAATTCGTCGACAACGCTCTCATATTTCCCATCTACTTCGAGAAAATCAGCCAACGTACCCACGGCAGCCATGCCGTTAGCGTTGTGCTTATAAGTTTCGGTCTTAAAGATGTTGCGGACTGTATCAGTGGAGTAGCTATGCTCTTTGATAAGACCTTCCAAAGAGTTACGGCGGCCGTGGAGGGTGGCAACTTCGCCGCGCAGTTGGTCGCCCTGCCGCTTGGATTGCAACTCTTCCGCACGGCTGGCTTCAAGCCTGATCCGTAGCTCAGCGATTTCAGCTTCAAGCCGCTTAAGGCGTTCAGTAACCGACTCGAAGGAGAGCGCAACCTGGCCACGCTGCAAACCGAGTGTCTCGAGTTCCTGTTTCGCAGTTTCGGATTCGTTGAGAAGACGCTCAGCTTCCCGCTCCAGGCCAGCAAGCGTCGTCGCAGCTTGAATCTCTTCGTTGCGGGTCTGGGCGATTCGCTGCAGCAAGTGCATCGATGTTCGTCGATTTTGTTCGGCCTGCTGCTCGGCTGCAGCTACAGTGCGAATAGCCTCCTGAGCCTGAGCCTGATGGCTCTGCGCGACCTGCCGGGAGTTATCGGATTCAGCCGTAGCGTTCTCAAGGAAGTTGCGATGCTGCTCGAGCTCACCGGACAGGCTCGCCAACTGTTCATGAGCCGACGCAAGATCTTCATTGTTCGTGGCGAGACGGCTGGAAAGTTCAGCGATTCGGTCGGTGTTAGCTGTCGTGCGCGCTGCGATGCGTTCGAGTTCAACTGCGGATTGGTTCGCCTGGGTTCCGATCTCACGAATCTGTTGATCGAGTGCATAACCGTTACGGATACCCTCACCGTGTTTCGCATCCATGGCTTCGACGGTCGCAGTTTGGGCGTCGATCTGTACCGCGAGAGCAGCGAGCGTTTCGGCCGTTGCAGCTTGCTCGATATCCAGCTGGGACATGCGGCTGGCGAGAACGACGCGTAGCCGGGTACGAAGTTCCTCGCGAAGCAAACTATAACGCTCAGCCTTGGAGGCTTGTCGTTTCAGCGTCGTCATCTGGCGGGTAACTTCGTCAAAAATATCGTTAACGCGAGCAAGATTCTGACGAGCCGCTTCGAGTCGAAGTTCGGCGAGGCGTTTCTTGGTTTTGAAACGAGTAATTCCGGCTGCTTCTTCGAGGATTGCGCGGCGGTCGAGCGGCTTGGAACTAAGGAGTTGACCGATGCGCTCCTGGCCGATGATCGCGTAGCTCTCCCCGCCGAGGCCCGTCCCCATAAAGATGTCTTGAATATCACGAAGCCGGCAGATCTTTCCGTTCAGAAGATATTCGCTGTCGCCTGAACGAAAAAGACGACGAGTAATGGTAATCTCACCGGCGCGAACAGGCGTACGGCCGAACTTGCGTCGTCGGATTTTCAACACTACGTTATTGGCGGTTCCCTCTGACTCGGTTGTGGGCGACGCAGTGGTGGGTGCCCCGGCGTCAGATTCGATGGGAGTCCCGGGTTGCGCTTCGGCAACGGCTTCTTCGGTCTCATTGGCGTTTTGTTGCCGCAGGCTGGTTTCGTCCCAATCCGCTGGCACAGCTTCATCAATGACGATCTCCGGCCCGGGATCGAGGCCAACTCCGTCATACACTTCCGGATCAACGAGGGTAAGCGAGACCTCAGCCATGCCGGTTGGCTTTCGATCGCGGGTACCGGCGAAGATGACATCCTCCATCTTCACGCCGCGCAGAGACTTTGCGGACTGCTCGCCGAGGACCCACGTGATCGCGTCGGAGATGTTGGATTTGCCGCAACCGTTGGGTCCGACTACTGCCGCAATACCTTCTCCGGCGAGCTGGATCTCAGTACGATCACAGAAGGATTTGAATCCGAGTATCTGAACCTTCTTTAACTTGAGCAAATGCGACCTCTCGGGACGAAGGCTAGGATTCGTCGCCTAATATTTGACTAGAACAACTTTAGTCGCGTCCCCCAGCAGAATCAACGGGCACAACACTACCGGTTGTGGATAAGAAGTCCGTAACCCTATTAATAGGTAGATGTTGCAACAGTATGCCGGCGTTTACGAATTGGATCCGCGACAAGGTACGCATCCTGAGACTAAGCGTGATCGATCTATTGGGCAATGGGCTCAAGGAAGTAGAAAAGAATCTCGCAGAACAGCAGGCTCTAAATAAAGGATCTTTATTAAAGACAGTTGGCAAATGTTGCGAAGGCTATTGGTCGTAAAAGCAATTTCTTGCCCCAAACCCAGATCGAAGCTTGCGTTTGAGCAACGGCGTTTCTATAATCCGCATCATCATCCCGAGATGCCACGAACACTTCAATCTTCCGGCCCCAGGGCCGTGTATGGCGAAGCCATCAGCCAGATGCAATATGATCAGGTTGTACTTCGTCTTAAGTACAAGTGACCCCCGGAAGCATCGGTGACACATTGAAAGAGAAGCTTTATTGAGGAGTGTTGAATGAAGAAGGTAGTCGTTGCGTCTCTACTAGCCGTTGCTGGCATGGCGTGGGTTGCAAGTCCGGCAATCGCACAAACCCAGGTCAATCTTGGTTCGAATTCCCAATCCGCCGGCGGAGTCCAAATGTCTCCGGCCGAATACAACGCGTATAACAGCGCGATCGGTCAGACCACACCTCAGGCGATGGCCCCAGCACTTGAGGCATACTTGACGGCCTACCCTCAGTCGGCAGTCAAGGCGTCGGTTCTGCAGCAGTTGATGACGGCATATAGCCAGTTTGATGGCGTAAAGGCACTCGATGCTGCCGATCGACTTCTTCAGGTTGATGCGAATAACTTGAGCGGCCTGACTACTGAAACTTTTTTCCGAAAGGCGCAGGCAGACCAGGCGACCGATCCAACAGCCAAGCAAGCGGCACTCGATAAGGCTGCTGACTATGCCAAGAAGGGTCTTGCTGCAACCAAGCCGCAAGACATGAGCGACGCCGACTTCACTAAATTGAAGGCCGGTACCTATCCGATCCTTTATAGCGCAATTGCAATTGCCGCTTTGAATAAGAAAGATGCGGCCACTGCGATAACGAATTATAAGCAGGAGCTTGCTATGGTTCCGGCACAGGCAACCCAGACTCCGGGATCTGTCCTACAGGATGTTTTCTTTCTGGCGGTGGCCTACCTTCAGTCCACACCTCCGGATCTTGCGAACTGTGCCTTCTACGCCGCGCGTGTCGCGGCATACGCTCCGGACAACCTGAAATCGCAGTATGAGCCGACGGCGAAGTTTTGCTACAAGAAGTACCATGGCGGCGAGGATGGCTATGATGCAGTGGTTGCCGCTGCCAAGGCCAATTTGAACCCTCCAGCGGACTTCAAGATTAAGCCTGCTCCTTCTCCGGCGGACATCGTGGCGAACGTGATTGCTACGACGCCTGACCTATCCACGTTGGCTATCAGCGACAAAGAGTTCATTCTCCAAAATGGCAAAGCAGAGGATGCGGCTAAGGTTTGGGACACGATCAAGGGCAAGTCGGTGCAGATTCCAGATGCGGTTGTGATCGAATCCTCCCCGACCGTACTCAAGGTGGCGGTTTCCGATGATGCGGTGCAGTCGAAGACAGCCGACTTTACTTTCAACATGGCAGCTCCGGATGATACGAAGAAGACCCCGGCCCAGGCTGCTGCGGCGAAGAAACTGGCTGATGACATCGCAGCAGCAACTGCTGTTGGCCAAAAAGTCACTCTGACCGGCACATATGCCTCATATACTCCGAGCCCCATCATGATCACCATGAGCGAAGGAGCGGTGGTTTTGCCGAAGAAGACGCCGGCAAAAGCTCCCGTACATCATGCGGCACCTCACCACTAGACCGAATTGACGTCCGAAGCGGCAGCTCATTTTTGAGCTGCCGTCTTTTTGTTTAAGAAACTTATGAGTGGGTGCAAGGTGACCAGTAAATCTAGTATCCGGCAACTGTTTGCACCTCTCTTCCGGAAAAATTTGATCGTTTGCCACAGCGGCCAAGCACGAATCAGTTACTCTGCTGGCTCGCGTCACGAGGAACGCAAGAATGAAAGTCGGCATCGCTCATCGAAGGGGGCGGCACGGTTTGTCCCCAGGCGGATGGTGCGGATCCCATTGTGAAAATGAAAGTGCCACCATCTTTGATCTGCGCATGTCGAAACCAGGAGTTGCGAAGCTCAACTCCGTTGAGGGTGACCGATTGGACATAGTGGTTCAGGCCGGACTTGTCGAGGTTTTTCGCAATGATCCGAAGCTTCTTCCCATTGCCCAGAGTAAGAGAGGCATCCGGGATACTCGGCGTGCTGATGAGGTAAACATCCTGACCAGCGACCGGATAGAAACCAAGTGATTGGAAGATGAGCCAACTCGACATAGCACCCGAGTCATCGTTGCCGGGAATACCAGCGCGAGAGTCGGTGAAGGCTTTTTCAAGCAACAGTTGCACGATGTCCGCAGATTTGTCGGGGCGGCCTGCATAGTTATAAAGCACCGGCATTAGGAATCCCGGTTCGTTGGTGACGTCAAAGTGGCCACGGGAAAAGATGAAGTCGAGGCGGCGATTGAAAAGATCAGTCCCGCCCGCCATCTCAATGAGCCGTCGCATATCCTGCGGGGCATACAAGGAGTAAGTCCATATATCACCTTCGTACATGAAATCCGGCCACGTGCCTCGCACCGTTAGATAGGGTTCGGCCCACGAGCCATCCGGTTTGCGCGGACGAAGGAAGCCTGTGAAACCGAGGACTGCCATCTCTTTATCCCACAAGTGCTCAAAGTTGTGAGCGCGGCTGGCATAGAGAGCCGCTTCGGCCGTCTTGCCCAGACCACAGGCCACTTCGGAGATGGCGAAATCGTCATAGGCATACTCGACTGTACGAGAGCCGGAGCGCTCATCTGCCAGTGTGATGTAACCGCGCTCGTTGTAATCTTCCAATCCGCCACGGCCTTCCTTCTGGGCGTTTTCTGGGGGTACCGTAGCATCGTGCTTCATGGCTTGGAATGCAGTTTCATAGTCAATACCCTTCAATCCCTTGACCCATGCATCGGCGACGACCACATTCGCGTTGGAGCCTCCTTGAGTTCGGCCGTTGTCATTGCCGCTGCGAGCGTCAGGCATATAGCCAGTGTGGCGATAGATGTCGATGAGAGAGCGGATGATGTCGCGCTGACGATCAGGGGAGATCAGCGTAAGGAGCGGACTCGAACTTCGGTAGGTATCCCAGATCGCGTAGTAGTCGTCATAGTATGGCTCAGTCGATTGCCAGTCAGGATTCTCACCAGTACGATCCGTTGGCATCAGCATGATGTGGTACATCGCGGTATAGAGTTCGCGGCGTTGAGCGTCAGCCTCGCCGGAGAGTGTCAGCTTCGCGAGTTCGGCATTCCACAGAGCGATAGTCCCAGTGTGGACGGCATCAAAGTTCCAGCCAGGGATCTCATGCTGAACATTCTGCTTCGCTTGTTCCACACTAAGAAACGAGATGCCGACCTTTACCTGGACAACTTGGCCGGCCTTCGTTGTGAGATCGAAGCTAGCGCCAATCGATGGTCCCTCAGGTGTGGTGGCGACAACCGACGCATCCTTCGCGTTGCTCAGGAGTGTGCCCGTCCATGTCTGAGTCGCAGTGGCTGGAGTATCCACCACCATGTAGTAATACACCTTGTATTCGCCGCCCATGTTCCAGCCGCCTTTGAAGCGCGCCACGCCCTGCGCTTCGTGATTCGAAGGCAAATGGATCTCCGCACCGACAAACTTCTGCGATTCCGACCCCGACCCTAGACCAAGTGCCGAAGCAACATTGACAGTGATATGCGATTGCTGCGAAGCAGGGAAGGTATAGCGATGGAAACCAACGCGTCGCGTGCTCGTAAGTTCTGCGTCTACGCGGTAACGCGTAAGCTTCGCGCTATAGTACCCAACCGTGGCGACTTCGTTGGTGCGGGGTGTTTTGATGTCGGTCAGATTGAGCGGACCAGTGACCGGCGCCACGAGGATGTTACCGTACTTGCCCTGCGCTCCACTGAGGTGAAGATGCGAAAAGCCAAGGATGTTACCGAAACTGGAATAGCCGAAGCCCGAGCGGCGATTGTCGAAAGTCGCCATATCAGGTCCAAGCTTGACCATGCCGTACGGAATCGCGGCGCCCACGAACGTGTTGCCTCCCCAATCGACCCCGATGAATGGATCGACGTTATGAGCGAAATTCTGTGCCTCGGGTTGTTGGCCGAATAGGTTGTTCACCGAAAACAAGCCAAGTAAGAAGCACAGAAAACTTCGCGAGATAGACGCTCGCATTTTCAGGAGGCTCATGAGAATTCGAACGTTATCGCATTCAAATCTGTTCATTTTCTGATCTTTTCTTCGCTTTGAATAGGAGCGTTTTTTGATTTGCCGAGCGCAAAAAAGAATCGGGTTATTCTTTTCGTTTACAGCCGCACGACTCGCGCACAACGAGGGTTACAGGCAACACGGTTCGAACGCTCGAAGCAGTGAACTCCGCTTTTATCCGCTGGAGGAGCAATCGTGTTGACATATTTCCGAGTTCAGAAGCCGGCTGGCGAATCGTTGTGATGGGAGGCGTAATCAGAGAATAAAAGTCGACGTCGTCGAATCCAACCAGAGCCACATCTTTGCCGATTTCGATCTTCATCTCCTGGAGTGCTTCAATCACCCAGATTGTGGAAGAGTTATTTACGGAAAACAAAGCGTCCGTCCGGGTTCGCGATTCAAACAGCTCTTTCAAAGCCGTCTTCACATCGCCTTGACTTGTCAGGCGAACTATCTTTGGACGAGGCAGTTTCGCCTGCTTCATGCACTCTTCGTAGCCAATAATCCGCTCTTTAATTGTCAGTAGATGCATGTTGGTAGCTACGCACGCAATTCGCTTATATCCATGCTGGATGAGATGTTCGACCGCCATTCGCGCACCGGCTCTGTTTTCGACTCCTACCGAGTCTGATCTGGCCACCTCGATAGGCCGGTCGATGGCGACGACTGGAGTTGCGCCCTCAGCCACTGTCTTCAGGTACTTATGCTTGCTGTCCACGGGAACTAACAAGATGCCGTCGACCGGGTGGTGCGCCATCTGCTCGACCTGAGCTGCTTCGATCGCTGGATCTCCATTGGAGGCCGCCAACCAGACAAGATATCCGCTCTCGCGAGCGGTTTCCTGGACTGCATGACTGACGACTGAGAAAAAGGGATCAGCCAGGTCTGGAACAATAAGGCCGATCGATCGCGACAGCTGTCCGGTGAGCATCCTGGCAGCATGATTGGGCCGATAGCCCAATTGGCGGATCGCTGAGCGAACTTTTTTTGCTGTTTCCTCGGTCACATACGGGTGCCCGTTGATGGTACGGGAGACCGTCATGGCTCCAACGCCGGCGGCACGCGCAACATCTTTCAAAGTGGCCCGTTTTGGCGGAGTTTTTCTTCGCACAAGTCCTTTGACTCTGTTTTATGGGACGGCTACCACTTTATCAACATATCAAATTCCGAATATTTCCCCGAAATTTACACAAGTTTCATGTTGACAGAGCAATACTGAAGCGCGTAAATAGTTGACCTTGTGGTAACGCAATCATAAAAAACACAAGTGTGCATCCTCAAAGAAAACATTACTCTCATCGTTGTCTTTCAAAAGGAGTCGCCATGCGTAAGCCCATCTGGATCAAGATCTGGTGTCTTTGTGGAATCCTATCCATCGCAGCTTTCTTACCTCTCCATGTACTGGCTCAATCGGACGTCGGTACGATCAGCGGATTCATCCGGGACCAATCCGGAGCTGTGATACCGAACGCTCTTGTAACTGTCTCGGACGAGAACACGGGCGAAGCGCACATATCCACCTCGGATGCGCAGGGTCGTTACACGATTACGAATCTCCGCCCGGGAACCTACAGCATGAGTACCGAGGCGAAGAATTTCAAGAAGTTCACCAGTATCCACAACAAACTGGACGCCAGCACCACGCTCTCACTCGACGCTGATCTGTCTGTCGGTGCGACGACGGAGACGGTCGAGGTAACCGCAACGGCCTCCGTCCTGCAAACCGAATCAGGATCGGTACAGAACCAGGTCACCGGCCAGCAGATCAGCGATCAGCAGCTCAATGGACGCAATCCCTTGTACATGGGTTCGCTGCTTCCGGGGCTTCGCAGCGGTTCGACACTCGGTGACTTCAACTTCGCCGTAGGTGGCGGCGTTCCCTTCCAGATCAACGGCGCGCGGACACAGGACACTCTGGTCACCTTCGATGGCGCTCCTGCAGTTCGCACGCGCGGTAGCGGAGCCATCATCGGTGTCGCAAGTGTTGATGCAACAGCAGAGATGCAGGTGCTTACGGCAGACTATCAGGCGGAATACGGCAGTGCTGCCGGCGGCCAGGTACGCCTCGTTACGAAGAGTGGAGGCCATGATTTTCATGGCTCTGCGTATGAATATCTAAGAAACTCTGCGATGAACGCGAACACCTGGACACGCAATCAGAGCGCAACGACACGATTTGCATCACCTTTCCGGTACAACAATTTCGGTTTTGCGGTTGGCGGTCCAGTATGGATTCCGGGAGTTCATGCGATGGATCCTCTTCGCCAGAAGCTCTTTTGGTTCCTGAACGAAGAATGGATTCGCTACCGGTTTACTGACACGCAGACACAAGCTGTGCCCACTCTGCGAATGCGCCAGGGTGATTTTAGCGAGCTGCTAAGTCCAAACCCGTGGTACTCCGGCGTAACCCAGATCTACGATCCTAGAACCTGTCCGACGAAGGGGGCAGCAAGCTGCGTCGCGTATCCAAACAACGTTATCCCGACTGGAGCTGCGGGACATCTGAGCCCCAACGGCCTGGCGATTCTGAATGCCTATCCCGCACCTACTCCCGGGTATTTGTCGGGCACGCAGAACTGGATCGGGCAGGCAGCTCATCCCATCAACCAACGCAAAGAGATCATCAACGTCGACTTCCTGCTCACGGTCAATCACCGTTTCGAGTTCCGCCGTCAGGACGCAACGTACTTCGAATACCAACCTTTCGACCAGGGATCGGGGCTTACGGGCAAGTACTTCAATCGTCCCAATCAGACCAACGTGCTCGCATGGACGTGGACGATCTCCCCATCGCTCATCAACGAATTGCGCGGCACAGTGAGTATCGACCGCGTCTATATTCCGGTCAACACGGCGCTCGCCGGTTTTAACCGGAGCACTCTGAATATCAACTTTCCTTACATCATTCCGGGAGCTAAGGCCGCGCCGGGCAAGATTCCCACCGTCACGGTGCCAAACTTCTACGGTCTCGCCGGCGGCCCATATCCTTCGCACTCTCAAGGCCCGATCTATACCATCACGGATAGCGTGACGAAGGTCTGGGGAAACCACACAGTCAAGGCTGGAGTCTACTTCAACTATCAGGGCGAAAACGATAACGATCAAATCAACGTATCGACGGTTCCTGGCGGAGCCAACAACCAGAACGGTTCCTTCGTCTTCACTGACACACGCAGCGGGCTGGGTGGTACCAGCGGTGTAGGTATCGCGAACCTTGCTCTTGGTCTGGCCGATAGTTATACAGAGATCGGACCCAAAGCTTATACGAGCTGGACGGGCCAGATGTACGAGGGATTCATCCAGGACTCGTGGAAGATAACGCCAAAGCTGCATCTTGACTATGGCATTCGTGTCACGACTCTCACCCCCTACAAACCGGCATGGGGAAATGCAGCCTACTTTGATCCGGCCTCGTACGACAAGACCAAGGTTCCTATCGTTAATCCGGCCACTGGCAACGTTACTCTCGGTACTGGAAACCCCTACAACGGCGTGGTGATTCCAGGATTCGCCAACTTCCCAAGCTCTGCTGCGGCGCATGGAGTGGTTGGCTCTGAAGCGAACTCAACAGCATGCGCTGGCGGCCCTTGCACGGCTCTGTTTGCTCCGAACCTCAGTAAGGGTTACGTGGACATCTCGACCACAGTCCAGCCGCGACTTGGCATCGCCTATCAGCTCGACTCGAAGACTGTGTTCCGCGCCGGCGCTGGTGAGTTCGCCACCCGCATGGGCCTGCTCGACAATATCTTTCCCGGCGGTAACCCGCCCTTCCAGCCGTTCGTGACCGTAGCGGCGGTAGCAGGCAGCTTTGCTTCGATGGTGGATAATCCGGGCGTAGCCTTGAACCCAGGCGTCGCTCCCCCCTTGACGGTAACTTCGCTCGCCAAGAGTCTGAAGTCACCGGTCCGATGGAACTGGAATGTCTCTTTCCAGCGTGAACTTCCAATGAGCTCTACCCTTACGCTCGCGTACGTTGGCGGTCGTGGCTATCACAACTGGCGGGTGTTTGATATCGGCCAACCCGCAGCCGGAGCAATCCAGGCAAACCCTGGCAAGAACGTGAATTATCTACGTCCATACCTGGGTTTTGCCGCCATTCAGCAGGAGCAGAGCAACGGCGGCGCCATGTACAACTCACTCCAGGTTGGTTGGAACCGCCGCTTTACCAATAACGTCATGTTCGGTGTCAGCTATACGTGGTCGAAGAGCATGGACGACAGTTCGAACTATCGCGATATCGTTCCCGACACTTACAACACGACCAACCTATGGGGTCCCTCGGAGTACGATGCTCGCCACATGGTTGTCATTAATTACCTTTACTCCTTGCCATTCTTCCGCAACCAGAACACGCTCCCGGGGAAGATCCTCGGAGGCTGGCAGCTCAGCGGGAGTACGCAGTTCCAGACCGGTGCGCCTTGCGGCGTCGGAGCTGGCAACGACTACGCGGGTGTCGGCGAAGTTGGTAGCTTCGGTTGCGGCTCCGAAGGCCAGTTCTGGGTGATGAATGGAACTCCCAGAATCCAGAAGCAATTTTCCGGATATGCCGGGCAGAGCAGCAACAAATACTTCGCCACAACAAATCCGGATGGTTCGGCTCTCTTCACCCAACCCGCCGCAGGCACCTTCAATCTGCAGAAAGGCGTCCGCGATAGTATCTACGGCCCGGGCTATCAGAATTGGAATCTCAATCTGAAGAAGAAGTTCCCCATCAACGAGAAAGCAGGATTTGAGTTCACGACAGATGCTTACAACTTCGTCAATCATCCAAACTGGGCGCAGGTTGGACAATCCGGCGGCCTGAACTTCACCCCAACAGCAGGCACTTTTGGACAGGTTACCCAGAAATCCACGACGAATCCGCGCAACCTCCAGGTTGGCCTGAAGTTCCTGTTCTAAAGCAATCTGAGCCATCGAGAACTCCGCTCTATCTCTGGGGCGGAGTTCTCATTTACAAACAAAATGCTTCTGAACCGGCTCCGGTACGCGGAGTGATGAGAAGATTCGACTATGCGATCAATGGGCTCTTCGACGATGTCTATGTTCCCCAAAAAAATCAGCGGTAAACTTCGCACCACGTGGACCTCACCCGTCCTGGCATTGGCGTTCGTGCTCTCCGCGCACGGCCAGACGATGAAGGCACCGGACATCAACAAGACTCCGACTCTATACGTGGTTCCCTATGCTCACCTCGATACGCAGTGGCGCTGGGAGTTTCCTCAGACCATCAGTGAATATCTCCTGAAGACGATGCGCGTTAACTTCGATTACTTCGACAAGTATCCGCACTATGTCTTCAACTGGACGGGTGCCAATCGCTATCGCCTGATGAAGGAGTATTTCCCCGGCGACTATGCGCGCATGCAGCAGTACGCCGCGGCCGGTCGTTGGTATCCGGCCGGATCGTCCATTGAAGAGGGCGACGTCAATCTACCCAGCGCTGAAGCCATCTTTCGCCAGGTTCTCTACGGTAACGACTATTTCCGTAAAGACTTCGGCAAAGCCAGCAGCGAATACATGCTGCCCGACTGCTTCGGTTTTCCAGCGTCACTTCCGACCATCCTCGCGCACGCCGGCGTAAAGGGCTTTTCCACGCAAAAGCTGAACGCACAGTGGCAGCCTGCCCCGAAGATCGGCGGCCCAGGGTCGCCCGAGCAAACCCCGGAAGGCATCCCATTCAACGTTGGCAGATGGATAGGCCCTGATGGAAGTAGTATTGTTGCCGCCCTGAACCCCGGTGGCTATGGCAGCAACGTCTACACTGACCTCAGCAAAACGCCCACCGAGCCGCCACCAGCATCAGCACCGCAGCTTACGAGCGAAGAAAGGGCGCGGTTAACTCCTCAACAACAACAAGCCCTTGCGCGCCCACGTGCTGCTGAGCAGGACTGGGTCAAGCGCATCGACATCAATGGCAAAGCCACAGGTGTCTTCGCCGACTATCACTACGTCGGAACCGGCGACATCGGCGGCGCAACTCAGGAATCAACCGTAAAACTTCTTGAAGCAATCGTGACGAAGAGCGAGACAACCCTGCCAGCGCCTCCGCGCGCTCCATTTGCGATGGGCGAGACGCCCACCGCAGAGCCAACTGGCCCCACCGTAAGAGTTGGCGAAGGCCCTGTCCACGTCATCGAGTCAGCAGCAGACCAGATGTTCAAGGACATCACCCCTGAAATGGCTTCGCGTCTGCCGGACTATAAAGGCGATCTCGAGTTGATCAATCACTCCGCGGGGTCGCTAACCTCTCAGGCCTATCACAAGCGTTGGACCCTCAAGAACGAGCTTCTCGCGGACGCCGCAGAAAAATCGTCGATTGCAGCTGAGTGGCTCGGTGCACGTTCCTATCCGCAGCAGCGTCTCAACGACGCCTGGATGCTTGAGCTCGCAGGCCACTTTCACGACACTGGCGCTGGGACGGCAACTCCACGCTCCTATGAGTTTGCATGGAACGATGACGTAATTGTTGCAAATCAATTCGCAGGAATATTCGCCAGCGCCACGGAAGCAATTGCCGCGGGCCTCGATACGAACGTCAAGGGCATCCCGATTGTCGTCTTCAATCCACTCAACATCGCTCGCGAAGACCTCATCAACGCGGAGGTATCCTTCCCACAAGGAACTCCCAAGGCTGTGCGTGTCACCGATCCGCAAGGAAAGGACGTGCCTGCACAGATCACCGATGGCAAGGTTCTCTTTCTGGCGAGGCTCCCATCCGCAGGCTATGCAGTCTACAGCATTCTTCCCGCAGAATCGGCTAGCGCCAACTCTGCTTTGAAGGTCACAAACTCATCGCTTGAGAATGATCGGTATCGCGTGCGACTCGATCAGAATGGTGATGTCGGGAGCATCTACGACAAATCGTTGAACAAAGAACTGTTATCCGCTCCCATTCGCCTTGCAATCTCTAACGACGTGCCCAAGGTCTATCCCGCATGGAACATGGAGTTCGAAGACGAGCAGGCTGCACCGCGCGCCTACGTCTCCGGTGCGGCCAAAATCCGAATCAAAGAAAACGGCGCCGCAAGGGTCTCCATCGAAGTCGTTCGCGAGACCGAGGGCTCCAAATTCGTGCAGACGATCAGCCTCGCGGCCGGCGACGCAGGCAATCGAGTTGAGTTCGGTAACGTGATTGACTGGAGAACTCTCTCAGCCAACCTGAAAGCAACCTTCCCACTCAGCGCGTCAAACGAAGAAGCAACCTACAACTGGGACATTGGAACAATCAAACGGCCGAACGCGCAGGAGCGCCAGTTCGAAGTTGCCTCGCATCGCTGGATTGATTTGACGGACAAGAGCGGAACCTTCGGAACAACCGTTCTAACCGACTTCAAAAACGGTTCCGACAAGCGCAACGACAACACCATTCGCCTCACACTTGTGCGGTCGCCGGGCTTGCAGCCATCCAGCAATGGCCGTCCCCAGAACTACACGGATCAGGCCAATCAGGACTGGGGACATCACGAGTTCGTCTTCGGTCTTGCGGGTCATGCTGGCGATTGGCGCAGCGCACAGACAGACTGGCAAGCTTATCGTCTCAACGATCCGCCCATCGCATTCGAGGCGACGAAGCACTCCGGTGCACTTGGCAAAGAATTCTCGCTTCTTCACCTGAACAACTCACGCATCCGTGTTCTCGCTTTCAAAAAGGCCGAATCCACCAATGAACTTATTGTTCGTATGGTTGAACTCGATGGCAAACCAGCGCCGGACGTTCGCGTCTCATTCGTTGGTCCTGTTACAGCGGCCCGCGAAGTCAACGCTCAGGAGCAGCCCGTCGGTGAGGCCAAAATCAGCGATGGAGCGATTGTCGCCTCGTTTACACCCTACCAGCCGCGTACCTTCGCCTTGCGTCTCGCTCCTTCGGCTACGAAGGTTGAGGCAATCCACTCGCAACCTGTAAGCCTTCACTACGATCTCGCCGTTGCCAGCAATGACGATACGAAGACTGTCGGCGGAGGCTTTGATGGCAAGGGCGAAGCTATGCCTGCAGAGATGCTTCCTGCGAAGATAAACTTTCACGACGTCCAGTTCGATTTGGCGAACGCAAAAACCGGCGTTCCCAACGCAGTCGTTGCTCGCGGGCAAACCATCGAACTCCCAGCCGGCAACCACAACCGCGTCTATATCCTGGCTGCAGCTACCGGGGGAGACCAGACCGGAGCATTTCGTGCGGGCGAGCGCACCGTCAACCTGAAGATTCAGGATTGGAGCGGCTTTGTCGGTCAGTGGGACACGCGCCTCTGGAAGCCTGAACAACCGGAGCGCAACTGGAATATCTCGGCAAACCACGCTGTATGGCCGGCTTCCGATGTGCAGGAACGAGAGCGCCGGGCTCCATCACCTCGCTATCCTGAGGATTACGTCGGTCTCACTGCCGGTTACGTGAAGCCTGCTTCGCTCGCGTGGTATGCATCACACAGGCACACTATCGATGGACTGAACGAACCGTACCAATACTCCTATCTCTTCGCTTACCCCATCGATCTCAACGGGAACGAGCGAGCCATAACCTTGCCGAACAATGAGAAGATCAGAATTTTGGCTGTCTCAGTCGCAGAAGAAAACTCTCAGGTACATCCCGTTCAGTCGCTCTACGACACGCTCAATCGCACGGAACCAGCACCGAACAGCGAAAAGGCGGTTTCTGCCTCCACAAATAAGTAAACCGTCATTTCAATTCAGCTAGCCTGAAATTCGCTTTGCTTTCACTCCGGGCTTCGCAGTGCGAAGCGGAGCGAATCGCCTTCCAATGGCCAAATGGTCGAACAATCGTCAGAATAATGGAGCAATGCAGGTCTGCTCACTGTAATATTTGTCCTGCATTTGTACCCTGCGACCGAAAGGAACTCGCGAGCGAAGTTCTGATTCGACGTCTGTTTCGCCTCAGCCACAGGAGAGTCTATGTCTTTAGAGAGCTGCGGAATGATTGGAGCGGGAATCGCCGCACTGATTGCTGGACTCGTTCTCGTCCGGCTGCGATTCGCCGCGGCCTCAGGCGTCGGCAAGATTCTGGTGCTGGGGCCGGTCTTTGAAGCCGTCGCCTTGGCGATCTTTGCCGCAGAACATTTTCTGGCCGCGCACGAGCTTGCCACCATCGTGCCGCGATGGCTACCCGGACCCTTGTTCTGGACCTATTTTGTGGGCGTAGCTCTTCTGGCCGCCGGTATTAGCTTCATAGCATGGCGATATGTGCGCTGGTCGGCGTTCCTGCTGGCACTATTGTTCCTGATCATCGTCGCCACCGTCGACCTGCCCAATTTGCCAAAGAATATTCACCAACGGTTGTTCTGGACACTCACAGTGCGCGAAACAGCCTTCGCCGGAGGAGCGATGGTACTGGCAGGTAGTCTATGGCCTCGCGGAAGATCGACAGGCACAGCGCTCATGACTGTGGGCCGGTTCTCTGTCGCTTGGATATTTATATTTTATGCAGTCGAACACTTCCTCTTTCCTCGGTTTGTCCCGGGTGTTCCTCTGGAAAATATGACGCCAGCCTGGGTACCCGCGCCGACGATCATTGCCTATCTTGTAGGAATAACTTTGCTCGGCGCAGGCTTTGGACTGATGATTCGCAGCACGCGCCGTGTCTCTGCCTCGATTGCGGGCACGGTGCTTCTGCTGCTCACAATCTTCTTTTACATCCCTATCCTCATAATGGAGATCCACTCACCACTCGCAGTCGAAGGAATCAACTATGTGGGCGATACTCTGCTGTTCGCAGCGACCGCTTTGTTGACCGGCTGCGGCGCAGACTGATTCGTTCCCGCAACAACGAGTCCAAAAAAAAATCACAAAAAATTTTCAGAGTAGAAAAACGTGCACTCAGTAGCCACCTTACGACTGCGAAGATGCGTTTAACAATCAGGGAAGGACGACCCTTTACGCTGTGGAAAATCGCAAAGCACCCAATAGAAACGCCCTTCGCACCGCAAAGTTAAAAATATTGCGTAACATCCGAAGTCTGCCATTTATTTTGCTGCCGTCTCTAAAATTGCCGCGGACCGATTGAGTGCTTCAGCTAAGCGCGCGAGTTGGGCCTGAGCGCGGGTGGCGTCGGTCGCTTCGATGGCCTCGTTGACGCCCGGGACAACGACTGCTGCGTAGCCGGTGAATTCGCCCGGAGCGTAGATAGTGTGGCGATACCACGGACGTTTCGGCAGACCGTCTGGGTTCAGAAGAGCTTCTTCTGCTTCCCGTAGTGCATGGTTAAGTGCAGTGGGATCAGAGGGTGGGCGACTTTGCGACGCCCGAATTCCTGTCCCCGCCGCGGCGAAGCGCTTAGCCGCGGCGAGCGCAGCGGCAAAGTCGAGAGTTAGTTTCTGCTCGGAGGCACGGCGTTGCGCAGCCTCGATATAGCCCACGATCTCTTTGCCGTAGAGCTCGTAGTCATAGGGCAGCACGTCAGCGTCGGCCATGTGGAGGATTTCGAGGCCGAAGACGCGGGCCTGCTGCTGTTCATAGGCGAAGGTAGGATCAGCAAATTTGGTGAACCAGGCGTAGTCATCGAAGGTGGAATGATAAACGCCATAGGGTCCGTCGGAACCGATGTCAGTAGAGGGGACACCAACGTGCTGGATAAAGGGAGTGTAGTCGGAGCCGGAGCCGAGTGTTCCGATACGAACGTCCTCCGCGTTAGTAGCAGGCGGATGTTGTCGCCGACGGTTGGAGTTGCTGGCCGCGTCCTGCTCGGCCTTCCATTGGTCATAAACGGTTCCGCCTTTGGGGCTTGGCACTTCTTTGGTGACCTCGCGGACAAACTGCTTAAGCGACGGAACCGTAGATGCGTTGAAGCTGGGGCCGGAGACGCCGACGTCGGTATTGAAGTAAGCGACGGCGTGGCCGAGGGTTTTTTCGTGTTGCTCAACCCACTCGGTCGAGCCCATGAGGCCTTCTTCTTCCGCGTCCCAACTCCCGATGACGATTGTGCGCTGGGGACGCCAGCCTTGCCTGAGAAGTTCGCCGAGCCCGTGGACCGTTTCGAGCATGGCTGCGGTGCCGGAGTTGGGATCGACTGCTCCGTAGACCCATGCATCGCGGTGGTTGCCGGCTACGACCCAATCGTCCTTTTCAGTTGGGCTGGCGCCGGGGATTGTGCCGATGACATCCCAGATGGTGCGGAGGGCGATATCCTGTTCGAGATGCATGTGGACTGTGATGTGGGTTGAGGGTGGAGTCTTCCCGCTTGCTCCGAGGTGATACGTAAAGGGAAGTGCGCCTTGCCAGTCACGCGGTGACTCATCGCCGCCGAGTGCTTTGAGGATGGGAGCGGCGTCTTTGTAAGACAGCGGATTGACAGGGATGCTGGGCTGATTTTCTTGCAACTTGTCGATGGGGATGCGGCGAGCGGTGGCCAGATCCGGAGTGGAGGCGATGCCGGGCGTGGTAGGGTCACCAGGATGGATAGGGAGAAACTGGACGGATCCGCGTTGTACGGCAGATTCAGGTCGCCAAGGACCCTTCGGATAAACGTCCCCGCGATAGTATCCGTCGTCGGCGGGATCAGAGTAAATGAGGACGCCTTTTGCACCATATTTCTGGGCGATGTATGCCTTGACTCCGCGAAAGTTTTCGCCATATCGGACTATGACGATCTTATCTTTGACGCTGATGCCGAGTTTGGCGAGTTGCTGGAAGTCAGCCAGGTTACCGTAGTTGGCATATACGACCTCGGCTGTGATATCGCCGGAGGGCGAAGAACCATTGAATGCGGGGAGGATGCGAGGATCGTCCTGGAAGGAATCTCCGCCGTTTTTGTTCGGGTCGACGTGTTCAGGCGTGGGACCGGACATGATTTTGTTGCCGGTCGTGTCGAAGGCTTCGATGAGAATTTTGGCGGGCTTGTTGAGAAGAACTTTGTAGGGGACGATCTCGGTCTGCAGGCCCGCGTCTTTGAACCTGTCGGCTACGTAGACCGCGGTTGCGTAGTCTTCGGGGGAGCTGGCCCAATGCGGAGCCGATGTAAGGATTTTGAGGTGTCCACCGGCTAGTTTGGCGTCTGGAATGGCGAGAAAAACTTCGTCCCACCTGGCCTGCTGGGTGAAGTCGCGGTAGCCAAAGATCTGCGGCGCTTGTCCGACGACGATTGTTGCGCTGAGGAGTAACGGGTACACCAAGGATCGAAGCAAAAGCAAAAGGAGAACCTCTAAACAGCAAGATAGAACCAGAGTAATGCAAACGAAACAAAGTCAGAGGGTCGCAGAACTGCTGAAGCACCTGACTAGGTGGCAGTAGTCCTCGGTTACGGCTTTTCTGAAGAATTTCAGTTCATCCGTGCGGTTTGGCGAGTCGCCTGCGGACGAGACCGCAAAGGCTGGCCATCCCCGTTCCTACGAGCAGCACAGATGTTGGTTCCGGTGTGGAACTGGCTACAAGGAGTTGGGGTGTCACGAGCGTCGTTTGGAAGTCTGCCTGGACGGGGGGACCATTGGCGTAGATAAAATCAAAACTCTGATTTCCTGTGGGACCGGTGTAAGTGAATGTGCTGACAATTGGAGCTGTCAGGCCAGGAACCCCCAACACAAGGGTGTCTCCCACGTACATGTTGACGCCATCATCGTGTTCGACCGTAAATGTCTGGCCGTTGGTAAAAAATGCAATTCCGGTAAATTCGAACAAGACGTTAGAAAGATCCGTGCTCGCTGTGGCTCCGTTCATGAAAACGATATTGGATGCCGCGCCAAATGAGTTCAGGAAACCGCCGAGGTTATAGGCTCCCGGCGCATCTCCGCTGAACATGATTTGTGAAGCAGTAAAGGTTCCCCACTCAGTGACCCCAAGGCCGGGAGCGTTGCCTTGAGTTGGAACATTATCTGAAGTTGTGTTCGGCACACTCCACATAATGCCGTTGATAGTCGAGTCTGCTTTGGCTTGGATGTAGGTGAGGATTACCAGGCCGAGGACGAAGAGATACTTCAACCTAAGTTGCATGCGCTCCCCCCATACTTAGTTGGCTAGGATTTGTTGGATGAGGGTAGGCAAGCCGTTTTCCCATCCGCTAGGTGGCAGAGACGGGCCCACTGCCTCAGATGAGCAACATGAGAGCTAAGTTGTCCTGGTCTGGTATTAATCTGGCGTTGCTAAATTTGTGCCACTGCGCAAACTTCTGCGCATAGTACTGTATAACGGCTGGGTTTGGAGAAGAGAATTCCCGGAAATCCGGCAGGTCAGGAGATCTGCTGAGTGCAGAACTTACAGCGGGTGGCCGCGGCAGGAATGTCGCTAAGGCATTGCGGGCAGGGCTTTGTGGCAGGCGGAGGTGTGGCGGGATGAAATTTCTTGATGAGATATTGCGTCGGTAGGACGAGGAAGAAATAGACGACGGCAGCAATGAGCAGGAAGTTCACGACGGCAGTGAGGAAATCTCCGTAGCGGATTTCACCTCCATTGATGTGGCCTACGAGATAGCCGAAGTTTGGCTTGCCGATGACCGCTCCAAGGAGCGGATTGATGATCTTCTCGGTCAGTGCAGCGACGATCGCCGTGAAGGCAGCGCCGATGATAACGGCGACAGCGAGATCCATAACGTTGCCACGCAGAATAAAGTCGCGGAATCCCTTAAGCATAGGTGAGTCTCCTTGAAGTTTGATCGTGCATGGAACGTGATGACCCTGCTTGTTCCGGTGCGGCGAGTATAACGCAAAGCGTACCTATTACTGAGTCGGAGCTGCATGGGGGAAATAAGGACTTGAAGGCAACCATTGCGGTCGTGTCGGCGCGTTGGCTATGGCGAGCGTGAGAGCTGTGTAGAAGCGGTTGAATTTCAAAGCGGCCTCCCAGTCGATGGGAGTTTTGATGTCGTCCTGCGGTTTGTGATAGCGGCGCGCGTACCAGTCGCGGTAGGTGACCTCTTCGGGAGAGCCTTTGTCATAGCCGAAGACAAAGGCGGCGATAGGGACGCCGATGCGCACGAAGTTATAGTTGTCGGCGCGGCGGAAGAGATTACGCTCGGGTTCGAGATCGGGACGGATCTCAATCTTAAACGGTGCGGCGACGGAGCGGGCGATATCGCCGAGGGTGGAATCGGTCAGGCCTTCCATGGTGAGAACATTCAGGGGAAAGATGGGACGGAGCTGGTCGAGATTGAGATTGGCCACAATGTTTTCTTTGGGGACGGTGAGATGTTGTGTGAAGTAGGCAGAGCCGAGGAGCCCCTTCTCTTCGCCAGTGAAGATGCAGAAGAGCAGGGAGCGCGCGGGGGCCTTTCGTTGGAGATCTTTGGCCAGTTCGATGAGAAGGGCGACATAGGCGGCGTCGTCGAGGGTGCCGTTGTAGATGTTGTCGCCGAGGACGGGTGTGCCGTAGCCGTAGCCGTCGAGATGGGCGGAGAGAGCTACGTATTCCGAGGCTAGTTTGGGGTCAGAGCCCGGGAGGATGGCGAGGACGTTGGGGGCGGAGATGTCTTTGCTGGTAGTAGTGAGGTTGATGTGGGCGGTGAGGTTGAGAGGGAAGAATTCAAGGGGTGCGCCTTTGCTTCCGGCGGCAATGATGTCGGATGGTTTGTGGTGGGAGGCGGCGAAGAGTGCATCGAGCGATGCTGAATTGATGCGGATGACGATGGGTGAGTTGGTGTTGGACGAGGTTAAGCCAGTGAGAGTGACGCTGCGCGCGTACGCGGCGGGCCAGTGAAAGGGCTCGGTTGCGGCCGGATTGTCGATGGAGATTGCGGCGACGATGCCTGCTTGAGCGAGCGCACGAAGGCGGCGGGCGTTGAAGGGTTCGCGGTCATTCTGCGGGAGGTCGGCCGGCGTGTTGTTGAAGAAAACGGCGATCTTTCCTTTGAGATCGAGGTTCGGCGCGAACGTGCCGTAGCCGACGAAGACCAATGGAGCCTCGACATGTGAGGGCTGCTCGCGGGGTACAGTCGTGACGTCGGTGGTGAAGTGGAGTGCCGCAACTTTACCCTCGGAGTTGATGATTTCAACCGAGGATTTTTCCGTATCAAGATCGATCTCGTGCATGGGAACCCGTTGGAAATAGGTCCCGTTGTCGCCAGCCTGTTTGAGGCCTGAGGATTGAAATTGAGCAGCGACGTATTTTGCAGCGCGCTCGTAGGCGTCTGTGCCTGTGTCGCGACCTTCCATGCGGTCGTTGGAGAGAGCGACGGTCTGGGTCCACCATGCAGCTGTGGCAGGGGCGGGCTTGTTTGGGGATTGTGCCGCTGCAATTGCGGAGAACAGGATCGTGGCAGCCGATACGGCATAAAGAGAGCGAAGCGTTGCGAGAGCGCGCATAGTTGGCGATGTCTCCGATGGAATGAGGCGATTTTAGACTGTTTTGCTTCGATTGTTACTGGGCAGAGATCCAGTGGGCGTAGGGGTACAGGAGTAGGAAGAGAATCATGCAAAGAGCCATCAAGTCCATATAGATCAAGAGTAGGACGCCGCCGTGATAGAGGCTCCAGCGACGCTGCATGCAGCGGACGGTATCGACGGTCCCGGCGACGGCTCCCAGCAAAGGTAACGCAATCAGAGGATTTGGCCGGATATCAGGAAAGTGTGAGAGAAGTATCGCGGTACCAAGACCTGCCAGGACGAGCACAAAACCGCGCGACAGGGAACGCGCGCGCGGATTGAAGATGTGGCGTTTCAAACCTCTACCCGTCTTCAGGATAGGCCAGAGGTAAAGAGAGTGTCACTGCGAGTCAGGTTCAGTGGGCGGTAACGCGGAGGAATACATATCGGAAGGCAGGTCTTTGACGATGCTCACAGGAACTTCAATCGCTCCAACGGTGTCGTTGGTTTTGTTGTATATGCCGATCCGGAGGTAGAAGGTGCCTTTGGCGGGCACACTGATCTGCTGATGAAGGGGCAGGCTCCCGCGAAGAAATCGAGCGTATTCTTCATCCGGCAGATCGATCCGGGCTTCACTCCGTGTACTGGTAATGAGGACTCCGTTTTCGTTGTAAGCGATGGTCATGAGTTCAAGTGTGGCAGAGTGGAGCCCATTGGCTGTTGCGAAGGAGATGGAGCGGGATATGACGGCGCAGTCGATGGCGTAGCTGCGATAAGGGCCCCGTGATTTCGAGGCGTTAGTGCCGGCAGCAGTGCCTGCGATGAGGTTGGCTTCATTGGGAGCAGTGGCAGGGACGGTTGGTAGGACGCGAGCCTTGAAGACAATCTGCGCCGGCTCAGGCGCACCATGCATCATGGCGAGGTGAACCGTATCGGGCGGAGGTGTTGCTGGTGTGTCATTCACTGAATCGGCATAGTAGCCGTGCCGGTAGGAGAGGTCGTAACCCTTTTGCAGCGGCAGGTGAACCTGGATATTTCTGAAGCGACCATCTGCGTTGTTGTTAGTGGGAGTATAGGTGAGGGTATAGTAGTGCGCCCCCGCGGCGATCGCGTCATCGACCGCACCGGAGAAGTCGTTGTCGTTGACGAACGCCTTGCCTCCGGTTTGATAGGCCATATCCAACATAGTTGCATGCTGATCGACAGCATCTGAAAACTGCTGGTTCTGGTATTTCTGAACAGTTCGGGGTGCGCCTAAGCCCGGAGCCGTCGTCAGTGACATCTGCTGATTGACCAATCCCTCTGCGCTGACCGGGTAGACGGCCACCTGGCTACGGGAGAGGAGGCTTGTAGTGCGTCGGAACTCTGGTTCGGAGTTAGCGACCGCAGCGAAGGGATTGTGAACTGTTGGGTCCGGCATGACACTGACGGGAAATGAGCCTGAGAACCAGATGAGATTCTTACGACCGGAGAAATTCGAAAGATATCGGGCGAGCTGGCTCATTGCGTTCAAAGTGTACTTAGCTCGCATCTCCAGCTCGAACGTAGTTGTCTCTGCTTCGGTCTGCTTCAACTTCTCCAGAACTCCTTTTATCGCGGCAGCCTCCCGGGGGTCGGCCGCTGCGTGCTCTTCCAGGATTTCCGATTGAGACTCAGGCTTGTCTGATGTTTGCGGATTTTCAATAATAAGAGAGTTTCCTCGACTCTTTTTGCTGTTGACTGCAGCGCGAAGAAGCTCCGGATCGGCTGTGAAGCTCTGCAGAAGCACAAGATGAGAGTTCGTAAGGGCAAAGATGGCAAAAGAGGCGCCGGGGTGAGAATCCCTGAGAAATTTGAGGATTTGGGCGTGGACGTAAGCCTGGTCTGCGGTGGGAGTGTTAAGTGTGTCGAAGAGAATAATGTTAAGCGGCCCACTCGTCTGCGGAATGGGAGTGAAGTTGGTGAAGACCCCTTGGGGAAGCTTCGGCGGGGAAGCGACGTTCCTGACAACAGATGGTGCGGTGTGCTCTTCAAAATTGCGAATCTGCTGAGGCAGTCCATTTTCCTGAATTGTAAAATCCGAAACTTTTAGATCGTGGACGGGCTTGTTATTTTTGTCGGTGACGACAACATCGACGACAACCAAGTTTGTCCCGGTTCTGAGCGTAATACCAGAGTCTGTTGGTGATGATGGATTGGAGGGAGCTTGCTGGGCTCCGGAGGAGGCTCCTATCAGAAGGAGCAGAAGAGAGTGGAGTGAGCGCTGCATCTTAGCTCTGGTTGGCCCTCGTAACGTTAGTATGCCCCAAAGAAAGTGGGTTGGGGAGATTGATTGAACTACTCTGATCACCAAGGGCTTGTACTGCTCACATATTCCTTGAGTTTACTTGGGATCAGTCGGCGAGGACGCAGAGTCGGGTGATGGAATTGACGGAAGCGAGAGATTGTTTACCTCCGAGGCGGCGACCTCAACGGCGCCGAAGCGATCGCGATGGGTGTCATGAACTGCGATACGAAAGAAGTATTCTCCTTTGGAGGGCGCGCTGACCTCCTGGTTGTACTGGATCCCATGGGCCACGTTTTTCTTGATGTCTTCCAAAGGCGAGGAGATATGAAGGGAAGAGATCCGGCGATTGACCAGAACGCCATCGGGATTGAATACGAAGACCACGAGATCGAAGTCGGCATGGATCTTGCCATCAGCCTCGCGGAGGAAGGTAATGTCGCCGGGATTAATGGCGTAGGTGACGCTATAGCGACGAAAAGGGCCCTGGACCTTCTCGCTGAGAATGTTGCCGTCAGCAGGTTTGTCTTCGGTTTGGGTTGGAGAGGTCAGCGGAAAGACGCCCACCTTCATAAGGATTTCGCTTGGGGTGGGCGAGCCCCGCATCATCGCAACGCGCAGGTTCTGCTGGGCTGTTGTAGCGGAGGTGGCAACTGCAGCATCGATGACTGATGACTGCTTTGGAGAGTTTTTGAGCATCGGTGCGGATTGGGATGGGTCGTCGGCGTAGTAGCCGTGGCGATAGGCGAGATTGACTCCCGAACGCGCCAGCTGAACCTTGATCCTGCGAAACTTTCCGTCGCGGGCGGGATTGGCGGGAGTGTAGGTGAGGGTGTAGAAGTTTGAGCCATCGTTGATAGCGGTGGC
>Ga0210397_10000233_pt1 | contig 40866 bp, 35 predicted proteins | sample IncBWH2OmetaG_FD_160126 | JGI IMG/M metagenome (GOLD analysis project Ga0210397, IMG submission 160126) | Forest soil microbial communities from Barre Woods Harvard Forest LTER site, Petersham, Massachusetts, United States - Inc-BW-H-2-O ...
ATTTTCCGGATTCCGGAATTCCCTCACTCCTAAATTCTCCGTCTGAATTGGCTCCCTCGATACTTTCGGAGCGATTCGCAAGCAAAGGCGAGGGCGCGCGATGATACCACTGCGGTCATTCTGAGAGCGGGAAGAGTCCGAGCACGTTCCACGTGGAACACTGTAGTTGGCGATCGCCTCCCGGACACCTAGGTCTTGCTTCAGACAAGTTCATTGACAGTTCGAGCCGGAATAGTTCCACGTGGAACGTTTTGAGGCGTACTGCTAGAACGATCGAGAGAGAACCAGACAGTGCATTGAGCCCATTGGCTAAATGAGCGATGTCGGGGACGTTGCAGCTGAAACAATCGAAATTGGGATTCAGTAGATAGTCCCCAATGTTAAGTCAAAGTCCTTTGATGGTGTATGGTTCCGCGTGGAACAAGGGCTTGGGAGAGCTGATGGTTGAAACTTGTTTCACGTGGAACAGAATACCCGAAGTCAAAGGGCTTAAGGCCGTTCCACCTGGAACGCTTTGAGTGAATTCCACAGGACGGCGGGCGTTCCACGTGAAACAAGTTGCATCCTTGACGCGATTCTGCTAACTTCCGCCGCTTGGGGGGCTTGTTGGCACGGATTATCGCGGTTGCAAATCAAAAGGGAGGGGTTGGAAAGACAACCACCGCAGTAAACTTGGCGGCTTGCCTAGCTGCCTCTGAACAATCAACACTTCTTGTGGATTGCGATTCGCAGGCCAACGCCACCGCCGCTATTGGGTTTCCCAAGGATCCCTCGCGCCGAACTCTCTACCAGTGCCTGATTTTGAATGAGCCTTTCGATAAAATTGTCCAAAAGTCGCAGGTGGACGGGTTAGATGTCGTCCCCGCCGACAAAAACCTTGCCGGAGCGGCAGTAGAGCTTGTTGTGGCGGAAAATCGGGAATATAAGCTGCAAGCGGTTCTGAACGAGATTCAGGATCGCTACAAATTCATTATCTTGGATTGCCCTCCTGCTCTTGATCTCTTAACCTTGAATGCACTGGTATCTGCCAGCGCAGTGTTAGTACCCATCCAATGTGAGTATTTGGCACTGGAAGGCGTTTCTGAGTTGCTAGATACACTAATGAGGATCCGTCGGACGCTCAATCCTAGCCTGGAGATTGAGGGCATCCTCCTAACGATGTACGACGAGCGAACTACGTTATCGAGGCAAGTAGCCACGGATTTGCGCAGTTTCTTCGGCACCCAGGTGTTTCAGAGCGTGATCCCACGCAACGTGAGGCTTGCCGAAGCGCCGAGCTTTGGGAAACCAATCATTTTCTACGACATTCATAGCAAAGGGGCGGAGGGCTATACGCAACTCGCCCAGGAGGTCATTGCCAATGACGAGAAACGCACTGGGAAGAGGGCTCGGAGCGCTGATTCGGGAGCCTGAACCGCAGGTTCCCGCGCCGACGACGCCGGCAGCGCAGCCTCACGCTGCAACCGGCAGTGCTGCTGCCGCAGCTGCGCCGGCACGAGAGACGATGCATGCAGGGCCGCTGCAAATCGACATCGATTTGATAGAGCCCAGCCCCTACCAGCCACGCACGCGGTTCCGCGAAGAAGCGCTGGATGAATTGGCCAGGTCCATTCAATCGAGCGGAATTATTCAGCCTTTGGTAGTTCGGCCGATTGGGAGCCGTTTTCAACTAATCGCCGGCGAGCGGCGCTGGAGGGCTGCACAACGGGCTGGGCTGACGAAAGTCTCGGCAATCGTGCGGCAGGTTCCGGACGAGTTGGCTTTGGAAATGACGCTGGTGGAAAATATCCAGCGCGAGGATTTAAACGCTATCGAGGCTGCACGAGCGTTTGAGCGGTTGATGGACGAGTTCCAGCTTACGCAGGAATCCGTGGCAGAGCGGACCGGCAAGGACCGCGCTACCGTCGCCAATGCGATTCGACTGCTAAAACTCGAGCCGACCATTCAAGACTGGATTGAGGAAGGTAAGCTAACAGCAGGGCACGGACGGGCTCTGCTGGCTGTAGCGGATTCGCCATTAAGGATGCGCTATGCGCAGCGGGCGTCGCGCGGCGGGTTAACGGTACGACAGATTGAACGCCTGGCGTCGCGACGTTCGCGCAACGCTAGCCCCGCGGCGGAAATTCATGTCGATGCCAACATTCGAGCCGCGATCGATGAACTGCAGCGGCATCTCGGGACCAAGGTTCTCTTAAGACAGAAGACGAAGATGCGGCCAGGCCAGCTCGTGCTGGAATACTACGACGACGCGCAGTTGATGGGAATTTACGATCGATTGATGAAGTAGCGCCGCAATCCCTGCGAAAATCGGGCCTGTCCATTCGTTCCACCGTATCCTTTGGACAACTCAGCACGCGCGATGCGTTGACTTGTACGCACCGGACGCTAGAGTAGGAGAGTCGCTCTAGGAGATAAGTCATGGCATGGAAGTGGCCCGGTTCCTCAAAGAATGGCGTGAGCGAAGAGTGGACCGGATTTATTGACCAGGGTGTGACCCTGGAAGGCACGCTGCAGCTCACCGGAACGTTTCGTATTGACGGCAATGTCCGCGGCAATATTATTTCCGAGCAGACCGTAGTTCTGGGTGAAGGCGCCAAAGTCGAAGGGCAGATCGAAGGAAACCGCGTGGTGATCTCCGGGCGCTTCGACGGCGTGATTTTCGCGAAGGGACGCGTTGAGATTCAAGCTAAAGGCGTCGTTACAGGCGAGGTCCACTCCCCGTGCATGGTGATTGACCCAGGCGGAATCTTTGACGGCCGGTGCCACATGCTGGCTTCCTCTGATGCCGCTTCTGGTGTAACCATTCCTATCCGAGCAGCAGGGCAAGCCTGACGGTCCAAAGCTTTAAATTCAGCCACTTGGCTCCATAACATGCGCAAAAGCCAAGTTATTATATTACCAATCAGTTAAATATAACCACTGATTTATTTGTTGGACTCGTTCAGCGGCCATCCGAACAAGTACCATCCTCCAGCCATTCTGTATTTAACGGGATGGTTCAATACGCCCGGTCAGACCGAAACAGGTGTTTGTGTTGTCGCCGCCGTAGCGGCCTTAATTCCCGTCTGGATGTTCGTTTCCCAATCGAGGTGCGGAATGGGCGACGCGCTTGCCGCCTGATAGAAGCGGAGTGCGTCCGCGGGCCGGTTTAGATTCTTCAACGAAAGACGCCCGGCGGAAATGAGTGCGAGCAGGGATGGCTTCTCCGCTGGCCAAGCTGCGGCGAGCTTTTCGTATTCACTGACCGCGCGGTCGAAGTTCTGCTGCTCTTCGAGATAGCGGCCAAGTTCGAGCCAAGTGGCTGCAGGCAGTTTCTCGCCGCCGCTATTTTGGAACTCCTCGTAGTCGTGCCAGGCAGCCCCTTTATCTTGCGCCTTCAAGTGCGCCTGACAAAGCTTTACGATCTCATTTTGATAGCTGACCGTATCGCCCTTACGCCAATAGAGCTGCTGCAGCATAGTGCGGGCATCCACAGAGTCGGGTTTCGTATTCAAGTGTTCGGTTAGCTTCGCGATCGCCTCATCGACCTTACCGTGCTCCATGAGTTCACCCGCCTGGGCGATCAAAGGATCAGCAGTCCAACTCACCTTCTTATCGATAGCCTCGCTCGCTTGCTGCTCCACGCCGCTGTAGCGAATCACCAGCGCAGCCATCAATCCAAACACGAAGCCGCCGACATGCGCCCAATGCGCTACTCCAGAAGCCCCGCCAAAGATGCTGCCGGACAGAATCTCCATCAAAACCCACAGAGGCAAGAGCCAATACGCGGCCGCCTTGAATCGGATGCCTTTCCCCAGCGCTAGATTCGTAAGGCTTCGCAAACCCAGCACCAGAGCGACTTCGATCTTCGTGGTGGGGAAGCGCATTAAGAAGGCGCCCATGAGCGCCGCTACCGCTCCGGACGCACCCAAAGTCGGAACATTGCTGCCGGGATTAATCCAAGCGTGAAACTGCAGCGCTGCAGCCCCGGCCGCAAAGTAAAAAACGGGATAGATCAGACGGCCCCACGTATCTTCAAGGATGGCCCCCGCAAGCCACAGAAACCACATGTTGCCAATCAAATGCAGCCAACCGGCGTGAAGGAAATTCGCGGTGACATAGGTAATCGCACGCGGATGCGCGGGCACAAAAGCATACTGGCCCAGAATGCTGTCGTTCTTCATTTTGGAAAATTCTTCCGCGAGTGTGTCCATTTCCCGCTGCAGTGCGCGTTCATCGTCAATAAGGCGAATCCTGGCGTCCCATGCATCGGCCAGATTGCGCGTCTCTGATGTAGCTTCTTTCCAGAGATCGGGATGTTTTTGCTGAAAAGAGGTCACGAACTCATTCACGTCCGGCGGCATGGACAGCTGGGGGTGCATCGCCGCAAGCAAAAGTATGTGAGCGGGAACATCGGAGTCTTTCGAATTCTGCTCATCCATCTGCCAGTGCGTACCAAGGAAAACCGCCAAGTTGATGACAATCAGAGCCAGGGAGATGACCGGCCAGCGACGACCTTCATTGTTTTCGTGGCGGAGGGGTATGAACATGCACGTTCCTTTCACTTGGAGAGACTGAGAGATGACCCGTTTCTTCCAAGTCTAAGGTTTCTCTTAAGGGACGAGGGGGAAATGGGGAGGTATTATCCGAATCAGTAAATGTTGCGGCTTACGCTACAAAGCTTGTGACGCTATCCGCCCCGAAAGCTCGATGGAGCGCAGTTTCAGGGAAAACAGATCGCGCGAGAAATGCATGGGAAATCGGGCAGTGGGCCAGTTTCCGGTAACGGCGTTTACCAGGCACAACCTCATTCTTCAGCCGAGCTCCGGCTGCGACAGAGTGATAAAATTAAGCAGTGCCTTGGTTACCCGGTTCCTACTGGCTGCCAACCGCACTTGAGGATGAATGACAAATATGATGTTAAAGGCCGCGTTCACACGCTGGAGCAGCGCAAAGTTTGGAATATCGGCCTAGAGCAGTTACCAAATCGCGATAGCTACGACGTCGAGTTTTCTCCTTCCGGTCAAATCCTGCGACTAACAACGTACAGCATGGCCGGAGCTGCAATCGGGTCAAACCATTTTGAATACAACAGTTCTGGAAAGATGTCTCGCTCCCTCGAATTCGACGCCACGGGACGCCAAATCCACAGCAACGACCTTGTTCATCAAACGCAAGGGAATCGAGTCATAACGGTCAGTGAAACCGATGGCAAATTTGCGAACCGCACCGTCGAAGTTTACGAAGGAAATCTCCTTTTATCCTTCGCCGCGTACGATGGTGACAATCTTCTAAAAAGAGAAAAGACATTTCAGTACGCCGGGTGTGGGCTTCAAACATCCGATTCGAGGTACTACCTACCTGATGGCACGCTCGTTGAGCAGTGGCTATCCAGCTATGACTCCGAAGGCAGAATTGCAGAAACATACGGTCTGAAAGGAGACGGTAAACCGCTGGGAGACGGGAAGTACAAGTATGAATACGATTCTGGAGGACGCACCAGCAGGATCTGGACATTCAATGACCTTATGCCCGATGAACCAGCTAGTGGGATCAAGATATATGAATATGAGTCTAATGAATCTGGAAATTGGATCGCACGCCGCGAATTCCGCCAATCACGTGGCGATTCAACTTGGTCGATGAAAACCACCGCGCGAAAATTCACGTATTATCCGCTGGATTGATCTTGTGCCTGGTTAGTCGGGTTAATCAAGCACTAGCCCCTAAATTGTGAGAACCTGCAAGGTATGAACGATTTTCGACTCATCGGCACGTGGCGTTCCGATGCTCGGAAGACGGCCATTGAACTTGCGGCCCGACGAGACATTCCTGCCTCAAAGAAAATGAAGTTGTTGAGTCTTTTTGGAAAACTTGAGCTGCGCTATACGCGCACTCATTGCTACTCAACCATGGGTACTCACGTGGCGGCGAATCCCTACACCGTCGTCGCAAAGGATGCATGGAGCGTCGTCGTAGTGGGTTCAAACTTGATTGCGGGAAAGCAAATTGTCCACATCCATTTTGAGGGGAACCACTATTGGACTTATCTCGGTTCTAGTGGAATGCGGGAGTTCTTTAAGCGCGTAGGCCAGAAACGCCCGGCCAAGACGGAGATGAAATAAAATAATAGGTTCCCGATTGATCGTATAACCCGATGCCGGGACCTGGGCCAATTCCACTTGGACGATAACGGCGTTACTCAGGCGCTTGGTCAAGACGAGCCGCTAGTTCCGCAGGAATCGTGCTTCGGAGGCGCGCAACTAGTTTGAGCAAATCGGGCCGGTTCTTGGCTGACAAAATCCACGATGGGAGATTGAACGGCATTAGAGTCGTCAAAGACAAACGCTTTCCCTTGTAAATAGGCCTTTCTCGCAATTGGGAGCGAATCACCCGCTCAAGCAATTGGAGGTGTTCAGCGTTCAACGCCCAGAAAACATTCCCTCTGAAATCGGCCTTTAGCCACAGAGGCAAGCTAGGAAATCTCCTGTCGTATTCAGGGTCAAACGAAATCTTATAAATTCCACCACACGAAGGGCATTTACATTCGCCTTCTGTCTCGGGCTGCATTGGCATCATGTATGCCAGCTGTGAACACTTTGAGCAGCGAATCCACCATGGTTTAAACTCATCAATCGTAACCATGTCGCTGGGCTTCAAGCGTAGCGGACCCGCTTTTCCGTTGGTTGCTTTCTGAGGCATGCTGATAAGTCTAGTTTAGAATCACGTTCAACGCCCAAGGCAGGAAAAGAAGCCGAGCAATTCAGTAAACCGTCAAATCCTGGTAAGTCGCATAATCGGAAACTGACCCACTACCGAAAACCGCCGCGAGTTGACACGCTGTTAGCTGACGACTATCGTTCGAATTGAATTTTACGAGAGGTCTTTTGGATGAAGATTTTGGTGATTGGCGGCGGCGGGCGCGAGCATGCGCTGGTTTGGAAGCTGAAGCAGAGCGCGCGCGTGGAGAAAATCTGGTGCGCGCCAGGCAACGGTGGAATCGCACAGGACGCTGAATGCGTTGCCGTAGATGCGGGAAACGTTGCGGCGCTTGTAGCGCTGGCAGAAAAGATCGCGCCAGATTTGACGGTCGTGGGACCGGAGTTGCCGCTCGTTAACGGTATTTCGGATGCGTTTGCACAGCGAAACTGGGCCACTGTGGGCCCTTCGCGGCAGGCCGCCCAGCTCGAAGGCAGCAAGATTTTTTCCAAGGAATTTCTGCTTCGGCACAACATTCCCACAGCAAAAATGTATGGAGCTTACGATTCGGCGAACGAAGCGTATGCCGCGCTGAGCAGGGTCGATTGGCCGCTGGTGATCAAAGCCGATGGGCTGTGCGCTGGAAAGGGCGTGGTGCTGGCAGCCGATGCGGAGGCGGCCAAGCAATTCCTTGAGTCGGTGATGGAGAAGAATGAGCTTGGACCTGGCGGCCATCGCGTTCTGCTAGAAGAGACGCTTGAGGGTGACGAACTGTCTTTCATCATTTTGACGGATGCGGAACAGTACGCGCCGATGGTGCCGACCCGCGATCACAAGCGGGTGTTTGACGACAACCGTGGACCAAACACCGGTGGCATGGGGGCCTATTCTTCTGACGAGTTGTTACCGGCTGGTTTGCGAGATACCGTGATCTCCACGATTGTGGAACCCACGCTTAGAGGCCTCGCGGCGGATGGTATCCCCTACCAGGGCTTTCTGTATGTTGGCCTGATGCTGACCAAAAACGGGCCAAAGGTGCTTGAGTTTAATTGCAGGTTAGGTGATCCGGAGGCGCAAGCCATTGTGGCGCGCATGGATTTCGACCTCGCGGAAGTTTTGGAAGATGTAGCGGCGAGGAGGCTAGATCCCGCGAAATTGCGCTGGAAGTCGGGAGCAAGCGTGTGCGTTGTGCTTGCTTCGGGCGGATATCCCGGAAAATTTGAGATTGGAAAGAGAATCGAAGGACTAACCTCTATAACTAAAGACACTGGTGTGGAAGTCTTCCAAGCAGGCACGAGGCAGGAACGCGATTCTGTGATAACCAGCGGGGGGCGCGTGCTGGGCGTAACTGCCGCGGGAAATTCCTTGGAAGCTGCCTTGACCATGACTTATCAGGCGGTGGAGAAGATTCATTTTGATGGCATGCATTATCGCAAAGACATTGGCGCCCTAGCCGGCCGTGTAAAAGCTGCAGGAGACTAGAAGCCATCCCATATGTTTGAACATTGCGGCGCGTACCGAGCATCGAGCTCGCCGCCCCGCCTTGCCCCAGCACGCCACCCACGTAGTTCTTTTCTCCTCGTCAGCGCCGTAGGCGCGGCACAGATTAACCCAGCCCGTGGGGCTGGGAGGCTCGAGAACCAGGTCCCAGCACCGTAGGTGCGGCATAAATCCCCTTCCCCAAAGCAATAATGAGATGAGTTCTAGGGATTTTGCCGGAGTTTACGGACTCGGCTTTTTGCGCAGCGTTGGTGCCTCTGGTGGCTTGTTCTTATCTTCTTTGGCCTTTTCAACCGGCTCGTCCGGCGGAACGACCCAATCGAAACCGCGCTCGGTGACGGTGCCAAGGATGAACTTGGCCTTTTCTGAAACGAGCGGCAAGGCAGCCCGGAGAAAATCCGTGGCATCCTCAGGAATTGCCTTGTTTGCCTGTCCGCGGTCAATGTTCTCCATCACTTTTGAGAATTTGGGATCGCCTCGCGACAAATTATCAAGTTCCGGATCGTTTCCCTGAATGAGTTGCTGCAACGTCGGTCCCTGAATTGTGTTTGGATAGCGAATCTCGACGAGCGTTTTCGGCGCGTGCTTTTCCGGAGGATAGAGTTGGATGAAGCGCGGGCGGAGAATACGGGTCTGCCAGAAGTCGCCACGTGTTGCGATTTCTTCCTGTTGGATGCGGTATTCGATGGTCCAGATTTCAGGGCCATAATCATCGGGCGCATAACCAATGAGAACTACTTCAAAGATCGGCTCCTCCGGTTTGAATTCGATTTTGTGGTGAAGCTGGGAGACGAGAGGTCGTAGCCGCTCGAGAAAAGCGACACCGATTACATCCAAATCTGGCGCGACTTCGTCGGGATTGACGGCGTAGTGCGGGTCCTTACCCGAAAGCTGGGGGAAATCTTTGTCCAGCCGCACGGGTTTGGGATCGGCGGGGCTGCGCCATTCAGAAGCTCCCAGGAGAACGCCGATATGGCTGCGATCGATGCTCAAGACACGCGGAGGAATGGAGCTGGGTTCGACAGGCTGATCGATGGCCGCGAAGACGATTTTGTCTTTAGCTACGTGAACGATAACGCGGCCTCCGGCAAGATTGGCGACGATTTCGTCAGCGCGATCACGGTCCTGGGCAGGCGAGACTTTTGAGAGGGCGAGCCACGCGAGTAGCAATAGAGACAGTGAAACTGGAGTGATCCATCGGTGGTTGCATGTAGTCAAAACCTTCATGGATACCTGGCGCGGTAAATCGGCGCGTGCGTTCCCCTTGGACGATTGACTGTATCGCAGCGTTGCTATGGCTTCTCCTCTAAGACGGCGGCTGCGGCCTCTTTCGCTCGCGCAAGTAGTGTATCGAGAGAGGCGCGGTCATAGTAGCCGCCGTTGCGAATCACGGCCCAAACCTTTCGAGTGTTCGCGACGTTCTCAACCGGATTTGCGGTTAACAGGACTAGATCAGCGACGTGGCCCGTTTCGACCGTCCCAAACTCTTTCTCGCGGCCGAGAAAAAGTGCGGCCCCACGGGTCGCAGCCTGTAAGGCATCCATTGGTGTAAATCCAGCGCGGACCAACTCGGCAAGCTCGTGGTGGAAGCTGTCACCGGGGAAGACAAAGGGATCGAGCGAGTCTGAGCCCACAAGGATCGGCACACCGGCACGATGAAGCTCACCGGTTAGCTTCCAGTCGTTGGAGGCCTGGCGGCCCAGCCATGCGGCGCGCTGTTTCATCTGTGCGTCGTCGAAGGAGTCACGCCACTGCTTCGCCATCGCCGGGGGGACAAAGGCGAGCAAGGGGTCGTCGGTTTTCCAGTTCCCAGGATGGGAGGTGATGTCCAAGGAAGCGAGGGTGGGAGTGACCCAGGTACCGTTTTTCTTGAGCGTTAGGATCAGTGCGGCGGCTTTTTCCGGACTGTAGGTGGCGTCGGCTTCGTGGGCGATCTGCTCCCAGGCCGCGGCGTCGCCATTTTTTTCAGCTAGCACGAGGCGAGGTCGCAGTTCGGTTTCCTTCGAGGAAAAGGAAAGCGCAAAGGCGCTGTAAAGAAGGTGTTCGATGCTGCGCATGCCGGCGTCACTGGCTTCGATGACGCCGATTTCGAACGGCAAATGGCCGACAAAGGAGATGGTTTGTTTTTTAGATTCGTCGGCGACGGCGAAAAAGGCGTCGCGCGACGGCATCGAGATGATTTTTATGAAATTGGCGCCGCGCTTTTTGAGCTCATCAACGGCGGCGCGGGCTTCCTCGACGTTGTGGACCGGATACTGCTCCGGAGTTTTCTTGCCACTTGCAGCAAGGAAAGGGCCGGCGACAACAATACGCGGCCCGAGGAGCGCACCGGACTCGATGTCGCGTTGCCAGGAGAGGAGAGCGTCGAGATCGCCGCCCATGTCGCGTATACCAGTGATCCCGCTAGCGAGAAGCAGCGGGAGAAGGACCTGTTTGCTCCAAGGGGGATCGGCGTTGATTCCTGCGAGATGGACGTGCATGTCCCAAAAGCCGGGGAGCAGGAATTTTCCGGAAGCATCGATGGTGCGCGCGGTCTTTGGTACTTTGATTGTTGCTGTTGCACCGACGGCCGTGATGCGGCCAGCTTCGATTAGAACAGTTTGGTCAGGTTGCGGTGACCGACCCGTGGCATCGATGACGGTGACATGGGTTATTGCAAGCGGGGGAGAGGGCTCCGCCGAGGAGAAAGAAGTGACGACGAGAAGAGCAAGCAGGAGAGAGAGGAATATCTTTCTAGACCTCAAAGGAACGCTCACCTTCCGGGCAACCGGGCATTTCTAGAAAGCTATCACAAACTACGGTGGGCGGCGGAGGTTCTTGTGGAGACGCTTTGCCCGGAGAAGAGTCAGGGAAGCGCTCGTCAGCGTGCCGCAGAGCAGGTAAAATGAACTATTGAAAGAAGGAGTGGAAAGCACACCATGGGATTGAGAAAAGCGAAAAGCATCAAGCACAACGGCAAGCGGTTAATGGATATTATTGACGCGCACTCGCTGTTTTTCCGCGGGAAGGAAGGCGGGACGCGCGCTGACCTGGCTGGGGCGGATCTTTCGCGCGCTGATTTGCAGGGCATCAATTTGAGCGGGGCGATTCTGCGTGGTGCTAATTTTGAAGGATCGGACCTTCGAAAAGCCAAATTGCCGGGCGCGGATTTGTCTGGCGCGAATCTTCGCAAGGCTGACCTCCGGAGCACGGACATGACGGAAGCGATTTTGCCCGGCGCGGATTTGACGGAAGCGCAAGCGAGCGGCGTGGAATTTTTTCGCTGCGATCTTTCGAATGCGATTTTTCATCGCGCCCGGCTGCGAAACGTGAATCTGAGGCTAGCGAATGTGAATGGCGCAAAATTCAGCGGAGCGGATATGGGAGTGGCGATTCTTCGCGAGACGGATTTAACGGGAGCTGATCTTTCTGGCGTGGACCTTACGACTACTCTCATGCCGCGCGGTTACGTCGCAGCGCAGGCCAAACAGAAAAGTGCGTAGCTTCGAGGCGTAACCACGGCGCGTAACTACGACGCGTAATTTCTGTTGCTATCGGATGGACGCCGCTGAGGAGAAGAAATGACCGCTTACATTGTCTTCACGCGCGAAAGGACTCGCGACGAAGCGCAATTGGATCAGTACAAAAAGCTCGCCCCGGCTAGTTTTCGGCAGCATCCGGCAACTTTTCTCGCCATTCATGGGCGTCATGAAGTCCTGGAGGGTCCCGCGCTTGAGGAAATCATCATCCTCGAATTCCCCACTTACGAAGAAGCGAAGAGTTGGTACCACAGTCCGGAATATCAGGCTGCGTGCGAGCATCGATTCCAGGGAGGAGACTACCGTTGCATCATCACCGAGGGCAAGTCGTAGCCCATCACACGTAGTTTGCGGCGCGCAATTCATCGAGCGGAAAGCCGCTTGCGTTGATGGCAAACGGCATGTCGGCGTGGTAGCCTCTGGCGGAAGCGAAATTGTCCTTCATGTGATTCGTGTGACCTGTGGCGACTCCTGCAACACAACTCGACGCGTCGGAGGTTCGTGAACGCGTACTCGAGGTCATTCGGTGCCTGCTTGAGGAATTGGGCAGCCGTGGAGCTTTGCCGATGCTCAACGGAGCGTCGCAGCTCGACCGCGACCTGGGACTTGGCAGCCTGGAGCGCGTGGAATTGCTTGCGCGGCTCGAGACAGCGTTTGGCGTGCGGCTGCCAGATCGGGTTGTGGCGGAAGCAAATACGCCGGAAGATTTGGCGAAGGCCCTCCTAGTCGCGCCGGGAGCGGAAACGCTGGAAGACGAAGCGGCGTCTGCTCTGCGCGCTGCCATCACGACGCAAAAAATGCACCGCGAAGCAACGGACGCCGGCGTTTTTTCGGCGGAGACGTTGCTGGATGTGCTGTGGTATCGCGCGATGCACGATGCCGAGCGGAGTCACCTGCTGATCACCGAAGAAACAGGGGGAAAAGAGCGCAGCGTGACGCTGACGTTTGGCGAACTTTACGCCGCGGCGCAGCGTTGCGCGGGGGAGTTGGCGCGGCGTGACGTGCCGGCTGGCGGGCGTGTGGCGCTGATGCTGCCGACGTCGCGCGCGTTTTTTGTTTCCTACGCGGGAATTTTGCTTGCGGGCGCGATTCCCGTGCCGATTTATCCACCGTTTCGCGCGGACCGCATCGAGGAGTACGCGTCCCGGCAATCGGCGATTTTGAAAAATGCGGGAGTATGCCTGCTGCTCACGTTTCGTCAAGCGGAAGCGGTGGCGCGGCTCTTGAAACCGCGCGTGCATTCGCTCGTGGAAGTGGCCGATGCTCAGAAACTGATTGACGCTGCGGATAAGGCGCCGCCACCTTCGCCAGGCGCGCTGCCGCTGCATCTCACGGGCAGCCGAGCGCGAAAGGCGAGTGACATCGCGCTGCTGCAATACACTTCCGGCTCGACGGGCGATCCAAAAGGAGTTGTGCTGACGCACGCGAATTTGCTGGCGAACATTCGAGCGATCGGCGAAGTGGTGGAATTGGGCCCCGGCGATGTTGGCGTGAGCTGGCTGCCGCTTTATCACGACATGGGACTGATCGGCGCGTGGCTTACGCCACTGCATTTCGGACTGCCGCTGGCGGTGATGTCGCCGCTGGCGTTTCTCTCGCGGCCCGAACGCTGGCTGCGCGCGTTTCAAAAATACGGCGGAACAGTTTCAGCCGCGCCGAATTTTGCATATGAATTGTGCGTGCGAAAGATTGCCGATAAGGATATCCAAGGACTGGATTTGAGCAGCTGGCGCGCGGCGCTGAATGGCGCCGAGCCGGTGAATCCCGATACGTTGGACCGGTTTGCACAGCGATTTGGGCGCTACGGTTTTCGGCGCGAAGCACAACTGCCGGTGTATGGACTAGCGGAGGCTGCACTCGCGGTGACGGTGCCGCCGCTGAATCGCGGGCCGCTGATCGACCGCATCGAGCGCGAGACTTTCACCGCACAGGGCCGCGCGGTGGCGGCACGGACGGACGATGCGACTGCGATATCTTTCGTTTCCTTGGGCAAGCCGATTCCGCGGCACGAAGTGCGCATCGTGGATCCAAGCGGAATAGAAGTCAGCGATAGGACTGAAGGATTCCTGTGGTTTCGAGGACCTTCAGCCACGAGCGGCTACTATCAAAATGCTGCGGCAACTGAACAATTGCTGCCCATGGGGCCCGCGGTGGGCGATGGCGAATATGCTTGGGTGAGTTCCGGCGATCGCGCGTACCGTACGGACGGGGAAATCTACGTCACGGGGCGCGTGAAAGACATCATCATCAAAGGCGGGAGGAATCTTTATCCGCACGAAGTGGAGGAGCTGGCGGCGCGCGCGGAAGGAATACGCAAAGGCTGCATCGTGGCGTTCGGGCAAAAAGATGAAGCCTCGGGAACCGAGAAGCTGATCGTGGTGGCAGAAACTCGCGAGCGTGAAGCGTCGCGGCGCGCGGCGATTGTGGCCGCGGTGACGGAGCAAGTTTCGCAAGGGCTGGGTTTGCCGCCGGACAGAGTCGAGCTCATACGGCCGGGAAGCATTCCGAAAACGTCGAGCGGAAAATTGCGCCGCGAAGAAACCAAGCAACTTTATCTCGCTGGTAAGTTGTCCGCGGGCAAAGCGCCGGCTTGGGTGCAGATCGCGCGGCTTGCTACGTCCAGCGCGACGCGCACCGCTGGCGCGGAGATTTGGTCGGGCGTGCGGCGAGGTTTGGAAATTCTGTACGGCTTGTATTTTGGCGTCGTGTTTTTGGTGTGGATCGTTCCGACTTGGACGATCGTAAATTTCATCAACGACTATCGCAAAGCGGGGCGGTTTACGTCGGCGGCGCTGAAAATTCTGTTTGCGTTGATTGGCTGCCGCGTGCTCGTTGTTGGCAAGGAATACGTGGATTCGCCCGGAGCAAAAGTTTATGCCGCGAATCACACAAGCTATTTTGATGTGTTGGCGCTGATGCTGGGCCTTGGCGTGCCGTATCACTTCGTAGCCAAGATGGAAGTTGGAAGGATGCCTTTCATTGGTACATTTTTGACGAAGATGAAGCACACAAGATTTAATCGGAGCGATGCGGGTTCGCGGCTGCGGCAGATGAGGGAAATGGAGACCTTGCTGCGCGAGGGAGAATCGATTTTTGTTTTTCCCGAAGGAACGTTTACCGGCGAAGACGGCGTACGGCCGTTTCAACTGGGCGCGTTCAAAGCCGCAGTGGATGCGGGCGTGCCGATTGTTCCGGTTTCGCTGGCGGGCACGCGAAGATTCCTGCGTGACGGAACCTATTTGCCACGGCCGACCAGCGTGACCATCACCGTGTCTCCGCCAATTGTCCCGCGTGTTGTGAGCGCAACGGAAAACGCTGAGGAAAATTCCGCGTGGCACGAACTCATTCGTCTTCGCGATACCACGCGCGAAACTATTGCGCGCCATTCCGGAGAGCCGTTGCTCTAACGGGGCGGAAGTTAACCGTAGCTGGTCTTCACACAAACTTTAGGAACAATCAGGAGCCGCAGGAAATAAGAAGCGGCTCCTTCTCATTTGCGATGAGGTTCAAAGAATCCTCCTACTAATGCTGGAGCGTATAAATCACGGTGATGTAGGTCTCGATCTCGACAGGCTGGCCATTGAGAACGGTGGCACGGTAGCGCCACTGACGCACGGCGTCGGTGGCGGATTGCAGGAAGAGCGTGTCGCCGCTGACCACTTGCAAGGATTGAATCGTCCCGTCGGTGGCGATGACAGCGCGTAATTCCACTTGGCCTTCGCGATGAATTTGCTTCGGGAGCGCTGGATAAATGGGCTCGACGCGGTGGAGCAGCATCGCCGGTTCGAGGTGACCGACAAGGACACGTGGTGGCGTTCGCGGAGGTGGAGGCGGAGGTGGCTGATGTCTGTTGTCGTCGAGAGTGATGCATCCGACGCAAGGGGTGCCTGGGCTGGGTACTTCGGGAATTCCGGGCGGTTCCGAAGACGGAGGTTCGGGGCTCTCATCAATTCGCCCAGGAATGACGGGCGGCTGGTAGAGAGTGGTGTCCGTAGAAATTCGCGGATGAGGCGTGTTAGGCCGAGCAGGAGTGTCAGGGCGTGCAGGTAGCCTGTTCGGGTAGTACGGCGGGATCGGAGTCATATTGGCCAACGCGATGCGCTCTGGTTTTCCAAATAGCGGAAACAGAATGATGGCTGCGAGAATTGCGCTTTGCGCGGCGATTGAGATGATCAATGCTCGTCGGCGAATGCGGCGCTCACGTGCGCGCTGCTCGGGGCTGCCTTCTACAAAACAGCCTTGCAGGGAACCGAAATCATTTTGCGGACTGGGGCCGGATTCGATAGACATCACACACCTCCACAAAAAAGTTCTGCGAGTGAGAACGGAGATTTTTGCGACGCCGGCTTCCTGTGGGTTGCTCAACTACCGCAGGAGACCGGCGCCGCGCTCGCAGGGATGTGAGGTGCGCGCGTCCTCACTAAGTTGGACACCAGGGAGATGGACAAGTTCCCGAGCGCACCAGCAAACGCTGTCTGTTTGTTCGCAAGCGGCAGCAGCGGAGGGTAGTGGGTCAGTTTCCGATAACGGGCTGCCAGGTCAACGGGTCGATGCAACGCCATCTAACAGCCTGATCCAACAATGCTTCCACTAGAAAATCGATCTGTTGGGCTGTACTCAATCAAAATCTGGCAAGGAGTGTTCCGCGTGATTCAAAGCCCGCAGACGATTTTAGCCTTTGAGGCTCCAGCAGTTAGACTTCGCGCTTAGTGTTGCATCGACCCATTGAGACCACCGCGTTGATCGAGCATGTGGATTTAGTTCCGAGCGGCCCGTCATTCGTCCGGGATGGGCTCGGCTGAGGATCCCGTTGGAGGTAAACCTACGCGGTGAAGCAGATCCTCGAAGTGCGGGTCGTCACGCAAGGTGTCCATGCTGGGATCCACATGAAGATAGATCAGCCAGTGGGATTTCTCTTCGAAGGCCCTCTCCAGGTATTCAAGAGCATGAGCGTTTTCTCCGATACCGATGTGGATTCCCGCCAGGAAGTAAGGGGCAACATATTTTTGCTTCGCTAGTGTCGTCAGGCTCTCAAGCGTCTCAAGCGCATCCTTGGTTTTATTAGCGGTTCCGTAAGTATGGGCGAGCGCGGCGCGCATCAGGGGGCTGCCGCCTGAAAGAGCCACTCCGTTTTCGCCCTCGGCGATGGCCATTTCGTAATGCTCCGTTTTCCTATAGGCGAGCCCTAGAATCCAATGCGTGACAGGGTAGCTTGGTTCCAACTCCACGGTTCTCCGAAGCTGCTCGATGGCTTCGTCGTATCGACGCCCCATGTAGAGGGACCAGCCGACAGCCACATTGATAATGAGGGAAAGTGGATCTAGCTCTTGGCTGCGCTTTATTCTAGCGATGGCCTCGTCGTGTCGTCCCATAGTCATCAGATACTCGGCGTACCAATGACTCGCCGTTGGGTAAGCAGGACAAAGTTCGAGACTGCGCTTGAATTCCGTCTGAGCCTCTAACCAGTGCCAATCGTGTAACCATAGGGGAGCAGCTAGAGATGTATGCGCCTCTGCGAGATTCTCGTCGAAGCGCAGGGCCTTGATTGCCGCTGCCTTCGCTTTGGGGAAGGCGTCTTTTGCTGGCAGATAGCTGTTCCATCCGAGGAGAACGTAGGAATCAGCCAATCCGGAGTACGCTAGGGCGTAGCTAGGGTCCTTCTCGGCGGCTTGTTGGAAGTACTCGATGCCTTTCTGAAACCCTTCCTCAGTCCACTTGTTCCAATGATAGCGGCCTTTGAGGTAAAGCTGATAGGCCTCGGCATTCTCCGTGTGACGCCTGGCTAACCGCCTCTTCTCAGCAGGCGTCAGATGCAGCCGCAGCTTGCCGGAAATTTCGTTGGAAATTTCCTCTTGGATGACAAAGATGTCTCCTGGCTTGCGATTGTACTGCGCGCCCCACAGTTGAGAGCCTGTCGCTACATCCACTAATTCGGTTCGGATAATCAAAGAGCCGCCTCGCTGCGCTATTGATCCTGTGAGGACGGTCCGCACCTGGAGTTCGCGGCCAACCATTTGAGGGTTAATTTCCTGGCCCTTATATCGAAATACGGTGCTTTGTGCCATTACTCGCAGTTTCGGTAGTGTGGCGAGGACATTGATAAGGCATCCGGTGATTCCGTCGCTGAGGAATTCGTTGTCCGGGTCATTGCTCGTGTTTAGGAAGGGTAAAACGGCAAGTGAGTTGGTGCTCTTGGGACCTCGTTGTTGATGAAGCGCGCCGCCGGCCAGGAACGCACGTCCAGACTCCATGTCTCGCTTTAGCCGCTGCAAATCAGCTCTCAAGTCGACAGCGGTTTGGTAACGCAGAGCGCGATCTTTTGCCAGTGCTTTGTTGATGATGCGTTCCAACTCCGCAGGCAATCTCGGGTTTAAGTGCAGTAAGGAAACCACAGGATTGTTTAGAATTGAATCGAAGATACTCCAGGAATTATTTCCCGTAAAAGCGCGTCGGCCGGTAGCTAGCTCGTACATAACTGCTCCAAACGAGAAAAGGTCGGTGCGCGAGTCCAACTCTTCGCCACGGACTTGCTCCGGGGACATGTAGGCGACAGTACCCAACGGCGTTCCTGGAGTCGTCAGGCATTCGCGTTCCCTGGGAAATTTTGTCAGCGTGATGACGCTGGCGAAGGGTTCCTTTTTAGGTGCAATCTTGGCCAGGCCAAAATCTAGAACCTTGGCATGGCTTTTCCGGGTGACGAAGATGTTTGCAGGCTTGATGTCGCGGTGAATGATGCCTTGAGCGTGGGCGGCGTCCAGTGCATCCAGGACCTCGATAAAAATATCCAGCAGACGTTCCACTTCGAGCGGACCATCAGAACTACGACCTAGCGTGTCGCCGTCCAGATGCTCCATGGCAATGAAGATTCTGCCGTCCTCTGCGCCAATATCATAAACGGTGCAGATGTTCGGGTGATTCAGAGCAGAAGCGGCTCTGGCTTCGCGCTGAAAACGCTCCAAGGCCTCGGGGCTTTCTGCTACGTCATCGGACAGAAATTTCAGTGCGACAAAACGGTGCAAGCGTGTGTCCTCGGCCTTGTAGACCACACCCATCCCGCCGCCGCCGAGTTTTTCCAGCATCCGATAATGCGAAATCGTTTGACCGGTCCTGGAACTGGATTGGGTCACGTTTCATGGTGAGCCGAAGTCAAGCGCACGCCTATTGGCAAAACTGCCGATTATCCCGGATAGAAGCTTGCGAAGAATCCACGCGCTTTTGCGAGGATCGTGAAGCGGTATCGCAAATGGACGACGTGGAACGGATGCCGGAGTGCCGAGAGGCAACTGCATCTTACTGATTATAGAGCGCTTATTTGCATGAACCGAAAATGCCCTCTGGCGCATCCCATGGTTGTGGACGTGGATCTGAAGGAGGGTTATCCCGATGGATGGGCGTAATGTCGAGACAATAGGCGTGCGCCGCACGGGTTGGGCTGCTCTAGACCGCGATCCGCAGCAGGACAAGGTTGAATTTGTGTGTCCGTACTGCGGGGCGCGAGACGAGAAAAATGCCAGACGCGAGCGGATGCTATATCATTTCACGGACGGCTTTCTGCAGGATTTGCAGGGCGAGGTGACGCAGTGCCATTCCTGCAAGAGATCGCTGCGCGTGGTTCCGGTGGTGCTGTTGCATGACCAGGACGAAGAGCGGCGATTTGAAGCAGTCTTCTCCGACGAGTTGGCTGCCGCCGCAAAGAATTAATTCGTTCGAAGATTTGAATTAGAAAAGGGTTGAAAATGGACACGGGGCGCAGATGTTTGCGCCCCGTTTTTCTTTTGCGATTTACTGAAACTTAGTAGCGATGCCAGCAACCGAAGCGGTCATAGTAGCCGCGGACAATCACTTCGCGGCGCTCGTGGCGCCAGTCGTCAGCGCGGGGGTTGTAAAATCCGCGACGGATGACATCTTCGCGAACCCTATAGTCATCGTGGCGGACGATGCGATCTCGATCCCTGCCGCGATCCCGCTCGTCGGCTTGTGCGTTGGATGCGCCCGCGAAACACAGAGCGCCACCCAACACAGCCGTAGCTAAAGCTGCCTTGCCAAACATGGACTTCAGAGTATTCGTGAACATTGCGTCCTCCCGGGCGTCTCCAGGACTGCTCTCGGGTTGCGCCCTATATTTTATGAAACACCTCTACACCACAAATGTTGCGCAGTGCGGAAATAGTGGCGGCAGGGATGTTCTGGAGCACGTCGCAAAAACAAAAAGAGCGCAGCGGAATTTCGCTGCGCTCCGAAGAAAACCAAAACTAGCGGGGAGGATGATCGTGGTCGTGCTCATCCCAATCGCGTTCCAAGTGCCATTTCCGAGTGTCCTCATCCCACCAGCGATGGCTGTGTTCCCAGCACCATTCCCGCGCGGCGATTAACGCTGTGCGCTGTTCGGCTGCCTGAGGGCTGTCCCAACCATGTTTTTCAGCGGCTTTGTGCAAATCATGATCAATCCTGATAATGCGCTTTTGGCAGTCTTCATCCGCTGCGCGTGACTGTGGCGTACCGAAAAGCAGGAAAGAGCCGGCGAGAGTGGCTCCTACGAGCAGCGCTTTTTTGAACAACGAAAATTCCATGCAATGTCGCATAAGTATTTTTCCCTCCGATTCCAGCCTAATGAGCGCAGGGAGCTGCAGCTATCAGGTAGAAGCCGTAGAACGGTGTGAGGGATTGCTGTAGACGAGAGACGGGCCCGCGGTTTCGCTTAGTAGGCCTGCAAAAAGGGATCGACTTCCATGTGGTATTTCTCGAGGCCAGCGCGGATGTGATCGAAAGCTTCATCGACGCTGTCGGCGAACTGCAGCATTTTGTATTCGTCTTCGTTGATCGTGCCCCACTTCACCATGGCCTTCCAATTCAGGACTTTGTTCCAGTATTTGCGCCCGTAGATGAGGATGATGTTGTGTTTGGCGAGCTTTCCCGTTTGCAGTAGCGTGAGCATTTCCCAAAGCTCGTCCATGGTGCCAAAGCCGCCGGGAAAAACGACGAGAGCTTTGGCGATTTGCGCGAACCAGAGTTTGCGCATAAAGAAATAGTGGAAATTGAAGCTGAGCTCGGGGCTGATGTAGGCGTTGGCGAACTGCTCGTGGGGCAGCTCGATGGAAAGGCCGATGGACTTGCCGCCGGCTTCGCTGGCGCCGCGATTGGCGGCTTCCATGATGCCGGGACCGCCGCCAGAACAAATAACAAAGCGGCGCGGCTTAGGTCCGAGGGTCAGCGACCAAGAGGTAATCTTGTGCGAGAGCTGGCGCGCTTCCTCGTAATAACGGGACATTTCTAGAAGGCTCTTGGCATGGCGCACTTCGCTGCGATGCCGGACCTGTGCCGCTGCAGATAGCTTTCTGACGTTTTCTTTTTTCAGCCGCGTGACCCGAGCTTGCGCCGTTTCGTGAGATTCGATGCGCGCCGAGCCAAACATGACGATGGTGTCCGCGATTCCCTCTCTCTTGAGCTGCACAAGAGGATGGAGATACTCCGCCAGGATGCGAAGAGGCCGCGCGGGGGTGCTCTCCAGAAACCGATGATCCTCATGGGGCGCTTTTGGCGCGTGCTGGGGCTTGAGCTTGGGCTGACCTGCGGACATGGGCTGTTCTCTCCGAAAGATGCAAACAATCATTGTAGGAATCGCGGAGGCTCGCGGCAACGTCTTCCGCCGAGGGTGCGTCGAATTGAGTACACTGCGGGAACGGGTCTTTGCTAGCGGAGAGACAGAATGAAGCAAACCACAGGTAAATTTGCATTGGTGCTCGTTGCCGCGCTTGCCGCGGCCGGTGGGGCGCGGGCGCAGGCTCCCGAAGGACCGATGACGCCCAGGCCAGGCCAGCCGATTCAGCAAGCTCCGCCGGACGCGCAGGCCAAGCTGAAGGTTCAAGTCACGCTGGTGAACATGCCAGTGACGGTGCGCAACGTGAAGGGCGAAATGGTGCACGACCTGGACGCCAAGGATTTTCGTATCACCGATAACGGCGTTGAACAAAAGATTTTGCATTTCGATCTCGGAGGCGATCCTGTTTCCGTGGTCATTTTGATCGAGACAAGCTCGCGCATCGATCCGCTGCTGCCACAGATGCGCAAGACCGGGATACTTTTTACGCAGACGGTGATGGGGCCGGAAGGCGAGGCTGCCGTGGTGGGCTTCAACGACGCCGTCGACAAGCTTCAGGATTTCACAACGAACGGTGATTCCATTGAAAACGTTGTGACGCAGCTGCAGTCGGGATCTTCCGGGTCAAGGCTCTATGATGCGATGGCCGTGGGCGTCGACATGCTCAGCGGCCGCCTGCCGCAGCCGACAGCGGAGAATCCTGGCCGGCGGCGCTTGCTGCTGATTATGTCCGAATCCGTGGATGTGGGGAGCGAAGCGAAGCTCGGGGAGGTGCTGCGAAAGGCGCAGCTCGCGAACGTGACGATCTATAGCGTGGGGCTCTCGACCACGCGTTCGGAACTGCATTCTAAACGCAAAGACAAGGAGCCGGCGCCGATAGCACCGCCAGGCATCATGACGCTGCCTCCGCCGCCTGGGACGATCCAGACTCCCACAACGGAAGAGAACCGCAACAGCGGCGTCGACTTGTTGGGGCTCGCGGTTTGGGCGGTGCAGCATGCGGATAACAAGGTGAAGGATCACGCGATGGAAGTGGCTTGCGTGGCGACCGGCGGGGCGCATCTCTCAACGTACAAGGACCGTTCGATTGAAAAGGCGATCGACGAAATCGGCGGCGAGCTGCACGCGCAATACACCGTCAGCTATGCGCCAACGGATACGAATGCTTTTGGCTACCACGAAATCAAAGTGGATGTGGATCGTAAGAACTTGAAGGTTCGAGCGAGGCCTGGGTATTACCTTGCGCCGCCGGAAAGTTAGACACCTGCCTGAGCAGCCTCAAACAACTTGCTTCCAGTAGGTGACGTCGCGCGAGGCGAGGAGGGCGTCTTTGCGGGCGTTCCAACGCAGGAAGTGCGGTGTGCCGGTGTGGCGGGAATGAGCTTCGCGGCTTGCCCACACTTCGTGGAGCAGGAATGCGCTTGGACCTTCCGTAGAACGGTGCAAGTCATAGGTGAGGCAGCCTTCTTCTTTGCGCGTGGGGCCCACCAGAGCGCGCAGTTCGGCCTCCAGGAGCATTTCCTGGCCTTCACGCGGGCGCAGTTGGACGATAAGGGTCACGGCATCCTTCGGCACCCTGGCGCTCGTGGCTTTGCTGGATCTTCGGGGACGGGCTGGTTTTTTCTTTGTTTTGCGCTTCGCCATAGTGGGCGGGATTCTACTCCAATAGGCCCAGAAAATCACAATCATGGGGGACGCGCTAGAAGAGCGTCCCCGTTCAGGAATTGAGGTGCGCACCGCTTTCTGCTATTTCTCCGCTAGCTTGCGGCCGGCGTTGAGGCTGTCAAAATTCAGGATGGTGTTGAGCACGAGCGAATACGTGCCACGCGTTTCGCCGCGATACACCGGGTTGATGGAGAAGAGGATGACGTGGCCGTTTCCTGTGGGCACGTCTACGACGGCGGCGTGTTGCGCGATTTCATCGCCGCCTTCGACGAGACCTGAAATGAGCAGATCTTTGCTGTCGGCGTAGCGGAAAATGACGCGCGCACGGTTCGCCGGAGGGATCGCGCGGAAATTATTGTGGAGTTGCTCGTCGGTGAGCAGGGGATTTTCCCAGATTTCGGATTTTGGCTCGTCGGGAACTTCGACGGCTGGGCGTCCAGGCGTGAAATCCGGATCGTCGGCGGTGCCCCGGCCGGTGGGGCGGGTGTGCATTTCGCCGCCGAGGCGGCGGAAGCCGCGCGCGCCGGAAATGCTGCTCAACGAAAAGATTGGACCGTTGTCGCAATAGGCGGAGAGCTTTTCGTCGTAGCCGTAGGCGATGGGGCTGGCGGCGTCAACGAGGCGCGTCCCGACTACGGACCCCACGATTTTCATTTTCTGGGCGTTGCCGACGCTGACGCCGTCGGCGAGGCCGATGGACAGCGCAAACCGAGAAGTGTCTGTGGCGGTAAGGAGAACGCCACCCTTTGCGACAAAGGATTGGAGATTTGCGACTCCTTCCCAGCCGAGGCCGGGGCGCATGTCGTCTGTTGAATCGTTTTTGCCGACGAGGTTCGGCGTTTCGGGCGTGTTCTTCCAGGGAAGCGGATTGCCCCAGGCGCTTGGCATGCCGTTGATAATGGCCGTCGGGCTTGAGAAAAAGCCGACAGGCGGAAAGAGAATCACATCGTATTTGGCGTTCAGGTCGCTCGTCTTGGAGACGGTTTGCGTGCTGATGTAGTCGTAAGGAATACCCAGGTTGTCGAGCGCAATGCGCCACCAGCCTTCCGCCTGCGTGCTGAGCCAGGTGTGGACGAATGCAATGCGCGCGGCGCGCACGGGATGCGTTTTGACGCTGGGCATCGCTGAGACGGGCGTCGCCTGCAAACCCAATTCCGAGATGGCGTCATTGAGCTGTGCTCGGGTGACGTTGCGAAGGAGGAACGAGCCGCGGCTGAATTTCTTGCCACCGCTTTCGAATGGCTCTTCGGCGGCTTCGATCGAAGCGTCGTGCAGCTTGTATCGCAGCGTGCCTAGGAACGGCTCGGCGTTGTTGTTGATCGCAAAGATTGTGCCTTCGCCGCTCACGCCTCCGGGCGCACGAATTTCTTTCACGCGCTCCATTACAACATCGAGGACTTTCGCATCGGTGATGCGCGTCACTTGCACGCCGAACAGTTCGCCAAACGTCCAGCCGGTATCGTCGTAGGGCGTTTTCTGTGGGTCGTCGGGGCTCCAGTATTGATGGTCGAGGAGCGCATCGGCGATTCGCGAGTAGGGTTGGTCCATGCGAACGATATAGCTACCGGCAGGAAATTCACGCGTTGTGGGGGCTGGCGGCGTGTCTTTTTCTTTCGTGTCTTTCGCGTCCTTTTTCGGTTTCGCGGATTTTTTTACGGGAAGCGTGACCGTGAAAGCCGACGTCGCACGCGAAATTTCGACTGCTTGCTTTTCTAATACCTGCAACAACGCTGCTTGCGAGCCTAAGCGTGGATCATCTGCGGGCAAAACGTATGCTGCGGGACCTTCCGCGCCGGGCTTCGTGACGGAGCGTTTGGCTTTGAGATAGAAATTCTTGAGGAAGAGCCGTTTGTTTTCGTTGAAATAATGGAGCGAAGTGAGCAGGCCGGTTTGTTCGTAATTGTTGTTGTCGCGCTGCGACCAAAGAGCTTTCGGCAGCGGAGGATTTTGCCTGTACCACGTGCGCGCGTATTCTTCCTGGTCGAGCGTGCGCTCCAGCGTGTCCGCGCCGCCGTTGCCGAATGTTTCGTAGAGGCGGCTGATGCCGTTGTGCATCGCAGCGATAAACATCAGATAGCCCGGCGACCAGGTGTCAAAAACGCCGTGCGTGAAAACGCCGGGCATGCCGAACTTGGTCATGTCGGAAACGTTGCGCCAGCCAATCATTTCCCATTCGTCGGTGAGAATTGGATCGACCCAGGCGTTGAAGGGGCCATCGCCAGCGGTGTTGTCGTAGAGATAGGGCACGGATTCATGCAGGTCGTGCAGCACCTGAGCCTTCCAGCCGACGTATGTGTTGAGGACGTTTTCCGTGAGCTTGAGTGTTACGCCCATAGCGTCGCGGTTGTTGTCGTGAGCGACGTATTTGCCCCAATAAATCAGCGGCGGATAAAAATCCTTGGGGTGCGAGAGATGCCAGCGATAGATGTCCACCATGCGGTCGCGGCCGTCGACCTCGACGACCGGCGTGATGAGCGTGATCATGCCATCGCGGATTTCGCGGATGTAGGGGCTCTCGTCGACCGCGAGGCGGTACGCCAACTCCATTAACGCAGTCGGTGCCCCGGTTTCGGGCGAATGAATTGTTCCGGTGATGTAATACACGGGCACAGCTTGCGCGACGATGCGGTCGGCTTCCGAGTCATCCAGTTTTATCGTGCGAGGATCGGCCAGCTTCGCGAGTTGCGCGCGATTTTCTTCCAGGTTTTTCAAATTTTCCGGCGAAGAGACCGCCACAGCGATCATCTCGCGCCCTTCTTCCGTTTTGCCGATGGAGAAGACCTTTACGCGCGTACTGGCCTTTTCGAGGAGGCGCATATATTTGTACACGTCTTCCGCGTACGGAAGGATTCCCGGCGCGCCAGCGACGTCGCCGAGCACTGCATCTGGAGTCGGAACATTCTTCGAAGCTGGCAAATAGTCGACGAGCGGCGAGGTGAAGAATGGCTGCGTGGTGTATTTATGGATTTTCGCCGTGTACGCGTCATCCACGGGCTGCTTGGGGTCGCGAGCCGGAGCGGTTTCGCCGTCGCCTAGCGCCGCAGTGGCCGCTACGGAAAGAAACAGCAAGATGGCGAGATTCCGCAGGATATGCACGCGTACTTTTCCAATACGAATCATTTGGTTCTCCCGAAGGTATGAAGTGGAAGGCGGATTGTAACGCTGCTATTGAGCTGCGACAAATGTTATACACACCGGCGAAGGTACCTCGATGGTCTGGCCCGTCGGCGTGAGACTGCCGGTTGCGGGATCGATGTGAAAGACGACGATATTGTTCGATTCCTGATTCTCGGCGAGAAGGTAGGTGCCTGTCGGATCGATTGCAAAATGGCGCGGCGTTTTGCCGCCGGTCAGGACCTGGCCGAGAGATTTCAGCGTTCCCTTCTTTTCGTCGATGGCAAAAACGGCGATGCTGTCGTGGCCGCGGTTCGAGGCGTAGAGAAATTTGCCGGAGGCGTGCACGGCAATCTCGGCGGCTTCCTTTGGACCGGAGTAATCCTTCGGCAGAGCGGAAATGGTTTGCAGAGACGTCAAACCGCCCGTCTTCGCCTGATAAGAGAAGACCGTCACAGACGACTCCATTTCGCTCAACACGTAGGCAAACTTGCCGTTGGGATGAAACGTAAGATGGCGCGAGCCGGCGCCCGGTTTCACTTTTGCAAAGCCGGAAAGCATCGGCGTGAAAACCCCTTTGATCGAGTCGAAGCCATAGACGATCACCTGATCGAGGCCTAAATCGACCGCGAGAGCGAAACGATTGTCGGGCGATGTGCCAATCCAGTGGGCGTGCGGGCCTTCCTGGCGTTCCTTGTTCGGGCCAGAACCGGAATGTTGGACGAAGCCGCTTGTGGTGCCGAGGCTGCCGTCATCGTGAATAGGAAACGACGCGATGCTGCCGCCATCGTAATTCGCGACCAGCACGAATGCGCCCTCCCTGTCGAGGGAAACGTGGCAAGGCCCAGCGCCCCGCGTGGGCACTTGATTAAGGAATTTGAGGGCGCCGGTTTTTGCGTCGATGGCAAAGGCGCTCACTGCTCCACCGGTTCCTCCATTGAAATTGCCGACTTCATTCACGGCGTAGAGATACTTGCCGTTGGGGTGTACGGCCAAAAAGGAAGGATCTGTCGTCTCCGCCGCGACGCCGATAGAGGCGAGCTGGCCCTTCTCCGGATCGAACCGGTAGGAGTAGATCCCTTTGCTGGTCGTTTTTGAGGTGTACGTGCCGATGTAGGCGATGTACTGGCTCGTTGCGGCGGGCTTTTCCGGTGTTTGCGCCCGAGAAAACAAAAACAATGGCGCCGAGAAGAGCAACAGGAGTCCAAATAATCGTCGCGTAATCTTCATAAGGGAAAAGATTCTAACACTAACTATTAGGGTTGTACGGGCGCAGCATCCTTCGCTCGCGCTCAGAATAAATCTGTGGCCCGAGGAAGGCAGAGGCCCAGTTACTTCTTTTCCTCTTCCTGCTCTTCCTGCAGGACGGCGGCGGCGGCGACGGAATCGCCTTCTTCAAGGCGCAGCAAGCGGACGCCCTGGGTAGAGCGCCCCGCTTCGCGAATTTCGTTCGCGTGCACACGGATCACTTTTCCGTCGTGCGTGATGATCATGACGTCGGACTCTTCCGTGACTTGAAGGGTGGCCACGACGGAACCGTTGCGGTCGGTGGTCTTCATGTTGACGACGCCTTTGCCGCCGCGCGACGTGATGCGATATTCCGCGAGAGGAGTGCGCTTGCCAAATCCTTTTTCCGCAACGGTGAGCATAAGCGTCACCAGGGAGTCCTTGATCTGTTCGTTTTCGAGCTCCTCAAGATTCTGCGTGGTAACCTTGTGTTCCTTGGCGATGATTTCAAAGTCGGGCTGGACCGCGTCCATGCTCACAACGTAGTCGTCCTTGTCGAGGTCCATTCCATTCACGCCGCCGGCGTTGCGGCCCATCGGGCGAACCTCGGTCTCGCGGAAAAGGATCGCCTGGCCTTCGTGGCTGGCAAGGAAGATCATCTGTTTGCCGTCGGTGAGTTTGGCGCCGATAAGTTCATCTTTTCCGTCGAGATTAACAGCGATGATCCCCGTCGAGCGCGGATTCGAAAATTCGGTCAAGGTCGATTTCTTCACCGTTCCGCTCTTTGTGGCCATGAAGACGAAGCGCCCCTCTTCTTCGAGGTTCTGCGCCGCGACGAGAGCCGTCAGCTTTTCGTCTTCCTGGAATTTCACGAGACTGGAAATCGCTTTGCCCCGCGTGGCTGCGGCGGCTTCCGGCAGTTCGTATACCTTGAGCCAGTACACGCGGCCTTTCGAGGTGAAGAGCAGAATGTAGCTGTGCGCCGAGGCGATGAACATGTGCTCGACAAAGTCTTCTTCCTTCGTGCGCGCGCCGATGCGGCCCTTGCCGCCGCGCGATTGATGCCTGTACGTGTCCGCTGCGGTGCGCTTGATATAGCCGGCATGGCTCACCGTGATTAGCATCTCGGTGTCTGCTATCAAATCTTCGAGCTTGATCTCGTCGACCTTGTCGACAATCTGGGTGCGGCGGTCGTCACCGTACGCCTTTTGGACCTCGCGCAATTCTCCAGTGATGACCTGTTTTAGCTTTTTTTCGCTGGAGAGAATTTCCTTCAGCTCGGCGATATGCTCCCGGATGGACTTCAATTCCTTGAGAATCTCGTCGACGGAGAGCTGCGTGAGGCGATGGAGTTGCAGTTCGAGAATGGCGTCCACTTGAATGGGCGTCAGACCGTCAGAGACAGACCGCGTGATTTCACCCTCGAGTGCGGCGACTCGGTATTTCCTGCCGTCCAGCTTGACGCCTTCGATCTTCCGGGACTTTCCGTTCTCGGTGATGGTGACGTCTTGCTCGGAAAAATAATTGAGCAAGTTCTGCTTGGCGTCGGCGCGGCCTGAAGAACCACGGATGATTCGGATGACGGCGTCCAAGTGATCTAGAGCAACCTGATAACCGACGAGAATGTGCTCGCGCTCTTCGGCTTTGCGCAGTTCATAGCGCGTGCGGCGCAGCACAACGTCGCGGCGATGCTCGAGAAACAGTTTGATCAGCGGAATTAAGCCCAGCTCGCGTGGCTGGCCGCCCACGATGGCGAGCAGGATCATGCCGAACGATTCCTGCATCTGCGTGTGCTTGAAAAGATTGTTGAGGATGAGCTGCGATTCTTCGCCACGCTTGATTTCAATGACGATGCGCATGCCTTCGCGCGAGGATTCGTCGCGGACGTCGGAGATGCCTTCGATTTTCTTGGTCTGCACCAGTTCGGCGATGCGTTCGATCAGCCTGGATTTATTCACCTGGTACGGAATTTCGGTGACTACGATATTTTCGCGGTCTTTGCCAACTTCCTCGATGGCTGCTTTGGCGCGCATCATGAAGCTGCCGCGACCCGTTCTGTACGCCGCGTCAATGCCGTCGCGGCCGGCGATGTACGCGCCGGTCGGAAAATCCGGCCCAGGCACGATCTTCATGATTTCTTTCAGCGGCGTGTCCGGCTTATCGAGCAAAATCACCGCGGCTTCCACGATCTCGCGCAGATTGTGCGGCGGAATGTTCGTGGCCATGCCGACGGCGATGCCGCTGGCGCCGTTGACTAGAAGATTCGGAATGCGCGAAGGCAGGACAAACGGCTCTTCACGCGTCTGGTCAAAGTTGGGAACGAAATCGACGGTTTCTTTTTCGAGGTCCGCAAGAATGTCTTCGCTGATTTTCGCGAGACGGGCTTCCGTGTACCGCATGGCCGCCGGGGGATCGCCGTCGACGGAGCCGAAATTTCCCTGGCCGTCGATCAACGGGTAACGCATGTTGAAGTCCTGCGCCAGGCGCACCAGCGCGGGATAGATGACGGCTTCACCGTGCGGGTGGTAGTTGCCGGAAGTGTCGCCGCAAATCTTGGCGCATTTGCGGTAGCCGCGGTTCGAGGCGAGGCCGAGGTCGTTCATGGCCACGAGAATGCGCCGCTGCACGGGCTTGAGGCCGTCGCGCACGTCGGGCAGCGCGCGCGCGATGATCACGCTCATCGCGTAGTCGAGATAGGACTTCTTCATCTCGGCTTCGATATCGACCGGCAGCAGTATCGACTTGTTTGTTTCGTCCGCCATTTCCCCTCGCTGATGCTTGAATTCTGTGTTGCTCGGGCACGGCATGCCGTGCCCCTACAAGCTAATGTCTATCGATTTGCCGCGTACTCCAGTACGTAAGCTTTCACTGAATCGAAAGCATCCGCTGCGTTCGTAAAACGCCTGGGACCAAAATATTCCTCAAGCTGTTTCAAAAAACCGTCGCGCTCAGCATCGCTCGCAAACTCAATCGCCACGCCGCGTGCATTGTCTGGCGCGTTCGTTGGCGTTGCTCGAAATTCGTTAACGCTCAATCCGCGTAGCCCCGGCAAAGTCGTCCAACCCAACTGCCACATCATGTCGCGGACTTCGCTTTCGGCCGCAATAGAATGAAAGCCCCGACGCCGATGGCCAGCACGACCAACACGCCGATCAGTTCGACCGTGAGAACTCTGTGCCAGCCTTCCGAGGCAGAACTGTCACCGAACCCAAGAGCGTCTCGCCACGCTCGGTATTCATGCGCGAGACGCGGCAAACGAAATCCGGCAGTGCAGACCGACGCTAGCAGCAAGCCCCAACGAATAGCGTTTCGAATCGAGCCCGCATCCGCATTGGACTCGGCTGCCACCGATCAAATATCCAGATTCACGACTTCGAGCGCATTTTCTTCGATGAACTTGCGCCGCGCTTCGACGTTTTCGCCCATCAACGTGGTAAAAATATCCTCGGCGGCGACGGCGTCTTCGAGTTTGACCTGGAGCAGCGTCCGCGTGTCCGCGTTCATCGTGGTTTCCCACAACTGCTCGGCGTTCATTTCTCCCAGGCCTTTGAATCGCGTGATCGTGAAGTCCTTCTTCGCGTCTTCCACGACGTAGTTGAGGACGTCGTGCACGTTTTCTTTGCTCACTTTGTCGCCGTTGCGCGCCACCGTGAACGGCGGTTTGTTGTACTCCTCGATCTGCTTGGCTAGGCCGCGCAGGCGCTTGTAATCCGCGGTCGAAGCCAGTGCCCAGTTCACTTTTTGGTTGTGTGGCGGGCCGAACTGGATCTCGTGGAGGCTGTGCTCTTCGTCGAAAGCAACCTTGCCTTCGAGCTTGAGTTTGGCCTTGTCCACTTCCCTCAAAAGCTTTTCTAGCGCTTTCTTGTCTTCGAAATCTGTCTTTTTCTCGAGGCCGCTCTCCGCAAGCAACTCGACCAGCCCCGGCTCGCGCAAACGCCGGCCTAGTTTCGCCGCCGCGGCTTCGTACTCCTGCACATTAAGGAGAAACTTCGTCAGCCCCGCGCCTTCGAGTGACACGCCTTCTTTCGCTTTCACGACGTGATCTTCCGTGGCGCGCTTCATCAACTCGTGCGCGAATTCGCGTTCATCGCGAATGTATTTTTCGGTCTTGCCGCGCTTCACGCGATAGAGAGGTGGTTGCGCAATGTAGATGTGCCCACGGTCGATCAGCTCCTTCATGTGGCGAAAGAAAAACGTCAGCAGCAGGGTACGGATGTGCGAGCCGTCGACGTCCGCATCGGTCATCAAAATCACTTTGTGATAGCGGAGCTTTCCGGCGTCGAAGTCGTCCTTGCCGATACCCGTGCCAAGCGCTGTGATAATGGCGCGAATTTCTTCGTGCCCCAGCATTTTGTCGTAACGCGCTTTTTCTACGTTAAGGATTTTTCCCTTGAGCGGCAGGATAGCCTGGAACTTGCGGTCGCGGCCCATTTTTGCCGAGCCGCCGGCGGATTCTCCCTCAACGACAAACAGTTCGCATCGCGAAGGATCGCGCTCTTGGCAATCGGCGAGCTTGCCGGGCAGGCCGCTTGAATCCATGGCGGATTTGCGGCGCGTCAGTTCGCGGGCTTTGCGGGCAGCTTCGCGGGCGCGCGCGGCATCGATGCACTTGGAAATGATGCGGCGAGCCACCGTGGAATGCTTGTCGAACCATTCGCCCAGCTTTTCGTTGACGAGTTGCTCGACGTCGCCCTTGATGTCGCTGTTCAGCTTGCCCTTGGTTTGTCCTTCAAATTGCGGCTGCGGCAAGCGCACGGATACCACTGCCACGAGACCTTCGCGAACGTCGTCGCCAGTGATGGTCACTTCGTCTTTTTGTTCTTTCAGCATGCCCGCGGACGAGGCGAAATTGTTGATCGTGCGCGTCAGCGCGGAACGAAAACCGGAAAGGTGCGTGCCGCCGTCCACCGTATTGATGGTGTTCGCGAAGGCGAAAACATTTTCGCCGTACGTGTCGTTGTATTGCAGCGCGATTTCGATTTCGACGGTGCCGCGCTTGCCCTCGATGTAGATCGGCGAATCATGCAGCGTGGTCTTGCCGCGGTTCAGGTGTTTGACGAACTCGCCGATGCCACCAGTAAAGCGGAATTCTGATGTTTTCTCCGTGCGTTCATCCGTCAGCGTGATTTTCAGGCCCTTGTTGAGGAAAGCCAGCTCGCGCAAGCGTTGCGACAGCGTATCGAAGCTGAAGACCGTTTTGTCGAAAATGGTCGCGTCGGGATGGAACGTAACGCTCGTGCCGGTCTTTCGCGTTTTGCCTGTCTGTTTTAGCTTCGTGGTCGGCTTGCCTTTTTCGTAGGACTGTTCCCAAACGGCGCCATCGCGCGAAATTTCCAGTTCGAGCCGGTCGGAAAGAGCATTTACAACGGAAACGCCGACACCGTGCAAACCTCCGGAAACTTTATAGGTGTCGCTGTCGAATTTTCCGCCAGCGTGCAGGACCGTGAGCACCACCTCCGCCGCTGGTCGCTTTTCCGTGGCGTGCATGTCGACGGGAATCCCGCGGCCGTTATCAACCACAGTGACCGAATCATCTGCGTGTACCGTGACATTGATTTCGTCCGCATAGCCGGCCATCGCTTCGTCGACCGAGTTGTCGACGACTTCCCACACCAGATGGTGCAGGCCCATGTCTCCCGTCGAGCCGATGTACATCGCGGGACGCAGACGCACGGCTTCGAGACCGCCGAGGACTTTGATCGATTTCGCGTCGTATTGATGACCCGGAACTTTTCCGGCCACCGTCTCTTTATCGCCCATGTATGCTCCTGACGAAACTCTTAGCGCTTAAAGACGGACCCCGAGACTTGCGGCGGGCCTCAGCGCTTAAAACCTTTGCTCAAACTTTTGTGAAGCGAGGAAAGGCGTGCTCGTGGAATGCTCCGTACGTCGCCTTACCCTTTGATTCCGGATTCATCGAACGAATCCAGAACTCGTAGGGTTCCTGCTCCATCCCATCTCGCGCAGCGAGACGTGGCGAAGACTTCATAACTCCAAGGTTCCGGCTCACTAGCTCCTGGCGCGAAGCTAAATTGCAGTGCCGAAATTACTTGGCCGACGTGCCGATTGGAAGGTTACCGAACTGCGAATCGACAGCCAACAAATTGTACTTGATCGGACGCCGTTTCTCAAGGCCAGAAAAGGTGACAAGCCTTCCGTAAACCACTTATTTTGTGCCATTTAGACTTACCTTTGCAGGCTTGGACGACTTCGCTGGGAATTCAAGTCTGGCGTGAAATCCGATCGGTTTTTTTCGCTGGAATTGGTGTTTCCAGCATTCAGCGAATCGTTTCAAAAACCGCCTGAAATCTCGCATCGTAGCGAATTGCGTCAATTTCTCGGCGCAATTCTTAGTGCGTTGCTAGCCTTACGTGAGTGCCGCGAACAAAAAGGATTTTCTGATTAATCAAGGCGGTTGAAACAATGGAGTTTTGCGGAGGCACTTGCGTCGAAGCACAGGTTTGAGGTTCCAGCTTGGAACCTCATGGAAGGCACGTTGCAGAATATATTATTCACTTGGCTAAATCACACCATGGATAGTTTATCGGTACAATCGTAGGGACGCGCGCTGAATCAGATGCGCATCGGCATGATGATGTAGCGGTAGCGGTAGGATTCGTCGGCGAGCGGGCGCATTTGGCCGGCCGACTGTTCGTCCTTCAATTCGATGCTGATCGGGCCATCGGCGGCGGCAGCGAGAAAATCGAGCATGTATGTCGAATTGAAACCGATGCTGATCGCGTCGCCTTTGTATTCCTTCTCGATGTTTTCTTTGGCCTCGCCGTATTCGGGACTTGAAGCGGAAATCTCAACACCTTCTTTGGAGACGGCCAGTTTGACCGCATGCGAACGCTGATCGGCGAGTTGCGATACGCGCCGGACCGCATCGCTGAGTTCCACGCGCTCGAGGACCACGGTCTTGCTATTGTCGCGAGGGAGCACCGCTTCGTAATTCGGAAACTGCCCGGTAAGAATTCGCGAAATCAAAAGCCGGTGGCCGACCTGAAAGAATAGATGGCTTTCGTCTTTGGCGAACTCGATGGAGGCCTCGGAGCCAGCCGCGCTCGCAAGTTTCTCCACTTCGTCCATCGCTTTTTTGGGGATGAGAACTTTCACTTCGCCATTCAAGCCCGCGAGCTTCTGGTCCGTTTCCGCAAGCGCCAGACGGTGGCCGTCAGTGGCCACCATCGCCAGGGTATCCGGCTTCAAAATCAGCAAACCGCCGTTTAACGTGTAGCGAGACTCTTCCATTGAAATAGCAAACTTTGTTTTGGCGATCAGGCTCTCAATGATTGCAGCTGGGATTTTGACGAGCGTGTGGGGCATCGTCGGTAGAGCTGGAAAGTTTTCCTTCGCCATCCCAACAAGCTTGTATTTTTTCCTGTCGCTGACAATTTCCACCCAGTGATTTTCGAGGAGCCTGACTTTGATTTCGCCTTCGGGCAGCAGGCGCACAAGCTCAAGCAGCTTTTTCGCTGGAATAGTCCCCGCGCCTTCCTTTTTAATTTTTGCTTCGCAGGACGTGCGAACGCTCAGCTCGAGGTCCGTCGCCGTGATGGTCAACTGACTGCCTTTAGCCTCGACCAATAAATTGGAAAGTATTGGGATCGTCGTCTTGCGCTCAACGACGCCTTGTGTGGTGCTGAGTTCATTTAACAGCGCCGATTTTGTAACGCTGAATTCCATCGATTGATGTTCCTCGCGTGCGGTTCCTGTTGCGCTCATTCGGGTCCCTCGCCACTTTATACCGCTGTCGTACTGTACTCGCTTTTGCCCAAAGTATAAAGCCCGCAAGGCACGTAAAACCTGTGGAAATACGTGGGAATCAGAACGCTCTCGCTCCGAGCCGCGAGGTACGGTGCTTGCGTTTTTTCCACAACATACAACCGCTATCACAACAGCAAGAGCACTCATCTATTTTTAAGGACTATAAAGCTTGTTGTTGTGATGAGTGCAGTGGATTTGTGGAAAGCTCAACAACCGCCTCTATCCCAATGGCCTAGCACTGGGTGTTCCAAGTGGCGAACTGTGGGAATCGGTGAAAACGCAGCGTCGTACTTGTACTCAACTCAGTAAAACAGAATACCTTCCACCACACTCAACAGAATTTCCGCAACTTCTCCAATGCCTATGCACAAAGTCTCCACGCGCGGAAAATTACACTCCGCGCGCAAACTCGACGCCATAGAACAACAAGGCTACGAGAAACACATCTCGCAATTCTGACGGGAAAGTTATGCGTGACTAGGAATAAATATGTTGAGTGAAAACGCCGTCGCTATTGCAGGGTATCCATCAAGCGCGTGATTGTCCGGTTCAAATCTTTGTCGGACCGGCGCATCTCCTCGATTTTGTTGATCGAGTGCAGCACTGTGGTGTGGTGCTTGCCGCCAAATTGCCGTCCAATCTCCGGCAAGGACGCCGTCGTGAGTTGCTTCACGATATACATGGCCACCTGACGGGGGAACGCGACCGCGCGGGTGTTGCTACGAACCTTCAAATCCTGTTCGCGCATATTGAAATGTTCGCTGACGCGTTTCTGAATCAGATCGATGGTGACACGCTTCTCCTGCGAAGCAATGATATTGCGCAGAACTTGCTGGGCGGTCGACAGGGAAATGGTGGCTCCGGTCAAGGACGCATACGCCATCAGCCGAGTCAGCGCGCCTTCCAACTCGCGCACGTTGGATTTGATCGCCCGCGCGATATATTCAGCCACATCGTCCGGCAAGCCAAACCGGTCGTTCTCCGCTTTTTTCTGCAGAATCGCAATCTTGGTTTCCAGATCCGGCGGCTGAATGTCCGCGATCAAGCCCCATTCAAACCGCGAGCGCAGCCTCTCCTCGATCGAATTAATCTCTTTTGGCAGGCAGTCGGAAGAAATCACAATCTGCTTCTGCTGTTCGTAAAGCGCATTGAACGTGTGAAAAAATTCTTCTTGGGTCCGTTCTTTCCCCGCAATGAATTGGATGTCGTCCACCAGCAAGACATCCACCGTATGAAAGCGGTCGCGGAAACTGGTCATGCGGTCGAAGCGTAGAGAATTAATTACCTCAATGGTAAACTTCTCCGCGCTCACGTAGCTCAGCCGCATGGCTGGATTGCGCTTCTTGATGGTGTGCCCGATGGCATGCATCAAATGCGTCTTGCCCATGCCCACTCCGCCATAGAGAAACAGTGGGTTATAGGCCTTCGAAGGCTGCTCCGCCACGGCGCGCGCAGCTGCGTGCGCAAACTCATTGGACTTGCCGACGACAAACGAATCGAAGCTGTAGCGCAGATTCAATTGATGATCGCTGCTCTCAAAATCAAGTTTCGCTTGCTTCACGCCGGATGCGGTGGGCGCGGCTGGCACGGGCTCTTCCTCCGTACAGACGTACTGCACTTTCACGTTGGGCGTCCCAAGTTCGTGGAATACGGCTTTGACGATTTCGCCGTAGGTCCGCGTCAGGACCTGCCGGAAGACCGTGCTGGGGATCTGCACAAACAGGTTTTCACCCTCGGCGCGATTCAGCCGCGTGGGTTGAAACCAGGTGGTGTAGGTGTTGATGCTGACCCGGGACTTCACGCGCTCAAGAAACCGCTCCCAGGCATTCGTCGCAGTAGTCATCGCAAGAGAAAATCTATCCCGGCAATTTCCACAGATGTGAATAAGCTGTGGAAAGCAGGTCCCTTCATTATCTTTAACTTTTTCAGGCTTCGGGAATCATGCCCGTACGGGAGCGTCTTGCTTTCCCCTGGCGCCCCGTGCGCGGCCCTTATGGAATTGCCGGCCCCTCGAACTTACTGCTATCAGACAGCGCGGGATTGTCGCCGATTGGGGCGACTTGGGCAAGCGAAAAGTGTGCGAAGGGATTCACCGGGGTGCACACCCCATGCACAGCTTTTCCACAAGCACTATTCTTGTGCAACTTCGCTTGCCAGACTGCATTTGCGCGGGAATTCCCGCAAAATTTTCGCGCGCGCGCACAACTTTGCACAGGTTCCATCCAAATCGCCCTGAGGATAATTCTCTTATTGTCGAGTTTTTTTATCGGGCCGGTCGAATTCGTAGATGCCCAGCGGGTCGCTTCCGATGATCAGACGGTCTTGCTCGATGAGAATCGTATTGGCTTCGAGCCGCGCTCCCGCAGGCGTGTAGATCAGGTAAGTTGCGCGACGGTTTCCTTCTTTGTCGAAGTGCAGCAGCTTGTCGCCCAGCGCCATCCAGACTTCTCCGCTGGTACGCTCCACGCCAACCGCCGTAAGGATGCGCTTGAACATGGGAGCGTCCCCGCGCTTCTCCTGCCGCTCAATCTCTTTACGAGTCGCTTGTGCCGCCGGCCATGCGTCCATTCCCGTATATTGAATATCTTGCCCAGCGTACCCATAGCGGTCGTATTGCCGCACGGTCGCTTCCGGCAGGTAAGGAAATGCGAAGTACAGATGGCCTCCACCGTCCGTCGCGAGCATTCCGATATTCAAAAAGCGGTTCACCTCCGGCCGGTCGGAAATCGGCTCGGGATCGCCGAACTCGCGAACGTCGCGTCCGTTTTTGTCGAACACTATAACCAAGTGCTGTTCGTGCACGGTTGCCACGGCGAATTCCCCATCCGGAAGCGCCGCTACCGCCACAGGTCCATTGAGCTTTACGACGCGTTCATTTCCTTTGGCGTCCCAGATCTTGATCGCGTTTGCTCCACGGTCGGCCACGTACACGGTTCCCTGCGCATCCACGTCCAGGTCTTCGCCGAAGGTGATCGTGGCCAGTTGGGATAACTGTGGATTGGAACTCTTGCCGTCTTCGAAGGCTGGAACTCTCTTGAGCAGTTTGCCTGCAGCGTCGAATACGGAGGCCGAAGATCCCGGCGCGCTCAACACATAATAATTTCCATCTGCCCCATGCTTCAGCGCCCGCAGCCCTGGCCCAATTCCCGGGAATAGCCGCTTTTTGGCCGTCAGTTCATCTTCATTCTGGCCAAACGCGCACCCGGCAAGACACGCCAGAAGACACAACCCCGCAAGAATTCTCACTTTGATCACAACCCCTTTGTTCTAATTCACTTGTGCTGAATCATCAGAGTATGACGGAAGAGAACAGGTTGCCCGTTTCAGAGGATTCGTGGTGCCGATCAGTCAATCCTAAGGCGCGGGCGACCTCTGAGGGATCGAGTTCCTTCGGGCCACCCGTCCTCTGCCGTCGGCAAGTATTGTATTGACATATGTATTTACGATTGTTAGAGTGAAGCATAGGGTTCGAGTGGGACGAGAAGAAAAGCCGGGCGAATCTTGCCAAGCACGGTATTGACTTCCGCACGGCTTCGCTCGCTTTCGACGACCCCTACGCGCTGACCATGCGCGACGAACTGCACAACGATGGAGAAGACCGCTTTATCATGCCGGGGGCCATCGATACGGGAGCCATCCTCTTCCTGGTGTTCACGGTGCGCGCCGAAGACAGCATTCGCTTGATCTCGGCGCGAGCGGCGACCGGGGGAGAGAGGTTGATTTATGAAAAAACTAAATAAGAAACAAAAAAAGCAGATCGCCGTCATTGCCGCAAAAAAAGACGAGGACATCGATCTGACCGATATGCCGGAGGTTCTCGACTGGTCGAAAGCGGAAATCGGCAAGTTCTATCGGCCAGCCAAGAAACCCGTGACCATTCGTCTGGACACGGACATTATCGATTGGTTAAAGAGCTATGGGCGGGGATACCAGACCAAGACCAACATGCTATTGCGCCACGCCATGAGGAGTTCCGTGCAGGCCAAGGCAAATAAGAGGGAGTCGGCGTAGGGAGAAAGACCGCACCCTTTAAAGAACGAAACCCCAAAGGGTGCGCCACCCATGCCAAAAGCCTGCCCCACCCGCGTTGCTCTTGGCTCGGTGATCTCAGCCTAGCCTGCTCTGGTTAGTCGTCTACCTTGGAAAAATGTTGCTGGAGGATACCGCGAACTCGACGCCCGGATATGGTTCTTCACGCGCGCACGGTGGGTGGAGTGCTAAAGTCGGCGGTGGCATCAAACAGAACCTAACTGGTCAATGTCATTCAAAGTATCAACACATACTTGGGCTTCTTTCTGCGTCCAGAAGGTCAATGGTCTGGCCTCAGCAGCAAGGGAAGCTACCGAGTTCGGCTTCATCACCAGAAGCCCTGCAATCGACGGGTGACGCATGCAGTTGGCGGCTGTAAGGCTGGAAAGGCTGGAAAGGCCTGCCACGCCTTTCATCGCGCAGTCGTTCAGCGTGTCCCAAACAATCCACTTTTCGTCTTGTTGCCTGACTTCGTAGCGCATCTTGACCCCACATTTGAAATATGGGGACAGACGGGAAGTTTCCTCATATTTCTCTCCGCACGAATCAAAAATTACAGGAAACGTTCCGTCTGTCCCCAAGTCTCCAAGTCTCCAAGTTTCCGATTTTCGTGGCCCTTACTCATCGAGCCGACAACTAACAACGTAGATTGAGAAAATCAGTTCCATCATCGCGAATACTGGAAGCAACGTTGCGGTCTCCCGAAACTGATGTTCGATTCGTTTTACGCGTTCTTCGTCTGTGCGCCCGGTAAGCTGAGTTTCCAACAAAAGCTCTCCTGCAAACCTGTAGTGAGTCTTGTCCAAAATTTCTCCGACTTCCAAGTAACCGAATTGGCCGGGGTCCATTCCGTTGAGTGCCTTTTCTATTTTTGTGTGCTGAACATGCCCGCCTATATCATCACGGAGACCCTTTAGCAGGTCGTGTGTGGCTTCGAATCTTTTGTACATATCGAGAAACTGGTTCCGGCGTTCAGAAGACTCTTTTTGCAACGCTTCTCGGAACTCATCAACACCGTTGAGCATAATTACAACGCCCCTAATTTCAGACAACGTCCTAAGCATATTTCGCCAGAAGTAAACCATCCGGTACTGCGATGTGTTTCCATCCAAAACCGGAATTGAGTCGCGATAGATGCCCTTCATCTCGATGGCAAAATCTTCACGAAGAACCGTCATCCGAGCGACGCAAGCCGCAAATCGGTCGTTCGGAGGGAACCAGCGACGTAACTTTATTTGGCGTAGGTAGAATGCCATACGCACATTATAGCGCCGGGGAATCGGAGCCAAAGAATTGGTCCGGGGAAACATGGGGACAGACAGGAAGTTTTCTCATATTTCTCTTCGCACGAATCAAGAATTACAGGAAACGTTCCGTCTGTCCCCAAGTTTCGGCGTTGATGGGTAGTGGCTAGCCTCTGGCTTCCAAGCGAAGGACCTTGCTAGATGCGGTAGGATTCTTAACGATTGTCTTGATTTGCGAATCGACTTCTCGGCGGCGGGCATCAATCCTGTCGTGCAGACTTGATTCCTCGCCCCAAGCGTGTTCGTGCCAATCCCTTGCCTTCTGTTGGCGCTCACGAAGTGAATCCACACTGTCCGCGATTTCGCGAAAGCGGGTGACAAACCTATCGCTCAAGATGTACTCGAAGAGTTGGTTGGCTTTGTCGTTGCGTCCGGCTCTGGTTGATCGCGCGTGTCCTATCTCACAGATTCCGTCGCGAATAATCGAAGCAAGACACACAGCCATTCGCGGGTCAACAATCGGAAT
>Ga0210397_10000234_pt1 | contig 40852 bp, 31 predicted proteins | sample IncBWH2OmetaG_FD_160126 | JGI IMG/M metagenome (GOLD analysis project Ga0210397, IMG submission 160126) | Forest soil microbial communities from Barre Woods Harvard Forest LTER site, Petersham, Massachusetts, United States - Inc-BW-H-2-O ...
CAGCATTCGGCTTCAGTTAGTGGTCCTTGCGCTTGGAAACGCTGAAATCGGACACGTTGATTTTAGTGCCGTAGAACAATGTGGGTTTGGGAAATTAGGCTGACGTCCTCAGATGACGGAAAGCTACTTTCGAACGAGAGCCGAGAACCCGTGTAACCAAGATAGCTGTATATACATCTATATGGCATGAGCCAATTATTCATTCCCGAGCTGCCGTGCATGTGCGGGAGCTTTCGCAGGACTGCGCGGGCGCTTACGCAAGTGTATGACGAGGCGCTGCGTCCTTTGGGGCTGCGGGCGACGCAGCTCACGATCCTGCAAGTCCTGGTGCGTGCGGGGGAAGTGTCGCAGGGACGTCTTGGGGAGATGCTAGCGATGGACAGCACGAGCCTGACGCGGACGCTAGCGATCATGAAGCGCGAGGGTTGGGTGGCGGAAGAGCGCGGCGAAGACCGGCGCGAGCGGCGGATAGGGTTGTCGTCGGCGGGGGAATCGAAGCTCAAGCGCGCGCTGCTTGTTTGGGAGAAGGTGCAAGGGCGGCTCCGGGGGAAGTTGGGGAAGCGGGAGTGGGCGAGTCTTTTGCAGCTCACGCATCACGTAACAGAAATCGCCAAGACACAAGGAGGTTCGCAATGACTAAGTATGGAAAGATCACGACTGTTTTACTCACCGTTTGGTTTGCCGCGGTTTTCTCGACTTCAGCGGTGCATTTATTCAAGAACGGCTCGGCGCAGTTTGGATTGGGTGTCGCGGTAGCGGCTTTGGCGCCCATGATTGTGTTTTCGTTGTGGTTTGCGGCGTCAGAGGGATTTCGAAACTTTGCATTATCGTTGAACCCGACAATTCTGACCTCGGTGCAGGTGTGGAGGATTGTGGGATTCACGTTCCTTTTGCTGCAGGCGCGAAACGTGTTGCCAGCGATCTTTGCTTTGCCAGCGGGATATGGAGACATGTTCATTGGAGCCACGGCCGGGTTCGCGGCTTGGAAACTTGCGGAGCCCGCGCATCGCAACGGTTTTCTTTTTTGGCAGGCGCTGGGAATACTGGACCTGATTACGGCCGTGAGCCTGGGTACGACGGCCGGTTTGATTGATCCTCGGGGCCCTTCGATGGGGCCAATGACCGTGCTGCCACTCAGCCTAATTCCGACTTTTTTTGTGCCGTTGTTTGTGATGCTGCACATGATCTGCATTGCGCAGGCGTGGAGTTGGAAGTCCGCATCGCAAGTGCGGCGCCAGACGGCGGGAGCGTTGCAGCATCCTGCGATCTAGTGAGCTTCCGGACAATCGAAAAGAGAAAGGGCCCTCGACGAAGTGAGCGTCGAGGGCCCTGAGTGTTTTGACCGTCAGCTAGGTCGCGCGTTAGTGGTTTTCGCAGCGCGGAAACTCGCGGTCTTTTGCGGCTATGTCGGAAGTGACGCAGCCGAAGAATCCGACCAGGCCGGGTTGGCCTGCGTAGCCTAGATATTCGTCCGTGTCGAAGATATCTTCGAGGCTTTTCAGGAGCGAATAGTGGTTGAACGGAGTGTTGGAGACTGTACCGGGCTTGAGGAAGGGCGAGAGAAGAACGGCACCGGTACGATCGCCGCCGTAATTTTCGAACGTGAGCGAGACGGTCGGGGTGATGTTGGTGGTCTGCGGAAAGGGCGCAAGATTCGGTCCGGGCTGTTCGTTGCAGCAGAACAAGCCGGGTGCGAGGATGCTCAATTGGCCGTTCGAGCTTGCCTGGATGGTGAGTCCACCCTCATCGAAATTGATAACGATCAGGCCGTCGCGTTGGTAGGCCTTGGAGGCCTGGATCAGCGGGATCCATTTTTGAAGAAAGGCGTCCGCGGAGACGAGTCCGCCGGGTTGGCCGTTCTTGCAGGGGGCGTCGTGGCCGTCGTCGCAGAGATTTGGGGTGATGAACACAAAATTGGGTGTGGTTTCTTCGCGGGCGAGGTCAAGCGGGAGCTGAGTTAAGTTGACAACATTCTTCTCGCAATCTGGCGAATCGATGATGGAGTGGAAATAGACAAACGGATCATGGCGCGAAGCGTACTGATCGCCGAGGGGGACGGAAGCAGACGGGGCTTCGGCGGATTGCGTGAGGTCGGCGGTATTGAGGGCCGGATGGCCGCAGGTCGCTGATTCGCGGGTGGGATCGTTGCCCATGTCTCCCATGTAGCCGCGCCAGGTTTTGCCGACGGCGTTGAGTTGATCGGGCAACGTCTTGATCGAGGAAGGATAAACGCAGCCCGTGCCGATGGCTTGGCCGTCTGGCGTGACGCCGGTGAGAATGTAGTCGGCGTAAGTCGTACAGTCGTTACGCGTTTGAGGGGTGGCCGCTTGGCCACTGAGCATGGCGATGTAATTGTCTAGGCTGACGTGGCCGGTGCCGTAATACTGCGTAAGCAATACGCCTTGGGTGGGGAGAGTCTTCGAAAGGTAAGGAGCCTTCGAGGTGGGGCCAAAGGTGACGTCATAGCCTTCGTTTTCGAGAACGATTACAAAGACGTGTCTTATGCGGCGGTCGTGATCGCCGTCCCAGGAGGGATGCGGAGATTTTCCCGGACCAGGCTCTGCAATTGCCGAGATAGCGAGAGTTGCGAGTAAAGCAGACAAAATGATTGCGGCTCGAAATGACTTCTTCATCTGTTCTCCATTGCGAAGGAATTTGGATTTATAGAGTCCGGCTGGCTCCGCCCCACACGCTAAAATCCCGGAGAAGATTAGAAGGGTAGTGTTACGAGGGAATTACAGTCGCGTTGCATTCGATGTATAGCTGGGCGAAGCGAGCGAGGGGACTGAAGCTTCGCGGCGCGCCCCGATGGAGCGGGCCGCAAGGAGAATTTCAGAAGAAAACTGCGGGGGAAACGTTAAAGCGGCGGCTGAGTTTTTCGATTTGACTTTTGTTGAGTTCGCGCTTGCGGTTGAGGATTTCCGAGACGATGCTTTCAGAGCCGAAGAGTGGTGCGAGGTCTTTTTGTTTGAGATTGTTCGCCACCATCAACTCGGCGAGGACTTCGATGGGCGAGGATGCGCGAAGGGGATAGTGTTCCTCTTCGTAAGCTTCAATCAGGACGGTCAGGAGTTCAGCGTATTTTTCTTCCGCCGCAGAGAGCTTACCGCGACGCTCGAGGTTGTAGAGCACCTCGGTGTAATAGTCATTCTGAGCCTCGGATGCGATGGGCTGGGGCGCGGAAAAGCCTTTGATATTGTATTTTTCAATCGCAATCGCAGTCATGTTTCCATTTCTCCCTGTCGTGCTCGGCGTGGCTCAGAATGTAGCGGATGAATATTGTTTTATTTCTATAGTTGATCCAGGCGATCAGCCGGCACTTGTTGTGGCTGATATCGAAAACGACGCAAGTCCCAACGTTGTCAGAGTTCCTCCAGCTCTGCTTAACATCCAGAACGTGCGACCAATTCGCGCCTTTGGCCAACGAGTACCAAGCGGACAGTGACGCGGCCCATTCTGGGTGTACCTCGGTGGCATCCCGGATTTTCTTCCGGCTAATTACGTGCACAAACAAATCTTCGCAAAGTGCGAAGATTCTGTCAAGCGCTGCCTCGATGGGAAGGGCGTCATTTTGGTCGTGAGATTGGGTGCTTCACTCGGCGCGGAGGGCCTCGACGGGGTCGACGGTGGCGGCGCGGCGCGATGGTAGATAGCTGGCTATGAAGGCAGTGACGATGAGGCCGAGCGTTACGGCGGCGTAGGTGATGGGGTCGACGGGATTGACGTGGAAGAGGAGAGAGGACATCAGACGCATCACCATGGCGGCGGCGACCAGACCGAAGGCTGCACCGATGCCGGTGAGGATGAGTCCGTGGCGGATGAACATGCCGGTGACAGATTTCTGTTGTGCGCCGAGAGCCATGCGAATGCCGATTTCGCGGACGCGCTGCGAAACGGAGCAGGCGATGACGCCGTAGATGCCGACGACCCCGAGGAGCAGGGCCATGCCGCCTGCAACGGCGAGCATGATGAGTGTGAACGACGTGCGCGCCATGGAGCGCGTGTAGAACGCCCCGAGTGTGTGAACGCTCGAAAGCGGCAGATTGGGATTAACGGACCAAACAGCTTCGCGGACTTCTTTCAGGAAGGCTTCCGATCCGGCGCGTTGGCTGCGAATTCCGAAACCTGTGTAGTTCGCTACGTCTTGGGCCTGACCCTCGAAGCGAACGCGCATGATGGGCCAATAGACCATGGACGGAGGAGTTTTGCTAACTCCGTCACCATAAACATTTGCAGCTACACCGATGATTTCGCGCCAGTCGTCGGTTGTGGCGACGCGAATGCGTTTGCCAATGGCGTTGGCGGGCGAGTCCCAATACTCGCGGGCGAAATTTTCAGAAATGATCGCGACGGGAAGCGTCTTGTAGATGTCCGTCCACGTAAAATCACGCCCCGCGACCAAGGGAGTACCTTCGGTTTCGAAAAAGCCTGGAATGACGAAAGCGAAGCGGCGGATGGGAGGAATTTGGCCTTCCGAGTAAGCGCGATCCTGTGCGAAGACGAGGTCGTTGCTGGAGTTACCATCCATGGGAAACGAGGTGGAGATGGTGACAGCGGAGACGCCAGGAATCGCGGTGATTTTTTGGCGCATTGCGTCGAACGTGCGGACAACGCTTTCGTTGTCCTTGACTTGATCGTTTGGAATGCCGATGCGGAAGGTTTGGAGTTGTGTGGGCTGAGAGAAGCCAGGATTGATCTGCGTCAGCGCGCGGAACGTGCGAATCATAAGACCCGAGCAGATCAGCAGAACCAGCGCGAGGGCGACTTGCACGACGACGAGAACGCTGCGCGCGCGGTGCTGCTCGCGGCTTCCGCTGTTGGCGCGGCCGCCTTCACGAATGCCAGTGCTGAGGCGGACGCCTGCATATTTGAAGATGGGAATGCAGCCGAAGAGCACGCTGGCGAGAATGGAGATGGCAAAGGTGAAGAGAAGAACGGGACCGTCGATGCCAATTTCGTTGATGCGCGGAAGGCCATCGGGTGCAATGAGAACCAACACGCGCAAGGCTGCGTAAGCAAGTCCCAATCCGATCGCGCTGCCAAGAAAACCGAGGATAACGCTTTCCAAGAGGAGCTCGCCCGCGATGCGGTAAGGGCTCGCCCCAAGGGCGGAGCGAACGGCGAGTTCCTGGCGGCGGCCTTCGACCCGAACGAGGAGGAGGTTGGCAACGTTAGCGCAAGCGATGAGCAGGACGAGACCGATGGAGCCCATAAGCACCCAAAGCGTGCTGCCAACGTCGCCAATGACATCCGTTTTCAATGGACGGAGATTCGGACCGATGCGGGCGTCGTCAAAAATCTTGGCACTGAAACCGGGAGGGGCAGGAAACGTCCGCGAAACGATAGGCAGCATTCGAGCTATGTCGGCGCTGGCTTGCTCCATGGTGACGCCGGGCTTCAGGCGAGCGATGCCTTCATAACTGAAATTGCCAAGATTGGTCTTGCTACGGTCCCATTTGAAGGGAAGGATAACGGCGGGATCGTTCCAATCGAGAAAATGAAAGCGTTGAGGAAGCACGCCAATAATTTCGCGTGGCTTGCCATCTAACGTAATGGATTGCCCGATGACGGAGCTGGAGCCTCCGAATTTCTTTTTCCAGAATCCGTAGGTGATCATTGCAGTGTCGGGTGAGCCAGGCGAATCGTCCTGGCGCGTGAAGGAGCGGCCCAACATGGGCGGAATTCCGAGCAAGGGAAGGGTACCGTGCGTAACGTCAAGAGCGTCGAGGCGTTCGGGTTCAGCAAGGCCGGTGATGCTGACGGCATCCCGGTTGTAGATACCAACATCCTGAAAGGATTGGTTTTGTTCGCGATAGATAAAGTAGTTGGAGGGCGCCATGTTGAGGTCGGTTATGTTGATGCCGGGTGCGGAGTGCCAGACGCCGATCAATTCGTTGGATTTCGGATAGGGAAGTGGCTTTAGGAGGACGCCTTCGAGGACGCTGAAGACCACGGTATTGCCCCCGACGCCAGCGGCGAGCGTGATGAGCGTAATGGCGGTGAAGAGGGGGGCGTGAGCCAGGCGGCGGAAGACCTGCTTCAGATGGACTAAGAAAGTTTTCATTTGATAAGGATCCCCGGGTCGGACATTACGCAAAGGAGCTGCCTGGCCTAACCCGCACTATTACATACGAAGAGGATGGGCGAATGTTCCGTATAGCTGAGGGGTAGGGAAACAAAATGGGTGGCAGTGCGTAATTTGGAAGTAGATGCTCAAGTTGGCAGGCTATGGGGCGGTTTGCAGAATGGGCGACGGGGTGTAGACTCGCGGCAAGGCCGCAAAAAAGCCGCTAGTGGTGGCGGCGAAGGAGTGGCAAGCGATGGGGCAATCGATCCCTTTTGGACAACATATAGCGAGACCACCGATGTCGGCGCGCGTTGGGGCGGGGACTACGGCGAAGGTGGAGTCTGTGCCGTGGACAATTTGGTGCATGGTGGCGGGTGTCGTGTGCGGGACAATCGGCGGACCTTGGGATATTTCGTGGCACATGTCGATCGGGCGGGACACTTTCTGGACGCCGGCGCACATCATGATTCAGATGACCGGCGTGCTGGTGGGAATCGCGTGCGCCTACATGATTTTAACCGCGACGTTTGGGCACGATGCGGTGACGCAGGACGCGTCGGTGAAGATTTGGGGGTTTCGCGGGCCGCTGGGTGCATTCATTGCGGTGTGGGGTTGCATCGCGATGCTGACGTCGGCGCCCTTCGACAATTGGTGGCACAACGCGTACGGGCTGGACGTCAAGATTGTTAGCCCGCCGCATACGTTGCTTTCGCTGGGTTCGCTGACGATCAAAATCGGCCTGATGGCTCTGATGGCCGGGTTGATGAGCCGCGCGACGGAGCGTGTTCGCCGCATTCTTGGATTTCTCTTGCTTTATGTTGGGGCGACTTGCGTGGCGCAGATGGGAACGATTCTGACGACCAGCACTTGGCCTAGCGAGATGCACAGATCGGCGTGCTATCTGGCTGTGGCGATTGCGATTCCCGCAGTGTTGATCGCGCCCGCATGGGCGTCACAGTTGCGATGGGGCTGCACCGCGGTTGCGGGGATTTATACGGCAATATTGTTGGCGTTCGAATGGATTCTACCGTTATTTCCGGCGGAGCCGAAGTTGGGACCGGTCTATCAGCACATCACGCATCTGGTTCCGCTGCATTTTCCTTTGCTGTTGATTGTCCCTGCGATTGTGCTGGATTTTTTGTGGAGCAAAACGGGCGAGTGGGGAAGATGGAAGCTGGCGGCGGTGACGGGGCCGGTATTTGTGCTGAGTTTTCTGGCGGTTCAGTGGCCGTTTGCGAATTTCCTGATGTCGCCCGCGGCGCGCAACCGGATTTTCGGGATGGGGTACTTTGCATATTTTGACCCGGCGAATTTTCTTTATGATCCGTACAAATTTAACGGTGACGAAACGGCTGGACATTTCTGGAAGCTGATCGTGCTGGCGCTAGTGTTCAGCGTTCTTACCGCGCGGCTGGGATTGGCGTGGGGCGATTGGATGAGGCGGATGCGAAGGTGAGCTAAGAGTGTGGCAATTCCCGTTTCTCTCTAAACCACTTTTGAGTTGATCACGAATTGAATTGAGGAGCTTCATGCATCGACGGATGATCGGGATTTTTGTACTTGTACTAGTGGCGGCGCTGTCTGTGAGCGCGCACGTCGGAAGTTCGGACGTGTTTTTTGAAGGGGATGCCGGGCCGTATCACCTCTATGTGACGGTGCGCGTGCCGCAAGTGATTCCGGGAATCGCGGAAATTCAGGTGCGGAGCTCTTCGAACGATGTAGAGAAGATCGAGATTGTGCCGATGAGGTTGAGCGGAGCGGGGTCAAACTTTCCGCCGACTCCTGACGTGGCAGAGCGGTCGAAACAAGATCCACAGTTTTTTACAGGGAGTTTGTGGCTGATGGAATCGGGCGCGCTGAAGGTCCGCGTTTCGGTGGAAGGCAGCAAGGGCAAAGGCGAACTTGCCGTGCCCGTGCCGGCGTTCGCGCAGAGAACACTTCCCATGGAAAGGTCGCTGAGCGGACTTCTCGGATTTTTAATGGTGTTCCTGGCGGTGGGCTTGGTGTTCATTGCGGGAGCTGCGGCGCGCGAGGGAAATCTGGAGCCCGGGGAAACGCCGTCGCCGGCCAGGAAGCGGCGAGCGCGCATCGTGATGGTTATTACTTCGGTCGTCGTGCTTGGGATTCTTTTTCTCGGAAAAGCATGGTGGGGCGCGGAAGCGACGAACTACAAACGAACCGTCAGTTTTTTCAAGCCGCCGGTGGCGGAGGCGGAGCTCGAAAACGGGAACCGCTTGGTGATTCGAGCGAAGGGGCAGGACCCAGAATGGTCGAAAGAAGTGAAGATGGAAGACGTGATTCCCGACCACAATCACTTGATGCATCTGTTTTTGATCAGCGCACCGGGAATGGACCGCTTGTGGCATCTGCATCCAGAGCGAGGCGAAGGCGGAGCGTTTATGGATGATTTGCCGAGCATGCCGGCGGGGCATTACGAAGTTTTAGCGGACATCGTGGACAAGGCAGGATTTCCGTGGACCCTCGTGGGGCAAGTGGATCTTCCGCAGACCAGCGGGAAACCGCTGCAAGGGGATGACTCTACTTGGACCGGACCGGCGTTGGCGGCACAGCCGAGCGATACCAAGGTCGCGCAACGTGCTGACGGCGGGCGGATAATTTGGGAAAAGGGAAATGCGCCCCTTGTCGCCAATACGGCGATGGTCTTTAAATTCAGAGTTGAGGATAAGGATGGAAAGCCCGCGAAGGACATGGAGCCGTACATGGGAATGGCGGGGCACGCGGAGTTCGTGAGTTCGGATATGAGCGTGTTTGCCCATATTCATCCGGCGGGATCGGTTTCGATGGCGGCATTGGAATTGGCGAGCGCAAGCCCTGGCGGAGAAGCCACCCCCAATGGGGCAAACATGCAAGGTGGAATGGCCACGTCTATGCAAATGACCTCGCCATCGCTGCAGCCTGAAGTGAGCTTCCCGTACGGCTTTCCCAAGGCTGGAGATTATAGGATTTTTGTGCAAATCAAACGCGCGGGGCAAGTCCAGACGGGCGTCTTCGACGCCCGCGTCCAGTAGCCTAGTCCGCGCCACAAACTAACCACAAGATGTCGCATTATGGGCATACTTTGTCGCTTGCCAGGCGCTTCCTCCCAGGCTTAAGCTGCCCGCAAAGATGACTCCTGACGGAGCAACCATGAAGCGCATCGAATTCTCTCTCCTCCTTGGGATTAGTTTTATCTGGGCAATGGCTGCGGTCCCTCTCGCCCGTGCACAAGAGCTTCCTAACCTGCCAGCGATCACGCCGCAGGATTTAGCATTGAAAGACAATCCGGCGGCAACCGGATCGCCGGCGATGATTCTCTATTACGCGATTGACACTGACAACAGGAATTGGACCGAGACACAGTCGATCCGGATTAAGGTGTTTCAGGACGAGGGAAGGAAATACGCCAACGTCGAAATCCCTTACTACGATAAAGAAAACCGCGTGGAGGAGATTCGGGCACGCACCGTGGGGCCGGACGGCAAAAGATCGGAGTTCACGGATCAGGTCTACGACCGGGAGATAGTGAAGGCCAAGAAGGTCCGCGTAAACGCCAAGGTTCTGACGCTGCCGAACGTCCAAGTTGGCACCATCATTGAGTATTCCTACCGCCTGCACTACAAAGAAAAAATCCCGGACGTCTTCCGACATCCGGAAGCGTATCTGATTAAGGACGCCTATACGTATCCGGCTGCGGAGTGGGAAATCCAGAGAAGTCTGTTTGTGCGCCATGGGCACTTTACTCTGCATGGAGTGAAGGGTGCGGCGATCGAAGACTTTTATGTGGCGCTGCCGAGCGATGCGCACCGAAGTAAATTGCCCGACGGTACGATCCAAATCGACATTGACAACGTCCCGGCATTCGAGGAGGAGGAATACTCGCCGCCAGAAGAAAATCTGAAGATTCGAGCGATCATGTATTACGCGGTTGGACTTTACACCGAAGACGCTTATTGGATGGGGGTGGCGAAGCGCAAGGGAGAGCAGGTAGACAAGTTCATAGGAAAGTCGAAGGCCATTCAAAGTGAAGCCATGAGGCTTGTGCAGCCGACCGAATCTGACGAGGCAAAATTGCGCCATATTTATGAGCGAGTTCAGCAGATTCGAGCCGTCAGTTATGAAGCGGTGAAGACTGAAAAGGAGATGAAGCAAGAGAGTCTCAAGGAAAACAAAAGTGCGGAGGATGTTCTAATCCACGGGTATGCCTTTGCGAATGAAATCAATTTGCTTTTCGTAGCTCTGGCGAGGGCGACGGGGTTCGTGGCGTCTCCCGTCACGGTCAGTTCGCGCAAACAGGCTCTTTTTATGAAGGGCTACCCCAACGAACAACAGTTAAATGCCATGGTCGTCGTTGTGCGCCTAAAGAGCGGCTTCGTTTATTTGGATCCGGCAACGCGATTCTGCCCGTACGGTTTGCTTCCCTGGGAGGAAGCGGACGCCGGAGGTGTTTTTGAGGACTCGGTCTGGCCGAATGTTGCGACCACACCTGCTTCCAAGAGCAAGGATGCAATCGAGAGACGTGAGGCGGATCTGAAACTGAACAGCGATGGAGGATTGAGCGGCAAGGTCATACTTCGGTTTTTTGGGCAAGAAGCGTTGAGCCTACGGTTAGGCGCGATTCGCGAAGATGAAGCGCAGCGCCGAAAAGAGTTGGAGGAATCGGTGAAGAGCATGTTCGTACAGGGCGCGACCGTAAAACTGCTCAAGGTTGAGGGCTGGGAGGATTCTCAAGTTCCATTGAGTGCTGAATTCGAGGTAGAGGTGCCCAATTTTGCGGTTCCGGCCGGAAAGCGATTGATTTTGCCGCTAGGCGTCTTCCATTCGCACGAAAAAAATCCGTTTTCGACTCCCCGACGGACGCACCCCATCTACTTTGGGTACCCACATGAATCCTATGAGGAGGTTAGGCTCGATCTTCCTTCCGGAATAGAAGTGGAATCTCTGCCAGGGAACACGAAGGCGGACCAAGGGGCCGTTTACTATGAGGTTTCATCTAAAAAGGACGGGAACACGCTTGAAATCAAGCGCACATTTCGGATTTCTGGTTATCTCTATACGAGGGATCAATACAAGAACATGAGTGTGTTTTATGACCGCGTGTTGGAGGGCGACGCGCACCAGGCGGCACTGCGAATCGCAGAAACGGCCCGCTCAAACTAACCTGCGACACCAAGCTTTCGTAGAGCCGCGCGCGGATCGTGATACAGTTTTCCTCCAGCGCATTGCCGCTTGAAATACTTTGGGAGGAATCGGTGGCGTATCGGGATTTGCGCGACTTTGTCCAGAGGCTTGAGAAAGAAGGGGAACTGAAGCGGATTCGCGCGGAGGTTGACCCTATTCTGGAAATCACAGAAGTAACCCAACGAATCGCGCGCGACAAGAATCGCATGCCGGATAGCGTGGGGCCCGCGCTGCTGTTTGAAAAGCCAAGGGGTTCGCGCGTGCCGCTATTGGTGAACGCGTTTGGAAGCGTGCGGCGGATGGCGCTGGCTTTTGAAGTGGGCGAATTGGACGAAGTGGCGGCGCGCATTCAAGGTTTTCTTAAGATGGAGACGCCACAGGGATTCTTCGACAAAATCAAGATGTTGCCGAAACTCGCGGAGTTGGGATCCTTTTTCCCGAAGAGCGTAAAGACCGGCGCTTGCAAGGAAGTGATGCATCACGGTAAAGACATAAACCTCTTCGATTTCCCGATTTTGAAATGTTGGCCGCAGGATGGCGGGAGATTTATTACGTTTCCTTTGGTGTTCACGAAAAATCCAGAAACGGGAAAGCGAAATGTCGGAATGTACCGCATGCAGGTCTACGACGAGCGCACCACGGGCATGCATTGGCAGACGCAAAAGCATGGAGCGGAGCATTTCCGACGTGCGCGGGCAAAGAGTCCGGAGGGGCGTATTCCCGTGAGCGCAGCAATCGGAGCGGACCCGGCGACGGCGTTATCCGGAATGCTGCCGATTCCGCCGGATTTGGACGAAATGATGTTCGCGGGATTTTTGCGGCGCGAGCCAGTGGAAATGGTTCAGTGTGAAACGAACGATCTAGAGGTTCCAGCCAACGCGGAGATTGTGCTCGAAGGCTATGTGAATCTGAACGAGATGCGGACGGAAGGGCCGTTTGGCGACCACACGGGATTTTATTCTCTTGAAGGAGAGTACCCCGTGTTTCACGTGGAGTGCGTGACGCACAAGAAGGATCCAATTTATCTAACGACCGTGGTGGGGCCGCCGCCGCAAGAAGACTATTACATGGGATACGCGGTGGAACGCGTTTTTCTGCCGGTGATGAAGATGCAGTATCCGGAAATTGCAGACGTAGCGATGCCCGCGGAAGGAATCTTTCACAATTTGATGATTGTAGCGATTCGCAAGTCGTACCCCGGCCACGCGCGGAAAATCATGAATGCAATATGGTCGCTGGGGCAGGCGATGTTCACGAAAGTAATCGTGGTCGTGGATCACGACGTGGATGTGCACAACTACAACGAGGTGGCGTGGAAAGCATTGTGCGCGCTGGACCCCGAGCGCGATGTCCAGTTTTCGTTTGGACCGATGGATACGCTGGACCACGCGTCGCGTCTGCAAGATTACGGTTCAAAAATGGGAATCGACGCAACGCGCAAATGGGAATCCGAAGGATTCACGCGTCCGTGGCCGGATGAAATAAAAATGGATGAAGGAACGCGCGCGCGTGTTGCGGCGATTTGGAAAACGCTGCAATTATAGAATTGCGTGAACGAGATGCGGATGATTGACTTCAAAGCATAACCGTCCCTCCGGACAGGCTAGAGCGGCAGGAAAATACAATTAGTGGTGGTTAGCATTAAAGCCATACACAATTTATAGTATCAACCTCCCCTAATACCCCAGAACTGCCTACGAATAGGGGTAGTTTTAAGGCAACTCCGGTACAGAATCCCTTGACGCTCTGAGGTTCTGAATGTCATAAAGCTTGCACGGGCCGCACCTCGAACCATCCGCAGCGCAGCAGGGGTGCACTTGGCAGTGGTGGGGTTTGGCGTCAGTTCGGGCGCCAGGGTGACGTTCCTCGTGAATGAATCGCGTGAAGTGATGAATGTGAGACAGGCGTCGCAGTATCTGGGGATCTCCCCGGATACCCTGTACCGTTACATCACTGAGGGCGAAATTCCCGCGTTCAAATTAGGTAATCGTTGGAAACTGCGTAAGACGATTCTGGACCGCTGGATGGAACGGAAAATGAGCCAGGCGCATGCGAGGCGCCGATAGTTTGCCGATCGTGAAGGCGAAAGAGGCCGAAACATGTTGGGAATGGGCAAAAAATCAAGGCAACTGGTAGGGCTGGACATCGGCTCAAGCTCGATCAAAGCAGTCGAGCTGAAGGCCACGAAGGCCGGCTACGAGCTTGTTAGCTTTGGTATGGAATCGCTGGCGCAGGACACCGTCGTGGATGGCGCGATCATGGACGCGCCGCAAGTGGCCAACGCGATCAGCAAGATTTTCGACGCGCAGAGGGTGAAGACGAAGAACGTGGCGACCTCGGTTTCCGGCCATTCGGTGATTGTAAAGAGAGTGCCGCTTCCTTTGATGACCGAGGAAGAGTTGTACGACCGGATTCCTTCGGAAGCCAGCCAGCATATTCCGTTCGATATCGCCGACGTGAACCTGAGCTACCAATTGTTGGAGTCGATGGACGCACAAATGGACGTCCTGCTGGTGGCGGTAAAGAAGGACAAGATTCTGAACCACACAAACGTACTGGCGCAGGCGGGCAAGACGCCGGTGGTTGTGGACATCGATGCGTTCGGCTTGCAGAACTGCTTCGAAGTGAACTACGAACCGGACGCAGGACAAACCGTGGCGCTGCTGAACATCGGCGCGAGCGTGATGAACATTAATATCGTCCGCGGCGGAGTTCCACTGTTCACGCGCGACGTGAGCGTGGGCGGAAACCAATACACGGATGCGCTTCAGAAAGAATTGGACTTGAGCTTTGAGGATGCGGAGCGCTTGAAGAAGGGCGATACGCTCCCCAGCGTGACCGACGAGCAAAAACAACAGATTCTGCGCAGCGTCTCGGACATTCTGACGCTGGAAATTCAGAAGACGTTTGACTTTTTCCGGGCGACGGCGAGCGGCGAGAATATTCAGCGCATCGTCGTTGCAGGCGGAACCGCCCGCGTCCCTGGCCTGGTGGACTTGCTCAGAGAAGAATTTGCGATGCCTGTTGAGGAGTTGAATCCTTTCCGGAAAGTGCTCGTCAATCCCGGCCGGCACAGCGATGACCAAATCCGCGAGATGTCGCCGCGGCTGGCCATTGCCGTGGGTCTGGCACTGAGGAGCTTTGACTAACCATGATCCGCATAAACCTTCTCGGACAAATTCGGCCTAAAGCATCGCGGAGGCCAGTCGATACGGGGGCAGCGCTTCCTGTGCTTTTCATCGGCGCCGGCTTGGTTCTCGGCGTTCTCGTTCTTGGTTTCCTCTACTATTCATGGCAACAGCAGCTCAATGCCGAAAACACCAAGATCAAGACCTTGCAGGCCCAGAAGACTGACCTCGAAAGTATCAAACAGCAGGTCGAGGCTTTTGATAAACAGAAACAGGTTCTGCAGCAGAGAGTATCGACCATTGAACAACTACAGCGCGACCGTACCGGCGGACAAGACCTGCTGGACATGGTGGCGAACACGGTTTCCAGAACAGAAAATCTTTGGCTGACGACCATGACCCGGAAGGGATCGACCCTGACGGTTGAGGGTTCTTCGGCCTCCGTCAACGCGGTCGCCAATTTCATCACGGCTTTGAAGCGCTCGGGCTATTTCCAGAAAGTAGAAATCAAGGAAACGAAGCAGGACGACAAGGCCAGCGCCGTGCAGACATTCAATTTCCAGTTGTCCGCTGAAATCACTCCGCCGCAGCCAGTTGCAGCACCTCCGGCGCAGGCGAAGCCGGCCAACGTGCCGACGAAAGCCGCGCCAGCCGCGACTCCGGCGAAGAAGGGATAAGGGACGACCATGGCCAATCCGTTTCGTGACATGTCGGTGTTCATGCAAGGTCTGGTGGCGGTGGCCATCGCGGTCGTAGTGCTTCTCCTTGGGGTGTACATTCCACTGTCGCCAGTGGCCCAGGAGCGCGATGCCGTCGACAAGGCCGTTCAGCAGCGCTCTACTTTGAATACCGAAGTGCAGCAGTTGCAAGTTTACAGGCAGCGCTATGGCGAATTAAAGCAGCAGATGGATGCGCTCTCGAAGCAACTGGACACGCTGAAGACCATCGTTCCCGAAGAAAAAGAGACGGATGAGTTCATCCGCCTGCTACAAGGCGCAGCGAGCGCTTCCAACGTTCAGCTTCGGCGGCTGACAGCGCAAGCGATCGTGCCGCGTGACTTTCACTATGAAATGCCTTTCGAAGTGCAAGCAGACGGGCCGTACTTCAATCTGATGGATTTTTTCGGGCGGTTAGGCCGGCTGTCGAGAATTATCAACGTTGGCGATTTGGAATTTGCTGATCCAGACAAATCTAAGGTCACAAAGTATCCGATTCGGCCTGGGACCACGGTATCTGCAGTTTTTACGGCAACGACTTTCTTTACCAAGCCAGCTGACGTTGGACCGAGCGCCGGAGCACCCGGGGCGAAGTCCGCAGTCAAGCCGGTTGGGAAACCCTGAGCGGGAATGAGCGATCTATGCGTTCAGCACTAACTCTCGTACTAGGGATTTTGCTCGCGGCAGCCGCACCTGGGCTGCGTGCGCAGGCCAGTCCGGCTGCGCCGCAACCAGGCAAACCAGCAGCACCGGCAGCGGCGAAAAAGCCCCCAGCAAAACCCGCAACTCAAAAAGTGGCGAAGGCTCCCAAGCCAGCCAAGCCTGTCGAGACCGCGGTGAATCCAGACGCGCCGAAGGAAGGCGAACAAGCAGCAACAACATCATCTGCGCGGCGCGATCCGTTTGAGTCTCTCGTGGCGCGGCAACAGGCGCAGGCCCGTGCGACCTCCGTGTTGCCTCCGGGCAAAGCTGGTCTGCAAGTGAGCACGCTACGGCTTGACGGCATCGTAAAAGCGCCGAACGGCATGATTGCCGTGGTAACCAACCCGCAGGCGCGCACCTATTTTCTCCGTGAAGGCGATCAGTTGTACGACGGACGCGTAGAAAAGATTGCGATGGATGGCGTTTCGTTCCATGAAATCGGGAAAGACGCGTTTGGCAAGCCCGTGGAACGCCAAGTGAACAAGAGAATTTACTCCAGTGCAGGAGAACAGCAATGAAGACGAATTGGCCCGCCTTTCGGTGCGGCTGCCTGATCCTCTCGAGCGCAGTGTTGGGCGTGAGCCCGATGCTGGCTCAGACGCAGGAGCCCGCCGGCGCGACCGCGGCATCCGCGGTTATCTCGAGCGTGGCGATAATGCAAGCGCCACAACGCGCCAGTGTGCGTGTGGAGGGCGAAGGGCGCCTCGACGCCCATGTCTCGCGCATGCAGAATCCAGAGCGGTTGGTGCTGGACTTCTCCGGCACGCGATTGGCGGTCGATAAGACAATCATTCCGGGCGTGTCGGAACCTGTCCGCGACGTGCGCCTCGGGCAGTACCGGCCGAACGTTGCCCGCGTGGTCGTCGACCTGACTGGCGTGGCGCCTTATCAGATTTCGCATGACGGAACGGCGGTCGTGGTCCTTTTTGACGCGCAGCCCGAAGCCCCCAGTGCAGCGCCTTCGAATCCCCAGACTGTGACTTCGGAGCAAGAGCAGAAGACGCGTGCTGCCTTCGAATACAGCGCAGCGGCACCGCACACCAGTGCCCGGCCTTCAAGTTCCTTGCAGATTCCAGCTCCTCGCTTCGCTTTGCCCGGCGAACTGACCCAGCCCTCAGTCGTCCTCGCCTCTTTTGGCAGGTCGAATGAGCCAGCGCGTCCGGCAACAGCGCAAGATGCGGCGCAGCAAGCTGCTCAAGCGTCGAATGCGGCTGCCAATAGACTGGCGGCATCCTCGGCGCAGGCCCAGCAATCGCAAGCATCGGCCCCTCCCGCTGTAGTTGGAAAGTACACGGGAGAGCCGATCTCAGTGAACTTGAAAGACGTTGATCTACGCGACTTTTTCCGGTTGATCCACGAGATCAGCGGGCTGAACGTCGTGCTAGACCCCGCGGTCAAAGGGACGCTGACGATCGTTTTGGATGAAGTGCCGTGGGATCAGGCTCTGGATATCGTTCTGCAGAACAACGGGCTCGACAAGCAGCTCAACGGAAACGTGTTGCGCATCGCGACCCGTACCACGCTGAAGACGGAGGCGGAGACTCAGCGCGACCTCGAGAAGGCGCAGGCGGAAGCCATTGCTCCCGTGACCGTAACGCGCGTGTTGAGCTATGCAAAAGCGGCCACAATGAAAGACACGCTGAAGAAGTTCCTCAGCGCGCGTGGCGATATCCTTTCGGATGACCGCTCGAATCAGATTATCATTCGCGATATTCCTTCGGTCATTCCGACCATCGACAATCTTCTACACCAACTCGACCGCAAGTCGCAGCAGGTGGAAATCGAAGCGCGCGTTATTTCTGCCTCTCGCGCTTTCTCACAGGACATTGGCACAGAACTCGGATTTGCTGGGTCAACCACAGGTGGTCGCTCGCTCTATGCTGGTGCTCCTCAGGTTGGCGCCAGCCCCATTGTGACGGGGACAGGTCTTCCTCAGCCGCCAGTCATCGCTACGCCAACCGGCGGGTCCGGCGGATCTAGCACGCCCGGCATTCCGTTAGCTACGAGCCTGGGAGCTGGCGTTCCGACGAGCGGCCTCTACTTCGGTCACCGTTCGCCCAACTTCGCCATCGACTTCTTTATCACGGCTGCAGAAGCCAAGGGCGTTGGCAAGCTGCTCTCCAAGCCACGCATCGTGACGCAGAACAACGAAAAAGCGGTCATCAAGCAGGGCGTCAAGTTGCCCATTCAAACGACCATCAACAACACAATCTCGGTGCAGTTCATCGACGCCGTGTTGCAGTTGGAAGTGACGCCGCAAATTACCATCGAAGGCACAATCTTCATGGACGTGCTCGTGGAAAATACGCAGATCGATCAAGGTATTCCGCGCGTACAAGGTATCCCGGCGCTGGACACGCAGTCCGCGCAGACCAAAGTGTTGGTTCCGGACGGCGGTACGGTCGTGATTGGCGGAATCATCGTCAATACACAGAACACGAACATCTCTGAGGTTCCACTCGTCGGCAGCTTGCCACTGATCGGAAACCTCTTCAAACGGACAACCGTCTCGATCCAATCGCAGGAGTTGCTGTTCTTCCTGACACCCAGAATCATCCCTGGGTAATTTGGACCGAGTGCTCCTGGGCCGCATGGCTCGCAGGATATACAGAATCTTCGGTTTGGCTTGGATAGAGGCCGTCCTCTTAAGCATGTCTGCGGTGTCCTAACGCAGCGCGTGCCAAAAGCAGGACGGCCTTTCTATTGATGGGCTGCACCCACTCGAAGTTCGACTTTTAAACCTTTCTTTCGCAGCTTCGCGGGTGGAGCATCCATCCGCACGCGTGACGCTCGATGGTAGGAGACTGCTGTGTGCAAAGGTCCGCTAGTGAAGACCAAGGCCTCTTACTAGCGCCAGCTCGTCCACTATAGAGCGGCGTTGCCCGGAGGAATCACGAGAAACCCAGTTAGGAACGCCGCGCCTGAACGAGAACGAATAAAACAGTTTCTCTTGCTGCAAGCGTCGTCTCACCTACCGATACTGGACCGTCCCGATGGCGCGTTGGTTTTGGGCCTGCAGGACTCCCGGCGCGCCACTGGTGAGTTCAAGAAACAAGCCTAGGCCCGCAGATTCGCTACGGCCAGCACCCGAAGAGGCAATCCCATGGGGACTCTAGATGCGTCATCTGGGGATAACAACGGATGAAAAAGACGGCTGCACAAATTAGAAAGAGTAGGCTGATGCGTGTGCCGAATACGCGAGTCGGTAAGCTTCGCAGGGCGACGGCGATGGCCACGCCGAGGATCATTACACAGGGATAATAGTAATAATAATAGAGGCCGCTTTGCGGCGTTACAGTCCACTGAAGAAAGTTTGCCGCGAAAAGGAGCAAGACCAGCCCCTCAGGTAAGCTGATCGCTTTCCAGAATCGACGAAGGCAGAGGGCCAGTGCCAGCAAACCGGCCCAGGTGATGACCGGATTGCCCACCAAATAGGAAAGGGCACGCTGGGGTTTTAAGTTCAGAGGCCATGAATACCACGGCGAGATGATGAACCGGTTGATGGGCGTCGTTCTATTGAAGTGCCACATAAAAGCATTCATCTGGGCCAACTCATGAAAGTTGAATGGTCTGTGGATAAGCAAGCACAGCGGCCAAAACACGAGACTATAGGCCGCGATGGGAGCAACGATCAACGCAAGGAAAAGGAACGGAATCCCAATCTGCTCAACGTTGCGGGTGTATCCTGAAAGCGAAGGATTTCCTGGAGCAAATTTGGAGCGTGAGACGCATAGCACCGCGAAAGTGACAAAGACAAATACAGCCAGCGTATCAATGGCGTTCCATTTACACGCACCGGCCAGCCCCACCAATACGCCGGCCGAACACAAAAGAAGCCGGCGCTTGCCCGCACTAGTATCAAGAACGAGGGCTGCGGTAAAAGCCGCCAGACTCCACATAAGGAAAAACATCAAAAATACGTCCACCGTGGCGATGCGCGACATCACAAACAGAAAATTGTTAAACAGGGTCAGCCACGCTGCGAGGAATGCAAGACTGGCATTCTGCAGAAGAAGGTAGACCCAAAGATAGACGGCTACCACCGTCAGGGCGCCGCACACTGCGCCGGCGATTCGCCAGCCAAAGGGATTGTCTCCTGCGGCTTTCATGCCGATTGCCATGATCAGCTTTCCCAAGGGAGGTTTCGCAAGGGGCGGGGCCTGAGGATCCGGATTGGGTATCCCCTGGATAAAAGCTCTCGCTTCAGGAACGAAGTAAGCCTCATCGAAAAACATAACTTTTGGGGTCCCGAGGCCCGCCAACAAGAGCGCCAGGGTTGCCAATCCGAAGCTAATCGCTATCACAAATGGACGGCGTAATGCATTGGCTTTGAGCGGGACTTCCTTGGCCGAACCTCCAGGAGGAACGGCATCCACTGATAGCGCGCCAAAACCGCCGGCTTCCGCGGGATTTGCATTCCCTCCGGCATCGGCGACCCGGCTTTTCCTGTACAGAACTTGCATGAAATCATCTTAGCTGGGACGGACAAAACCAACCCGCCTGGCGTGCTCATTTTGTGCATAATGCGCCACTGTACATCGAGGAAGGACGATACCCAACGCGCACATCGCGCGAATTCCGGGTTAAACTGAAGCGGGAACTGGCAAGACTGCGGTTTCCCCGTTTCCCTTATGAGCTCACCATTCAAAACTCGGCGCAAAGCTCTCAACCAGCTGATTTCACACGCAAAGCTGGATGCTCTGGTGATCACTCATCCCGCCAACTGGTATTACCTGACCGGATTTACGGGCGAATCAGGCGTGCTCATTGTGAGTCATGGGGGCGCAACCCTCATTACAGACGGACGATTCACCACACAAGTGCGCCAGGAAACCACCAGTCTGCGCCTGGTAGAGCAAAAGGGCTCCTTAATGGAGTCAACGGGGCGCCTCCTGCGAGAAAAAGCCGTTAAGCGCGTCGGGTTCGACCCCGCGCAAACTTCCGTGGCGCAGTTGAATCTATTGCGAAAGGCGGCAGGGTCTCGCACCAAATGGATTTCTGCAGCCGGAATGGTTGGAACTCTCAGGGCTCGAAAAGAGCCCTCTGAACTCGCCCGGATGCGCCAGGCGGCCATTCTCGCGGGGGACGTCCTCACAGCCGTGATACCTCAGCTAAAGCCCGGCGTGATGGAAAATGAGGTCGCGGCTGAGATCGAATACCAGATGAGGAAGGGCGGCGCGTCCGGTCCTGCGTTTGAAACTATAGTCGCTTTTGGCGAACGTTCCGCGTTGCCTCATGCGCGTCCTACCGCCAAGCGATTGAGGAAAAATGAGTTGGTGGTACTAGACCTGGGTGCTATACTCGCGCACTATTGCAGCGACATCACGCGCACCGTGTACGTTGGCAGGGCCCCAGCGCGTGTGAAACAATGGTACAGAGCGGTCCTGGAAGCGCAGAACGCGGCGATAGCGGCAGTAAGAGCAGGAGTCACCTGCGGGGATGTGGATACTGCTGCGCGGCAGGTTCTGGCCGGTTACAAACTGGACCGGCTTTTCACGCATAGCACGGGGCACGGATTGGGCCTGGAAGTACATGAAGATCCGCGGCTGGCACGCGGGCAAAAGACACGGCTGGAACCGGGATTCGTGGTCACGATTGAACCTGGGGTTTACATGGCGGGCGTCGGGGGAATTCGCATCGAAGATGACGTCGCCGTGCACGCAGGGAATACCGAAGTACTGACCCGCATACCGCGGGATCTCATCGAGCTCTGACACAGGCATGAAACGAAAACAGCCCTCGAAAGCAGCAGAAAGTTCCTCCATCGCTAGTCCGGAAGTCCAGCAAATCGAGCAACTCCTCCGCTTCATGAGCGAGCACAACCTTGAGGAGTTCGAGTATTCGCGGGGTGACCTGAAGATCCGGCTGAAGAAGCCGTCCGTTGGCGTGCCCATGTATTCGCGGTCCATGGGAGTGCCGGAGATTATCGTTCCTGGAGCGGTTCAGGAGAGGCCAGCGGCAGCTTCCGCGGGTGCACCTGCAGTCCCCGAACCGCGAGCGACAGAGGATCTGCATTTGGTCAAGTCGCCTATTGTAGGGACCTACTACGAGGCTCCAAGCCCCGGCGCCGAGGCATTCGTTAAGATCGGCGCGCACGTCGAGTCTGGTCAAACCCTTTGCATCGTCGAAGCCATGAAGTTGATGAACGAAATCGAGTCGGACGAAAGCGGCGAACTGATTCGTATCTTTGTCGAGAACGGGCAGCCTGTCGAGTATGGCCAGCCGCTCTACGGCATCCGTCCCAGCCGGAAGAGGTAGCCGGCGCCCGAACCCATGTTCCAGAAAATCCTAGTAGCCAATCGCGGGGAAATCGCGCTGCGGGTCATCTGTGCCTGCAAAGAACTGGGTATTTCTACCGTCGCGGTTTATTCCGAAGCTGATCGGAATTCTCTCCATGTGCGCTTTGCGGACGAGGCCGTATGCATTGGCCCGCCCCGCAGCAGCGAAAGTTACCTCAACATTCCGCAAGTCATTAGCGCTGCCGAAATCACTAACGTGGACGCCATCCACCCGGGATACGGCTTCCTTTCCGAAAACGCCAATTTTGCCAAAGTCTGCGAAGCTTCGGAAATCACATTTATCGGCCCGACCCCCGAAGTGATCGAAATGATGGGCGAAAAAGACCGCGCGCGCCGGGAGATGAAGGCGCTGGGCGTGGCCACGGTTCCCGGCAGCGATGGCGTCATCGAGGGAGAAGAGCAACTTGCCAAAGAAGCCAAGAGAATCGGCTTTCCGCTGATTATCAAAGCTTCCGCGGGCGGCGGCGGGCGCGGCATGCGCGTCGTTCACAAGCAGGAAGAACTCTTGAACGCGTACGAGACGGCGCGGAGCGAAGCGCAGCAGGCCTTCGGCACGCCCGACGTCTATGCTGAGAAATTCATCGAGCGTCCACGGCACATCGAATTCCAAGTCTTGGGAGACCAGCACGGCAAAGTGATCCACCTCGGCGAACGCGAGTGCAGCATTCAGCGCCGCCACCAGAAACTAGTGGAAGAATCGCCTTCGCCGGTAATGGACGCCAAGCGGAGAAAAGATCTGGGCGCGAAGGTCGTCCGGGCGCTCGAAAAAGTTGGATATACGAACGCTGGCACGGTCGAATTCCTGATGGACGAGGATGGTTCGATCTACTTTATCGAGATGAACGCGCGAATTCAGGTCGAGCACCCAGTTACTGAGCTTGTGACGGGCGTTGATCTGATCAAAGCGCAAATTCGCATAGCCGCAGGCGAGGGATTGGACGATGCCGTCGGCGAAATGAATTTCTCCGGCCATGCCATTGAGTGCCGCATCAATGCCGAAGATCCAGAGACGTTTGTCCCCTCGGCCGGACGCATTACCACCTTTCAAGCGCCCGGCGGGACTGGCGTTCGCGTGGATTCTGCCGCCTACGCCGACGCTGTGATCCCGCCCTATTACGATTCGATGATCGCGAAATTGATCGTAAAGGGCCGCGACCGCGCCGAAGCCGTCGGGCGCATGAAGCGCGCGCTGGAAATGTTCGTCATCGAGGGGATCAAGACTTCCATCCCTCTGCACCGGCGAATCCTTGCGGATCCCGATTTCGCTGCCGGCCGCTTCGATACTCACTTCATTGAAAGATTGCTAGGTACAAGCGGAAAATAAGTGTCTATGCGCCTTGTCCTCCCCAGGCTGTATGTGATACTAGACGCAGCGTTGATTACTTCTCCCGAAAGAGATTGTGCCCTGAGCCTCGCCGAAGCCGGAGTTCGTTTGCTCCAGTATCGAAACAAGTCTGCCACTACGCGCCACTATCTTGATTCCTCCCGCGCATTAGCAGAAATGCTTTGTCCGAAAGGCGTGTCGTTTTTTGTAAATGATCGCCCAGATGTCGCCTTCCTGGCGGGCGCAAGCGGCGTGCACGTCGGCCAGGATGACTTGGACGTGGAACAGGCACGTCGCGTCGCGGGCAATGACAAACTGGTTGGCGTATCGACGCACAATTTAGATCAATTCGAGCGCGCGGCGGCGAGCTCTGCGGATTACGTCGCGGTCGGTCCCGTTTTCAGCACTTCGTCGAAGGCCAATCCGGACCTAGTCGTTGGCGTGGACTTCATCCGAAGAGTGCGTTCGCTAACCGACAAATCCATTGTGGCGATTGGCGGGATTACCCTGGAACGCGCCGCAGCAGTGATTGAAGCTGGGGCCGATTCCGTCGCGGTGATCAGCGGGATTCTCAGCGCGCCCAATCCGGCGCAGCGCGCGCGACAATACATTCAAACACTTGAGGCCGCGAAACACGCGGCAGCGTTCTGAGGCATCGCGCGAATGGCAGACACCACCCATCCCCTCCCACAAAGCCCAGCAAAAAATGAACCCGGGTTCGTGCGTGCCATCGGTCTGTTCGACGGCACGATGATAGTGGTCGGCTCGATGATTGGCTCCGGCATCTTCATTGTCGCTGCTGACATCTCGCGGCAAACTGGTTCGCCTGGCGGCTTGTTGCTAACGTGGGTGTTGACGGGGCTCCTGACAGTTTCCGCGGCCCTTTCCTATGGTGAGCTTGCCGCTATGTTCCCTCATGCAGGCGGACAATACATCTACTTGCGCGAGGCGTACTCGCCTCTATGGGGATTTCTTTACGGCTGGACACTGTTTTTGGTTATCCAGACAGGCACGATTGCGGCGGTCGCCGTGGGTTTCGCGCGGTATCTCGGAGTATTGTTTCCCGCCATTTCGCCGGCGACGTGGGTTATCGCACCGATCGGTTTGGGCTCAAAGCTCGCTATAAGCTTGTCTGTCCAGCAATTGGTCGGCGTCCTAATGATCGTGCTTCTCACGTTTTTGAATACCCAGGGCGTTCGCCTGGGCAAGCTAATCCAAAACATTTTTACCAGTGCAAAAGCTCTGTCACTGGTTGGATTGATCATTCTGGGAATTTTTGTTGGCAGAAACGCGGGCGCAATGACGGAGAACTTCTCGCATTTCTGGGACATTCGCGGCGCCGTGCCCATCGAGCCGGGTGCGAATTTCCTGCGAGGCCTGATTCCGACGGTCACCGCAGCCAGCGGCGTGATTGGCTTGATTGTCGCGTACGGCGTAGCGCAGGTCGGCTCGCTCTTTTCTGCCGACGCTTGGAACAACATTGGCTTCACCGCCGCCGAAGTGAAAAATCCCAAGCGCGACGTTGCGCTTTCCATGGCCTTCGGCACCTGTATCGTAATCACCCTCTATTGCTTGGCAAACCTCGCGTATCTATTTGTCTTGCCTCTCGTGCAAGTCCAGACCGCCCCTGACGATCGCGTCGCTACGGCCGCGCTCAGCGCAATTTTCGGCGCTCCGGGCGCTGCGATCATGGCGGTAGCCATCATCATTTCAACGTTTGGTTGCAACAATGGGCTGATCCTTGCCGGTGCGCGTGTTTCTTACGCGATGGCCCGCGACGGCCTATTCTTCAAGTCGACGGGCAAGCTTAGCAACAAAGGCGTGCCGCAAGGCGCGCTGATCTTTCAAGGGATGTGGGTTATCGTCCTGATTCTGCTGCGCACGCGCCGCGTGGATGCGACTGGCGCCATCACCTACGGCAACCTATACAGCGATTTATTGAACTACGTCGTCTTTGCCGTGCTGCTCTTTTACGTTCTGACGATCATCGGCATTTTTGTGTTGCGCCGAAAGAGGCCAGATGCCGAGAGACCCTATCGTGCATTCGGCTATCCATTCGTCCCGCTGCTCTACATCGTGGCCGCGACGGCAATCATGATCGTCCTGCTGCTATATCAAACGCAGACCGCCGGCGGCGGATTAATCATCGTGCTGCTCGGCTTGCCAGTGTACTGGTTGTGGTCAAGAAGCTCACGAGCATCGGTGCAGACCAGCGAATAAATTGCATAATTTTTCTGTAGGGGCGCAGCACGCTGCGCCCCTACAATGTGCCAAGCCAATTTGGCCGGATGTAAGCGGCAGAGAAAAATCGGGTAAAGACCCCGCTAAAGGAGGAGTTGGATGGCCAACCCCTTGTTCGCGACGAAGTCGATGACCACGCTGATGAAGGAGGCGGGAGACACGGGAGAGCACAGCCTCAAGCGGGCACTCGGCCCTGTCAACCTCGTCACTCTGGGGATCGGAGCCATCATCGGCGCCGGTATTTTCGTAATGACAGGCTCGGCGGCTTCGCTCTACGCCGGACCCTCTATCATGCTTTCGTACGTTCTCGCGGGAATTGGCTGCGTCTTTGCCGGGCTGTGTTACGCCGAATTTGCGTCGATGATTCCCATTGCCGGCTCCGCGTACACTTACGGCTACGCCACGCTTGGTGAAATCGTCGCCTGGATCATCGGCTGGGATTTGATTTTGGAGTATGCGTTTGGCGCCGCAACGGTGGCCAGCGGTTGGAGCAGCACCCTTGTGGCTTTCCTGCAAGACTACGGCATCAGCATTCCGCCGCAAATCTGCGATGTGCCGGGAGCAAAGTGGGTGCTGTACCAGGGACACTGGACGCCGCTCAATACGCTATCGATGAGCATGGATCAGGTGGCGGACCTGCCGATGGTGACGGCCAAATTTAACCTGATTGCCTTCCTCGCGATGCTCGCGGTTACAGTGCTTCTCATCATCGGAATCAAGGAGTCTGCGAACTTCAACACGGGCGTGGTTTTCGTGAAACTTGTCGCGGTTTTTGTGTTTATCGCGGTGGCCGGCGCGTTTGTTCTGAAGAATCCAGGAATTGCGCATGCCAACTGGAAAGTCTTTATTCCGCCCAACACAGGGGCCTTCGGAGCGTTTGGGTGGTCGGGCATATTAAGAGGCGCGGGGGTAGTTTTCTTCGCGTATATCGGATTCGATGCAGTGTCGACTGCGGCGCAAGAGGCAAAAAATCCGCAGAGGGACATGCCGATCGGCATCCTTGGCTCGCTGATTGTTTGTACGATTTTGTACCTGCTGGTTTCGGGCTTGCTGACGGCTACAGTCCATTACTCGCGGCTCAACGTTGGCGCTCCCGTTTCGCTGGCGATGCGCGAGACCGGTGTGCGCTGGGGAAGCTACGTGGTCAACGCCGGAGCGCTAGCGGGGTTGAGCACGGTGATGCTGGTGATGATGCTTGGGCAGTCGCGCGTGTTCTACTCGATGGCGAACGACGGCTTGCTTTGGAAGTGGGCGGGCGACATTCATCCGCGCTTCCGTACGCCATGGAAGTCCACCGCGATCGTTGGGATTTGCGTTGCGTTTGTCGGCGCGCTGGTGCCAATCGGAGATCTCGGTCAGCTCGTCAGCATCGGCACGCTGCTCGCCTTCGTAATCGTTTGCGCAGGCGTATGGATATTGCGCGTAAAGCGGCCAGAACTCGTGAGGCCATTCAAGACGCCGCTGGTTCCATTGGTGCCAATTCTGGGCATGATCGTGTCGCTCGGCCTGATGTCCGGCCTAAAGGCTGTCACCTGGATACGATTGGTCGTGTGGCTCGTCATCGGCATGGTGATCTATTTTACGTACAGCGTGAAACACAGCCGCGTCCGCAATGAATTGAAATAGGCTTCCTCGAGCCCAGTGCGCTCCACTCCGGATTCCCGCTGCGCGTTTGCCCTGCACGCGCGCGACTTCTTCAGGTAAAGTAGTATTTCTCTCTATCGCGCGATGACATCTCTGCCTGCGAACCTGCGAAACGTGTGGCGCCGCCTCTCGCGGATCGACCTATTTGCCATTGGGCTCATCCTTGGCGGCGCGGTTTGCACCATTCTCAATCTCAGCGGCGGACTGGCCAGCTTCCTAAAATTTTTCGCAATTATTGCAACGGTTTACGTACTGTTTCGACTTGCCGGCTGGTGGCGGACGCGGCTCCTCTGGAGCCTGCGCAACCGGCTAATCGTGGCGTATCTCTTCATCGCCGTCGTTCCGATACTTCTCATACTGACTCTCGTGGTTTTCGCCGGCCAAATTCTTTATTCCCGGCTGGGGGGGTATCTTCTCTACGAAGACATACACCAGAGAATCGCCATGATGGAGGACATTACGGAGCATATTGCGGCGGCCCATCGGACTTTGCCGAATGGAGTTTCCGAGGATGAGGCCGAGGGAAATCTGGCAGATCAGTCGAAGGAGGTTCACGACCAGCAGCTTCCGGGATTAGCGATTGACTTCTCGGATGACACCACGCTGTTAGGAAAAGTGGCGCCAGGAAAAAACTCCTTTTCCGGACTGGTCGAGGAAGGCGACTCGCTCTCGTTGATGAGCATTCGGGCGATGCAAGAGCCAAGGGGGACGCGCATCGCAACTCTTCGGGTGCTGATCACTCCCGATTTTCTGGCGTCCATCGCTCCCGATCTCGGCGCGATACAACTGAACCTTACGCGACGATTCGAGGGCGGCAATCGGCAGGGGATTGTATTCAGTTGGCGAGGCGTACAGTACGAAACGACGAGGCGCATTTTGGCACGAAACAGGACCCTGCATCAGGCAGCGCATTGGCTGGATGTGGCGATTTCCGGACCGTCTCAACTTGAAGCGGTGTATGTGGGTAATGACGGGAAGGTTGATTCGGTCAGGCCCGTCTTCGTCACATTCAATGCGCGTCCCTCGCGCTTGAACAGCCGAATATTTTCGTCTCTCGGCGATTTAAATGATCTCTATACCGTAGGATTCATTGTGATCGTGTTTGTTTTTCTGGTGATTGAGATTGCCGCGCTTGTCACGGGGATTGTGCTGACTCGCCGTATCACCAAAGCCGTGAACGACCTGTACGGCGCAACTCAATTCGTCAAGTCTGGCGATTGGACGCACCGCGTGCGAATTGACCGGCGCGATCAGCTCGGCGTGTTGGGCGAATCCTTCAATGACATGACGGGTTCGATCAGCGGTTTGCTGGAGGAGTCCAAGAAGCGGCAGCGCCTTGAAAACGAACTTTCCATCGCCAGCGAAGTGCAGAACCAGCTCTTTCCGCAGAAGATGCCTTCGGTTGGCGGAGTCGAGCTCGAAGCGATTTGCAAGGCGGCGCGCACGGTAAGCGGCGACTACTATGATTTCATTCAGCTGAGCCCCACTCATCTGGCCATTGCGCTGGCGGATATTTCGGGGAAGGGAATTTCGGCAGCGCTATTGATGGCCAGCCTACAGGCAGCGCTGCGCAGCCAGCTTCTGGCGGCGGGTAGCGAAAAGATGAGTACTGGGGAACTGGTCGCGCGGCTGAATATGCACATGGTACGGAATACTGCCGACGACAGGTTTGCGACTTTTTTCATCGCCGTATACGACAGCGCGACGCGCACACTGCGCTACACGAATGCGGGGCATCTGCCGGGATTCCTGATTTCCAACGGCACTTCGAAGCACCTGGACAAGGGCGGAATGGTTCTTGGCGTTGTGGAAGATTATGTATATGAGGAAGGTTCCGTAAAAGTTCCTCCAAACGCGCTGCTTGTTCAATACAGCGACGGATTGGTTGAGCCGGAAAACGTGTACGGCGAGGAATTCGGCATCCGTCGATTGCAGGAAGCTGCCATCCGAGTGCAGAGCTCCACACCCGGCGTGGTTGGCGAGTCGCTGATGATGGCCGCGGAAGAGTGGGCGGGCACCCCCGAGCAGGCGGACGATATGACGGTGATTGTTGCGCGGCTTCGATAGCTTCAGGCAGGAAACGCTCGCTGGGGCTGCGGTAGTGTGGGTTTCGCGAGTGGGCTATACTGACAGGCTTTCCATAGCTGTGGACGAGGAGAAGAATGCCGCTTGTTAATCGCGTGGCGCTGATTACGGGAGGAAGCCGGGGAATCGGGCGGGGAATCGCCGTCCGTCTGGCGCAAGAAGGCGCTCGGATCGCGATCTCGTACCGTTCGAACAAGACGGCTGCGCAGCAGGCGCTTCGGCAATTGCAAGCTAGCGGGGCGGATTGCGTGGCCGTGGAAACAGACGTCACCGATTCGGCGAAAGCTGAACAACTCGTGCAAACCGTCGCGGATCGATATGGCCGGATCGATATCCTCGTGAATAACGTGGGTGGTTTTCGCTGGGGCACGCTCGCGGAATCTTCTTTGGAAGACTGGGAAGGCATCTTCACCTCGAATCTATCCACCGTTCTATACGTCAGCCGGGCCGCGTTGCCGCACATGCGCAAAGGACGCTGGGGCCGAATTGTAAACCTTGGCGCTGTAGGAGCGGAGCGAGCGTTTGGTCAGGCAAAGATTTCTGCTTATGCAGCCGCGAAGGCCGCAGTTGTAGCGCTGTCGCGTTCGCTGGCTCTGGAAGAAGCAAAAAACGGAATCACCGTGAACGTGGTGAATCCATCGAGCATCGATGAAAAAGAGCTTACGCTGAGCGAGGCTCGCCGCATTCGCGATGCACGATTTCCGATTGGCCGTCCGCCGACCGTCGAAGACGTGGCCGCCGCCGTGGCATTCTTTGTGTCGGACGAAGCCGAGTATGTGACCGGCCAGGTCGTAAACGTCAGCGGCGGATGGATGCTCTGAGCGCCGCGTAAACCTTTTCAAATGAAAGCCCTTACCGCAGCCGAGATGCGCGAAGTCGATCGCCTGACGACCGAGCGCCACAACATACCAAGCCTGCAATTGATGGAGAACGCCGGCAAGAAGGTGGCGGATGCCGTTTGGCGAGCTGTCGCCGGTCGCGAGCATGTTCGCGTCTGCGTCCTCTGCGGAAGAGGGAACAACGGCGGGGACGGATTTGTTGTGGCGCGCCATTTGAAGGATCAGAAGCTGCCAACGCGCGCAGTTCTTTTCGGGAAAAAGGAAGACGTTCGCGGGGACGCCGAAAAAAACCTGACGAGATGGCTGGAAGCCGGCGGGGAAGTTGAGTTTGTGGAGGGAGAGGCGGATTGGGAACGGGCTTGGCGTGGAGTAACCGAGTCGAACGTAATTGTAGACGCGATGCTCGGAACGGGGCTGAAAGGGGCAGCGAGCGGCGCGATTGCCGCGGCCATTACGTATGTAAATGAAAGGTCGCATAAGGGGACAGGAAGCTGGCCCTCACTGATTCTGGCGGTGGATACGCCTTCGGGATTGCCTTCTGATGGAGAGGCCCCGGAAGGGCCGGTGCTGGTGGCCCACTGCACAACGACCTTTACCGCGCCGAAGATCGGGCAACTGACGGGCCCGGGAGCGGAAGCGTGCGGGACACTCCAAGTGGCCCACATTGGTTCGCCAGCGAAACTGATTGAAGAAACCGGTAAAGGCACAGTCCGCTGGGCAGGGCCGGACGAGTTTGCAGGAATGCCGCTGGTGCGGGCAGCGGGTTCACACAAGGGAACTTTCGGACATGCCGTGATTGTGGCGGGCTCGCGCGGAAAATCTGGAGCGGCGGTGCTTGCGGGATACGCGTGTTTGCGTGCAGGCGCTGGACTAACGACGATTGCCACGCCGGATGAGATCCAGCCGGTGCTGGCGGGGGCATATCCGGAATACATGACAGAGCCGCTGCTATCGACCAAGACAGGCGGGATCGCGGCCGCAAACGCTTCGTCGGGACGAATGACGAAGCTGCTTGAGGACAAGGCGGCCGTGGCGATTGGGCCCGGGATCGGGACACATGTGGAAACGCGCATGGTGGTGCAACAACTGGTGCGCGAGGCGACGCTCCCGATCATTCTCGATGCCGATGGGTTGAATTGTTTTGACAGTGAGGCATTTAAGCTGGGGCAACGAAAAACACAATTTCTGGCAGTAACACCACATCCGGGAGAAATGGCTCGGCTTCTTGGCGTGAAAAACGCCGACGTTCAAAAGGATCGCCTGAAAGCCGCGACGGAAGCAGCCAAGAAATGGAAGGCTCACGTCATTCTGAAGGGCTACCACACGATACTTGCTGCCCCGGACGGACGTGTTTTCGTCAATACGAGCGGCGGACCGAGCCTTGCGAAAGGCGGCTCCGGAGACGTCCTCACCGGACTGCTCGCAGCGCTCACCGCCCAATTCGGCACCGACGATTGGTTGCGTGTACTGGCGTTGGGCGTTTATTTACATGGTATCGCAGCAGATATACTGGCCCGCCAAGGGGAACCTTCCGGCGTCCTCGCGCACGAAGTTGCTCAGACGATTCCCGAAGCCCGGGAATGGCTCCTCAGGGAGATTCAGTTCGGTGGCTGAAGAGATCATTACCCATTCCTCGGAAGAGACGACGAACTGGGGACGGGAATTTGCGAAACGGCTTGTCGCGCCGGTTCTTGTTTTGCTCACGGGCGATCTCGGCAGCGGGAAGACTACTCTGACGAAAGGCATCGTCGCGGGCTTGGGAGCTGCCAGCGAAGACGACGTCACGAGTCCCACTTTCACGCTTGTTCACGTCTACGGAAAAACTGCCAAGGTTTACCACGCTGATCTGTACCGCATCGAGAGCTTCCATGATTTTGAAACGCTCGGTCTTGAAGATGTGTTTGCCAAACCGGCCGTCGTCATTTTGGAATGGTCGGAGCGGTTTCCGTTGCAGTCGCCCTGGCTGCAGGTTCGCATCCGACTCGAACATCACGGCGGAGACTCGCGACGCATTTCCATTCTGTAACCGCATTCCGAAACCCATTCTTCTATGATCACAGCCCGTTAACTCTGTCCGGTCACTGCGCCGTCTAACCCCTGTGTTTCATTGCGATTGCAGCGCGGTCCTTACTATCTCGTTACCGAAACGGGCGGTTTTGTTGCGGCGGTTGGCGCGCGCTGCTAGCTTGATAGAAGCCCCTTCGGGCGGAGTGTGCATGGCGGACGAGACTCTCACACTAGGCGTGGCAGAAGCAGCTCGGATCGAGCTTAAGAGCTATAACGTCACGATCCCCATGGGGTCGTTGTCGATCGGGGTGGACAATATCCATCACGATGTGTTTCTTAGCCCTAAGTTCGTCCAGGCGGCGCGCGATTATTTGTTTGACCTGATTCGCCAGAGTACCAGCGCCACGTATTTTTCCGGCATCGAGCTGCGCAACACCAAGAGCCTGGACAATACCGCGTTTCGTAAACTCCTGACCGACCTGCTTCAGAGTGCACTGACGCAAGCCAAGTATTACAAAAATATCGAGATCGATCTCGTTTTCCGCCTCGGCCTGCTGAAATTCATCACCCAGGAATTGACCAATCAATTCGCCAACCTGATTCTGGAAGGGAAGGAATGGATCCGCCAGCGCGGCGAATATTTCGAGCGCAGCCAGCAAGCGCACGTAATCAAAGCGCGCCTCTCGGAGCTGCAATCGGCGCGGCGAAAAGTTATCCGCGGTGTGGGGCAGCAAGTGGCGCAGATGTTGGCCGACATTGAGGACGGCGTCATTGCCAAAACGCGCAGGGCGCTCTTCGGAGATGATTTTGCGCCGCTTTACGAACTGCTGAAGAATCGGCTGATTTTTCTCGATGGCGGAAAGGACGACGTTTTTTTCCTGGAGCATTATGTTCTGCTGGGAAATTATGCGCGTGACCCTGACCGTTTCGAGGCCATGGATGCGCTCTTTCAGGAATTCATTTGCGAAGCTGGTCTTACGATTGGACAGGACCCTGCGTTCACCGAAGCGAATCAGGCGCACAACGAGCTGCTCGAACAAGCGGCAGGGATGCGGGCTGAAATCGCAAGTCTGGAAGAACAACGGGAGAATATCCGCAAAAAGATGGATCGCGGCGAAAGCTTTTTTAACAAATTTCTGAATTCCACCGATCCCTCGGATTTGAAGGCTTCACTGAGCGACATCGAGATGCGGCTGAAGCACCAGGAAGTGAAACTCGAGGAGATGGGCCCGCAGATCGATGCCGCAAAACAGAAGCTCGACTTTTTTAACAAAGACTACAAAGGGCGTCTCGGGGATTACCTCAACGACCCCGAAAACGCCAAGCGGCTTTTTGATGCTTCCGCCGGAGATACCGAGACGACCGAAAAGGCGCGACTGCTAGCGCAACTGGTTGACCGCTTGGAGCAGCACGATGTGCTCTATCACGTGCTGGCCAGCTACGAAATTCGACCCATCGCCAAGGACTACTGCCCGCCGGTCCACTTGCAGCAACTGCGCAAAGCGCTCGTCTCGAAAGACGAGATGAAACAGGTCGAACAGGTTTTGAAGCACGTCCCCGCGAAACAGCTTTCCTTGAAGCCCATTGAAGAGCTTTCACGAAAGATTCGCAAGTATTCGCGGGAGGAAATGCAGGGTTTCGTGCTGCGTTTCGCGACGGATTTTCTGAGGTTGCGGCGCGATTTGCGCGACGCGGAACACCTTATGACGTGCATGGAACGCGTCCACTTGGTGACCACGGAGCAAGCGCGCGAACTTTCTCGTCTGAATAACAAGCTCTACGAATGCGTCCTGCAGGAAGAAGCAAAGACGCAAGAGGATCAAGTCGTCTCGCACGTGATTATTAAGGCTGACGTGCGCGGCTCAACCAAGATGACGCAAGATCTGCTGTCGCGAGGCCTGAGCCCGGCTTCGCATTTCAGCCTGAACCTGCACGAGCCGGTCAAAAAACTACTCGATCGCTTCGGCGCCAAGAAAGTGTTTATCGAAGGCGACGCGGTGATCCTGGCGATCTTCGAAACGGAGTCCACCCGCACGTATGCCCGGTCCGTTGCCAAGGCCTGCATTCTTTCGCGTCAGATCCTTTCGGTGTGCAATTCCTACAATGACCGCGCCGCCGCAAGCGATCTTCCCGCACTCGAACTCGGCCTGGGTGTTGCGTTTCAAGGTTCGGCGCCGACGTATTGGACCGACGGCGACTCCAAGATTATGATTTCGAAGGCGTTGAATCTTTCGGATCGTCTTTCAGGCTGCGCAAAACTTGCGAAGCGCATGCTGACCGGGCAGAAATCTCACTTTTGCGTATACCAATTCCTGACGGCGATGGAAGGTGCATCGGCGGAGGAGTTGGACGAATTCCTTGTGCGCTATAACTTAAACGGAATCGAACTGAATGAAGAAGGCTTCGAGAAATTATCCGAAGAGATTTCGCTAGATTCCGTGGAGACGAAATTGGAAATGCCATGGGGCAAGGAGACCGTAACGCTTCATTACGGCGAAGTGCCTATGGGAGAGTCCGTGGAATTGCTGGTTCTGCGGAAGAGTCTGGCCCGCGAACTTCTTCCCGACGGCAAAATCGGCGCGGCATCCTCGCATCCCTACTACGAAGTGTGCACTAGCGCCAAGCTTTACGACCTGGTTGCGGCGCTGATACGAACGAAGGCCGCGGCAGCCACAATTGAAACCGTCCGCGCCTGACCCCTATACTTACAACGGAAGCGAAAGGGGTCCGGTGATCTTCCCGGCCTTCAAAGCCGGCGATTCGGTCCTTAGCGGGTCGAATGGTGGGTTCGACTCCCACACGCTTCCGCCATATCTTATTTCTTCTCAAACACTTGACCTCTGGGCGAGGGAACACGAGGGAACACCACAAACCCCTCATGTTCCTGTTGGCAGCAGAAGCCGAACCAACTTGCTGTTCGCCTTTCGCAGACGTTCCGGTACAGCCCTGGTATAGATATTCATCGTCGTGCGAATGTCCGCATGACGAAGCAGTTCCTGCTGCACCTTAACGTCCGTGCCGTGCTCGTTGAGCAGAGTCGAATACGTGTGTCGAAATGCATGCCAACCGAGTCTCCCAACTCCGACCTTTTCTCCCGCGCGCAGCAGCCAGCGACGTTGTGCGCTCCAAGGGTGCGAGGGCATTCCCGTACGTTTACTAGCGAACACCCACTCGCTTTCTTGAAGAGAGGAAGGAAGCGTTCGCCGATATTCTCGCAAAAGTTTCTCTAAAGCGAGAGCAACCGGCATCGGCCTCCTTGAATACTCCGTCTTGGGTTCGCCAACATGGCCAAATACCCAGGACCGCCGAATCTGGACTTGGCGTGTCTCCCAATTGAAGTCACGCCATTGCAATCCGAGAACCTCACTGATCCGCAGTCCCAGACACCCAGCCACAATGCACATCGTGCGATAGGGCTCTGGGATATGTTCGAGAACCTGTCGAAACTGTTGAATCGTTAGCACCACTGACTGGCGCACACGCTTCGAAACATCTTTTACTCGCACGAAGCCCATGGGGTTGGCTTGATACGGTAGCAACTCCCATCGCATCGCGCAGTTGAAGACGATCCGCATTTGATTCTTCAAGTGTCCCTTGCTTTTTGGTGCGAGGTCGAGTCCCTTGAGCCACTGCTCAACAGCCAGTGGCTTAATTTGTTGCAACGGGTACTCGCCCCATTTCGGATTGATGTGGTTCGTCAGCCACGATTGATAACTTCTCGCAGTCGAGTGACGGTCAGGCAACTCTTCCGCAAGATAACGCTCTATCACCGCACCGAAGCTGACTACACCAGCGTTTGGATTGTCTACGTTAATCCGAAGCAGGAGTGCCTGTGCAGCCCTCCTCGCTTGAGACTCGGTGACATGTTGCTCGACGGTTCCAATGATGAGACTTTTGTGGCAGTGGGTTCCATCCAGCAAATGCTCCCTATAACGAAGCGCCCAAACATCCGGGCCCTTTTTTCTTGTTTTCCGTTCAACACTTCCGAACTGATACCGCGTCCGCTTGAACATTCGAAATGCCTCCTAGTTCGAGCGGCACGGATGGCAAGATGAATTTATCCGAGATCGCAACCACGCGTCCAGTTCTGTTGCGCGAAAATACCAGTGCCCAGCCACGCGGTAGCACGGCAGTGTCCCCCCGCGTGCATAGCGTTGCAATGTCTTGACGTGGATGTTGCCGAGCAGTTTGGCGGCGTCTTCGCATCCGATCAATGGTTCGAATGCCTGCCGCGAGTCTTTGTGTGTGCTGACCGTCACCGGAGCGGACAAGACTTCAGTGCTACTTTCTCCTTCTCCCCCTGTGGCCGCACGTAGCGGCTTGCTGGTGACTGACTGAGGTTCCTCGTTTGCGCGGGATGCCAAGACTGGCGCTGACTGCCCATGTTGCGAGTCTCTCGGCAGCGTCTCTGACAACGATGGCAAGAAATCTACTGTTAGGCGCGAGGCATACTGTCTTGAGGACGCTGTGTTCTCGCGCACACCGAATTGGGTTGGACGGGACTTCATGTGTGTTAGACGGCCTTCGCAAGAACGTCTCCTTTGGCTTTTTCGTTGTTGTGGTTGTTTGAGTGTTGGCCTGCCCAGCGTCTGAAGTCCTCATCCTTGCGGAAGAGCAACTTTAGTGCTTCGGTGATCACGTAAGACGGCGAAGCATAGATGAACTCAGCATAGAGCTCAAGCTGAGTCTTTACCGATTCTTCGACACGCGCTTGGATGGTGACTGCTTTGGGCTGTTTCGGTGGTGACTTCAATATAGACAACGGGCTTCTCCTTTCGTTTTCATACAAAGTGTCAGACCTCTTGTCTGACAAATCCTCATGTCTCTCTATGCGACCGCACAAAACGCTGACACGAAGTTCGTTTGAGGGCGGGAGCGACCCCACGGCAACCGTGACGCACCGTGCGTCAAATGGTGGGGTCGCTCCCGCCCTAACATCGTGCCAGCCCTCGTGCAGTCCGACCGTCTTTGGGACGTCCATCTGATTCACTTGTCTAGCTTTGTCGGCAGCCCTCGGGTGAAGTGACCAAAGAAGTGCCCCGTGAAGTACCGGGGTGAAGCGCTCTTCACCTCGAGTGTTCAGCAATGCACGCAGGAATGAGGTTGTGCCGGTAGCACGATGCAAGAAGTCTGCATCGACCGAACCCAGCTGAGTCCGGTGGAGTGTGTCGTGGGTTAGTTTGTGATTCCGTGTGATCGGCCGTTTGTGTCTCTGAGAAAGGAGACGTTTGCCTTCTGCTGGTCGATTCAGCTCGATGCGAGAGCAATGTGCTGCCAACGGAAAAATAGTTTTACATGCCCTGCGTAACAGCTCCCGCTGGGCACGCGGACAGAATGCGGTCACGTTTCGTGCGTGACGGGCGGGAGCGACGCCACGAACTTTTTGGGCGGATGAAAACCGAAAACGTGAGGTCGCACCCGCCCAATCTGGTGTTTTTTTCTGTGTCACTTTTCTCATTCTCGTCTCGTTTATTTCCTCGTTTTCCCGAGACTTGTGCGCATCCCAAGCCGAAAAAGGTGCCGAAGGCGAATCCGAAGTAGGTAATTCCTACCTCCTTCAGCTGCCTCGCCTAAATTCTCGCCACGCGCACCGAAAGAATTTTATTGTTGGGCTGGAGCGACCCACGATTCACTTTTGGCCACGGAAACGTGTGCAAAAGTGGGGTCGCTCCAGCCCAACTCGGTGCCGTCCCGCGGCCATTTTCCTCATCCCGTTGGGCGCAACTTCCTCTGTCATGGGCACATGCAAGATGGCCAAGGTGAACACGAGGGTGACGGATCTGGTGATTTGTGTCTTTCATGCACCCTTCACCTTTCCGCGCTGCAAAAAGCGGGGAAGCCCTTTGACATCGCCGAGTCCTCTACTATTAAAGAGGCTTCGAACACAACAAAAGTAAGAAAGAATCTTTCCCTCTGACGTACAAGAAATTGTAGTGACTATCTTCATGGCAGAAAGCCCACCCTGGCCCTCTACTTACTAGGGAACATCCAAACGGGGAAAAGTAAGAAAAAATTTAGTCCCGCGGAGAGGCCCCCCGGCTGGAAGCGAACTCCCTGACACAGCCCTATAGTTATTTAAGGAACATCCAGACGGGAAAAAGTAAGAAAATATTTTCGTCTCCTGGTAAGACACCGGGCTGGGAGAGAAATGTCGACCACAGCTCCCTACCTATTTAAGGAACATCAAGAGGGGCAAAAAGGAGAAAAAATCTTGGTACCAGTACGTTTTTCTTGAAGTCGTCCGGCAGAACGATGCCGCAGACGGGGGAGGGACTAGAGCTCCCCCCTAATCGCCTCGATATTGCATCTATTGCAGCTTCGCGTATTCGGCTTTGGCGGCGATGAGGATGGGAATGTCGGGGTCGGCATCCTTCCACAGCGTGGGAACCTCCGGGTAAGCGGCGTGAGCCTTGGCAGCGTTGCCTTGCAAGGCGTAGGCGCGTGCCAAGCCCAGACGTACCAGCGCGCCGATAGGTTCGTTCATGAAATCCCACGGTGGTCAACAATCTTTTGGAATTCGGCAGCGGCTTCGACGCCCTGATGCGCGGCACGATATGCTTCTCCGCGCACATAGGCGGGATAAAGAGAGGACGTGAAGGCGGCAATGTTCCCAGGCGAGCCTGGCTCGTAGGCAGCAGCGGCCCGAACCAGCTCGACGGCCTTCAACGAGGACGCTGCGTTGGTGGTCAAACTGGAAGTGGAAAACGGCACGACGACCGCTCCAACCGCATCCTTAGACGGGTTTACCGCTGAGACGAATACTCTGGTGATCGGAGCCTTGTGTACGACCAGCGGTAATCCGCCGTCCATGGAGTTTGAAGAAGCTAGCGATAACTCGCAGCTGTCCTGCAAGTGTCCCCCGGCGCCAAATGGACATCCTAATTGCTCCATCCTGAAAAATGCGGTGACGGGCGCCGAGAAAGCACTCGCTGGGGCGCAAGCAAGAATGCAAACGTCAGAGTGCAAGACAACCTTGTCGGTGCGTCAGAACACCAGCTTCAGCGTGAGTTGGCCGGAGCGCGGACCGCCGATCTGATAAAGCGGGCTGAGAGTCCCGGGACCTCCGGACAAGAAGTTGTTCAGCGTCGAGGTGATGGATCCAAAGCTACTTTGGGCTAAATAGTTATTAAAATTTGCGGAAGGAGGCGCGAACATCGGGTGATTGAAAACGTTGAAATACTCAACGCGGAAATAGAGGGAGAAACGATCGGAAAGGCCAAATCGCCGGCTCACCGCGAGATCGGTCTGGTCGATCGGGAAGCCCCGGAAATAGTTGCGCCCAAGGTCTCCTTGCTCACCGGGAGGAGGTGTCGTGAACGCTGCGGCGTTGAGCCGCCGGCCGCCCGGTTGCGTGGGATCCGGAACGTAGAACGGAACGCCCGGTACAATGTCAGGCCGAGTTTGGTAAGTACCATATACAGGTGATTGGGGAAACGCGAAGACTTCGAAAGGCGGCGCCGAACTGATGTGCAGGACTCCATAGATGGCCCAGCCGCGCACTAGCGCGCTACCGACCCCATCGCCTTTAGGCGACGGAAACTCATAGGAAACCGCGGCCGCAAACGAGTGGCGTATGTCGAAATCGGACGGCCCATAATCCCTCGCCACGTCTATATTCTTCAGGCTGTCCGACGCGGTACACCCGCAGTCGTCGCTGGAATTCGTGTCCAGGGACTTCGCGAACATATAGGAAGCGAGCACCTGCAAGCCCCGGGACATGCGCCGCTGAAACTGCATTTGCAGCGCGTTATAATTCGACCAATCGGCGTTGTACGTTGCGAAGATCCTTGGGAAGCCCGTGGGATTGTTCTTGATCACGTCTTCGCGCAGGAGGTTGACGCCATGCGATCCCACGTAGGTCAGGGATAGGGATTGATTCGGCCCTAAGGCGCGTTCGATGGCAAAATTCCACTCATAAACCAAAGGGAGGCGCAGGTTTGGGTCCACCGCGTACAGATTCGCGGTGCTGGCGTTCGGGATTAAAGTTAACGGCGGCGGAGCGAAGACTGGGTTGCTGAGATCAAGCGGTACCGGTCCAAGACCTAATAAGGTGCTCTCGTAAGGGAACCCCGTGATACCGCCGGGTATTCCGGCCCCGAAACCGAGGTCATAGTAAAGGCCGAACCCGCCGCGCACGATGGTCTGTGGCGTCACCAGGTACGACGCGCCCACTCGAGGAGCGAAATTGTTGAAGTGCGTTTGCCCCAAGGTTGAAACAGGCACGAGGCCAAACGGTAGCGAATTGAAGATGCCGTTTACGTTATAAAGCGGTTTTCCCACAGTAATCGAACCGAGCGGCGTATTGATTTCCCATCGCAAACCGTATGTCACGGTCAGACGGCTACTCGCCTTCCAGACATCTTGGGCGAAGAGCGAGTAGTTATACGTTCTGGCCGTGATAGGGGCTTGGCCGAACATGCTCACAGAACCCGCAAGTCCGGCCTGCTCCTGGAGGTAGCTGGAGAAAATTAACGCAGTTGCGGCGCCCCCAACTGAGGGAGTCAGTTGGCGAACGTCGGCACCGAACTTGAGCTGATGCGTCCCCGCGGACATCGAGAGGACGTCCACAAATTCGAGCTGCCGCTGGTTTTCTGGCCCACTACCGTTGCCACTACCGTTTCG
>Ga0210397_10000238_pt1 | contig 40681 bp, 37 predicted proteins | sample IncBWH2OmetaG_FD_160126 | JGI IMG/M metagenome (GOLD analysis project Ga0210397, IMG submission 160126) | Forest soil microbial communities from Barre Woods Harvard Forest LTER site, Petersham, Massachusetts, United States - Inc-BW-H-2-O ...
ATCTTTTTCATCTTTACAATTTTTTATTCAATCGTTGTATATGCTTCAATACCAAACTCTACTGCGTCTGTACCTGCAAGCTCTTCGCGCTCACCTAACCGAATGCCTGTCGTTTTCTTTAACACAACAAACGCTACAAAGGTCACAGTGAACGAACATACGGCAATAACTGACACACCCAAGGCTTGCACACCTAACAAATGTGCATCGCCTGTTGTAAACAAACCATTTTTAGTAGCAAACAAACCTACTGCAAGCGTACCAAAGAAACCGTTCACACCGTGTACAGCAATGGCACCTACGGGATCATCTACTTTCATTTTATCAATCGCTACAACTGCTACGTCTATTAGGATACCTGCAATCAACCCGATAACAATTGCTGAATTTGCGCTTACTACATTGCAACCGGCTGTAATAGCAACCAGTCCTGCCAGCACACCATTAATTACCATCGTAATATCAATTCGTTTGTAACGAAGGAATGTGTATGCCATCGTTGAGATACCACCCATAGCTGATGCAAGGAAGGTATTTGTTGCTACAGTACCGATCAGTTCCCATTTACCGACTGCTGCCAGCGTAGAGCCGGGGTTAAAACCAAACCAGCCGAACCAGAGTATAAATGCACCCACTGCCGATAGCGTTAAGTTGTGCCCCGGTATCGGATTGATGGAACCATCTGCATTATATTTACCAATACGCGGCCCAAGTACAATAGCCGCAGCAAGGCCCGCAAAGCCGCCCATAGCATGCACCGCAGCAGAACCTGCAAAATCATTGAAGCCGAGTTGCGCCAGCCAGCCGTTTGGATTCCATACCCAGTTGGCTGCTATCGGATACATAACCGCGCAGAAAAACAAAACGAAGAACGCATACGCCCAGATTTTCATACGCTCAGCTACAGCACCGGATACAATAGAAATGGCTGCTACAGCAAAACCCATTTGTATGAACCAGAATAATTTGTTGGAAACGGTAAGACCCAAGCCCATATCACCTTCGGGAATGCCAAAACCTATGGCCCACCAACCGTTTGATTGACCATAGGCTATTCCAAAGCCAACGGTATAAAAAGCAATGCCGCCAAAGATGATATCAATCATCACTTTGGCAATAATACTAATGGAGTTTTTAGATCGCACAAATCCGGATTCAAGTAAGGCGAAACCGCCTTCCATCTGAAAAATAAGTGCAGCACAAATTGCTACCCAAACCGTATCTACGGCATGGGTGAGCTCTACTTGCCGTGCAGCAAGCTCAGTCATTTCGTTCATTTTTAGATTATTTGATAAAAGGTTATAAAATGTACCGGTTAAATACATTTGTGGCAAAGCTGTTAAAATATTTATAGATAAAAAAGGAAAACAATCATAAAATTGAAATTGCCTGTAATATTTTAACCGGATTTGATAAAACTTGTATCTTTTTACCTCAATCAGCATTATGAATAGACTTAAGAATAGTTTTCAATTAAAATATGAACCTAAATCATCTATTCATGCTGCGACTTTTTATTCCATTTTGTTTCTTATTGCTTGCCATGTGTTCCAGCAGTAAAACAGAAAATACTGTTTATGAAAGAATTGACAGTACTAAAATTGCCGAAGCCTTTTCTTTTTGTAAGAAGAACGGATTCGATACTGCAACTTGTTTCTTTGTGGATATGAGTATTCACTCGGGTAAGAACCGGTTTTTCGTATGGGATTTTGCAAACAAAAAAGTATTATATGAAGGTCTCTGCTGTCATGGTATGGGCAAAGGCAGTACGCCTTCTGTGCCGGTTTTCAGCAATGAAAGCGGAAGCTATTGTACTTCTCTGGGTAAATATAAAGTCGGCATTCGGTCATATAGCCAATGGGGCATACATGTGCATTACAAACTTCACGGACTGGAGTCAACAAATTCAAATGCATACAATCGTATTGTTGTATTGCATTCATACTACCCTGTTTCGGAATCTGAAATTTATCCTTTTCATTTATCGATGGGCTGGAGCCTGGGCTGTCCGGTTGTGTCCGATAGTCTGATGACAAACCTCGATGCACTTTTGCAAAAGAAAACAAAGCCGACACTTCTTTGGATTTATAAATAAGGAATTTTTTATTGATTAGCTTGTTGTAATCTATCCCCTGTTTATATAAACAACTATCCGTAAAGTTAGGGTGGATTCAATCCTTTTAGGGTTACGAAAATTCGATTTGAAATTACTTCTACTCCAGCTCCAGATTAAAGCTACCGTTCATGATCAGTTTACCTTCTACTTCTTTGTTAGTACCAGGCATCTGGAACCCTTTTAGCTTAGTGGTTTTGCCTTTGCTCAACAAATCAAAAATATTTTTATCGCTGAGTTTTTTACCCAGCATTACAAACGGAATCTTAAAACCACAGATCTGATAGTTCGAACAGCCGTAAGCAGTATTGCCTTTTTTTAACAAATGGTTTTTACACTTCGGACATTTTAATGTTTCTATTGCAACATCTTCTTTCGGCTTTTTCTCTTTTACTTCTTTGGGCCTATTTTCTTTTTGTTTGTCGTCTTTTGAAGTTTTATCTGCATTCTTTGATTTTTCCGGAGCAATATAAATGGCTTTGTACGAATTATTTTTTACTTCTACAGTAATAGCTGTCACCATATCTATCAATTCCTGCTTGAATGTTTCGAGCTGATATTCGCCTTTCTCCATCAGACGCAGCTTACGTTCCCAATTACCGGTAAGCTCTGCGCTCTTCAGTAATTCAGAATGAATGCAATCAATCAGGTCCATCCCCGTTTGCGTCGCAAAAATATTTTTCTTTCGACGTTCTATATATTTTCGTCGGAATAAAGTCTCAATAATGTTTGCCCGTGTCGACGGACGACCAATGCCATTGTCTTTCAACAATTCGCGCATCTCTTCGTCTTCAACCTGCTTACCTGCTGTTTCCATGGCACGTAGTAAAGTAGCTTCTGTATATGCCTTTGGTGGCGAGGTTTTTCCCTGGTGTACCATGGGCGCATGCGGACCGGTTTCGCCTACGACAAAATTTGGCATTACTTTTTCTTCGTCGCCTTCTTCTTTCTTTTCCGTTTTATCGTTTGCATACACTTCCTTCCAGCCGGCTTCAATAATCTGCTTGCCAGTTGCTTTAAATTCTACCTGTCCGACTGTGCCAAGCACAGTTGTGTTTGATACTTTACATTCCGGATAAAACACCGCAATAAATCTTCGCGCAATTAAATCATAGATGCGCTTCTCTTCTATCTGTAAACTTGAAGAGGGTGTAACCCCGGTTGGTATAATGGCATGGTGATCGGTAACTTTTTTATCATCAAACACAGTCTTTGATTTGGGAATAGGCTTTGCTAACACAGGTGCAGTTAATGCCTGATAGAATGTAAGGTCTTCTAAGATTCCTTTTACTTTCGGATACAGATCTTCTGAAAGATAGGTAGTGTCTACTCTTGGATAGGTTACAAACTTTTTTTCGTACAAGGTCTGCACATGTTTTAACGTATCTTCGGCAGAGTATCCAAATTTTTTATTTGCTTCAACCTGCAGCAGCGTCAAATCATATAATTTCGGATTTCCTTCTTTTCCTTCTTTAATATCAAACGCAGTTACAACAAACGGATGTCCTTTCAGATACTCAAGTCCTTTGTTGGCTTTGTCTAAAGATTTCAACCGTTCGATTGTTGCTGTGAATTCTGTTTCTCTGTAAATGGTTTTTAATTCCCAGTATTCTTCTGACACAAATGCGTCAATTTCTTTCTGACGTGCGACAATCATTGCCAGTGTCGGTGTTTGTACCCGACCGATGGATAAAACAATTTTTCCCTGGCCGAATTTTTTGGTAAATAAACGCGTAGCATTCATGCCCAATAACCAATCGCCGATGGCGCGGGCGCTACCGGCTGCATAGAGGTTATTGTATTGATCGGCCTCTTTTAATTTCTGGAAGCCTTCTTTGATTGCTTCGGTTGTTAGCGAAGAGATCCACAAACGTTTAACGGGTACATTGCATTTTGCTTTCAATAATACCCAGCGCTGAATCAGTTCTCCTTCCTGGCCAGCATCACCGCAGTTTATAACTTCGTCGCACGCATGAACGAGTTTCTCTATTACTTTGAATTGCTTTTTAACGCCCGCATTGTCGATTAATTTAATGCCGAAACTTGGGGGTATCATCGGAAGATCTTCGAGCCGCCATAATTTCCAACGCTCCAGATAATCGTGCGGTTCTTTAAGTGTGCAAAAATGTCCGAAAGTCCAGGTGACCTGATATCCGTTGCCTTCCCAATAGCCATCATTACGCTTCTTTGCACCAAGCACTTCAGCTATATCTTTGGCAACACTCGGTTTTTCAGCAATGCAGAGTTTCATGAAAAGGTTTATGAAGGAATAACAAAAATAAAAAGTTTGACTTAGTCTATTCTATGTGTGAATAAGTATAATATACTTTGTTTTATAAACTGCAAAGGGGCGCTCAAAAAAACAAACTCTACTCCAACTATAACTTTGCGAGAGTTCTTTGTTCCCTTGTGGTAAAATAAAAATGCCCTGCTTGTTGGCAGGGCATTTCAATTATTGTGTTGAGATTTAATTATCCATTCATGGAAATTAAAAACTCATCGTTGTTTTTTGTTTTAGACATTCTGTCGATCAGGAAGTCCATCGCTTCTATTGAGTTCATGTCCGACATGTATTTACGTAAGATCCAGATACGGGAAAGTGCGTCTTTATCGATCAACAGATCTTCGCGACGTGTGCCGGATGCAGGTACATCAATTGCAGGATATACGCGTTTGTTTGCAAGCTTACGATCCAATTGAAGTTCCATGTTACCGGTTCCTTTGAATTCTTCAAAGATAACTTCGTCCATTTTAGAGCCTGTTTCGATCAATGCTGTAGCAATGATGGTTAGCGAACCGCCATTTTCTACGTTACGTGCCGCACCGAAGAATTTTTTCGGTTTGTGTAATGCGTTTGCATCCACACCACCTGAAAGTATTTTACCGGATGAAGGAACAACTGTGTTGTATGCTCTGGCCAAACGTGTGATAGAATCCAATAAGATTACTACATCGTGACCGCATTCAACCATACGTTTTGCTTTTTCAAGTACCATACTTGCTACTTTTACGTGGCGGTCTGCCTGCTCATCAAACGTAGAAGAAATAACTTCTGCTTTTACGCTGCGTGCAATATCTGTAACCTCTTCCGGACGTTCATCGATCAATAAAATAATCAAATACACTTCCGGATGATTTGCAGCTATGGCGTTTGCAATTTCTTTCAACAAAACAGTTTTACCTGTTTTAGGTTGTGCTACAATCATACCACGCTGACCTTTACCAATCGGCGCAAACATATCCAGGATACGTGTAGACAATTGATTGTGCGTAGTAGAAAGGTTTAAACGGTCTTGCGGGAAAATCGGAGTTAAAAATTCAAATGGTATACGGTCACGAATCTGTTCCGTTGTTTTACCATTTACTGTTTCAACCTTTAATAAAGCAAAGTATTTTTCTCCTTCTTTTGGCGGACGAATTTGTCCAACAATTGTATCGCCTGTTTTTAAACCAAACAATTTGATTTGTGAAGGTGAAACGTATATATCATCCGGGCTGGCCATGAAGTTGTAGTCCGGAGAACGAAGGAATCCGTATCCTTCCGAAATAATTTCTAATACACCTGAATTAACAATAACACCATCGAATTCTTTTACTGAATATAATTGGTTTGCTGTTTGTCTCATCGGGCGATCAGCAGATTCAGATCTTACTTCTCTTTCTTCTGATACTCTTGCAGGACGGTCTTCTGAATAGGATGAACGCGGCTGACGATCTTCAAAATTATTACTACGCGGAGCACGCTCTTCATAATTGCTTCTCGCCGGGCGATCTTCTGAATAGGATGACACTCTTGCCGGACGCTCCAATGGCACTTCTTCTGAAGGTACTATTGATTGGCGTTCTCTTCTGCCTGCCGTTGATGCTCTTGGAATTGATATTTCAGGAGCAGGTGTGCTGCTCATGTATGTGTTTTCTTCTGCAGTCTCCGCTGCCTTAACGTTAATTCGTTTTGCACGCGGACTGCGATTGTGATTTTCTTCTTCTAAGTCGGCTGAAAATACTGGTGCTGTGGTTTCTTCTGGTGAAGATGAAAAATCGGCTGAGCTGGCTACCTCTTTGCGTACAGATGTTGCTACGGCTGGGTTTAGTGCTTGTTGATCTAATATTTTGTAGACCAGTTCTTTTTTCTGTAATTTTTTAAAATTGGGAACATTCATTTTTTCAGCTATGACTCTTAGTTCAGATAATAGCTTTAAATCTAATTCTTCAATGTTGTACATAAATTGTGTGCTAATGTAATTGAAATCTTAAGCAAGGTGGGTTTATATTTCGTTGTGTTCACAGTTTGCGTGCGAGACCTCAGATTCAAACAATAAAAGAAATGCTTATTGGCAATTGAAATGTAGGTGAGCAGCAGAAAATTGTGGCTGTTTACGATTTGATGTTACAAGTATATAGGAAGTTCTACTCATTGTCAAGAGTAAGTAAGAAAACCTTTAAAGTTTATTGAAAAAAATTGATTCCTAATAATCCTTATTTCTTGTAACTTGCGTTTCCGTTACCTAATCCCAATAATTTAGAACAAACATGTTGCAAATCAATTATATCCGCGAAAATAAGGCACTTGTGCTGGAAGGACTTAAAAAGAAGTATTTTGCCGATGCGGATCAAAAAGTAGAGGAAATTCTTCAAATAGATCAAAGTCGCCGGGAAACCCAACATACATTAGACCTTTTACAAGCTGAAGCTAACCAAAAAGCAAAGGCTATTGGAGAATTAATGAAAGCGGGGAAAAAAGATGAGGCTGAAAAGGAAAAGGCTGCCTCAACACAACTACGTTCTAAAACAAAGGAGTTGCAGGATTTTCTTACTGAAAAGGAAGAAGAACTGAACGCTGTGCTGGTAAAATTACCGAACCTGCCGCATCACAGCGTGCCTGTTGGCCGTACTCCCGAAGAAAACATAACGATTTATTCTCATGGTGAAATTCCTGTATTGCATGCAGATGCTCAACCTCATTGGGAATTGATTAAGAAATACGACATCATTGATTTTGAGCTTGGTGTTAAAATTACCGGAGCAGGCTTTCCTGTATATAAAAATAAAGGTGCACGTCTTCAGCGCGCATTAATCAATTTTTTCCTGGATGAAGCTGTTAAGGCTGGTTACGTGGAGGTACAACCGCCAATTATGGTAAATGAAGCTTCGGGTTATGGTACAGGCCAGTTGCCGGACAAAGATGGTCAAATGTATTTTGCCGGTGAAGATAAGCTTTACTTAATCCCGACAGCCGAAGTACCTATTACCAATATGTACCGGGATATGATTATTAAAGAAGAAGATCTTCCGATTAAGAATGCCGGATATACGCCGTGTTTTAGAAGAGAAGCAGGCTCCTGGGGGGCTGATGTGCGTGGCTTGAACCGTCTGCATCAGTTTGACAAAGTGGAGCTTGTGCAGATTGCTTTACCCGAAACGTCTTATAACATTCTGGAAGAAATGAAGAAACATGTGCAGGGCTTGTTAGAGAAGTTAGAACTTCCGTACCGCATCCTCCATTTGTGTGGTGGTGATATGAGTTTTACTTCTGCCCTTACATTTGATTTTGAAGTATATTCAGCTGCGCAGAAGCGTTGGTTAGAAGTAAGTTCTGTAAGTAATTTTGAAAATTATCAGGCCAATCGTTTGAAGCTTAGACATAAAACAGATGGTAAAACACAATTGCTGCATACGCTTAATGGCAGTGCATTAGCGTTGCCGCGTATTGTTGCATCTATTCTCGAGAACAATCAAACACCTGAGGGCGTCCGTATTCCAAAAGCTTTACAGGCATATACAGGTTTTAATCTGATCAATTAATTTCCCTCAATAAAAGCAAAAGAGTGGTGCTAAATGGCACCACTCTTTTGCTTTTATATTACTACATCGAGAATTGTTTGAAAAAAAACAGCATTCGAACCAAATCGGACTGCAAGGTTTTCCATTGCTTTGTACTCATACTCTTCAAGGAATTTTTCAAGGTGTGAATCTTTTTCAAAAAATAATTGCAGGCTGTACGTGCTTCCGCTATTCTCAGTTTCATAACGAAGCTTCATTAAATGATGCTTACGCACATATCCTGAATCCAGCGCCAGTGTAAAGTATACATCTCTAGCCCAATCAATCCATTCTTTTTCAACGGCCGGATCTAAATTAAATGTGGTGTTAAATAAAATCATAGGTGCGAATTAATACTTTAGCTCCGAAATAAAAAATTATTGTAAAGGCTTTTTATTCGAAACTTTAAAATTGTAAATTAAAATGCAAACCAAAGACATTCTAATTCGTAGGAGTTTTAATTCGGGTTTGTGAAAATGCGATTAAAACCGATCTTTAAAATATATGTATAGCAATAGTAATACTTCCATTAATTATACGAAAGTCTTTTTGGTGCTTTCTACCCTGTTTTTTATGTGGGGTTTAATTACGGTTCTTAATATCTCTTTAATAGAAGAATTACGTGATGTATTTAAACTCAGCTATTATGAATCATTGAGTATCAATCTGGCGCTATATGGTACATATTTTATTATTGCACTACCTGCCGGTGCAATAATTGACCGCGTTGGTTTCAGAAAAGGTATTATTATTGGTGCCGGCCTTTCAAGTTTCGGATGCTTTTTATTCTACCCTGCTGCAGAATCTAATTCATTCTATAAATTATTAATGGCCTTATTTGTATTGGGTTCAGGTTTTACTTTTTTGCAGGTAGCTTCAAATCCTTATGTTGCGTTACTTGGTATGCGTGGAAAAGGCGCCGCAAAACTATCTTTTATTCAAGCATTCAATTCATTCGGTACTTTTCTGGCTCCTTTATTAGCAGGGGGTATTTTTATGTCCATAACGGGACTAAAATCTGATAGCTTTGCTACGATGTCTCCAGAAGATCTGTTGCTTCATAAAATTCTTCTTGTGCAGGTTCCTTATCTGGTATTCGGGCTTATCTGGTTTTTATTAATGCTGATCGTTTTACTTTCAGAACTTCCTAGAGTAAACATTCACGATCAGCAACCGTTGATCCGAACAAATGAAAAAGAGCATCGCAAATACTTAATTCAATACCCTCAGGTTGTAAATGGCGCACTTACATTGTTCTTATATGTGGGTGCAGAGGTTTCTCTTGCCTATTATATCACAAACAAAAGTGAATCGTTGATTCCATATTATTGGGGTTGTGCGTTACTGGGTCGCTTTATTGGTGCTGGTCTTTTATTTGTTGCTACCAGTCCGCGTAAGCTTATGAAGTTCTCCGGATCTGTAGCTATTTTCTTTTTATTGGTATACATGATTGTTAATAATGACGAAAAATATATTGTAAATATGACTCAGGATATTGACCCTGCTTTGTACTTACTGGTGCTAATAGGCTTGTGCAATTCAATTATATGGCCTACCGTGTTTACAATGGGTATAGACGGAATGGGCAAATATTCGATGAAGGCGAGTGCTCTTCTTGTAATGGGCGTTGTCGGCGGTGCAATTATTCCATTTGTATTTATTTTCTTATTGACTGAGTATTCGATTATATCAGCATTCCCGATTCTGATTCTTTCTTATATAGCCGTCATTTGGTTTGGTTCCAAAGGTTCTATATACGAGAAGAAAAATAATTTTTATTGATCTTCAATACGTATTACTAATTCATAATAACAAAGGGTGTTCTAATGATAGAACACCCTTTGTTATTAAAAAGAGAAATATATTTTAATTTTTTTCAGTTTGTATGTATTGTTCAAACCAGAGCTGAAAAATTACCAATGACCAGATACGCTTACCGTGAAAATAATTTCCTGCTCTGAAATTGTCAATAAGCGATTTTACTTCCTTGAAATTAAAGACGCCTTGGTTCTCAATATATTTTTCTGATAAATAATGATCGATTAAATACGTATGTGATTTTTTTAGCCACTCTTCTGAAGGAGCTGCAAATCCCCATTTTGTTCTATAAATTAATTCCTCCGGCAAATACTGTTCAAGAGCTTTTTTTAAAATATATTTTTGTGTGCCGTTATTTACTTTCAATTCAACGGGCAGATTAATAGCAAACTCTGCCAGGTGATAATCTAAGAACGGGCAGCGCACTTCCAGTCCGTGGCGCATGGATGCAATATCCATTTTGTACATTAAATCATCTGCCAGATAATAATTGATATCAAAAAAAGAAACTGATTGTTCGTTCGTCAATGAAATTTTCTCCAGCGATTCCCAATAAGGTATCGTTGTTTTATGCTTGTAAGTATAGTCCAGCAACTTTCCTACTTCATGCTGGGTAAACATTTGCTGTTCCTGCGACCACATATTTAAGAAAGGATGTTCGTCTTTCCATCCATCAAACAAGCGTGACTTAATAGCAGGTTTTCCTCCAAGCATTCTTAAAATACTTTCGGCCAGTTTTAATGACGCCTTTCCGCCAATACGCTTTAATGTGGCTATCCTGTTATACCAATAGTATGTATTGTAGCCCATGAAAAGTTCATCGCCGCCATCTCCTGTTAATGCAACAGTTGTATGCTGACGGGTAACTTTTGATATCAATAAACTTGGTAAAACTGATGATACAGCAAACGGTTCATCATAAAACTCAACGGCATCTTTTAATACGGAAAAAATATCTGTTGTCGGTAATCTGTATTCCTGATGATTTGTTTTTAGAATCTCTGCTACTCGTTTTGCATATCCGCTTTCATCATATCGTTTTTCGTCGAAACCAATAGTAAAGGTTTCTACAGAAGTTTTGCTGTTTTCCTGAAACTTTGCTACTATCAATGATGAATCAACCCCACCGCTCAAAAATGCCCCAATAGGCACGTCGCTGATCATTCTCGACTTTACTGCCGATGAAAGCAAATGATGAAATTCTTCTACCGCATCTTTTTCTTTGATCTCAACAGGATTGTATTTTTCGCGAATGTCATAGAATTTTTTTATAGTAACATGGACCTTATTTGTAATTTCTATATAGCATCCATTCGTTAATTTTTTTATGTTTTGAAAAATTGTGTTGGGTTTGGGAACATACTCCAGAAATAAATAATCTGCCAATGCTTCGGTGTTAATTCTTCTTGGAATAGGCAATTCCAGTAATGCTTTAATCTCTGATGCGAATGCAAAACCATCCGGACCATCATAATAGCACAGTGGTTTAATCCCGAAACGATCTCTCACAAGGGTTAGCTTTTCTTCAATAGTATCCCATATCGCAATAGCAAACATACCATTAAACTCCTGAAATGCTTCCGGGCCTTTTAATGCAAAAAGCTCTATGATAACTTCTGTGTCGCTTGTTGTCTTCGTTACAATATTGTGTTTTTGTGCAATCTCTTTATAGTTGAATACTTCTCCGTTAAAAACCATTACATAACGGTTGTCTTTAGAAAAGAACGGTTGATTTGCAGCGTCAGACAAGTCCAGAATGCTTAACCGGCGGTGTCCAAGATGAACTTCCTGATTTGTGTTTGAATAAAAACCTTCGGCGTCCGGTCCACGATGCTGAAGTCTGCGTGTCATTTTACGAAGATCTTCTGCTAACCATTTTGATGAAATAAAACCGGTAATGCCGCACATACGATTTATAAAAGATGATTACAAAAGATAAAAAATGAATTGATATTATTTAAGTTAAAACGTTTGTAAAGATTGAATGTTTGGTGTTTTAATAAAAATAAATATTAAGTGCTAAACATTAATATAATCTGTCTTCCAGATCAAATGGCAACACATAGGTCATTCGTTCAATTCCTATGCTGTATGGAATAACGGTAAATTCTCCATTCATATACCAATATATCTGTTTGCTTATACGTGATTCCGAGTTGTGGAATGTTTCGTCCGTAAAGTGTACCAAAAACTGCATTCCGACTTCCAGAGAAATATCATCTTCTAGAGTTTTGCAGATAAATGTATCTTTATCCGGTAACGCAACCAACGCGCCATGTGTGCCCTGAAGTGCCGGATATTCTTCCAGATATAGAACAGCAGATGTTTTAAATGCATCATCACCTGTTAAAGTCAGCATGCCTGCCTGCGGGTGGCCCTCATACGGAATAACAACGCGGTGATATGTTTCCTGTATATTTTTTAAAGCCCGATCAAATAGTTCTTCTTCGGTCTTTTCCCAAGTGGCTGCATTTGCCCGAACAACATGTTCTATTGAAGATGGATAATCCAGTACCAGGATAGTAATTGTATCATCTAATGTTTCGCGCACATAAAATGCTTCTTCCGGAAAAGAATCAAGATGTGTCTTGCTTAAAATTCTTACCGATAAATACCGGGCAAACGATTCATATCCTTCTTCTTCCTGAACTGCCGATTGAAAAACAAAAACGGGTGGTTCCGCTTCAGCCGTATGTGCATGGTTTTCCAATGTGCCATCTTCTGAAGCAGGTTTGTTTTCTGTTTCGTTAGATGCATAAATAAAACCTAAATATTTTTTTAAAAAGCTTTTCATTACTGCCTTACAGCTCTATCAATTATTCCGCAAGATACGACACTATGCATATATATGTGAAAAATTAGAAAAAGACTTAATCAACGTGTTTCCAACATGTTTTTCATTCGGTAAATTTATTGATTGGATATGAGTTACTTAAGCTTTTAAAACAGGCGTTCCACAGGTACATTATTTGCTTGGAAAGTAGGTTCCGAATAACTTACCTTTGATAAAATTCGAACTAATTATGAAAGATGAAATTTTAGACCATTGGGACATCAGCTACCTGGTTTCTTTTCTATATATTTTTTTAGCTGAATCTGATTTTCTTATTAATAAAGAAGAAGCTGCTACATTAAACAATAGTTTACATGACACACTTGTAAATGTTTTTTTCAAATCTGATGAACAAAAAGACGCCATTATTAAAGAAGTAAACGCATATACGCATAAACTTACTGAAGAGCAAAAAATGAGTTTAATTGAAGAGCTTGCGAAAAAAATTGATATGTCGTTTGATGTATATGAATTAATTGTTGAAGAATTAAATAAGATTGCTAAAAGTGATAAATATATAACTGTAGAAGAACACTCCCTGCTTTTTTACATTCGATTAAAGTTGAATAAAGACTACGGAGATAATAAAGCTTAAGACATAGAGCTTAAGAGTTAATGCTAAAATATTGCTTTTATAGAAACACGAAAGGCCTAACGCTGTTACACATTAGGGCCTTTTACTTTAAGCCTTCGGCTCACTATACTTCAAATGAGTCTACAAGCTTAGATTCATATAAGGCTTTCATCAGGTTGTTATGGTGTTTTACCGGCCCTTCAATTTCAATTACCAAATACATCTGGCCTACACGCTTGCCTTGATTGATTACCTTCAGGCTTAAATTAAATGACTTGATCAGTTGCTTAATTAACTGAATGTTTTCTATATGATTGGTCATGTGTATACGATACACTTTTTCTCTGTTTGTACGGTCGATATATCTTTGCAACCAGGAGAAAGTTAACAGAACAACTAAAATAAGCAACACAGAGATGATCGAGATGGCATACAGCCCAAAACCTACCATCATACCAATTGCCGCTGCAGCCCATATAACTGCGGCAGTTGTAATTCCTTTAATTGTTGCGCCTTCTCTGTAAATAACACCCGCCCCCAGAAAACCGATTCCTGTTACAATTGTCGAAGCAATTCTGGTCGGGTCACTCTTGCCGATTAATGCTACAGCTACAAGAGAAAATAATGTTGAGCCGATTGTTATCAGTATGATTGTTCTGAAGCCTGCTACCTTACTTTTATATTCGCGTTCTGCGCCTATCAATGCGCCCAGACAAAGTGATATAATCAGTTTAACTACCGGTTCTTCGATCGTTTGTAATTCTTTTGTGATTTCTGCTACAATATCCATTTATATCTTCTTGATTATTTTGTTTGCTCTACTTTTAAAACTTGGCGTGGCGTAAGGCAGTTGGTCTTCAATAATAACTTTCAATTCTCTGCCCAACTCCGGATGGTGCTGAACCAGATTATATGCTACGGTCATTCCAAAAGCTTTAACGGCACTTTCTTCTTTAGGATTCATTAATATTTCAAACAGCAAGTCTATCAATTCTCCCTGATACCGCTCAGGAATTTGCATGGTTTGCAGTATACGTAAACTGTTTCTACGCACGCTTCCGTGAATAGGTTTATGCAGACAGTGAATCAATTCAGGAATATATGAATCAAACCATTCCGGTTTTAATTCATACGCTTTACTCGCCGACCAGGAAGCATGCTGAACAATGCGGTTTTCGTTTCCAAAAAAAGCTTGCATCAGTTGCTTTAAATTAGATTTGGACTTTATCGCCCAGGCACTGATTTTATTCGCTTGAATTAAACTATGTTCCTCCAATAATGCTTCATGAAGATTCATAATTAAATTATCTGTCAGCTTTGCAGGATATTATCAAACACTTCTCCAAGCCTTGCTACTTCATGCAAACGAATGGTAAATCGTTTTTGATCTAAACTCTTCATATTGTATTTGGAAATAAATATGTGTTTAAAGCCTAGTTTTTCTGCTTCTGAAATGCGTTGTTCAATTCTGTTGACTGCACGTATCTCTCCACCTAATCCAACCTCACCTGCAAAACAAATGTCTGCGGGTATAATAGCATCATGAAAAGAGGAAACCAAACTTACGCATACGGCCATGTCAAGCGCCGGGTCTTCTACCTTCAGCCCACCGGCAATATTAAGAAAAACATCCTGTGCCCCAAAACGCATGCCTCCTCTTTTTTCAAGTACAGCCAGCAGCATGTTCAGTCGTTTAGAGTCAAAACCTGTGCTGCTGCGTTGCGGTGTGCCATACGTTGCAGCACTTACCAAAGACTGTATCTCAATCAATAACGGTCGGTTTCCTTCAAGTGTTGCACCAATAGCAATTCCGCTGATTGCTTCGTCTCGCTGCGATAACAATATTTCTGACGGATTGGTAACTTCGCGTAAACCTTCTCCTGACATTTCATAAATACCTAATTCGGATGTGGAACCAAAACGGTTTTTTGTCGTGCGCAAAATCCGGTACGACAAATGTCTGTCGCCTTCAAACTGCAGCACCGTGTCAACCATGTGTTCCAATACTTTCGGGCCCGCAAGTGTACCTTCTTTGGTAATATGGCCGATTAAGAAAACCGGCGTGCCGCTTTCCTTCGCATACTTCAATAATTCGGCGGTGCATTCGCGCACCTGAGAAATACTGCCCGCGGCAGATTCTATAAAAGCTGAATGAAGTGTTTGTATAGAATCGATGATCAATATATCCGGCTGTAATGCCTCGATCTGTTTAAAGATATTTTGTGTGGATGTTTCTGTAAGAATGTAGCAGGCTTCTGAAGGAACTTCGATCCGCTCTGCACGCATTTTAATCTGCTGTTCGCTTTCTTCTCCCGAAACATATAACACTTTTACTTTGGATAGTTTTAAGGCTACCTGTAACATCAGTGTAGACTTACCTATACCTGGTTCGCCACCAATCAAAACAATTGAGCCCGGCACAATGCCTCCGCCAAGTACACGATTCAGTTCGCCATCCGGAGTTATAATGCGTTGTTCCTGATTGTATGTAATTTCTTTCAGGTGGCGAGGTTTTTGCGCTACTTTCGTTGATGTACTGTTCCAGGATGTTTTATCTTCTTTCTCAATAATCTCTTCTACATACGTGTTCCACTCGCCACACGCCGGACAACGTCCTACCCATTTGGGCGATTGTGCCCCACAACTCTGACAGAAATACGCTGATTTTACTTTGGCCATAAATTACATTACAAGTAATTCACAAAGTACGAAGAGAATAAGAAAAATGAAACAATATATTCTCTCGCTTCTAAACAAAAGGAATTTGGTTTTAAATTCTATTGAATATTATTCAATGCGTTTTATAGATTCACGTTTGAAGTGTCTGAACGGATTTTCCCAGATTATGTCCATGGCCAGATAACTGACACTTATAACATTGGTCTGTCCGATCAGATTGTTCATATAACCAAAACTATAGATGAAGGAAGAATTTTTAGGGTCGACAGAATAATACAAACACAACCGCGCTTCTTTATAACCAAAAGTTGTCCAGTGATTTTCCGGTGTAGAGGTCTGTGTAGATGAGAATAATGCTTCGGCGCTTGCCGTGATCCGGTGTACTTTATTTTTGTCAAGTGTAACAGCTGCCTGCATTCTAAAGCGAGAACGTAATTGATAAGATTCATCTTCTTGTTTAAAGTTCGGATCAAAAAAAGAGCGAAACTCCTGACGATATGTTGCCACGAATCTGAAATTACGCAGCTTTAATTCATACATGTACCGGCCATATATTCTGAACTCTTGCTTAGTGGGCGGAGATGCAGCTTCGTATGGTGTTGTTTCCATATATTCATTTTGATTGCGGTAGCTAAGTGCCAGCGAATAATGCCAGTGTTTGTGGAATTTATGATAGAACTCCTGATTCAATACAATAATGGCCTGCCGTTGAAAAGGATTATTCGTGACCGGATTGCTGGTTCTTCCTATTCCTATATAACTTACTGATTGGATTTTTCCTGCTGAATCCAATGACTGACGTACACCAAATGCAAACCAGGCAGCAGAGTTTGCTTCACCTAAGCCCGGCGGACTTATCTGTGCTGTAACATGTAAAAGTGTTATTGCGCTAAGTGCAAATAACAAAAGAATTCTGTTGGAGATTGTGTAATATGGTTGAGCAAATTTCAAGATAACAATGTACTACTTGTTACTTAATACTGCAATGTTGAATGCCTTATTCAATAGCAATCTTCGAGCTTTGACAGGTGAAAAATGCACACGATACCACACGGATCCTGCACCTTATCCGATTATTTTATCTGCGTAAATTTATTCAGCAGCTGATACATCCATTGATTGGCTTTAACAATATTATCGTCGTTATAGAACGTTGCTTCTTTATGAATATATGGGCCTTCAATTAATTCGTCCTGGCAAAATTCACTGATTGTTTTAATGGCATTGCTTGTCATTTCCATGTGAAATTGTAATGCCAGCACATTGTCTCCATATGAAAAGGCTTGGTTGGCACATGCTTCAGAAGATAGCAATTGTGTCGCTCCTTTCGGTAAGTCAAAAGTTTCTCCATGCCAATGAAAAACATCTATAGTGTCTGGCAAATCGCTAAGCAAAGTATGCCTTTTGCCTTCATGAGTTTTTGTTACCGGAAGCCAGCCGATTTCTCTGTAGGTATTTTTGTACACCTTTCCACCTAATACTTCTGCAATCAGCTGTGCGCCCAAACATACGCCTATTACTTTCTTGCCCCGTTCAATAGCTTTCTGAATCAGCATTTTTTCCTGAATCAGCCACGGATACTCCTTTTCATCGTGTACACTCATAGGACCACCCATTACAATCAATATGTCAAACAATTCTATAAACGGCATACGCTCATCTTCATAAAAACGCGTTGCCGTAACTTTATTGCTTGGGCGTCTTACCCAATCTTCCATACATGCTAATCCTTCAAAAGGTACGTGTTGAAAATAATGAATATTCATTCTATGCTATTTGTAAAAGGTGCTAATTTCAAAAATACGCTTTAATGCTATATAATTCAAATTTGTAGCTCCTGTAGTGGCAAACTATCAATAAATTATGGTGAACCACTTAACATAAGAAAAGAATCTGAAGCAATTTGAGTTGTTTTACTTTCTTATGGTTTATTAAAAATTAATTTATTTCTTCGCTATCTACCATATCTGTTTGGGTCTGGATTAAGCAAAATAAAGTATATTTATAAACCGAAAATTGTCGTTTATATATCCTACCACAATAATCTCTGCCATGAAATCTGTTCTTTATATAATTCTGCTGCTGCTGTTTGTTATGTGTAATACTAAAAATACAATTGAAAATACAACTGGCGTCTCGCATCCAGGATTGATTGGTGCTTACATCAGTCAGGATTATCTTAATGCACTTGATACCACAAAGTCCACGTTACAATCTCAACAATATGCAGGCTTGAGCAGTGCTTCAATTATGGCCAGAGGAGGCGCATTGCTTTTTTCAGGAAATTGGAATTTTCATGAAGGAGGTCTTGTCTATGCTATAAAAATGGACTCAGACACCAGCGGCAAAATATTCTCCGATTCTACACTGACTTATTCTTTAGAAGTTATGAATGATTCTACGTTACGTGTATTTAACTCTAAAGACAATTTTATATTGTCTAAATACAGCACTGATCCTAAGGCAACAGACGTTTCTAAGATAGTCAATGAAAAGCTTCTTCCAAAGAATCTGTCATTAAACGGTCACCACGTATTGTTTAAAAATGATGGTACGGTAGAAGGGATTGACAATTTGAGCACATTCAGTTTTACTATTGATTACAATGATGCAGGTATGGATTTCGATAAAATAAATCTCACGTTCAAAAATAATCCTTCTTCTCAAGAATTCGGTTATGTCATTTCAAAAGACACATTTGAAATTTATACAGTAAAATGCATAGAATTTGACAAGTACGATTCTACTGTCTGCTTATCTCATACCAAGAGTGCGTCTTTATATAAAATGCTTAAAAAATAATTCTTCTATTACTGTTTGTTATTGATTTCCTTAAAATAATTTTCCAAAACCTCATTAAGCATTTCCCTGGTTAATGGTTTTGTTCTGAAATCTGTTTTGGGAATATGTGCTAATGCTCTTCTTTTATCATCCGGGTTTTCGGACGTTGTAAGCATTACTACAACAGCATTACAGCGAAATTCTTCATCAAGAGTTTTGTATACATCTAAAAACTCCCAGCCATTCATGCCTAACATATTAATATCTAAGAATATTAAATCAGGGTGTGTGTCGGGATGTTCTTTTTTGGCTTTTAAATATTCTAAAGCCTCAACGCCTCCTTTTTTAGATACGATGTTCGCTGCTGCATCATTTTTCCGTATAACCCGTTCATGAAAAAACAGATCGTCCGGATTGTCGTCAATCAGCATAATGCAATTGATTTTTTTATTCATTGCTCAATAATTTTGAAATGGTAAATATAAATGTGCTTCCTTTATTCAGTTCAGACTCCAGCGCAATATTTCCTTTGTGGAGTTCTACAATTTTTTTACAATTAGCAAGGCCTATGCCACTGCCTTCATATTGTTCAGCGGTATGCAAACGTTGAAAGATTTGAAAAATGCGTTCGAAGTATTGAGGCTCAATACCAATACCGTTGTCAATAATTCGAAATTCCCAATTTGTTTCTTTTTCAGAAATGTCAATGTGAATCTTTGGCTTTGTATCTAAATTTCGAAATTTAATAGCATTGCTGATCAGATTTTGAAAAAGCTGTCTGAGTTCCGTTTCATAGCCGTTAACAACAGGCAGTGTTTTATTGGTAATAACCGTGCCTGTTTTCTGAACAACATTTTCCAGGTCTGCAACAACATCTGTAAGCAGCTGATTGCAATTTATCGAGACAATTTCTTTGTTTCTTCCTAGTCTTGAAAAATCAAGAAGTGCTCTTGACAATGCACTCATACGTTTCATTGCCCGATTAACAGCATCTAAATAACCCATTGCTGTTTCGTCAAGTTTGTCGCTGTAATCTTCTTTAAATATTTCAATATAACTTGAGACCGTACGAAGCGGCTCCTGCAAATCATGTGAAGCTATATACGCAAACTGTTCTAATTCTTTATTCTTAGCAATCAGCTCGGCTGTACGTTCCTTTACTTTTTCATCCAGCATGGCATTGTTTTGTAAAAGAACTTGTTCTGCCTGTTTTTGCTGTGTAACATCAATAGAAAGGATCAATACGCCTTCATCCACTGATTGCACACGAAGTTCAAAATATCCTTTTGTTCCATCCGGAAAATCAAATTCATTAATTAATAAATGTGATGTTCCCTTTTGCATACACTCTTCCAGGCAACGAAACATATTGGTTGTTTCTATGCCTGGATACTTTTCCATCATAGTATAACCAAGAAGTTCTTTTCGGCTGTATTTACTGTGTTCAACAACGGTGTCATTTACGTAGACATATTGCCAATTACTATTGACAATTTGTACACCTTCAATCATTTTATCAAAAATCTTGTACTTGTTGGGAGCCATATAAACATCTAAAAGAAATAGCAGGATTGATATCTAATACAACAGTATCGTTTTAAATAATCACAACAATTTTGATTAATATGATTGTGTGCGATTTAAAAAATCCCGTAGCTGGATTCTAATATCTTTCTTTTGATTCATATATGCAAACCTTTGCATTGAGATCGCTGAAAGAAGGTGCGGAGAATGATTAAATACTATTTGTTGAAGTAAAAAATACAGTTTATTTTAAAATCGGACAATCTGTAGTTTTGCCTCTTTAAGAAAATTACAGATTGCTGGGTATAGCTTTAAAACCCTTTTAGAGAAAAATGAATGTGTCAATCTTATTTATTGCAGTTTTTGTAATTGAACATTAATTGCCTGAAGTCTTTTATTATCACTTGACACATATACAGGGCAAAGTTTTGCTTTATTAAAGGCTGCAATGGCCTGTGGTTTTTTATCCCAGTATACATACAGCAACCCAAGTTCGTACCAATGCCTCATAATAGATGGGTTCAAGGCAATTGCTTTAGCAAAATTTTTTTCGGAATCTTCGTATGTGCCATCCGGAATCTTCCCAATAAAAGTCATTGCCAGTTGTTTTTCAAACCAGCTGATGTTTCCGATCTCCCGATAAAAAGAACCAAAAATTGAATAGGCAATATCATCGTTAGGGTTTAATGTTATTGACCGTGTCAACTCTGCTTTTATTTGATTACATAATAATACTTTTGTTTTGCTTCCCTCATACATTGCTGTATTACCAAGGGCCGCAGCCAGCCACGTGTGCCCATTTGAATTTGTTTCTTCTAATTGAATACAGCGTTTGGCTGCTTTAATTGCCTGCCGGAAATTAGGTTCTTTTTCACTTGCAACAGCATTGTCGCCATAGCACACATACGCTCTGGCAATCTTCCATTGAGCTTCTGCTTTACTTGAATCCAGATTGTACCATGCAATAGCATCTTTATAGCGCATTAAATTAAAGTATGTGTCGCCTCTTACAATACTTTCGCTGGATTGGCTGAATATAGAAGAACTCAATAGAACTATTGACAATATACCTGCTGATACTGCAAGGATACGTGATCTGATTTTCATTTTTTATAAAGATCGGTTGCAATTTTTTCTGTGATAAATTTAGGAACCAATGCCGTAACAATCACAATAATTTTATTTAATAAACCGGGAATAATCTCCGGTTTTCCTTTGTACATGCCAATTACACCTATTTTAGCAACCGCGTCTGCTGTCATGCTAAACGTATCGGACTTTTTCCTGATATATTCGCTCATGCCTGCTCGCTCTACAAAATCTGTTGCTGTTGGCCCAGGACACAGACAACTCACTGATACATTTGTGTCTTTCAGTTCCAGTCTGATTCCCCGGGTGAAAAGCAATACAAAAGATTTACTGGCTGCATACAGGCTCAATGTCGGAACAGCCTGATACGCCGCTGTGCTTGCCACATTTAGTATATATGCACGGGGGTGTTTTTTTAGATCAGGTAGTAGCTTATGAGTAAGCTGTATCAGCGTTAGCACATTTAACTGCAGCATTTCATTTTGACTTTCAATCGATAGTGAGTCGAATTTGCCCCAAAGACCATAACCTGCATTATTTACCAGAATATTTATGGTATATCCTTTTCCTGTATGCCAATTATAAACACGTTCTGCTGCATCTGCAGTAGCAAGGTCAATAGCCAGATAGTCTGTTTTCACCTTGTAATGTTGCGTAATAAACGTGCTTAATTCCTTCAGCGTTTCTTCTGAACGGGAAACCAACAACAGGTTATTACCTTTTGCTGCAAGAGCCTGCGCGATTGATTTCCCTATTCCTTTACTCGCTCCGGTTATGAGTGCATAATTCATGTATTGTTTTTTCTTAGCGTACTAATTTGGAAAGTCTTTGATAAAACTGCGTAGAGCTTTTTTCATCTTTGGGCTGATATTCCCCGCAGATAAACGGAATGTACATCACTCTTCTTCTGCTTGCCTCTCCGGTAATAGGTGAGCGCTCTACACGGTGCCAGGATCTTCCGTCATGTACAGTCAAATCTCCTGCTGTGATATTAAAACCAATCTCATCCGGGTCAGGTTTGTGGCTCACATAGTATTTTTTTCTAAACAAGAGATTGAACAGATCTTGTTTGTGTGTACCGGGAATAATTCTCAAACCTCCGTTACGCGGATCGTAATTGTCAAGATGAATTCCTACATTCAACATAGGCATAATTTTCTTGCCATAAAAAACATCTCTTAAACAATCGGTATGCCAACCCATTTTTGTAAAGCTACTTGCATCGCTATTAATATAATGATTTACAACCAGGCCATCCTTTTCATATTCACCGATACGTTCGTCTTGCGACTGCAACAAAGGATACAATGCTTTTAATCGCGGGTCTTTCAGCAATTCATGAAGTACGGGACTAAATAACGAAGCAAAAGCAAATCGCTGAACAATTTTTTTACCATCTATATCCGTTCCGTATTTGATTGGAACGCCATTTACTTTTTCACGATTTTCATCAATCCATTGTTTTTGTACGTCTTCTAATGCATTTATAATGGAAGGTACTGTTTCTTTATTCAGAAAATTTTTGAAATGGATATATCCGTGTGTTTCAAAAAATTCTAATTGCTCCGCCGTAAGTTTATCAGACAAAGTAAATACTGGTTCTTTTATATTTTTTGCTGCGATCATAGTTTTTAAAAAGAGTTAAAAGGTTAAAACAAATGAGAAAATTTCCGGTTAGTTATTCGCTCTACAACGTAATATGCAATAAGAGTATTGTCTTTCAATACATCCTGCACATTAATGGGTTTATATATTGGATTTATTTGGCTGCCATGCTTTATATGATAGGATAATTTCAAATAAATATTATCTATATGGATTTAGTATAGATTTAGAATAGAGATAGGCAAATTGTTATTTCATGGTAATGATGTTTAAGGATTAGTTTTTCGGTTGATGTGGTTCTATTCAGAAGAAAAGCTATTAAAATAGTCTGTTTTTAAATAGATTTTTATTCCTTGAACCTTAATGTTGATACAAATGTATTTGCTGGTTAAGAGAATTGCAAATTTTAAAGCCGTTATTTTAGAATAAAAATAAATAAAAATCGATTTTGCATTTAATAAAAATAGGTTTTTTTAATAATATCAAAATAAAATACTGAAATGGTAAATTTCCGCATAGACATTTGAATTTATTTAGTCGCTATCCCGGAATTAAAATTTTATTTCAAAACTACTGTATCTGTCCTGGATTATTCAATAGTATGAATCTTGATAATAAAGCCTGGAATACAATTATTTATTCAATATTTTCTTTCGGTGCTGTAAACCCCAATCATATAAAGCTTTAATGACAGGATCCAGCGTGTCAGAATATGGCAATGCTGTATACTCAACTAATACAGGAGAATCGTCATATACTGTCCGTTTAATAAGTTGATGTTCTTCCAGGTCTTTTAACTCTTTCGCCAGTACTTTTGATGAAATCTTAGGAATGCTTCTTTCAATTTCCCGAAACCGGTTATTGCCGGAACTGATTGAAATAATAATCTGCAGTTTCCACTTACCGCTTATTACATCTAATGCATCTCTAACCGGCACCAATGAAGAAGTGCATTCTTTGTGATTATGCTTTATCATGTCATCGCTTACTTTTGGGTAACTGATTACTTTTTGTAATCAAAATTATATAAATTGCATCATCAAACAAAATTAAATTATATATAAAATGAAAAAGGATAAAATTATTTACTGGGCAACTACAGGTATCATCAGTGCCATGATGTTAATGAGTGCATTCATGTATTTCACAGATCCGAAAGTTGTCGAAGGCTTTAAATTTATGGGATTCCCTGATTACTTCAGAATAGAACTTGGTACGGCAAAACTTATCGGCGCACTTGTTCTTATCATTCCACAAATTCCAACACGTATAAAAGAATGGGCGTATGCCGGTTTCGGTATTAACTTCATTTCTGCTATCATAACACACTTTGCAATAAATGATGCTAAAAACACTCCGATGATCTTCGTTCTATTAATTCTTTTAGTTGTGTCAAATATTTATTTGCATAAAACAAAAAGCGCAGTTGCTTAATAGCGATATTCAGTACAGATTAAAACACAAACCCCTTCAGAACGATGCGTTTTGAAGGGGTTTGTGTTTTATTTCATAAAGCTTTTAATCAAATATTGACTGTATATCTTCTTTACTCAATGCTTTAAAGAAGGTTTCTTCCGAGCTTATTAAATCATTAGCAAGCTTCAATTTATTTTTCTGAAGGTTCAATATTTTTTCTTCAACCGTATTCTTCGTGATAAACTTATATGTAAATACAGTATTCTTCTGGCCAATACGATACGCTCTGTCAACCGCTTGTGCTTCTACAGCCGGGTTCCACCATGGATCAAGTAAGAATACATAATCCGCTGCTGTTAAATTTAAACCTAATCCGCCCGCCTTCAATGAAATTAAAAACACACGGATGCCTTCTTCATTTTGAAAACGCTCTACTTCTGCTTGTCGGTCGCGGGTTTGTCCATCAAGATACGCATAACGTATACCTGCCTTGTCCAGCTGCTTTGCATACAACTGCAAATGTTTCACAAACTGACTAAAAATTAAAATTTTATGCCCCATTGCCAGTGCATTGTCCAGCATATAATTTACATCTTCCATCTTGCCTGAGTTACCTTCGAAGGTTTCTTCCACAAGGCTCGGGTGATTGGCAATCTGGCGCAGCTTTGTTAAACCTTGCAGCAATAATATCTGACTACCGGCCAATCCTTTTTCATCAATTGATTCAAGTATGAGATTTCTGTAATTGGATTTTGTCTTTTCATATTCCTGCTCTTGCTCCGGAGTCATGATACAATAATGCACATTCTCAATTTTTTCCGGCAGGTCTTTTACAACCTGTGCCTTTTGTCGGCGAAGTATAAACGGCTTGATGATATTATACAAGCGCTTTGTTTTTGTTTCGTCTTGTTTTTTCTCAATCGGATTTAAGAATTCGTTTCTGAAAAACTGCTGACTTCCTAATAAGCCCGGATTCACAAAAGTCATTTGGGACCATAGATCCATTGTACTATTCTCTACCGGCGTACCTGTTAATATCAACCGGTGCTTGCTGTTTAATTCTTTAACAGCTTTCGCAATAATTGACTCCGGATTCTTTATAACCTGAGATTCATCGAGAATGGTGTAATAAAATTGATACTGTTTAAACAGCTCAATATCTATACGAATGGTTCCATACGAAGTAATGATGAGATCGTAGTTTTGAAACTGCTCTACATTTTTAATTCTGTTGATACCCGTGTAGTTCAGTATTTTCAACTCCGGTGTAAACTTGCGGGCTTCCATCTCCCAGTTATATACAAGAGACGTAGGCATGATCAATATACTCGCTCTTCCTTCTGTATGCTTTTTTAATGATTGAAGCAACGCCAATGTCTGAACCGTTTTACCTAAACCCATATCATCTGCCAGACAGCCTCCAAAGTGATATTGATTTAAAAACCGCATCCAGTTGTAACCCGCCTTTTGATAAGGTCTCAATTCGCCTTTAAATTCTGCAGGTAATTCATAATCTTCAATTTCCTGAAAGTCCCGTAAACGCTCCAGCTTTCTGTCCATTGAAACAGATGCCAGATGTTCGTTCTGAAGTTCTTTCACAAGCGCCATGTGATGTTTCCGTAATTTCAGATCGTCGGCATCTTGTTCGATGAATGAAAACAGATCCGAATATTGACTGAACCATTCTTCCGGTATCACAGCAATCTCGCCATTAGGCAATACAAATTCTTTTTTCTTTTTAAGAATGTACTGTTTCAGTTTTAAGAAAGGGATTTCAAATTCGCCGAAACGTACAACAGCATATATATCAAACCAATCGTTGTTCTCTTTAACTTCAAGGCTGATGGAAGACGCGCCGACAAAATATCGTTTTCCATCTTTCAAATTCTGACGGATAACCAATCCCTGTGCCTCTAATGTTGCGCGGTTATTTGAGAGCCACGAAAATATTTTTGATTTTTCAAGCGTAATTTTTCCGCCTTTAAATTCTAACTCTGAGTTGCGCAGCAGATCCAGAAATTCTTTTTCTTTATCTGAATCGCGTTTTACTTTATGGAAAATATATGAATCTTCCGTCTTCTCCATTTTAACAAACGAAGGAGAAAGTTTGTCGGAAGAAAATATGAACGCACCGTATTGAAAGTCCAGGCTTAATAAGATTTTATTTTCTTCTGAAACATCTTCTGTTGTTTCATTATCAGCAGTTGCAAAAAGAGAAGCCGGCGCTTTTACTACAGCAAGTTCGGTAAGTGTTAATACCGGCTTAGGTAAATATTCTTCTGCATGTATGGTAAAACCTTTGGCATGAACATCAAAAGAAGAAATGATTTGTGTAACAAATTTTTCATAATAGGTTTCCTCCATTTTACGGGGAATCAATATGAACTTTTTGTTCAGGAAAGGTTTTAATTTATTTCCATCAACATCTTTATTGAAATGAAAAACAGTATTGTCTACCAATAGCCATGCCGGCATGCTGCAAACAATAATGGCATTTTTATATTGAAAATCTACTTTTTGTCCGTCGTACTTAATGGTAGGAAAATAATGTGTATTATCTTCATTACGCATAAAATGAAAAAGTATATTGGCTTTATTGGGAGCTATAGCAAGACGTTTCCAAGTTGGTTCGCCATCGTGGCCCATTTCAAAGAGCATCTTATGTTCAAGCAAACACAAGATCTCATTTTTCTTTAATTCAATATAAGAGCGAATCGCATCTTGTATCAACTCATCACCTTTTTCTTTGTGATATATTTTAAGGAAAAATTCCGCCGGAGTAATTTTCTTATTGTAGAATTTTTTAACAATTGCTTCCTGCTGAATGGAGTCAATCAAATGGATAAGTTTAAAATCCGTTTCGTCTAATTCATGCGCAAACTCATCGGCATTTTTAGCAGAAATATTCTGATGTTTAAGCGTAAGCCTGCGTTGGTGATCTAATTGAATCACAAAAGATTCAAATAGATACCCCAGATACTCATGTTCAAACAACGAGTAAATAATCTGAAATGGTTCTGTAGTTGATACTTTCACGCAAAAACGATTTAAATTGTTCTATAAAACAGAGCAGTGCTGTATGCACAGAATCGCACCATTCAATAGAAAAGTAATGTACAATATACTAAACTAGATGTTTTGTTTGCGTGATAGAGGAAGATATTTTATTCACAAAAATATGTGCTTAACCTTTACAGATGTTTTTTCAAATCCAGCTTAGAAGCTATAATTGAAGGTCTTATGGAAGCAAGAAAAGAAATACAAATTACGGTACAGGAAATCCATATTAAATCTGACAAACGCAGTTCAACAGGATATTCTTCAATTACAGAAGTTTCTGTGCCTATTGTTACAAAACCATAGTTTTGCTGTAAAAAACAAATTGTTACGCCAAGGCCCATACCAATAACTGCGCCGGATAATGCAATCAGCATTCCTTCTGTCATAAACAAATTACGGATAAATGTTTTGGTAGCGCCCATAGCTTTTAATACGGCAATGTCTTTGCGTTTATTCAGTGTTAACATGGTTAAACAAAAGAATATCCCGACCGATGAAATCGCCAGAATAAAGCTAAGCATAACATTTACTACAAATTTTTCTACTTTGATTGCTTTTAATAAACCTTTGTGCTGCTCATCACTATTAAGGATTAAAAATGTGTCTCCGAGTTTTTCTTTTAAAAGGTCTCTTACCGCATCTATATTATAACCTTCCGCCACTTTAATTTCTAAAGAAGTTCTTTCTTTATCATAATTCATCAGTTCCTGAGCAAATGTCAGGGGTACAAAAACATAATTGTCGTCGTATTGTTTTTCAATAGCAAACACTCCTCCAGCATGAATGCTCTTTATTCTAAAGGCATCCATCGCATTCGGCATTTTAATTCTATCCCTGTCCGGATAAAAAATCTGCACGGCTGCAAATTGGCTGTTAATGGGTACTGATAATTTATATTGTATACCACGACCGATGATGGCAAAATCTCTTCCTTGTTTGTGCATACTCATGCTGCCTGTTACCAAAAAAGAATCCATACGGTGTTGTTGATCAAAACTTTCAGAAACACCTTTTATTTTTATAACGTCTGTTTCGTTTTTGTAGCTCAAGACAGCATTGTCTTCTATAACTTCCGTAATAATAAAAACGCCTTCTGTATTTTGAATAAGCTTGTGCAGCTTGTCAGTCATTACAAAGGTTTTGCCTTCTCTTGGTGCAATCTTAATTTCGGGGTCAAAAGAATTATATAAGGAACGGATCAGATTTTCCATGCCATTAAAAACAGACATTCCAATTACCAGTGCCATGGTAATAAACGCTACAACCAATATGGAAAGAATAGAAATTACATTGATGAGAAGTAAATTCTTACCGGAAAAATAGTAATGGCGAGCAATGAATAAAATAGACTTCAACGGATAGCTTTTTATGCGTTATTCTTTCAAGCCTGGATATTGATTGGGATCGAAGTTGTCGTCTTCTTTTTTCGGAATAGTAATTTTAGACATTACATCATCCATGTGATTTGCATAGTCAACATTATCGTCCAGATAGAAAATGATTTCCGGAATAATACGAACCTGCTTGCGGATTCTTTCGCCCAATAACTTGCGTAAATTTTTGGTGTGCACCTGAATTTCTTTCAGAATAGCTTTTTTATCTTCCTTAAGCATAATACTTAAGTAAAGTTTTGCTACACTTAAATCTGGGCTCATGCGTACCACTGTTATGGAAATAAATACATTACCAAAAAGTATGCGGCTTTCTTTCAGAAAGATGTCTGCCATTTCTTTCTGAATTAATCTTGCTACTTTTTGTTGTCTGACGCTTTCCATACTATTTTATTAATTATCACCCTTCTTATAAAAGGAAACGTAAAAATACAAAAAAGAGTCGGCTTATGTTTGTTCTGCTGACTTTGAAAGAGAAAAAATGCTTAATTTGGCACAAAAAACAAGCGCCTGTGTTACAATTTTTAAAAAATCTAGACCCGTTCCGTTTGCTCGCTGTAGCACTTCTTGCTTTACTGGTACGGTTTTATTGGTTAACAGACGATGTATCGTTGATTCCTTCCATACAATGGCTTTCTATCGGTGAAATGATGACGGATCAAAAGGTGCTTTATAAAGACATCTGGACATCTTTAGAGCCTTTTAGTGCCGGCACCTATTATTTTATCGTTTCTATATTCGGCAAGTCTGTTTTAACACTAGGTGTACTATCGTTGTTACTTTGTATTATTCAGGCATTTCTGTTTAACTATTATTTGACTCAAACCAATATTTACGATCAAAAAACTTCTTATCCGGCATTTTTTTATGTACTGTTCAGTTCAATCAATTACGATTTCTTTGCTTTATCGCCGGCGCAACTTGGCTTAACCTTCATGTTACCGGTTATGTACTTTTTATTGAAAGATGTCAGAATGGGTGAAAAATCACGCAACCACTTCTTCGCCGGTGCAAGCCTGGGTGTGGCTTCTTTGTTCTATTTGCCATTTGCCTGCTTTATCATCTTTGTAATATATTCTTTCGCGGTATTCAGTTCATTCGATCTTAAACGATTTTTTCAATTGATCTCTGCATTTATTTTTCCATGGCTCATGGTATTTTCATACTATTATTTAAATGGTTCTTTATATGAGGTGGTTGAGAATTTAATAAAAGGGACTTTATATTCTACGCCTGTCTTTTATGCAGATTTCTTTTCTATCATTAAAGTTGGTCTACCTTCTGCTATTCTGGCAATTATTGCTTTCTTCTATACAATATCTAAAAGCAAGTTTTTAAACTTTCAATATTCATCGATGAAAATCATGGTTATGTGGTTTGTAAACGGCTTATTTGCTTTTGTATTAATGAATGAGTGGGGCTATTTCAATCTGTATATCATGGTTCCTGTTTTTGCTTTCTTTACAGTGTTTTTATTTTTGGAAATAAGCAGAACATGGCTTAAAGAAACATTGTTGTGGTGCATCATACTTGTATTTGTTTTACTTCACCTGCACAACAAATCACTTGATGATGCACGTGCACTCTCCGGCACGTCTTCCATGCTTGTTTCAAAAGATGCTGAAGTACGTTATAACGGGGATGCTATCCACGATAAAAAGATCCTGGTGCTGGGTCATAATCCGGTAGCCCTTATTCATAATAAACAAGCGACTATTTATGCAGAATGGAATCTGTCATTGAGACACTTTGGTGATTTGGATAATTATGAAAATGTTTCTGCGATTTATTCAAATATATTTGAACACAAACCGGAATATATATTTGACAATGTGGCTATGATGCCACATTTAACCGATCGGATTCCCGAATTGAAAAAAACATATCAACCCTCGGACGATAAAAAAGTTTACAGGCTCATTAAATAAAGAAGTCCCGCTAGTTAGCGTGACTTCTTTATTTAATGTCTGTTTTTTTCAGTGTATTATGCGCACGCAATTTTATTAACTCTGCCTTCGTGTCTTCCTCCTTCAAAAGGCGTTTCAATAAACATTTTAACACAGGCAATAGCTTCTTCGATCGGAATAAAACGCGCAGGCAAACACAATACGTTTGCATTATTGTGCTGGCGGGTAAGCATTGCTATTTCGGGTGTCCAGCACAAGCCGGCACGAATATGCTGATGCTTATTTGCAGTCATACAAACACCGTTTCCGCTGCCACAAATTAAAATGCCAAATGTTGCTTTACCTGTTTCTACTGCTGTAGCAACGGGATGCGAGAAATCCGGATAATCCACAGATGCGTCGGAGAATGGGCCGCAGTCAATTATTGTATGTCCTTGAGCTTCTAAATAAGCAATGATTTCTTTTTTGTAGGTATAACCTGCATGGTCGCCACCTAATGCAATTGTGTATGCCATAATATTAATTTTGTTCAGCTTCTTTTAATTTTCTTTTATAAACAATGGCGCTAACAAATATACTCAGCTCATAAAGCAAATACATAGGTGTTAACATCAGTAACATGCTTAGCATATCCGGAGAAGGTGTTAGTATAGCAGACAGAACAGCCATAATAAGTACGGCATGTCTTCTGTAGTTTCTCATGAACATAGGTGTTAACATACCCATCACGGATAAGAAATAAACTACTACCGGCAGCTGAAATATTACTCCGCCCCCAAGAGCCATCATACATAATGTAGATATGTATGACGTTACATCGAAACTGTTTTCAATACTTTCGTCTAATTTATAATTCGCCAGAAAATCTATGGCTAACGGAGAGATGATATAGTAACCGAACAATATTCCGATAAAGAACAATACCGAAATGCCAAGTACAATGCCGCGAACATTTTTGCGCTCATTTACATGTAAGGCCGGAGCTATAAATAACCAAAGCTGATAAACAATAAACGGAAATGCTACAATAACACCGGTAACCATTGATGCAACCAAGTGCATGGTAAACTGGCCTGTCATTGTACGGCTCATCAATTTAAAATTCATTTCGCCTATGCAATAATTAAAGTATTTGCATAAGACCTGGAAGGTTGGAAAGTCTGGCCTTGAAGGTGCCATCAGTACATCATGGAAAATAACATCCATATATATAAAAGCGATGATAGAAAAAACTACCACCGCTATTACTGATCGTATTATATATTTCCTTAATTCATCCAGGTGATCGAAAAAGGACATTTCTTTTTTTACTGTAGTATCGCTCACCGAATTCTTCGTGCTTACTTATATTAGATATACAATGGATATTGTGCCATCCAGTTATTTACGTCTTTACGTACTGTTTCAATTACTGAATCTTTTGTCTGATTCATCAAAACCGTATCAATCATTTCAACAATACGGACCATATCATCACCAACCATACCGCGGCTTGTAATAGCAGCCGTACCTACACGCATACCTGAAGTAACAAACGGAGATTTGTCGTCAAACGGTACCATGTTTTTGTTGATTGTGATATCTGCACGGATTAATGCGTTTTCAGCCTCTTTACCAGTAATATTTTTACCTCTTAAATCAATTAACATTAAGTGGTTGTCTGTACCGCCGGAGATAATATCATATCCTTTTTTCAAAAATGCTTCAGCCATGATCTGCGCATTCTTTTGAATCTGTTTTGCGTACTGTAAATAATCGGTAGACAATGCTTCCTGGAACGCTACTGCCTTGGCAGCGATCACGTGCTCTAACGGACCACCTTGTGTACCCGGAAAAACACCCATATCTAATACGTTAGACATCATACGTGTTTCACCTTTTGGCGTTTTTAAACCAAATGGATTCTCAAAATCCTTACCCATCATAATTACTCCACCACGCGGACCTCTTAACGTCTTGTGTGTAGTTGTAGAAACAATGTGGCAATGAGGAACGGGATCATTCAATAAACCTTTAGCAATTAAGCCTGCTGGATGAGAAATGTCGGCTAATAAAAGAGCACCTACACTATCAGCAATTTTGCGGAAACGCACGTAATCCCAATCACGGGAATATGCAGAAGCTCCGCAGATGATCATTTTAGGTTTTACTTTCAAGGCTGTTGCTTCAACAATATCCATGTTGATTGTGCCCGTTTCTTTTTCAACACCATAAAAATGTGCCTGGAAATATTTACCTGACATGTTTACCGGTGAACCGTGCGAAAGGTGACCACCATGCGATAAGTCAAAACCTAAGATAGAATCTCCCGGATTTAAACATGCGATCATGATAGCAGCGTTCGCTTGTGCACCTGAGTGCGGCTGAACGTTTGCCCATTCTGCACCAAACAATTTTTTCAAACGGTCAATCGCGATCTGCTCAACCTGATCCACAACCTGGCAACCTCCGTAATAACGCTTGCCCGGAAGGCCCTCAGCATATTTATTGGTAAGTACACTTCCCATTGCTTCCATCACTTGTTTCGAAGTGAAGTTTTCAGAAGCAATTAATTCGATGCCTTCTTCCTGACGGTGAGCCTCTTTAGAGATTAAATCAAAGATTTGTGTATCTCTTGCAGTTGTGCGAATAGGTGCAGTAATCATACGTTTGATTGGTGAATTTAGGCTTCAAAATTACGGCTTTTCAGGCAGGTTAAAAAGGAAAGCGTAAATAATTCAGTATTAGTTTTAAAGAAAGACTTACGTGAAAGAATTTGGCTTTGAAAAGTTATTGTCTATAACATCTACTGTTGCTATAACATACTATTATTCAATAATATAAATTCAATTCTCGTGCTTTTAGTTGATTTTGTACAAAAAGTTCTCAGACCCGAAGTCTTACATATTCTACACTTGGGAACGATGCCTCCAAGTTTGTAGATAATAGAGTCTCTGCCTACGAAGGTTTAATGCGATTTTATCACTTTCCCCTTTTCCAATATCAACGTATGATCTATGCACGCAGGCATTTCAGTGTTATAATGCGAAACATAAATCAATGTTTTTTCAATGTGTGCGCAGATATTGTCTAGCACTGAAGTAAAAATATGCGTTTGCTTTTTGTCAAGTCCCTGACAAGGTTCGTCTAATATTAATACAGGTGGATTTTTAACCAATGCTCTTGCTAATAACAATAAACGCTGTTCCCCTAAGGATGCTTTATGAAATGCCTTTTGTTTCAGGTGTTCTGTTTCAAGCGCCTGCATCCAATAACCGACTTGCTTTTGCTGCATATCACTGATGCGCGTGGATGAACCGATCTGATCTTTAAAACCCGAACATACAACTTCGTAGCACGTTGTTTTATCCTGCGAAAAACTGCCGAGCGAATAATCGTTTGCCGACATTGCCTGCGATTCTATATAACTGCTATTGCGCTGAAACTGATTGTGCATTTCAGGCGATACATAACCGATCTTTTGTTTGATTTCCCAGATACTTTCTCCGCTGCCACGTTTTTTATCAAATAGATATACATCATTCAAATATACCTGCGGGTTATCGGCTGTGATCAAACTCAATAAGGTAGATTTGCCCGAACCATTGTGCCCGACAAGCGCCCAATGTTCACCGCGCTTTATGGTCCAGGAAAGATCATCCAGTATACTTTTTTCGCCGAACTTTACATGCACATGATCCATTTTTACAGCCACATCAAACGTATGTTCGGCAGCTTTTGTCATTTCCTGTATGTGCCGCCAATCTGAAAATGTTGGTGTGTGTTTTTGTGTTTCTTTTTTTTGTGCTGAAAATTCGTTCGCTTCATACACCTTTTGAATGCTTCCTTGCTCTAACACAACAACTCGTTCAGCAACCAATGGTATTTCTTCTTCGGTAGAAATTAATATGATTGTAATGCCTTGTTCTTTCAATGTGGCAAGCAAGTCATGTAACAACAGACGTGTTTTAATGTCAAGGCCAATAAACGGTTGATCGAGAATCAATATGTCCGGTTTTGATAACAGCGCCAATGCCAGCTGCACACGTTTGCCTTCGCCATTCGACAATTCAATAATCGGCTGATGTATTTTTTCCTGTAGCTGCAGCAATGCAATTACTTCATTGAGCTCCTTTTCGGTATTGTTATCTTTTGAAAGTATTTTATAAACCGTTGGAAACTGATCGCCATAGTTGCGATCGAAGCGCTGTCCAAAATAGGACCGCGATTGAAAAGCAAAACGAAAATCGTGCTGCTGATGCACAAATATTTTCTTCAGTGTATTGCTGCTATATGTTATTGTTCCGGATGAAACAGGATAGTGTCCGGCAAGTATCTTCGCAAGTATCGTTTTGCCACTTCCGGAAGGGCCGGTTAATACAAGACATTCACCTTTGTTTAACGATAAAGTTATATCGTGCAAGACTGCTTCTCCGTCTATGGAAAAAGAAATATGATCTGCGGTGATTATAGGTAAGCTCATTAGGAGGATAATGAATTTTTATTTGTGTTTACAACACATTATTAATTTACAAATTATTGTTTCCGTTCGAAAATAAACTTCGTATGATATTCTCCCAATGAAAAAGAGGTAATAAGTCTGAACCCTTTTTTATCCATATAAGCCAATGCTGAAAATAAATTGGCATCATATTTCGATGCCGGGCTTGAGCCTTTCATGTCAAGATTCAGTAGTGTTTTCAAGTCAATCGCACTACCATTGTCAAACTTTACATTCAAGACGTTTCCGACATTACCTGACTGATACATTTCCATCACTGCTCTTTCTGCAGTATTTAGACCTTTGCTTGTATCTGTTTGAATTTGAACCTGTGCAGAAACTGTTTGCGAAAATACCAGTGCGGTTATTATTAATAAATATTTCATAATCCTGTTAATCCAACAAATCCAAATCAATCTTCCATCAACACATCAATCAGCTCAATAACCGCTTTACTCATGCTGTTGTTGTTATCGAGCAGCGGGTTAATCTCGGTGAATTCCCACAGACGTATATTTTTCAAACGTTTCAATACATCTACTACTTGTTTGGCTTCGGGTAAGAGTAAACCATTATACACCGGTGTACCCGTTCCTGTAGAAACACTTGTGTCAAGCACGTCTACATCAAAGGATACATACACAGCGTCGTAGTTTGCAAAATAGCTCACCGCCTGATCTAATATGAATGACAAGCCTTTCGCTTTCACATCGTACGGACTGTAATGATTGAGTTTATAATCGCGGATCAAATGGTATTCCTGAATTTCAAAGTCGCGCAGACCGATGAAAAAAATATCTTCCGGTCCAATTTTAGGGGTAAGCCTGCTGGCGCCACAATGTTTTAATTCTTCCCAGAATGGTTTTAACCCTGCATCAATAGTGCTTCTGGAAAGTTCAATGTTATCATAGCCCATGGAAGCCGACAAAGTCATTCCATGCAAATTGCCTGATGGTGTTGTATATGGCGTGTGCAAATCTGCATGCGCATCTACCCATATAACGCCTAATTTTTTATCTGCCCCGATTGCTTCTCTCAAGCCTGCCATAATGCCAATCGCATTGCTGTGGTCACCACTGATCACCAACGGGTATGTATTTTTTACAATCGCACTGATCTCTTTTGCGGTATTGTTATTCAATTCCGATAATAGCTTTGCATATTTCCCTTGTGCATACGGACCAATTTCACCTCTTTTTTCCGGGTAGCTTGTAAGTATTTTCTTTGGAAATTTTTTTAGTATGGGTTGCACACGTTCTGCGTCTGCCACTAATAGTGCATCTAAAGCCAATGAGGTGCCTAAACGCTGTGCCCCAATATCTGAAGGAACGGAAACAAGAATCTCTGGTTTTTTCATACCCGGTTAAAGTGAATTAAATCTATTGTAATGATACGAAATCCTTTCTAAATTGATTCTACATTCAACCAATACTTGCTATGCTACGATTTTCACTTTTATTCGCATTAAGTATCTTCTTATATAACAATGGCTTTGCGCAGAAAAAAAATGCCAAGGTTATATATACCGATACGATAGCCGTTATTCAGGATAAGGTTCAACAAGCTGCGATTGAAAAGAGTAAAAAAATTACTCCTATTAACAATGTCAATCTTCAGATGGATCTTTATAAAAAGGATATTTTATTCTGCGGTTTTGATGAAGAAAATCATTGGCAGCTGTTCATTAAAGAAGACAGTGCTTTTATTTTTGTTTTGAATACTGATACGCTTGTGTTTGAATATACTAAATACAATCAGGCACAGGATGCATCCATCATCCGATATTATTCGAAAGCATTGTTAGGCAAACAAAAACGGGATACTACTAAGATGAATATCACCATTACGATAACCAATGAAAGATATCGAAATGAAAATACAGCAGCCGATTATCCGTTTAAACTTAACGTTTCAATTGGTGATCATGCAGATAAAACCTCTACCTATTATTCCGGAGGTGGCTTTTATATTGGCAATCCGTTGATACACGATATCTGGGTACTGGATAGTATACATAAGAAACCCGTTCAGAAAGAATTATTTCCAAATGGTTTACCAAGACTGGAGTTTCATCTTGATGGCGGAAAATTTTACGGGTTTGGCGGTTGTAATGAATTAAACGGCACCTATTATTTTGTTCAGCATCAGATTCACATTAACCCACCTGTAACCACCTTAAAATTATGTACAGACATGACCGAAGAGCGTAATTTTGTGCAACTATTGAATAACAAGCGTTACACTTATTCGATCCAGAACATGCGACTGAAGTTTATGCATAAGGATGGCACTGTATTGGTTTTCAAAAAAGTTGATTGAAAATTATTTACAGATTATTGGTGATCTGCTTCGTCTTTCGTTCATTATTAAAAGATACATCTGTCAGGAACAACTGCAATAGATAATAAAAAAACCGCTCAGAATACTGAGCGGTTTTTTTATTGCCGTTTAAAAGAAATTATTTATTAATATTCCTGGAATACGGTTGAGGTATATACATTTACATTGCTGGCATTCTGTAATGCAAAATCAATTTTGTAGCCGTCAGACCCGCAGCTGCCATCAAATGCATATTTATTGGTTGCATCGTACTTATATCCGGCTGTTGCGTTCCATGTTCCTTTTGTAATGCCGATTAGCTTCGCGGCAGCATTATTTGTAAGATCAACTGTGTAATCAACCTCTCCTTGTTTTAATGTATAAGGGCCGGCAACAGTTGTGCCGCAATTAGCCCATAAGAAATCTGTCGGCATATTACATACGAATTTATCACCATCTCTGGAAATGCCGTATTCACTGGCTTTTGGATATGTTCCAGGAATGTATGTATCTGATGCGATAGAAGTATCACCCGCAATAGACAATGAAATTCCTGTTGCTGAAGTTCCTGTAGTTGTATACGTTCTTTTTCTGAACACATTCCACTCACGGGTTACGTTTGCTGTTCCAGTTCCTGTTGAATCAAACGTTAAGTCTAACTGACCTCTTTCTTTATGCTCAACTGTAAGCGCCGATGTTGATGTAAACAAGCTTATCAAGGAACCACCATTGGGACCATTTGTTATATAACTGGTGCCGTTGTAAGTAATGGATTGATTATTTGTTTGGTATAATACTTTATAATTTTGAAATATGACTCTTAGCACAGCATTTGGATCTGAAAATTTTGTTCCGGAGATCAGCGTAACATCAATACTGCCGCCCAATACACGAGTGCCGCAATTAACACCATTATAGTTTATTTTAAAATGTGTTGTGTCTATTGTTACACTTCCACAAGGCAAAATTGCTCCACTGGTGCGCATTCCTGAAGCACTTGCATAATCCTGAGAGTTATATACGGTTTCAACATCGCTGTATGCTTTGTCCATTTCATTTCTGGCGCTGGCATCATCTGCCTTTGACGGATCCTGATACGTTGGAGTGGCCGCTTCAACTTTCTTTTTCTGGCAGCTTATAATTGTTGTTAACGACAGGCCTATAACAGCGGCATAGATAATTTTTTTCATAAGGTTCTAAAATAGTGTTTTGGTTGCGTTATGTGTTTCAATGTTCATGCCAAAATCTTTTTGAAATAATTGAGTCATTGGCACATATAACCTTTTTTCTAACGTATGTTTGTTAACAAAAGTTATCGAATTCGATATGTTGAATCGGATTTTATATGCCGGATAAACTTCAATCTGTGTCTGGTGCTTAAATACCTTGATTTGATATTCATTGGGAATTAATTTTATTTGATGTGTGTTACAACATTAATCTTGCCTTTATGAAAAAATCAATTCTGTATATATCGTTTGCGCTGACTCTTTTGTCGAGTACAAGTTCTGTATGGAAAAAAGAATCAGTGTTAAAAAATGTAACAACAGAAACAATGAAGGTATTATATGTATATGATCCTCTTTGTGGATGGTGTTATGGTTTTGGACCGGTAGTTGAAAAAATTGAAAAGGATTTTAAAGGTTCTGTAGAAGTTGAAATTATAAGCGGAGGTATGGTTATGGGCGACCGCATTATGCCGGTTGGTAATATGGCAGGATATATATTGAACGCTATTCCCAGAATAGAAAAAACAACCGGCATTCAATTCGGACAACCATATATTGATCTTTTAAAAGAAGGTACTTATGTAACTTCTTCTGAAAAACCGTCTGTTGCATTATGTGTATATAAATCCTTTACAAATGAAAGGTCTGTTGAATACGGTCACGCTATTCAAACGTCTTTTTATAAATACGGCAAAGACCTGAATAACGATTCTCTATACGGAGATCTTGCAGCAGATTTTAATATTGACCGGACAGAATTTCTGAAGCGGATGCAGGATTCAACGTATTTAAAACAAGCTCAGGAAGAATTTAAACGCGCTACAAACCTTGGTGTAACTGGGTACCCGACATTGCTGCTAAAACAGGAAAAGGGTTATGTCAAGCTCACCGAAGGATATAATGGTTATGAATCAATTGAAAAATTGCTGCGTAAAAATATTCCTTCTGCAAAGGAATAATAGTTCGTTTATCGATGAATGTTAATCTATTAAAAATTAATGCATCGTAGAAAATTTATAAAAACCGCGGCTCTTGCCGGAACTGCAATGATTGGTTTACATCAGTTTGCCCGTGCCTGGGACAGTGAGCCCAGCCTCGACGCTGTTATGCCTGTACTATTTGTAGGGCACGGCAGTCCTATGAATGCTATTGAGCAGAATAACTTTAATGCTACCTGGAAAGCATTGGCAAAAACATTGCCTGTTCCTAAAGCTATTATGGTTGTTTCTGCACACTGGGAAACTGTTGGAACGAAAGTTACTGCAATGGCACAACCGGAAACCATTCACGACTTTGGAGGTTTTCCTAAAGCGCTGTTTGATGCACAATATCCTGCTCCCGGTTCTCCGGAATTAGCAAAGGAAACAGCAGCTCTATTAGCTAAATGGCAGGTACACGAAGATCAATCCTGGGGCCTGGATCATGGTACCTGGTCGGTATTAATGCCAATGTATCCGGAAGCAAAAATTCCGGTATATCAAATGAGTCTTGATGTGCGCAAAAAACCGGAAGAGCAATTTGCACTGGCGCAGGATTTATATGAACTCCGCAAACGCGGCGTGCTAATTATCGGTAGCGGTAACATTGTACACAATCTGCGAATGATAAAATGGGATGATACTGCATTCGATTGGGCTGCTGCATTTAATACAACGGTTAAAAGTCTGATCAATGAAGGCGGGAATTACTCGCGATTAATTCAATATCAAACCTTAGAAAACAGTAAGTATGCTATTCCAACACCGGAACACTACTTGCCGCTATTATATGCACTGGGTTTAAAAACAAATAAAGACAAGGTATCATTCTTTAACGATGTTACTACCAATGGTTCAATTGCTATGACTGGTGTCTTGATTCAATCTGCTTAAGTTTAATTGTTGTTTATAGTTTAAATTTCGTTTAATACTGAAGAAGCCCGCTATTATGCGGGCTTCTTTGGTTTATGTGCAAAATGTTTTTACTTACTATTGCGGATCTTACTATGATGCCTGCTGTATAAAAAATAAATCGCAATACCAATCGCCATCCACACGATCAAAC
>Ga0210397_10000241_pt1 | contig 39864 bp, 69 predicted proteins | sample IncBWH2OmetaG_FD_160126 | JGI IMG/M metagenome (GOLD analysis project Ga0210397, IMG submission 160126) | Forest soil microbial communities from Barre Woods Harvard Forest LTER site, Petersham, Massachusetts, United States - Inc-BW-H-2-O ...
ATCTCGTGTATCCGCATGTACTGATACTGTTGTGAAGCAGCTAAGGCACATATAACAAGCAATAATACCTCGTATGAAATTAACCATTTTTCCCCTCTTGTCAAGTTTTTTTTTGATAGCAATTTGCACAACTGGATGGTTTGCATCACACTAAAACCGATCAAACAGTAAAGAGATAACCGCATAAGCCTCCATTTGTGCAAAGTTTCATCAAAATATACCAGCTAATCAGATATCTTGATACTTATTTCTTCTTACAGACTCATCTTTTTTACCTTCCGCTATGATGAAATCAAAGTCTATTTCTAAGCCTATATCTGCTGGAAATGGATTTCCCTTGTTCCAGCTATCAAATAAATCTTTCATCTTCTCTTTCAGCCGTTCCAGATCTGTCTTGCATGTCTTTCTAACATTCTGCGGCTTGCTCTCTGGATTGACTGTACAGCAACTGCTATCACAAATGAGTTTTGGTCTCCATGTAGATTCAACGAAGTAAAATTTAAGAGTTGGAAGGTACCTGCACCAAGGGCATGGAGATAGAGGGTAGATGACTTTATTCATTAGTGATTCTGATTTTATCTTCTGTGAACATATAATCGGTGTATGTCATAGAGGGAAAGTGTTTTTTAACTGACTGATACTTAGCATACTCGCAGCATGCGCCAAGTAGCGATAAAACGATTAGAACGATAATGACTATCGCATGATAGAGTGTCTTAGATATCATTCTACCCATTCCCCTTCGTTATAAATAAAAATAGGCTCTCTAGACTGCTCTAGAAATATCCATCCTATAAGTTGACCGCCTGGATTGCTCATATAAGGCTTTAGCCAGTCAAGAAACAGATTGATCTCTCCATCATAGTTTTTAAGATCAGACCTAGAAAATAGATATTTCCCATCATAAAATGATGTAGGGGCTGGGATATGGTAGCAAGAGCATGATCTCCCGATAGACTCCCATCTATCAGACCTAAAAAATTCATGTTCGGGTAGAACAGCCGGCTTATCAAATCCTTCTGAAAACAGGAACTTAAGAACATTATCAACTAATTCGGGGACGTTATCTTTGATTGTGCATTTTATAACTAACTCTGTGTATGTACCCATTAAAATATACTCCTATGCCCTGTGAAACGGTCTTTTAGATAATCATCTGGCCTATGTGCATATGGATTATACACAGAAACTTTATGTGTTGCAATAGCATATCTTAATGCATCAACGGCGTGATCTCCGGTCTTTATCGGCTTGTCATCCCCTCTTTCGGATGCTTTTTTATCCCATACATAGCTCTCGATCTCTTTTATCAGGTTTTTACAGTTCGGTTTAATTGTCAAATCACCCTTACGCATCTCACTCGTTACAATTGTGATCCCGTCCAATACTTCGTTATTAGCGTCAATCGTAGGCATTTGTAGTTTCTGCATTTCGCGCTTAAACGATGCTGCGGAGGGATCAATATATATTTGACGTACATTATAATCTTCAAGAAATTTCTGCACATCCTGAGCAAACTCAGAATTAGTTTTCCCACGCTCACGTACTTTAGGATCCCAATAGTACTCATCTTCTACCCATAGATGTTTGCCCGTTTGTGTGTGTCTGCCTGTGCTTACTCCAATAAGTACACATGCAAAAGGATTGCTAGCACCGTAATCAATGCCAGCAATATAATATTCCGCGGCAGGTGGTTTATTAGTAGTGTGTAATTTACGGTCGAAAAAGTCAAAGATAGCCCCCTCAGCCAAGCACCACAAACCCAAGTAATTACGTTTATAAAACACACCAGATAAAGAATTTCTAATCCTATCTTTAAAATCTTGAGGAACATAGGGATTGTCGTCCAAAGTGATTTGTATTTCGTAATAGTTTTTATCGCCGTCTTTCGCCTTGTCAATCCACTCTTTAATCTTGTGAGTAGGAAACGATGGGTTACACGTTGCGTGGGCTTTGCTATGAGCGCATGACAATCGAGTATCGATCATATCAATGATTGACTCTGGATACAATGTAATTTCATCGCAATACGTTAAAGAGTGTGTGTCACCTTGAAAGTTGCCGATTGCCCCTTCGTCTTTAGCGCCTAGTACAGTTATGACTTTGTCCCGAAAATATAGCTTTTTACCGCTCCAGGTGCAGAACGGACGGAACATCTCAAATTCCGAAGACTCCATTATTTTGCGGACAACATTACGGTAAGCTGTATCAAAAGTATGACCCACAATGTAAATGGCAGAGTCCGGGCAGGCAATACAATCAGTGAGAAAACGAAATATAGAGCCAACAGTTTTACCAGATCGAACGGGCCCATGCGCTATATTCCATTTTGCAGTTGCATTTTTGATGTACTCTAATTGACGTGGGGAAAATAGATTATGTGTCATTATCTTTAAACTCAAAAGCAACTTGCCCAGGAATCCTAACCCACTCCTGCCATTCACCCGTATCAATCATTTGTCTCTCAATTACCCATGTGTTAGTCTTGGGGTCTGCTGTGATCCTTAAATTGGCAAATATTTGAGGTCCAAAGAGTTTGTCTATTACCACAGACTCATAACCGACTTCTACTTTTATTTCTTTCATTAATTATCCTCTGGGGGGTTTGGGGCTAGCATCCAGTGAGTAACATTAACTTCCTCTTCCCACCTGCAAACCTCTCTACTCCACACACCGTCACAGTAATAAACATCACTGCGGATGTTTCCGCCGTCATAAGTATACCCTACGTGATCTTTATTTGTTGGCAACCTGTCTTTAACGCTAATCCATTTCATTTGGCATCCAGTGAGTCACATCCTCTAGCCATTCCAACGTTTGTTTGTCTTGCCAGTGCGACCAAGGGAATTTTTCATAGCAATGCGCCCACGCCATTTTGTCTGCATGATAATAAGCTCTTGTCGTTGTTCCATCTTCTTTCTTAACATTTACAATACAGCCTAAACCTTTTGGTAACCTATCTTGTACGCTAATCCATTCCACTAGCTACCATCCCAGTGGTTTTTCATTAAAGGCAAATAATGCAAAAGGAATTGCCATTCGTCTGCTACATCGTAAAATTCAATTAATTGCCCTGCTTCGTCGACAACTAATTCGTACACTCTATCGCCATCGTCTTTGTGCACATATTGCAACAGAGATATGCCTGCTCCGATTGAACACCAAAATTTCTGGGCTCTTCTGTATCCTCTTTCAGCTAGAAATTCCGTTGTTTCTTCATATTCGCCTTCTGCCCATGCTTTTACCGCAAAATCTGACAATTTCATTTAACCTCCAAGATAATGACTAACTCGTTTTTCAGCTATCTCACAATAGTCTTCATCTAGTTCAATACCTAGTGCATTAATTCCTAGCTGTTTAGCTGCGCAAAGTGTAGATCCTGAGCCGGCAAAAGGATCAAGTAAGGTCGGTGTACCCGGAGGAGCAAGTAAAGTGATTATGTAGCGCATGAGGGAGAGAGGTTTGACGGTTGGGTGCGCATTTAATTTATTCTCAAGCCCTGCATTTCGTTCCGATTTTGAAGCTTTTGCACAGTAGAAAAATCTTGAAGCTCCTCCTGAATCACCGAATCCATTTTGACTAATTTTTCCAATAAAACCTTTTTTATAAATATCTCCTGATTTTGATCCTGCGCACATTGAACCTATCGGTGGACTTTTACTAATCCCACTCTGCTCATCTAAAAGCTGCGCTGCCTCTTCGTCTAAGATCAAATTTGCTGGCCATCGTCCACTAGGCAAAGTGTGTTTGTATTCTAAGTTTAGTCCTTTAAACATAGATGTCCCCCCACCGTTATTTGTTCTTCCGTCTAGAAGTTCCGAGGCGATCCTGCACCCATCAATATTAATCCCACCCAATCCCCACTTTTCGACATTCTGCTTATACGTACCCTCAAGAGGTTTCATTGCAATAATTATCGGCTCCCATGCTGGTTTAAGAGCTGTTCCATATCCATCAATACCGAATTTATTGTATGATTTAGGAAATCCAGAACCGTACAAATAAGATATGCAGTCCCTTATCTCCCATCCTGCATCTTCAATAGCGCATGTTAGTCTATGATATGTCCTTGTTCCGCCAAATGCTGCAAGCATACTTCCAGGCTTACACACTCTTAATGCCTCTTGCCAATAGTCAACACCTGGTATTCCGTGGTCCCACGATTTTCCCATAAACTTTAAGCCATAGGGAGGATCACAAACAACAAAATCAATGCTGTTACCATCCATTGACCTCATCACCTCAAGACAATCGCCATTGATTATTTTATGCATGTATTTTTTGTCTTGTGTTTGTATTTATGCCTCCAAGCACTCATCTGGAGCACCTAGCAACGCTAAAACTTGACTCATTTTGTCATCAAATTTCTTTTCTATGTCTTTATTAATCTGTGCATCTAAGTTTTCTTTCTGTTGCAATCTTTGTTTGCCTAACCAAATTAGCATTGTCGGATTTTTATCTTTAATTGCTTTATGATATTGAGCTCCTAATAATAAGCTGTCACCACTAGCCCTCTTTTCCTGCTGTATGTCCGCAATTCGCGCTTTTTTTTCTGACAAGGCTTTTCTTTCTAGTGTGTCCACGCTTACGCCTAGTGATGCTGCGCATTGTGTTATACTGCACCCAGCCATAAATAAATTATCTACTTTGTCCCAGTCAATTATTCGTGTCATTTTTATTACTCATTTTTGCATCGATGGCTATAGGTCCGTTATAGTGCTTATTGACATAACATGTTTTATAGTGTAGTATCATTACTCACTCCACTGTTCATAGTCATCTGTAACAATCTGCGCCTCTTGCTCCCACCACTGCAAATTTTGTGCTGTGCAGGATGACAAGCATAGTGCAACAACGAGCAATATTAACAGTGTTGCGCACGATGCCAGCACAATAGCTATAGCAGCGGACGGAGTAGGTGCGTTATCGTCATTATTAGTCATATAAACCTTGATTTCGATTTTCTTCATATATATAGTATCAAAATTTAAAGTACAAGGCGAGGAGGAAGAATTTTGAGAAATAGAGCAAAATGCAGAGTGTGCACAACGATAATCGAGTCACTGACAGCTAAAGATGAGGTGACGTGCAAGTGCGGACAAGTCAGTGTGAGCGGTGGTGAGCGGCTGCTATGTGCAGCACTAAACTGGGACAACTTTTTAAGAATTGATGACAATGACAATGAGATTAAGCCGACTATAGTAGATAAACCCGAGCCTACGCTTAGCGAGCTTATTGACGAGCTAGATGACTTGATACACCGCATTGATGACATGCCCCAACAAGCGATGATTGTCAGCATCAATCATTACGATTACCAGTCACTGCTCATCTTGCTGAGCGGCATTTTCCACATTTTGATCAAACAAAAGCTTTGATGCTTTCTCTTTTTCTGACTCTGCGGCAGCGATTGCATGATCGACACATGCGATTGCATCATCAATTTTCTCGATGATTGTGTCTATTATTTTTTGACGATTATAATCTTTTATTTGAACCTGTCCTATGTCACGACAATAGTATATATTGCTCATCCCGTCGTCGTCAAGCGTGTAAACGCCTGACGCACACTGACACGTTATCTTACCGAGTAGTCTTACAATCACTCCCAGTACATTCATTACATCTTCACATTTTTCGCATTTCATTTTTGTTTTCCTCTGGTTTTATTTTTGAGTAAATGTACCCTCTGCGTCTGTCAGGCACTATCCACCATTGGTATCCCATTCTGCCGTACATTTTTGTAAGCTCGATCAAGTCTTGCATCGGTATCGTTGGATTAGGGATGATGCATATTTGATCATCGCTATCATACTCAACTCTGTATCCTGTTTTCATAACTCAGTTGCCTTTGGGAGCCCATTTTTAGTCTCTCAGTAGATCGTCGAGTGTTACTTTTCCTTTAGTCTCTCTGCATATACGCAGTGCAAGCGCACCTCCAGGCCGGTGATGGTTATTTTTGATGCGTGAGATATGGTGCCTTGACATCCCCACTTTTTTCGCAAACTCTGTTGCTGTAATCTTGTGCTCATAGAGATAGTCGCATAGTCTCATGTTGTCCCTCTTGTTAAGTGTTGTGTGCAGTATATCACATAGTGCATTGAAAGTCAAGGGGTTGTGTGTTGCATTGCATACAACTATTTTTTTGTAAAAAAAGAGAGAAAAGAATGTTGCGTCAAAATGCACCATCTGCTATATTTAAGTTATCAAAGCGAGCATGTCTCCCTGATGACCGATGTAACAGTCGGCAGGTTGTAGCGGTGAGTGTAGATAGTGAGTAAGAGTGACAATAAAAAACAAAACAAAAAAAGGTGAATAAAATGAAGAATTACACAGTGATACTAATGGTTACACAATTCGGCACAGAATACGAGAGAATAGAAGTTGAATATACAGTGATCGCAAAGGATAAGGATCAAGCAGGCTTTAGAGCGATTGATGCAGCTGCTCAAGATGGCCACTATGTTGACGAGTACGAACTTTTACACATTAACGAAGCTTAAATAAATGGGGGCGCAAGCCCCTTAAAGGACAATTAAAATGAAATTATTTCACACTAGCCCATCAATTATAAATGAAATCTATGAGGACGGAACATTCGGTTCACACGTATTTTTTTCTGATCATGAGTATGTAATGACAGAGGGTGATTATGTAACATATTTAGTTGATATAGATGAAAAAGATGTGGTTGCCGCATCAAGTTTGTTTTATCAAGATAACTGGAAAAATGCTATGCCTACAGTTCAAAAAGTTATGGATCGAATAGCTGTAGAACAGGACATTGCGATGAATCTTATTGATGGGACTTTGTGTTTAATGGATATATCAGAAATGGATTCGGATGATGACTTTTGGATACAGAAAATGCAAGCTGAGGCAGCTCAATTGATGGGTTATAATGCCGTAGCTGTTAAAGACGAGACAGGAATTTCCTACATGCTGGACTTAAAAGTCTACAAAGAAAAAATGGAGTTACTTTTCCAATGAAAACAAAATCGATTGAAAATGTGGAAGCATGGCACGAAGAGTGCCGCAAAAACTACGAGTATCATATGAGCACAGCTTCGGCTTGGTACGAGGAGATGAGGAAATATGAGCAGATAATCGAGGAGATAAAAGAGCAAAGTGTTTTTTTGTAGAATTTTGCTGCAATTAGTGTTACGCTAAAATGCAACACTTGCTATATTAGAGTTATCAAAGCAAGCAACGTGTGAGCGATGACAAACGACAAAAAAGGAAGTGGAAAAATGGAAACTACAATTGAAACTAAAGAAGAAAGACTAGCAAAAGCTAAGGTGATGTACGAGATGTCAAAGAAAATGGGGCTGGATCTAGCGTTACCGGCGATACAAAAATTGATAGCTCAGATAGAGTCAGAGGAATAAAAAAGATGGGGCGAAAGCCCCTTTAAAATAGGAAGAAGAAGATGAAATTATCATATGAAGAGTGCTCAGCGATCAATGCAAAACTTGAAGGAATGTTTGAGCTGCGTGATCTGATGATGAAAGTCCGAAGAGAGACAATTGACATTGAAAAAAATAGTGCGTTAACGGAAGCTATAAATTTATCTTTCGAACTGACTAGAAATTATTTGGATGAATTAACTTTTTTAAGAACAGGGGTAAAAAATGTTATATGAACACTATCTAGACGAACAGTGGGAAGCACAAAGAGGAAGTGAAGAAATACAGACGAGAGATTTCTTTGAATTTGCGATAGAAAGCAGAAGAGAAAGAGCGCTAGAATTGATTGAGGGAATAGCAGGGACGCAAATACCACACCAATTTTTACAAATCTTATCTTCTGCGTACTCGATTGATTGTGAGCATGCTATCAAACTAGCATATGATTTAAATTTAGAGCAACTCGATTTTTTAGCGATCGATGGGGATATTAAGGGTTTTGAAAAAGAATATTTAAACCAAAATTAGGAAAAAAAATGAACAAAGTACAAGAAATTACAGAATTTAAAGCGGCGCAAAATGATTACTCCCTTGTCGAGAGGGTTGTGATGCAAGGAGATTTGTCACAGTTAAGCGCAGAACAACGAGTGATGTATTATAGAAAAGTGTGTGAGAGTACGGGGTTAAACCCGTACACAAGGCCATTTGACTACATACAGCTTAACGGAAAGCTGACTTTATACGCTAAAAAAGATGCAACGGATCAACTACGTAAAGTTAACGGAATCTCTATTGACAAGGTCGAGTCTAAAATTGTCGATGAGCTATGTATCGTAACAGCAAGAGCCAGCACAAAAGACGGCCGCACAGATGAATCCACCGGCGTTGTTGTCATTGGCAACCTCAGAGGGGATGCAAAAGCAAACGCTTTGATGAAAGCTGAAAGCAAAGCAAAACGTCGTGTAACATTGAGTATTAGTGGGATGGGATGGACAGACGAAACAGAGATTGAGACAATCCCGGGGGCAAAAAAACAAGATGTTTGCATGGAAACGGGAGAAATAAAAAGCATAACAAAGCAAAAAGCGGATGAGCTGACGGCTATAGTCTCTACTTGCTTGCCTGATTTTATAGAAAAATTTTACAAAACATTGAATGCTCATCAAATACAATCGATTGAGACTATGCCGGTCGAGATGTATGAGCGTGCGAAATTTTCAGCTGTGGCAGCTGCTGCGGAAGCTCAAAAACAGAAGATGAAGACGGAAGAATATGCGCTTGAAATGAGTGCTCTGGAGGCTGAAAATGATAACGGCTAGCGACATAATCAACGATACGATTGATAGGTGCGGTGAGTATTTAGAAATGGTTGATGATCCCTCGGCATTTGTTGCCGAGGTTTTAGCTAAAAGAATACTACAGCTTGAAGAAAGAATTGCATATTTGGAGGCTATAAATGGTGATAGATAAATTAACAATATTTGTAAGAAACTTATCGATTGAGCAGCGTAAAGAGGTTGAAATTAATGAGATACTTCGGGAGATATTTGATCTTCAAGTTGAGTACAAAGCTGCAATTATTCTGTGTGAAAAATATAGTGTTGGGCACGAATTGTTAAATAGCATTCGTAAGGAGATGGATGCTTGGAGGGTGAAGTTATGCAAAATTTTAGAGGGAATCGTTAAAAATGACACAGACTGAAGAAATTAACATAGAACAAGGGTCCGAGGAGTGGCTAGAGCTGCGTCGTACAAAAATTACATCGACAGATGCAGGCACAATTTTGGGAGTAAATCCATGGAAAAGTTTAAAAAAACTTAGAGAAGAAAAGTTTGGGGTACGAGACGATTACAAAAATGCGGCGATGCAAAGAGGTCATGATTTAGAACCGGTGGCACGCAAACTTTACGAAGATTTATACACAGTAAAATTGAAACCGAAAGTTTTTGTGCGTGATTTTGCGATGGCATCTGTTGACGGAATTTGTGATAAAAATGAACATTTGATCGAAATCAAGTGCCCAACAGAAAAAAATATTGGCAAATCTTTATCGCGTGAGATTCCTGATTATTATTTTGCACAAATGCAGCATCAACTTTATGTGCTGGGTTTAGATATCATGTATTATTGCGTGTATGATGGGTTTTTTGGGCATCGAAAAGAAGTTCAAAGGGATGAAAAATACATAGAGAACATGGTCAAAAAAGAGAGGGAATTTTACGATTCACTTTTTTGTGTAGCTGATTAAAATGCCGAAGCGTATCATTGTGAATATAAAAGTAAAAAGCCCCCGAATGTGGGGGCTTTAGCTTGCTATATCTTGCTCTCCCTACCAAAGTTGCGCAAGATAAACTGAACAGGGTATTTAGAGTTGATAGCTGAATCATACAAAAAAAACGGCTAACAATCAACTTAAATCTACTAGTTAAGAGGTTTTTTACAACCGCTAACTTAATAGCTTTAAGATAAATATAACATAGCAGAAAGTCCCAATTTCATGCTAGCCCTTTTTAAGCTTTGGTGAAAGAAAAGTCAAAGATTTAAGGAGGACACGTCTAATGTCAAATAATCAATACGAAAATCAAGCTACTTTTGAACGTTGCCCCCATGACCGGGAAAATCCCTATATGATGGTTAGTAAGTATATTTTCTACGCCACTCTTTTGTCTCTGCAATGTAGATATATATTGATGCATCTATCAAATCTAAATCTTAAATCAAATATCTGTAAAAAAGAAATTTCTTTAATCTTAAATATCCCTTTGGGAGAAGTGGAATTATCTTTAACACAACTCCAATCCGGTGGTTGGCTGACTGAAAAACAGGCAGAATTTCTTTTTGGGGGTGAATAAATGTCACAATCTCATTCATTTTGTGTGGAAGATGCTAAACTTTACGGGGTTGAATGCGCTATACTCATTAACCACTTCCGTTTTTGGGTAAATCAAAATAGAGCATGTAAGCGTAATTTTTTTGATGGTAGAACGTGGATGTTTCAATCACAAGCTGAAATAGCTGCAATATATCCTTATTGGTCACAAGATACCGTCCAACGTATTATAAAAAAATTGATTGATTTTGATGTGATCGTTAAAGGCAATTACAATAAAACTGCGTACGATAGGACAGCATGGTATGCCTTCAAAAATGAAGAAATTCCTAACATTACGCGGAATCGCGGAATCGGATCCGAAGACCAGCGGAATGGTCTCCGCGACATCGCATCACCTATACCAGATACTAACAAAGATACTAAAAAAGATCTTCCTCCTCTAACTCCTCCAAAGGAAAATTTTGAAAAGCCACAAAAAGAAGAGGAAGAAGAAGATTTTTCATTTCTTTCTAAATATAATTTTAGCGATCATGAGCTTAGACAGCTGGTTCCATTTTCTACGGATCAAATTCAGCGAGCACTAAAAGTTGCCTCGTTGCAGAAAGTGACAAAATCCTTTTTCGGCCTTCTGCTAAACATATTGAGGAACCCCGAAAAATGGCCTGATCCTGCTCATCTATCAAAGGCAGAGGAGTCTAAAAAGCATGAAAGTAAATCCAAATTTGATTATGCTCCGCTTAATCGATCTTATTGGAATCAAATTTTGAAAGCAGTCACTCAGGCGATGATCAAAAGTTTCGGGGTCGTCAATGCAGCTAAGGGATGGCATGAAAGGGGCCTTATAGAGTGCGGATCTTATCTAGAAACTCGAAGTGGCGAGAAAATCTACATGAAAGACGCTTCATTTTTAAATCAAGTTGAAAACTTTCTTAGGAAAAACGATATCGAGCTTGACTCGCTGTATAAATTTATCTCAGCCTGTAGAAATGATCTTGACAAACAATTAAACAATGTGTAAAATAAAATGAAACAAATTGAAATTAAACCCAAAAACTTGTTGAGAGATGTTGCGGATTATGTTGTGTCTGTTTATTATAGCTACATAAAAATTGGAGAGAGTCCTATCTTTTTGGCGTATATACACACGTTGATCGATTTAGCGATTGACTGCGCACAAAGCCCGTCATTGTCAAAAGTAAGAAAAATAAAAAGAATGGTATACAATGGACTGCATCACAATCATCGTACCGATCACGCTTGTTAGCGAGTCTAACAAGTCTGAGCATTGGTCGGCTGGAGCAAAGCGTCACAAGGCCCAAAAAATGGCCGTCACGGCGTTTTTGAGACATGAGCTTGAGGAAGTCCCAATGCCATGTGAAATAACGCTTGTGAGGCATTCTATGCGTTTTTACGACGATTCTAATCTTGTGTCAGCATTTAAATATGTACAAGATGCTGTTAGTGAGTTCGCGATACCGGAAAAGGCGATAGATAAATATGGGAAGCCACTGGCAGGAAGAGCGGATAATGATCCTAGGATCAAATGGCAATACAGGCAGGAAAAGTACGATGGCCATTGCATATCGATCGAAATCAAGCCTCTTTTATCTCGAATAGGGAGTCATCAGTGATGTACTCAAATTCTGCTTTCTTCGGGGGGTCGATGATCAATTTCAAAGCTTCAATCTCATCTTCTAGTATTTTATTCTTCTTCTTCAATTCTGAAACTTCCGCAAAGAGTTTTTTGCGTACTTTTCCGGCAGATTCTGCAATTTCTTCGACTTTTTTCTTAAGTGCATTGAATTCAATTTCTGACTTTGATAGATTGTCAATATTTAGATCAAACTGTGTATCGCTCATGTGTAACCTCGTACCACCAATCTATCATAAAAAGGGATAAAATGCAAAACCAAATGAAGAAAGATGATTTATTAGACATAGAAGAGGCGTCGATTAAGTTATTAGATTGCATTAAAAGCATATTCGAAGACTCTACGCCTCCTTTGTTTTTATCTGCCCTGAATTTGACGGTTTACACACTTCTAAAAGAGTTTCAAAGAGGCACTAAAGTCGATCTTTTGGATACTCACATAAACTGTCTGCGTGCTTTTGAAAACGCTAAAAAAAAGGTCCAAGAATGAAAGACCTAAAATTATACTTATTTAAACGGATGATGCAAGATAACCCTGAAATTTTCATGAAATCACTAGAAGAAATCGAAACTAAGATGATTGAAATGCAGAAAGAAATTGACGATTTAAATAAAAAAATAAAGTTTCCTTTAACAAGTAGATAGAAAATGAAGTGGACAATTTGCGAAGTTGAAATCAAAAGCATCAAACCTAATCCAAGAAATCCTAGGCAAATTAGCACTCGGCAATCGCAACTGCTAAGTAATCTCATGGATAAATATGGTTTGATTGATAAGCCGATACTTAATCTTGATATGACATTGATAGGTGGCCATCAACGCATACGCATCCTAAAAAAAAAGAGGATTAAAAAAGTAGAATGCTGGATTGCAGAAAGGCAGCTTGAACAACATGAGCTAGATGAATTGTGCATAGGGTTGAATAAGAACCAAGGCGAATTTGATTATGACATTCTCGCGAACAATTATGAAATTACGGACTTAATGACCTGGGGATTTGACGAAAAAGAGTTGTTGGATATATGCGACAGTCAAGAGGCTGAGGAAGAAGAAGAGAAGTCTAAAAAACAAAAAGAATGTCCCCATTGTGGCAAATCTTTAAAATAGCAGGGAAAAAATGACAGAAAAAGAAATAGAAAACGAAATATCATCTTTACAGTATGAACAAACTAGGAAAATGCCAAAAAATGCAAGTAACAATATACTCTTATGTCTATTTTTGTACTCGATATTTTTTGCTTGCCATGGGATAGCTTTATATGGGGCATCTCCTATCATAAATAGAGCTGTCAATGGTCAAGGGTGCGCCTGGAAATGTAACTCCTGCCAGCAGCGCATTTGGCAGGACAGTTGCCGTAAAGACTGGAGGGGTGATTATTATTGTCCGCGATGCGGAGCTAAAAAATGAAATTTATTATTAAATCAGCCATTTTACTGTGTGCGATAGGTGCATCAGTACCCGAAAATAATTACCCTTTAGAAAATCCAAAAGGTATGAATGGAACAACAGAACCAATCGAATCCACAAATGAGGTACAACAATCCTGACGATGCTCAAGATATTTTTGAGATGTCTAAAGAGCTAATAAGGGTCATTTTAAATATATTCGAGGGAAACGAAAAACTTATTTGCTTAAACGCTATTACTAACAGCATTTGCATAGTACTTGAAGAGTGCGAAGACAATAGGGAAGATCAATTGCAATTGATCGAACATTTTTGCAAAGCTTTGATAGAGGTACACAAGAGGGACACATGAAAATTGATCTTAATGAGGAAGAAATCGAGTGGATAAAAAGAATTTGCAGGCGTGCAATAGAATTTGAGGAAATGGGAATTAATCCATCACAGATTACGGATGCAGAAAAATGCAGAAAACTTTTAGATAAGTTGGAGAACAAAAGTGAAAATTAATATAAATAACACTAAAACTTTGCACAAAGTATTACACGCTTTAGAAGGGCATGACCACCCGGATAAAGTAGAAATTTTAAGTCAACTACTTATTAAAATACTTATTTTACACAAAATTAAAAAAGAAGTTTTTATTGATTTCATGTCAGAATGCTACGACGCTTTAGAAGAAAATGCAAATAGTTTAGGGTTTATATGAAAATTGACGTCGTAGCAGATTTGCACGGGTACTACCCACAGCTTGCAGGAGGAGATCTACTTATTATTGCTGGAGATTTGACCGCCTCCGATGAAAAGGAAGAATACGATGATTTTATGGGGTGGCTTGATATATATGAGTGTCTTTACAAAAAAATTGTGATAATCGCTGGTAATCACGATAATTTTTTACAATCCAATCCTGAATACATAAGCTCACACGAGTACGAAAACATCGAATATTTATGCGATTCAGGCACAGAATTTGACGGCTTAAAAATTTGGGGCTCGCCATGGTCACCTTGGTTTCCACGCATAAATCCTCTTTGCAAAGCTTTTGTTTTTCCCGATGAGGCACTATTTGATAAGTGGGAAATGATCCCTAAAGGCACTGATATTTTAATCACGCACACTCCTGCATATGGCACTTTAGACTATAGACAAATGGAGGATGGAACAAAATATCATATGGGCAGCAAAACTCTTGAAGCGTGGATAAAATACGTTGAACGACCCTTAATCCACGTCTTTGGGCATATCCATGAATGTGGTGGCATGCAGGCCGAAGAATACGCAACATATAATGACCAAATGATGAAAAGTATCAATTGCAGCTACGTAAACGAAAAATACAGGCCGGTAAATAAGCCAATAACGATAATTTTATGACTGAATATTCTGCAAAAATTGAGATAGAAGAAGAGGATTTACTCGATTTGATCCATTGGGCTCGTCGGTATTGCGATAAACGATGTACAGGAGTGGCACATCAATTTAATGGTATCTATAAGCGATTGAGAAGTGCATACCCTGATCTTTTGCGAACAAGAGACTTATTCGATAAAACTTTGATGAATAATTCTGAATTTTGGCCATATGCGCAAGACGGTGATTTTAAAGACGAAAATGGAGGGTATGATGCACGTTAATCTTTTTCGTTCTCAAACTCAATATTTTTTATAGCTTTCAGCAAATCTTCTTTCTTGGTGCCCTTATGTTCGCATCTAAGGATATACTTTATTGCATTACCTAACTCGAACCCAAGATCAAAAGCTCTAATCACATCAATCACGGTCATTCCCTTCCCTCTATAGTGTAGGGGATTATTTACAGGATCATTCATTCCATTCACGCAATTTTGTTGATTCTGATATTTTTTATTGTTCCCTTTTTTTTCCGCATCTTGCCATTTATCGGATTTTCTCCATGCGGAATCTACATCTTTTTCCCAATTCATTTGGCACTTTTTGCAGCGGAATCGTACACATGTGTCACCAATATATATACCGCAATCTAGACAATTAGAGAATTTTATCATTTATATTTTTTCCATATGTACCCGATGATCGATCATACCAAATCTTTTTTGCGCTTCTTTCCCTTCTTGGGTAGCTAACCAACCAGATTTAATGATTTTAATTATAGCATTTTCTAATTCTTCGTATTCCTTAGATTTCATCGACAATATATGCTTCATGTACATAGTATTATTTTCCTTTTATGTATTCTAAAAATTTACTAACTTCTTCCGCTGTAAACTTGTGATTTTTTCCGTTTATTATTATGTTAAATTCCGAAAATCCCCTATGTTTTTGGGAAACATAATAGTTGTCTAAATCAATATGTACGTGAGTTTTTTCAATTTCAGGTGGTGTAATTTCGGATTCCATTTATGTCCCCTTGGAGTACTTTTGGATGATATTTTACTTGTTCTTATTTGTTGGTAATGCTATACTACGTCTGATAATGGCAATTATGTATAACTTGCCGATTCTTTCCTATAAGTTTTATAAAACTTATCAAACTCAATCTTCCTAACGAACATCCTATTGCCAAATTGTATAAAATGCTCTTTGAGTCCATTTCTATCCCTATTTGCAAATATCTCTTGCACTTCACCCACTTGTAAATCATACTCAGGGCTGCCTATAATACAGGCAATCTTTAAAAAAACTATAGGGTTCCCTTTTCCATCGGCATTTCTCATTTTTCCGTCTCAATTTCATTGTGATTGGGTTTAGTTATATCGTTTTATAAAATAAAAGTCAATAAAAAACCGGCTATGTTGGATAGCCGGTAAACTTAACACTAAAAGAAATGAAAATGAAAAATATTCTCTGCTCTAAACACATGTTAATATTCGTGCGCTTTTTTTGCACGCTTTTTCATCATCTGAGCGGCCGACATCGCTTCTTTTTCTTCTACATGATCGTGCTTTTTCTTTATAGCGGAGTGGGCTTTTTTTGCATCTTCTTTATAATGCTTAGCGTCTTTACCGAGGGCTTTGGATGCTTTTTCCATGATTTTCTTGTGCATTACTTCCCTTTCATTTTGTGATGCGTGTGGGAGGCCACTTTAGCTTTAATAGCGGTCTTCGCATGCTCTTTTTTATGCATGTGGCTATCATGTCCGCCCTTCACTTCTTCTTTGTGTGTAAGCTTATGCTCTTCGTGATGTTTCTTTTTATGCATCTCTATTTTCCTTTTTTTCGAGCTTCGCTATAGCCAATGGCCAAAGCTTGCGATTTGTCTGTAACCAGCTTTCCTGTTTTACTTCCTGAGTGTAACTCCCCCTTGGAGTACTCCTGCATCACCTTCTTAATCTTGCGTTGCTCTTTACCTTTTGCCATATTCATTCACCTATTTCTAGTCTTTCTATTCTTTTATTTAATTTTTGGATTTCATGCAGTAAAAATATAGGCAACTCATGATATTTTATTGTCTCAGGTTGGTTTTCATCATTATACACACATAAATAGGGGACCTCTTCGTGCACTTCTTCTGCAATCAACCCATATTGTAAGGATTTATTTTCATCTTTTATGTAATTAAATGTTGCTGGCCTAAGACCAAGTATAGAAACATCCGGAGGAATGCAATCAATATTCTCTTTGTACCTCTTAGATGACACTGTAACACCTAGCTGACCAGTTGCAGAAACTATAACGGGTGCGCCCGTCACAGAAGCACCTGTGATCCCTGCGATAAAGCATAAATTTTGCTGCCCCGTTCCACTCCCTTGGTTTCCGATTCTAACAGTGTTATTATCTGCGATCGTGCCTTCACTTCCAACCAAAATATTGCTTGATTCGGATGTGGTGTAAGAAAAACCAGATCTATCACCCACAAAAATGTTGTTTGTTCCTGTGCTCAAGCCATTTGAACCGGTAAAATGCCCCAAAAAAGTATTAAAAGAACCGCTTGTTATTCCTTGGCCACTATTCGTACCTATCCCTAAATTTCTTTGGCCACTAAGAGCAGCCTGAAAACAAGCTTCACCTATGCCAAGATTGTTTGCTCCCGAAACTCCACCTGACATTGCGGTATAACCTATACCAATAGAGAAATCAGATGACGCCCCCAAAAGCGCATGCCATCCCAGCGCGACAGTTCCGTTTATAGAAGATGAAGTTGAAAATAGGGAACCTTCTCCCCACGCAGTATTAAATTGTCCCGTGCTAATTGCATTGCCGCTAACGTGACCTCCGCAGGTATTTGATATCCCACTCGATAATGATGATAGAGCTTGAAATCCTAGAGAGGTTGATCCGGCGGATGTAGATGGGCCGGATGTTCCAATCAACAAATTTGTGGATGCAGGTGCAAAGTCTTGTGTAATAGTGGAACCAGCTCCTACAAATTTAACATTTGTGTTTGCTGTTACCAGATTTATATTTCCTGTCCCGTCCGGAGTCGCTGAGCCGGTATTTCCCGTGATTTTTAAAACAGTTTGTGGTCCTGATCCTGATGTATTTAAATAAATTTGACTCATTATTACCCCTAGTTTGCGTAAAGAATGCCTACTTTAACACTTCCTGTACCGGCAGCCGGAACAGTTGCATAAAATGCGGTACCTGCACCAAATCCCATATTCATGGCTTTACCGGCGTTGCCTCTGCAATCCAAAACAAATGACTCCCCTGCTACCATCGTAGTGCCTTTTGTGGACCCGTTATTGTCAGCAAAAAAAATAGTCTGATTCGTTTGATTCTTAACCAAAATAATCACAGGGTTATTTTGAAGAATTCCCAAGAGTTGAGGCACATTTGTAAATGTGGGGGATAATGTTAGCTCCGTATCAAATACTAGATTTTGATTTGTTGGTAAATTTGCCATACTTTCCTTAGTTCAAAACTAAAAATGTTAAAACAACCGATGCTGTGCTATTTGTTGCCCCTGTTCCGTTTTGAACAACTACCACAGATTGATTAGCGGAATTGGTAACGCTTCCTATTGTTAAAGCTGCAAATGCAGTTCCACCGGATAACATATATAAAACTTGTGTAGTGGAAGCAGTAATCGAGCTATTGGTGATAGTAAGCGTTACAGATGCCCCTGCGTTGATTGTTGGGGTTGTAATTGTAATCTGTCCTGATCTGCCATTTAGTGTCGCTGTAGTCGTTCCTGAGGTTGACCCGGAATTTAAAACGATCCCTTTACCAGCTGTAGAGGACACAAAATTACCGTTTGTAGCTGTTATATCACCTGCGGTAGATGTTATTCCTCCTGTCGTTGCAACCAAACCAGTGGAAGCCGTCAAAGACCCCGTTACAGCGGTGTTCCCTGTTGCATTCCCTATTGCTACTGTTCCGGTTCCCCCTGTCCCTATTGTCGTACTTGCTGCCCCTGTAGTATTTATTGTTACAGGTCCGACAATATTTGCCCCTGAAGCACTACTAGCAGATGGTTCAACCCATGTTTGACCGTTAAATATGTAAAATGTCGGGGGAGTTGTGGTTGTGTCGAAGTATTCTTGTCCTAGTTTTGCAGGTAAAGTTAAAGGTGGTCCCGATCCTTGTAATGGGTATGGTCCTACTTTAATCAATCCACCTGGCGCATAAGCTGTTGTTAACATGTGAAACCTCTTTTTTTCTTTGAAGAGCAAGTTTAAATCATGTACAGTAAAGTAAAAACAATTAATTTTAATGAGTAACCCTTTTAGCACCAGGATTGACAAGAAATGATAAACAATGGTAATGTTGATTGTGAGTATTTGTCTGTGAAAGAGTTCGCTTTTATGTTGAACGTGCATTACAACACTGTTCTACGTTCAATAAAAAGAGGAAAATTATCAGCTGTACGAATAGGATCGGGGAAAAAATCCTGCTTTAGGATACACAAGAGCGAACTAAACAGGATTGCACTATTTGATATGAAGGAGATGATCGACAAGATCATAGAGGAGAAAACAAAATGATATTTTTACTATTCTTTTTTACATTCCTGATTGCCTTCTATATGGGCAAGCAATCCGGATATGATGAGGTGCGAAACGAGAAGGTAGACGATCTACTTCGCAGAGATAGAGGAGGAAGATGATTTCTTATTTTTCAGTTCTTTTTTCAACTCTTTAGGGAAGAATTGAAGGTACTCTAATGCTTCCTTAAGGGATGTATTTTCAAATTCAGGCGTTTCAAGTGATTCTTTTAGTCTAGGATCGCTCTTCATTTTCTCTTTCCTCTTTTATAGTTTCCAGTATTCTCTGTAACCTAATGTACCCACTAAAGATTTTTCTTTTAAGTTCCTTCCCTGTATTTGTGTGTGCATTGTGTTTTACATATTCTTCCCAAACTTTTAAGTTTTTTCTGATCTCATCTGCTTTTTCTTCATAGAAAGATGGGTAAAACTCTGGATCCATTTCATAAAGTTGTGTTTTAATTTCATTCATTTTAGGTAAATATTCATCTGGTTTTTCAATTGCCTTATAGCGGTAGTCTTCTAAAGTGTTTCTCAATGTGTCTATTTTTTTTGTTTTCTTCTCCCCTGCTGTTAGCTTAGGTTCTTCTACTTGTGATTTACCCTTTTCAACTTTAGGTTTAGGAGGCGGTGCAGACTCTTGTTTTTTTTCTTCCACTATAGGTTTAACAGGACTAGCAGGTTTTTCTTTAGGCTTAGGGGATGAAACGGGCTTCTCTACTTTAGGCTTTGCAGGCTCTTTTTTGGCTCGTGGTTTCGAAGTGATTAAATTACCTTCTGCATCGTATCTCTCCTTACTGATTTTATGAATTATTGGCTGTATATGGTCAAATAGAGAGTACCTATTTTTTATATATCCCCATGTTTTTCCTTCATTCTCTTTAGAATAAATGGGTCTATTTTTAAATTTCCAAAAAGCATTCCCCCTTGAATCTGCCGTATTTGGGTTATACTCAGCTATTCCAGTCCTAGCCTGTCCTTTAGGAGCATTTTTACTAAATACTATATCGTTATAATCTTGTTCCGATGCTTGAGAATACCAAACCATATCCCCGTTATAAAAAGTAGTAACCATCAAATCAATATGGGGCATATGAATAGTCCCCATTAATGCGGTAGACTTTTTTTCTTCTGGCACACTATTCATCACAAATCTAAACGCATCCTCAACATTCTGGGGAGACGTTTCAAGATCTGAAAACTTAAATTTCTTGTCTTTTCCGTCTACGTTTACAGTTGCTACACCATTCTTCACGTCTATAAGATCCCCGGATTCTCCACTGTTCGTTTTTACCATCCTAGAAGGGGCTTGCGGTTGAATATTCTCAGGTTTTCTGACCATTTCATTAGCAGTCTGATTAAGTTGGCCGCTCAAGGCAGGTGGAATTTGCTCACTTTGTATAGGTTGTGGTTCATGCTGATGTTGCATCATTTGTTGCGCAGGCTGCACTTGCGGTTGTGGTGGTGGCATTTGGGGCGATGATGCATTCTCTTGTTGTGGGGGTGGCTGTTCCTTGTTTTGCATGTATTCATTAAAGTTTCCGCTTTTGCTAAGATCTAACTTTTCCCTTGGATTTTCTTTAACATACTCTTGCATATCATTTAAAAGCTTATCTATCTCATTTCCTTTTGAGATGATATTGTAATCTTGTTTTTTCATGACCATTGGCAAAATTAATTTCATTTCGTCATTAGTGGCGCCACCTTCTATTAGGCTCATTATTCTATCGGCCTCACCAAGACCCTGTAAGACATTTACGCTCTTAATGTAAGGTTTTCCTAAATTCTCAGGTTGTGGCACGGGCGCAGGATGATTTTCAGCATTATAACTACGCTCAAAAATACGTGGTGGGACGTTTTTAAATTGCGGTGGTGGCTCTTGTGGTTGTTGATGTGCATCTACATCATTATTTTCAGGACCATGAGGTACTAAGGGTTGATAAGGCAGATTTCTTGGCTTTCCTTTTCCTTGATGTGCTATTTGCTTTTGATCATAACCAATTTGTTTTTGCTTATTTTCAATTTGAAGCCTATCTTGGTGTATAGTGTGACCGTTTTTTCCTTTCGATTTTCCTGATAATTGGCCTTTCCGTGGAATATGTATCGCATCAGGGTAAATAGCACTATTTCGATTTAAATATGCATAGAGGCCAGCCATTGCAGCCCCAGCTGTACCAGCTGCGCCCACCGCTGTCATTAATGCATTTTTCTTATTGCGCTCATGATTTTTCATGGTTCTTTCATGATCTGTCATGAATAATTCAGGATCATAATGCTTATCTTTTGAGCTTGTCATTCTAGAAAGGATCTGCTGCGCAGTATATCCCGAGTAATATGCGGCATTAATATTATTTGCATACTGTGGGGATCTTCTTCCTATAGCACTTAAAATTGTACGTGCCGAATACCCCCTCCCTATTGCATTAAAAATCGCTGATGCCATTATTCTCCTACAAGGTTTATTCCGTGCAAAATCGTACCTAAGTAATCCAGTGGAGCTTCATCTAAATATTGCATCTGGTTGTCTTGGTCTGCATTTAATTTTAAATTACCTTTTAAAATTGCGTCGTCAATCGCAATTTTATATGTTCTCCAATCCACATTTTTATCCTCAAGTGCCTTCCTCAACAGTATCAAATTTGTAGAAGGGTCGTCTTTAAATACCTTTGAAATCATATCGTTTGTAGCTGCAATTTGCTCAGGATTATACTCTTGATTGTCTGAAGAAATAGCCGATGCAATAGTATTCATAGGCCAAGGCAAAGCCTGTGTAATAGACAGATTTTTATTTGATCCCTGACCTCTTTTTAAAGCTGGAAAAGTGGCAAGATTCTTTTTGGCTCCTTCCGGTAAACTTGAAATTATCGATTCAATTTCTACAGGCCCATAATTCTTATCGCTTAAAATTCTTCTTGTAGTGTCATATAAGCCCATATCCAAAAGAGGTTGGACTTTATTTTTAATAGAGTTTATACGATGTTCATCGGAAATTTTATTTCCCGTCGCCGATTCTTTAGTTTTCTGCCACAATCTACCGGCCGGCAATCCATTTTCCAGATTTGATATTTGGTCTTTAACTTGTTTTGCCTTGGTTGCCAATGCTATTTTTATGTCGGATTGTGATTGACCCTCTTTTGCAGCCTCCTCGCCATACCTATTGAAGAGAGCCTTTAATTCCGGTGATGCGGTGCGATCTGGGGTATCCCCTGGATAGTACCTTTTTAATGCTTCTTCTCCCATCTTCCCATATGTGTCTTCAGAGATTATTGCTGCACCCTTTTGATGTTCTATGTCTGAATTATATCTTCTATTTTCTTCATTTCGATTTGTTACATATCCTAGACTTTCATCGTAACTTATTGGGTGTTCACTATTTAGGGATCTTCTGGAAATTTCATGCGCTTGTTGTGACAATTCATCAGCATCAAATATCCTACGTTTACCACCACCTACAGATGTTTCAGGTAGGCTTCCTTGTTTTCCATATGCCTCATTATCAGGGCTTCTTTGCTGTATTTGTGGCGTTGTTCTCTCTTGATTTCCACTAGGCTGCTCTTCTGTAGTTGAATAGTTTCTGATCGCACCTTGATCCCTATTATCTTGTCCTTTAGGTGACCTAGAAACTTTATTATCTAAAAATGAAGGAAGCTTTCTCCTAGGTTTATCTTCCTCTTCATCTTCTGCTTGCATTCTATAAGGATTCGTTTCTATCTGCTGACTGCTCTCAACTAGACTTCTGCGCTTTCCTTTTTGTAAGTCATTAGCAATAAGAGCCGCCCTAACACTTGGCTCCCGTGTACCTGAAAGTTCAATCCCTCTTTTTCTTAAAGCTTTATCCTCTTCTTCTCTGTATTTGTCTTCTCTGCGTCGTTCTTCTGATTCCAGCATGCCTTTGCCCACGCCTTCCCCGAAATTACTTCCAAATTCACTTCCAAAGGAATACTTTTGCTTTGCTGCTGGTATAATCTGCACCATAAAACCCCCTTATGCCCACATACTGGCTAATTGTGCACCACCACCACTATCTCCACCACCTCCACCCCCACCACTAAAGTTAAAGTTTTTACCAAAACTTTCCCCTGAGGATTTAGCTAAACTTGTTCCAAAAGTTTTCCAAAATCCGGGTGGACGCTGCCTTTTCTCTGCTAATCCAACATCGTAAGGTCGTTGATTCAGCAGCATATCACTATAGCCCATGATGTCGTTCAACGCTTGCCTTTGCAATGACTGCCTATTTGATTGCAATTGTGACGCGAAGTCTTGTGCAGCGGCATTGCTGGCGTTTTTAAATCCACTACTTTGACGCCCACCTAGTCCTTGACCGCTAAATCTAGAGGCCATACCGCCTTGTAACTCGTTAAATTGTCTTAATGCAGGGGCTTCCATTTCGTCAAATGTGGCTTGATCGCCTTGTGAAAGCCTTGACAGGTAGCTATCAGGTCCCACATGTTGATAAAGTTGATTGTGCTGCTGCATCTGTTGAGGAGTGTATTGCTGTACAATAGATTTTCGATAACCCGATGGGATGTTCTCCCCTGGCATCTTATAAGACATCTGAGAGGGATTCTGTGCTTTAGCTTGCGCTTGTTGTTGATTATAATTATCCATCATATCTTTCTGTGATGCATAATTCATGATGGTGGGGGCGTTCTTTGACATAAAAAACCTCTTAGACGTTAGAAATCCATTCAAGCGTTACTATACCATAAGTTGCCGTTGGAGCTCCAGCCCCGGACAAAATATTTATATTCGTCGGGTCAATATATGCACTAATCTGCCCTGCAATGGCTGTATTTGATCCTGCCACTATACCGAACCAATTGCCTGATGCATCCATGTACATCCCAAAAACACGCACGAATGCAAATAGTTCATTAGTTGTGATACCATGCTCTATTGTCGTTGGCGCAGTGGTAAAAGTATATACCTGCCTAATGCCCTGCATCTTCTGGTTTTTATTAACGTACCAGGCTTCTCCATTGACAACTGATCTATTGGAGGGGTAGAGGCCGGAAGTACGTACATTAACAGCATTTGCGGTGTCAATGTAAGCCTTATTAATCTCCATTGACAATTGTTCTATATCAGGAGGAAAAGACCTCGACGTACGTAAATATGGAGTTTGTAACATATATTCCTAGCAAAGTAATTGTGATGGATAGACATCTAAAATAAATCCGTGAAGCTCAAATTCTTCAAATTGTTGCCCGAAATTAATATCTCGCATCTGGTCATCATCTAAAGTAAAGCCCACTTGTACAACATCGCCTATTAGTGAAGTGTTCTCACGGTGCCAAATCTGCGCCTGTCCGCTTGTACCACTTCCGGAACTTATCATCATTAAGGATTGGTTGTAAACATCAACGCCTTTCTCATAACTGGTAAATACGACTGTTTCATAGATGATAGAGGAGGATTCATCCGAATCATCGGGTGGGATGTTGAAAGGTGTGTTTGCTTCCTGGCTTAGATAGATGTAAAGCGTTAATTGTCCTGCTGGTGTGGTGGTGAACAAGTATTTCTGAGTACCAATTCTGGTTTTACGCCCTAGCCCCCAGGCTACAGGGAATTGCTTTGTCTGTATAAATGGAACGTACATTCGTTGAATTAAACCACCGCCAAAGTATGTTCCTGATGTATCCGGAATGGGATTAAGAGTAAAAGTGTTTTGACCAGGATTAGCAACGGAAAAGATACCTCCGTTAGGGCCCGTGACCCCAAGCATTCCAGAAATAACAATGTAGTCGCCTTCACTTAAGCAGTGGTCAGGGCATGTAATTACTGCGTTTGCGTCAATACCTTGAATATAAAGAGAACTTGCTTCACCTGTACCCTTACCCCTAAAAAGTATGAATCCCTGTTGATTTCCTGCAATTACTTCAGGCGCATCTAATGTTGATGAACCTGCATTCCAGGGTACATTCCATTGAGACCACGTAGGATAAACCGTCCCAATTGTTGCCCACGTCAAACCGCTTTGGCGTCTAAATTGTCCGTAGCATGTGTAAGTTTCATTAAATAGGCCCCAAGTGTTCTCTCGATAATTGTATTGTAAGGTTTGTGTCGGATATGTGTAATCATTCTGATTTCCTTTATAAGTTAGATAGATCCATTCATTGATAAAGTCCCTCTGTGCTGTTATTCGTTCTCTTCCATTATCTGTAAGCTGCATTTGCATATTGTTATCGATAATCGGGATATCAATTCTTTCGGATTGTCTCTGACTTGTTAATGTTATTCCCCTGTCACCTCTTGCAAATACTTCCGCACCTAAATTTACCGCTGAAAATGTACTCGAAACGTTTAATTCTGTATTTATAAAGTAGAATTCGAAAGGGTTAAGATCGTTTCCAGTGTATACACAACGAACAGATCCTGCTGGGGATCCAATAATTAGAACATCTTCATTACGAGTACATGTAAGCAATGGGGTATCTATTCCAAGCGTTTTAAATCCACCAAAACCTGTTTGATCCGTCCAAAATGCTGATGCCGTAGCCGTTTGATTTGCAGGAACTAAATATGGGGTAAATTCTGTGTTTGCTAAAGAAGGATCACCCGTAAAAGACGCTGTATAGAACGGGGTTCCATTCTGGGACCACAAAACAGTATCTTGCAGATAAACAGGCGGTCGAGAGGAGGACTGCAATACAGGCCCAAAGAATAGCAATCTGTCATGATGTGGAAATATCAATCGTGCACCCACCAGATAATACTGATCTTCTGGAAGATCACCTATACTAAAATCAGCCCTGGAAACCGGAGGGCAAAAGTTTACCCAGCCTAAACCGGTTAGTGGTGTAAAACTTGGACTGGTTGCGGATCCATTTGTAGGGTCGCCATCATACCATTTTAGACAATCTAAAGAGGCGGTCACCTTATTAGTCAAATATTGCACAATTCCATTTGCGTAGGTACTAGCTGCGATCATTGCATCCGGAAAAGTTACTGTAAACGTATTTCCTGCCGTGGTAACGTAACCCGTTTGAAAGTTTATTGTCTGTGCGTCTGCTGCGGTTGATGCCGTTATTTCGTTTACAAATACCCAGTCTCCAACAAGCAAATTATTCCCAGCTACGGTAAAATTAACCGTAGTTGCACTTGTTCTTGCTATAACTGTCGGAATAACAAAAGGCATTCCTATATTAGATGTTGTAAATGGAACAGGAACGCCATTCGTTACCCAAAATGCATTCTGGTAGTTAGTAGTCCAGAATTGTTGATAGTCTTGTCCATTAAATGTTAAATTAGTTGGAAATGGGCTTTTTGCTACGTAAGTTCCAAATGATATAGGATTTTTATAGAAAGAAATAGAATACGAGTTATAAGGGAAAGTTTTTAAAATATTATAAGCTTTTCGTGTGTTAAACCCTATGCATAAACTATCCATTGTTGGATTTAGACGGGCTTCTCTTAGTCCCATGGCAGGCAAATTTGCATATCTAAGGTATTGTACAGATATTGAATTTCCTGCCTCTCCGGGTATTGTTACCACACCGGTATTATAATTTATCGTGTTTAACCCCAGTGACCCCGTTGGTGTTAAATATCCATCCTTAGTTGGATCTGTGTATACGACTGTGGAGGATGAAGTTATAACTAAAGTTCCTGGAATAATGCTAGTATTTGGAGTTAGATTTAATGCGAATCCTGTTATAATATTTCCAACACCAGAACCATTTAGAGTAATTGTTGCATTATTACTATATATAGATAGCGTACTCTGAAAATACTGTGTTAACCTCGTGAGTAAAGAAGTTCCCCTCTTCCTCTTCACTCGTCCTCTCCAAGGGTATGCATTAATCAATACAGGGAAGCTGTCGTCATCTATATTGAATGGTGTTACGCTTGTCTTGAGAGTGCCTGTGATAGGTCCGACTACAATTTTACTTGGTTCCATTAATTACCTATCGCTATCCAATTAAAACCTGTATATGCGGTGGCGGTAGATGACTTTCTCCATGTAAACTGAGTCGCACTTTTTCCTAAAATCCATACCGTATTATCACTTGCAGGAGAAACATTGTTCCCTATAAGTGTAACTGTCACCACAAAACAACTACTTGGAAATTTTATACACCCTGCTCTACTAGCAAATATTACAGCTGCTGGGGTAGTATATGCACTTCCTGAAATAGTTCCCCATTGTATTAAAACTCCGGAACACCATACGTAACCCTCCACAGAGGACAAATTTCCAGTTAATTGTGAGAATTGCCCTGGCGCTTGTCCCCCGGTTACAGAAAACAATTGTGTATCTGTAGAAGTGCCAGGACCCGGATTGGCAGGAACAACAACATTTGCAGCAAAAAATTGATTTATACCAGGGATAGAACCAGGAATTCCTGTTGAAGTGCCCGTCACTCTATTCACTGTTTTTTGTACTGGAGTGGCTGTATCCTGACGGATATTTCTATGGTATCCCCCTATATTATCCCCGAAACCATGATGGTCAATATTAACCCAACTATTAGTTGATACATTATTTATTAACATCGGGCTTTGGTCAGCACTAGGATCGTTGTTAGCAGCCGGAACTGTGTTATTAAAAGTTAAATTCAAATTGTACCTCCATTATTGTATGAATTACCCATTTGTCCTTGATCTAATCCTTGACTATAGATTGTTTGTGTCCTTGTAGCTGTCCATTGCCTTTGCGACCGTTTCCACACCAATATTTCTTGCTCTCTGAACATTGCTTCATTTGATGATGGATCCATGATCGAACCAAATTGCTCTTTGTCCCCTGTATCGGCTAGTATTTTTCTTGCTGCTCCTCTAGCGATATATTCTGACATGTATCCAAACGGTATGGCATCGGCTGAATTTAAAAATGCTGCTGGTGTTAAATATCCATCTAGTTCTACGAGATATTGAGTTGCTGGAACGCTTCGCAAAGTGAGCGTATTATTATAAAAAAGCATCGCTCTTGGAAGACCTGACTGGAAGAAAAAGCATGAAACGTTGATATTATTTCCAGGTGGAATATTGCTCGGAAATGTGACATTGATAGTGCCAGTAAGGTAATTTATGGTGTTTTGAGTAGTAGAATACTGATTTATGGGATCGGGACTAGCAGGAAGTGCCAAATTACCAAATGGTGCTTTTCCTGGTTGCATCAGCAATCCATAATTTTGATTCCCATGAAGAAATTGTCCTGAATCGGTCACAAGTATATTTGTACCATCCGAACCTATTGAAGTGATAAACACTTTTGCATCTACACTGGTTACCGGAATATTAGTCAAGAATGTAGGTAAAAATGATGTTGGATCCAATGCGGCAGGGGGATCAATATTTTGTCCAGTTGCAATTATCCCCTGCATATCTACATGCCCCCTAATAATAGCATTAAAAGGAGGGTTTGGAGGCGGAACCATAGGAAGAATGGGAAGTTGAATCGTATATGTTGCCCCACCATCACCGATTGCTACCGAGGGCATGGGTTGAATTATATTAGGCCAAATATTGAAAAACTGTGTTTTTTGAGTTTGTAGAGAACAATTGATCCCATTGATATAACATGGGCTTAAAAACCCCTGATAAACTGGATACATATTAATATTCTTAGGGGCACTATCTTGGTTTTCTATCTGGATATCATACAACGGCATGTTGTATTGATCTACTCCTGGAGTAGTCATAAACTGATATTTTTTCTTAATGTCAAAAAGTTGAATGCGAGCATCTACGTCGTTAATGTAAAACCGGTTCACATAGTCGATCAAAACGGCATCAGGAACAGATGCCTGATTTGCCGTTTTAATGATTCGTCGCATATAGGTCAGAATATCGCTTAGAAGAAACATATTAGAATCCTACCGCACCCATGAAGATTGATTTTCTTTTATTGGCTGGATTTGCATCAATCCTCTGCACTGTTTTATCAACTATCAGTGTACCATAATATTGACCCATTCCATCCGCTCCAGCTGACTTTTGCTGATCCATTGATAGCACATGGTAACTACACCCTTTTAGTCTTTCTGCAAGGTATCTAGGACCCCAAACAGGTTTATTAGTTGGAACAACCCATTCTTCCGCTGACATTCCGGCAAAAGGTTTTGTCCATGTAGTAACGTCCTCACCGATAATCTCTTTGTTTTCAGCAATAAAGTACACATACTCTTTTGAAAATTCATAGTCTTTACGGAAATCTTCATTAAACTTTTCTTTAGATGCTATTGATCTTTTTGGCTTCAAATAAATGTCTTTGGCATCAGATATTTCTTTCTGTGACATCTTAGTTTGAGGCTCAACTTCCATTTTAGGCGCTTCATTCATACGGTCTAAAGTTAGATTCTTTACTTGCTTATCGTATTCTTTGAATTGAGCTTCTACTTTGTCCAATTCTTTTTCTGATTCCGAATTTACTCTTGGTTTATTTGTCATACTTCCTACTGTGGTGAAATGTTTATGAAGGATCCAGGAATATACGTTCCTTGATTTAATTCGCCTTGTGCATTCGTTGCGCCTGTGTTTATGTCTCCAATTGCGACAATCTGAGCGCTTTCGATCGGATTGCCAGATGCGGTAAACGCATCAACATTTTTTGAAGAATCTATTGAGATTTCAACTTGATTAGATGATGGAAGAGAGAGGACGAATCCTGTTAACCCATTTAACTGAAAACTTCCAAATGATATAGGAATAAGCAATCGTATTTCTTGCCCCACCACATAATTTATATTTTCAGTAGTTGTTATAATGGTTGTAATACCTAATGAGATACCACTAATCAAAAACCTACTTGGCAAGTAGTACTCAGCATGTATTGGTACATTCTGATATGCCGGTATAGGAAAACTAATGACTGTCACTTTCTCTCCTAAAAGGGTAGGAACTAATTGTCCCCACCCTAAAATTATCTAAACATTAGTAGTTGTGTAATCATGGAGAATGGCTCTCCAAACAATCTGATCACTTGTGGTCATAATTGATCCATTTGTTGGCCCCGAACTAATCGGAGAACCTGCCAAACCAGCTCCAATGAAAAACCCTTGACTTGTGTTATTAACAAAAGCCCCTCTAATCGCAGGTCCATTGATAGTAGACACTCGATTTGTTGAGGTTGGGAATCTTGGAGAAGGATAAAGCGCAGAACCTGCAAATATTATGTTTCCTCCGGTATTTACATCACCCACAGCAACTACTTGCGGAAATGTCAATCCTGAAACGGCTGACACCGCAACATTACTTGTAAATGCAGTAAATGCAGAAGAGTTAATATTGCAAACGAATGTCCAATTGTCGGTAACAGATACCACATAACCATAAATCGGCGAGCCGGGTATAGTTACATTAGGTAAAGAATTTAACTCTATAGTTCCCCATTGATTTGGGATTCTAAAAGCAATTTCTTGACCCACTTCAAAGTTGTGGTACTCCGCTGTTGTAACTGTTGTAGTGGCTCCCAATGTAATTGCAGTAATTACACTTTCTTGAGGTACATAGATAAAAGGATTTAAAACCTTTTTAACTTTTGCACCCGCAGGAGAAGCACTTAAATTCGTGTAACTTGCATTATTACTATTCCAGTTAACAATAAAATTGTCAGCGTCTGTTCTAGTAATAATTGTAAAGTACACACCATTCATTTGAGGCATACCAGTCGTTGCGGACTGAAATAATCCTTCAAACATTACAGTATCACCAACATTGTATCCGTGAGCTGTAACTTGAAATGATGTAGTTGTTCCTTTAGTGGAAGCTACTACTTGCTGAGAAGCTCCAAATTGCAACGCCAACCCTTGTGACAGTGGAGAAATTCCACCTGTAGCAATTGATGCAAAAGTTGCATTAAAAACAGTTCCTCCTACAGCAGCACCATAACCTTCTACCATCGTCGGATTTGTTGTACCATCTATTAAACTTGCATCCCACCACGCCCTTGTGACTTTTGTGGCTGCTGCTGTTTTAATATTTGTATAGTTCCAAATTTCTACAAAATCCGGTATAAATGGCAATCGAACATACTGAGTTGTTCCGGTAGCCGTGAAGTTACCTTTTGCTATACGTGAGTATTCAGCCATATTACACCCCCAAACTTGAAATGCGTGTGCAAAGCAAATTACGGATAGCCGTATCTTGCGTTAATGCTTGAGACTGAGCGAACTTAACCGCTAAAGTCGCATTTTGTGCCAACATGCCTGAATAGTACGGATCACGATAGATCAGATTCATGCTAAACCCATCTTGATTGATGTGCGTAATCGCTTGCTTACCCAAAATCGTGTTGTAATAGACGTCTGTAGCAACTCCAGAAGAGTTGATAGCAGCACCACGTGCCACAGGAGCTTCAGAGCTAGTAAGAATCCGTGTATTAAACACAGAACCATATTCACTCGGAGCCGCAGGGGCTGAATGCGGATAATTCCACACACTAGTAAAGCCACCTGGAGATGTTCCAGCCATGCTGTCAAAATCTGACTGCAATTCAGTAGATGACAAGCACATATAGCAAGCCCGAATTGGTGTTGTACCGAATTTCAGGTCGCCTTCAATGCCAGTCATAAACTTATAGGCATTGTTAGTGTCAAGTGTAGTAGCAACTAAGCTAAAATCACTTACTCCAAGCCCAGCCGGGTTATATCCGTTCGTAAAGCCACCAGCGTTTATTTGAGACGCAGCAGAGATAATATAATCTCTGAGAATTAACAACCTGTTACTTTATGACCAATAATTGACCGCGAGCAATTATTGGCGATCTACTAGTTTCCTGTAGATTCACTCCCTTTCGTTGGAGTGCTCGGACTGTCGCATACCATTTTCGTGATGCCACGAAAATGGTCCCTTTCACTCAGTCTCTCAGGCTGCATTGAAGGCATACAATTTAAGCAAAATCTTTTATTTGTTCCTATTAAGCTCATAAAGTAGCCTTCCGGAGCATCAGAAAAATTTAGACTTTTATTACATTCTGCGCACTTCATGCTTGCCCCCTGTCGGCATATCTTTCAACTTAGCCTTCCAAGTCAATCAGAAAAGGTTTATCGAGGACTTAACTCAATCCTCGGCTTGACGCATTGCTACGGCTAACCTTTCGGATACCCAAGCAAGTACCATTTATGCGGCAAGCAAAGAGAGCATACTAAAACCCTCTTGATCTTGTAAAATAACTTGTTCATTTATAATACAACCAGTACCGAAAAAGGCCATTTGTGCATCTATGATGTCACGTTGTGGCACTTGAGCGGGAGGGTCTATTCCAGAATTTCCCAACTGCACAGTTGGCGGTTGTAGTGCACGTGGACGCATAAAGCGGCATGTAGTCCCACCATTGGCAGGCATGCTTACTTTATCGGCTACGGTAATGTAATTCATTGTAGGAGTAGGAACATAAAGCATTGCTGGCGCGAGTGATTGCAGGATCATCGGGCCGAGCGCGCCTGTAGTAGTAATCGACATATAACCCCAAGGTTAATGCTTTTACCTTCTATACCATAAGGCAGGCGACACCTAGACTAACGCCCTTTACTGATATAGCATCGAGGGTGCGAACCTCTTACGCGAAGTGTTCATAACGCTGAACTGCGAAATTGAAGGTTATAAGTTAAACTTATTATTGTCAATACATTCAGTTTGGCTTAGAGTATCATTTCGGTGGCCTCACCGAAATGATACTCTAAATTTAAATAGGTTGAGAAACTTCGAGGGGAGCGGCTTTTTTTTTATTGCCTTTAATATCCCTATGCACTTTAAGTAATGCCAAATCGTATAATAAAACTATTGCATTTCCTAAAACAGGAATAATTAGCACAATACATCTTACAAATGTTTTGCTTTTTAAGTGTGTAAAATAATGACTAGTATCAATGAAATCTGCTTTCATGAATGGGACAACTAAACATTTTTGGAACAAAACTACAAGGTTGGTTAATGTACTTACTACAGGGATGTAGTCAGAAATGACATCTAGGGTCACTAAAGGGCTAGCAATGCTGCTTACAGACATAAAACCTCCTCAAGGTAAACATTCCCATTGTCGTCTTATGATGAATTTAATGCAACTTCTCAGATTCCACTAAACTTTTTCCCGTGAAAGATCATGTCGACGAATTTTTCTTTGACCATTTTGTTTTTTTGCTCCTCCCAGTCACTTAAGAAATACCAGAGATCCTTTCTAGTCATCGGAACAGTCTCCTGGCATACCGGATGATTATATACATGCATCGTATTCCTTTTTTTGACAACATATTACTTCCTCATGTCATATCCTCATCCGTTTTTGAAGATCCTTCATCTTGTCATACGCACTCTTTTGACCCGATACCGAAAAATCACCCACCTGAGAATATGGAGCGCTTCCAACGACGCCAGAGGGCTGATAATAAGGAGACCTTCTATTTGCATCGACTTTATCCTGTATTGAAGTGTCTTTTGCTTTGGGCTTATCTACACCTAGTTCTTTAATTGTTTGGTATACCAGTTTTTGCCTTTCAAATCCTTGTGGCATTCTGAGGATGTTTTCTGCTAATTTAGGATGCTTACGTGCGAAATCTTCGGAAAAGTTCTCCAGAATACTATGAAAGTCCGCATTCCCATCCAAGAACATCTCTTGCTTAAGTTCTTCTTTTGCCAAATGCTTTGCCTGTTCCATTGCATTTTTAATTTCTTTTTGTGTATTCTGCCCAAATTTGTTAAGTTTCTTATCAAGTCTTTTGTGGTCTACATATGGATCTGAAAGGTCTTCTTCTTCTTCCTGTGGTTCATTTCTTCTTTGAGATAATTCCTGAACTTGTCTTTCTAATTCTTCACGTCTGCTTGACTCCTGTGCTAAAGCATACTCATACTTTTGACGCATACGCCCTAAATTCTGCTCTTTATCATTTTGATGTTCAATGTGATCTTCATTTTGACCGTTTTCTATCATACGTAAATTCCTTTTTTTATTGACTTCCACCAGATATACAATATATAGATAATACAATCAATATATTGATTCAAAGTATATTCACCATGGGATTGCTATGCAGGAACCTGAAATAAATGTACCCAAATGGGTTTCTACTGAGGACGAGCTCCCGGATAGAGATGGATATTACCTAGTAACAAATAATCCTAAAAATTCCTATGATCTAGGCTGTTGTCAATATGATGGTTACGGTTTTAGGAGTCTCAACACATATAGAAATGTAAAATATTGGATGACTCCGGTTGAAAATATAAAGAGATATGGTAAAATCTCAAAGGTAACATATGAAACTTAATCGACTTGAAACACACGATAGGCACCAACATTTCACTAAGCAAGATTTTGACATATCGCGATGTTGCCAAAATTTGATAGATCAAAAACCATTCGGAAATCACCCTTTTTATATTTTCGCACATTCACGCACTGAAGATTATTCATTGAAAAAGCGTCTGATATGGCAACCACGATTGACTAGACCATTACCTCAGACTAATTCACTTCTATTTAAGGCATATCCTAAGGACGATACGTTGAAAATATGCTGGATAATCCCTGCAAGGGAAATGTGGGGACAGTATAAAAAAGGTCAAGTATGCGAAAATCTAATGATTGATGAGTTCATACACACATTCGAGCACAATCGTGCACTTTTAAAGAAGAATGAAGAAGATGATTATTCAGATGAAAAGATCGATCAGATATACAAAGAGATAAGCCAGCAAGCCAAACTTAAAAAGTCCAAAGGTTCATTATTTTTACAATTCCCAAAGGATTTAATATGAAACTCAGTGCTAGAGAATTAATGTGGAAGTTCCCATGTTTACACAAATTCAAAGATCATGAATGGTTTTCAGAAGAAGCTGTGAAGTGGGATTGTAATCACAAAGAATTACCCATGAAAATCACATTCCTACTTATTCAAGACATGTTAAAATTCATTGAAGAAACCAAGTTTACAAGTAGATGGGAAGAAGGATTTAGTTTAAAAATAAGATTACAGCATGCTAGGGACTTACTTTCCTTCTTCTGCGATGACACAGAAGAAGAGAAAACAATTAAAGGTTCTAATCTCGGAATAGCTCCCACTCAGCCTTAACGAGTGCTGAAAACGGTAATGAGCTCGGTATATCGCTTTCATCGGAATTCACAATGGTATATCGAGTTTTTCTTTTTCCGAACACTTTCACTTCCTCCTCTTTCACCCCGATAAATGCTCCTTCTGGCCATGACTTAAGTCTGACCTTTCCACCTTCTTTCACTTCTTCCATTGCTTCAAAAAAATCCATCTTTTAATCCTTATGCTAATGACCTTGGCGGTCGATTTAACCCTTTTTTCGTAACAGGTACAATACCAACTGAATCTGAACGCATCTTTCCTACTTTATTCTTTATTCCTGTTCCATAGTTATCACCCATAGGTGCGCAATCGTGGCTAGTATGCCATTCTGCGGATGGTTTACCGTTTTTTACATGTGATTTTTTCATCTAAAACCCCGCTATAATTTTCACATCCATTCAGCCACGATCCCCACCGTCGAAGGTACACCATTTTCTCATATGCTGGATCTAATCCTAACGCATGCATCCTCTTTGAATCCCTAAGCATTTCTTCATGCTCTTCCCTTCCATTTACATTAATCCAATTGGTTTCAATTTGTGTGGATAGTGGGTCTACTGCATCTAATGCGATTTCGGTCATTGATTTGATGGTACTTTCTTCCCATTCATCTTGGTTCATTCTTCAATATTAATCGGTAAATTACGTCTAGGTACTTCATCAACTCTCATTTGTGCAGGTCTTCCTTTAAGGACTTCACCTTTCATGCTATGATTCATAGACCCTACAGGTTGAGTTTTACCTACACCATGATGCCATCCAGCATTTATAAAACAACTTGATCGCTCATCATATGGTGGCTGGTCAAAATTCCAGGGGGATTTAATTTTTTTCATTAACTTATACCTATCTTTGAGTATAACTTGATATAATGGACGCCGGCACAACCTGATCTATCAACATTTTTGGTTACTGGCATTGTCCTAAGGCACATGTTGATTTCGATACAACGACCTCCTAAAGAGTTTTTACCTCTGCTAGGCGCTCTACCTCTGAGCTAATGTGCCATTGCATAAGGTAGGATTTGAACCCACGGATTTTCACCTACAAACCTCATGGTTTGCTGCAATCAGCCACTCTGCCACTTATGCATACGTCCTGAGTTTATTTAGCCTAGGATAACTCAGGCACAACCTTGCATCTTTCTAAATAACCGTTACTAGTAGATTAGTTAGATTAGCACTGTCTAGTCGTGGCCACTGCCATTTGTACTTTACGTGACATCGTTTTAAGATTTTTATTTAAACTCGCAATCTTCAATCGAGCTAGGTTCTAATTACGATAACCACTCTTTTGCGGATGGCTTTTCATCTTTCCATCATTGGCTTTCTGCATGCTGTGAATAGCTTCGGTTGTATCTTCATACTTGCCTAGATGCCCTGCACCCTCTGCTGAATGCTCATCTTTCGTTTTCGCACCCTCCGGAAATACTGATCCTTTAGAGTGGCCTCCGGCCCAAAAACTATGGTCGTTAATATGTCTTCCGCTCATAACATTCTCCTTGTTTATTTTTATTTTATAATCACTTTTTTTAAAAAGCAATGCATTACATAGCCTGTTGATTTTGCTGCATAGGTTGCCCACCTTGTGGCATTTGAGATTGTCTATCCGGTAACTGTTGGGGTTGTAAAGCCATTAATTGTTGGTAAAACTTTCGCGCTTCCTGTTGCTTCTCTGCACCCATTCTACCAACCTTCTCTAATTCTTGATCATCCATGTTTATACTCTCAAGGTTATTTGACTGCAAGAAAGTTTCTAGTTCTCCAAATTTCTGCACAGCTTCCAAAAGTTTTGTAAGGGCTTCCATCTTTTCTTTCGTTGCAAGTGCATGGTTCTTACTAATTTCCGACATTCTTTCTTCAAATAATCCTATGTTACTTTCAGCCCTAGAATCACGTTCACGAGCCATTGACAATTGATTATGAATTTTAGACATAAGTTCTTTCATCTTCATTTCTTCGAATGCATGCTGAATATTCTGCTGTTCTGCTTGAACTGCCTGCATTTGCATTTCTTGATGCTGTAGAAACTCCATAATCTCGGCTTTACCTTGAATATTCATGTCTTTAATGATCATACTCGGCGGTATCACCTCACGCCCGAATGCAGCATTGATATCCATCATTTGTTGAGCTTTTAGATTTTGCTGTGTCGGCGTCAATAACCCTTCTTCTACGACCGTATGATATTTGCTAAAAATACGACTGTAGAAGTGCGGTGAGGGCTCTTCACCTATCATCATGCCCACTTTCTCAGCATTCCAGTTATTTAGCGCAATGTTAAGCATTTTATCACCACACAACTTAAGAGCATAATCCCACTGATCAAAGTACTTTTGGAATACCATTAAATTAGCAGCCATCTTCATTAACTGAGTAAGTGTCGAAATCTGCTTGTCATTCTGTCCTGCCCAATTTTCCAAGTTAATTCCAGCTGTTTTCCATATGAGATCATCCATTTGTTGCGCCAACTCAAGATCAGACTGAGGCACCGCAGAAGGAATAAGCTTCTCGCAATCAGCCAACTCATATCCCTCATTGATAATGACATCCCAACCTTGACCTGATTTTTTAAGGTTGTCCTCATTTGCTACAGCTCCTACTTTTCGCTTCCATCCGGCATTAATAGTTGCTGATACTATATCGTTATTAGTTATTACCTTGTAGTTGAATAAGAACTGGGGATCGCGCATTGTGCGAATAAGGCTTCTCACACGTAAATCATAATAATTAATGTGAGGTTCATAATTCCAAAATACTGGTATGAAAGGGCATCCCATACCGGAACCTAATGGATTATCACCTTGATACATTAGTTGATCATTAAGAACTACTGCAAGTTTCCATACTGGTTGCTCAACTTCAACGACTTGCATTCCTTCCATGCCGCTCATAATCTGCTCTAATTGCTCGTCACCACCCCCAAAATCAAAGAACTGTTTGCGTTGTTCGCTGTAAAGTCGCTTCACTTTCTTTTTCCACTTATACCAAACGTAAGACACGACCATTAGGTCATTTCGTGCCATGTTGTAGTTCTCAGGCAGAAAATAAAAGGAACCATAGCGTTGAGGACTTCCAGCCATAGGCGCAATATTTTCCAATTTGTCGGGAAATCGCTCTTCGGCTTCTTTTTTAGAAATATACTCCTGACACCACACAAACTGAGCATCACTCATATCCGACTCTCTAAAGTAGGGATCCACGAGAAACGAATTATACTCCCATATTTTAAGTTTAAGTTGGCCTTGTGCTGCATCATCACCCGTATAATCGAGGTACGGCTGTGCCAGAACCATTCCAGAGATCGCGGCCAGTTCACACGCTTTGCTAAATTGCTCATGAATGGATCCTCGCATGCATACAGATGTCATTAGTTTAGTGTATTGATCAGTAGTTTTAGGATCGCTACCATCAATATTTTGAAATACAATGCTTTTGCGATGTTGCCTCTGATACCCTGTAATCATATTTACAGGCTGTTGACACAGGTTAAAGTAATATTGCTGATATGAAGTGGTGGGACTGAAATTAAAATAACGGTTTACAAACGTCTGTGAACCGGCATAGAAAAGGGTATCAATATTTGCCTGATTCCAACGGCTCTGCTCAACAGGTTGAAACTTGCTATACAGACTATCAAGCCATTGCCTAACATTTCCTTGATTGGGCTCTAAAGAATTATTCCAAGGCGCATTGTACAAACTCATTTAAAACCTGCTGCTATTGTTAGCAGCAAGTTTACTCTTATGATTATTTAAATTACCATTCTAAAAGAGAAATATAAAATTTGAATACTTTTTCATTCCTTTCGACTCTTCAATGACCATTGCGAAATTGTCGAATGTCCACTGGTTGATCAGGATCTTTTTTTGAGTGCCTTTCGTCATGTTGCCGTTGGCAACTAGTTGCACAATGCTCTACTCCCATGCATATGCCTAATCCTTTGAGTATTCCTCCTACCACTACTACTTCCGCACCGCCGATTGCGCATAATACATAACCAGCAATGTATGATCCTACCGAAAATGTAACTTTAGGGGGTACATCGTCAATAGTCCACGGAGCTATTTGTTGACTGCAACCGATTCTATCGTAAAGCTCTCCTTGTTCATAGTAGTTTACTGATACAGCAAAACATCCCACATTCGCGACATCTTCAAAATTGAACCCATCTTCTTCGTCTTCCACTTCCTTTGCACAATAGTTGTGATGCTGCATCACACCATCTCTCTTATCCATGTATTTAGCTAGAGACTTAATCCATTTGCTTTCAAACTTCTTACCAGTAGCATGCATGATCACTTGCTCATATTGCTGTAGACCAGCTTTGAGATATATATGCTTCCCTGTAAATGCCCTTACACACATGCTCATTTGCTCGATCTGATAAAAAATATAGTCGGGAGATGCATAGGGGTTATCAAGTAGATTGTCTAAGCAATTGTTAATCTGCGTATAATCTGCCCTATATGCCTTATTGCATACATCGTAATTGTCTAAATCTCGTGTATCCGCATGTACTGATACTGTTGTGAAGCAGCTAAGGCACATATAACAAGCAATAATACCTCGTATGAAATTAACCATTTTTCCCCTCTTGTCAAGTTTTTTTTTGATAGCAATTTGTACAACTGGA
>Ga0210397_10000242_pt1 | contig 39780 bp, 30 predicted proteins | sample IncBWH2OmetaG_FD_160126 | JGI IMG/M metagenome (GOLD analysis project Ga0210397, IMG submission 160126) | Forest soil microbial communities from Barre Woods Harvard Forest LTER site, Petersham, Massachusetts, United States - Inc-BW-H-2-O ...
ATACGCTCGGTTTTCTCCCGCTCTTCCAGGGTCCTAATTACGGCGTGGGATTTCTTACCGCGGGAATCGTCCTGACCATCATGGTGGTGCCCTTCATTATCTCCGTCTCGCGCGAAGTTTTGCTCACGGTGCCTCGCGACCAGCGTGAAGCGGCTCTGGCGCTCGGCGCCACTCGCTGGGAAGCCACTTGGAAGGTCGTCGTGCCGTGGGCCCGGACCGGCATTATGGGCTCCGTCTTCCTGGCGCTGGCGCGCGCCCTGGGAGAGACCATGGCGGTCACCATGGTTATCGGCAACGATCCGAAGATTAGCGCCTCGCTCTTCTCCCCGGGCTACAGCATCGCCGCTGTGATCGCCAATGAATTTTCTGAAGCGTTCAGCGACATGCATTTGAGCGCGCTCATCGAATTGGGCCTCGTCCTGTTCCTGATGACCTTCATCTTGAATGGCCTCGCTCGCCTGCTCATTATTGCCACCGAGCGCGGAGGAGGCCGCCCATCGTGAGCAAACTTCGTCTCCTCTGGCGCAAATCCCTCAATATCGTGATGCTCACCATTACCGGCGTGGCCGCCTTTGCCGTCGTTTCCGTGCTGTTCATGATCCTTGGCTATCTGGTTTGGAACGGCGGCAAGTCGCTCAACTGGAATTTCTTCACCAAGCTTCCCGTGCCCGTCGGCGAAACGGGCGGTGGGATGGCCAACGCAATCATCGGCAGCTTGAAACTGCTGTTCTTGGCGGCCGTCATGGGGCTGCCGATCGGACTGATCGCGGGCGTCTACATGGCCGAATTCGGTGGAAAAGCGTATTCCTTTGTCCTCCGCTACACCACCGACCTGCTCAACGGCGTGCCTTCCATCGTGATCGGCATTTTCGCCTATTCGCTGGCGGTCCTTCCGGTCAAGCATTTCTCCACGTTTGCCGGCGGCGTGGCCCTTGCTATCATGATCATTCCCATCACGGTGCGCAGCACCGAGGAGTTCCTGCGCGCCGTGCCGAGCAGCCTGCGCGAGGGAGCCATGGCTCTGGGCGCGAGCAAATGGAAAACGATCGCCACCGTCGTGCTTCCGGCGGCCAGCGGAGGCATTATCACCGGCGTCCTTCTGGCATTGGCGCGCGTCGCGGGCGAAACGGCGCCGCTCCTCTTTACCGCCCTCGGCAACGAATTTTGGAGCCCTGGCTGGAACCAGCCCACCGCCTCGCTCCCGCTCGTAATTTACACCTACGCCATCTCGCCGTATGATGACTGGCATCGGCAAGCATGGGCTGCGGGATTGGTTCTGCTGGCTTTGGTTTTGGTCACGAACATCGGGACGCGCCTCGTACTGAGCCGTGGAGGAGCAGCAAGGAGTGGCTGATATGGCATCCGCAGCGCAGGGTAAAGAAGATATCGCCGCGCGACTCGCGCCGCGGGTGCGAGAGGCGGCTCAACAGGCCTCGGAAAAGGAGCCTTCGGTGCGCTTCGAAATCGCCGACCTGAATTTCTTTTACGGTCCGAAGCAGGCCGTATTTGGGGTAAGCCTGAAAATCCCCAAGAACCAGGTGACCGCTCTGATCGGTCCCTCGGGCTGTGGAAAATCCACATTCCTGCGAACCTTGAACCGCATGAACGAAACGATTCGCAACACGCGTGTGGTCGGGCAGATTCTGCTGGATGGCCAGAACATCCTGGAAATGGATGTGGTAAGGCTGCGCCGGCGCGTCGGGATGGTTTTCCAGCGGCCCAATCCCTTCCCGAAATCCATTTATGAAAATGTGGCCTACGGTCTGCGCGTCAACGGCCACAAGGGGCGCCTCCACGATTTGGTCGAGCACAGCCTGCGGCGCGCGGCGCTCTGGGATGAGGTGAAGGACTATCTCCACAAATCGGCCTTCGCGCTATCGGGCGGCCAGCAGCAGCGGCTGTGCATCGCGCGCGCTCTCGCGGTGGATCCCGAAGTGCTGCTGCTCGATGAGCCTTGCTCGGCGCTCGATCCCGTCACCACGGCGAAGATCGAAGAGCTGATGTTCCAGCTCAAGGGCAGCTGCACCATGGCCATCGTCACGCACAACATGCAGCAGGCCGCGCGCGCCAGCGACTTTACGGCGTTCATGCTGGATGGCAAGCTGATCGAACACAATGAGACCTCGAAGCTTTTTACCACTCCCACCGATCATCGCACCGAAGCTTACATTACGGGCCGATTCGGATGAGGTTGCTTCGATGCGCAGGGCGCGATGGTGGCGCACAAATCGGACGGAACTGAGGAGCCATGGAACGTCATTTTGAGCATGATCTGGAAGAACTGAAGCAGCGCCTGCTTTGGATGGGCAGTCTCGCCGAACGCGCCGTCCATCAGGCCGTGCACGCCGTCCTCGACGCCGAAGAGCGCCTGGCCGAAGGTGTGCTCGCCGAAGAAGACGCCATCAACGAGATGCAGATCGAAATTGACGACCGCGTCCAGCGGCTGCTCGCTCTCACGCAGCCCATGGCCGCCGACCTGCGCTTCCTGCTGGCCGTGGCGCGCATCAATGGCGACCTCGAGCGCATCGGCGATCAGGCCGTCAACATCGCCCAGTCGGCCATGCGTGTTCTACGCCATCCGCAGGTGAAGCCGTATGTGGACTTGCCCCGCATGAGTGAACTAGCCGAAGGAATGGTCCGCGACAGCCTGAATTCCCTCGTTCGCGGCGACCAGGAACTCGCCCAGAGCGTCCTCCAGCGCGACGACCAGGTGGACCGCCTCCGCGACCAGCTCTTCCGCGAGCTGCTCACCTATATGATGGAAAATTCCGCGGTCGTCTTCGCCGCATTCGAACTCATCCTCGTCGCCAAGAATCTCGAGCGCATCGGCGACCACGCCACGAATATTGCTGAGGACGTCATCTACTTCCTCGTGGGCCGCGATGTCCGACACCCCGCCCTCGACCGCCGCTGACGCCGCGTTCAAGAGGCTTGGTCCCAATACTGCCGGGTCGCTAGTTAATGCTTGATTCGGGTCTATGGGGAGCAGTAGGAGGACTGATTAGCGTGAACAGCTCGTCCTTGATGCTGCGGTACTTCTCGTAGGCAACCACTTCCGCGGTTCGTTGTCTCAGCAGGTCGTGATACAAAGTCCAACTAAACGGGTCCTTGGGTTCGGCCAGCAGCGTGCTGAGCTGCTCCGCTTCGCGGGAATAATCGCAGAAGGCCTTATCCATTCTCGCGAGTAGCATAATGCGGCTGCCCGATTCTTCCATGGGAGACTCTCCTTAAAGCACATACGATGCAGCGAGCTTCACGTTGCGGGCGATTGTATCCAATCGAAACGCACGATCTGATGAAGCCTCATCTTGGATGCCTTTCCATGCCAGCCGCAACCAGGCTGGTCACAGACGATTTCCTCGCCTGCGAACATTTTCTTGGCTTCCACTTCGGATAGCGTTGCTTTGGGAGACTTGCGCTGCACGCGGATGCTGTGGCCGCCTCTTGGGCATTCAAACACCACTTGATAGGCTTTGCTCATGGTCCATTATACCGCGTTTGCGCCCTTTCCGCCGCTCAATTCCCGCTGCTGTGGCCTGTTGGTTCACATCCGGCCGCGGTCTTTTGCTTGTCACTCGAGCGCCGGATTGCATACAATCGGACAACTCCCCCGACAATGGAGAACGGAATGGGCAAACGCATCGCCGCGAAGATTACAGGAGTGGCCGGATATCTTCCGCCGCGCGTCGTCACCAACTTGGACCTCGAAAAGATGGTGGACACGAACGACGAGTGGATTCGCACGCGCACCGGCATCCGCCAGCGGCACTATGCCGAACCTGGCGTTGCGTCATCCCATTTGGGCACGGAGGCAGCCAAGAAACTGCTGGCCATGAAAGGTTTGCGGCCCGAAGAAATCGAAATGATCGTCGTCGCCACCGTTACGCCGGACATGCTCTTTCCGGCCACGGCCTGCTTGATCCAGGACCGCCTGGGCGCACCCAAGGCCTGGGGATTCGATCTCTCCGCCGCATGCTCGGGCTTCATCTACGCGCTGACGGTGGGCGCGCAATTCGTAGGCGCGGGATCGCACAAGAAAGTTCTCGTGATCGGAACCGACGTGATGACCTCCATCCTGGATTTCAAGGATCGCGCCACCTGCGTGCTCTTTGGCGATGGGGCCGGCGCCGTCCTTATTGAGCCGGCCGCCTCCGATGCCGAAGGGATTATCGATTTCGCGCACGACGTGGATGGTTCCGGAGCGTGCAGCCTCTCTATGCCCGGCGGGGGCTCTCTCCATCCGGCTTCCCAGGAGACGATTGATAAGCGCATGCACTACGTTCATCAGGCCGGCCAGCAGGTTTTCAAATACGCGGTGCGCCGCATGAGCGATATCGCCTACCAGATGCTCGAACGCAATGGCTTGTCCGGCAGCGATCTCGCGCTCGTCGTCCCGCACCAGGCCAATCTCCGCATCATTCGCGGGATGCAGGAGCGCCTGGGCGTGGACGATTCGAAAATTCTCATCAATATTGACCGCTACGGGAACACCACCGACGCCACGATTCCTCTGGCGCTGATGGATGCGCTCGAACAGAAGCGCCTGCATCCGGGCGACCTCGTTCTTCTCGTCGCCGTTGGCGCGGGCTACACCACCGGCGCCGTCCTGATGCGCTGGGCCTACTGAAGATCCGCTCCCGAAGCTTCTTTGGCCGGCGAATTTCAAGGATAATGTCGTAAGGCGTGTCGCAGGCGAATCCGAAAGGGCAGGGTAGAATCTTGCGGGTAGTGATCACCGGCGGGGCCGGATTCCTCGGCTCTCATCTGTGCGACCTGTTCATCGAGCGGGGCTGGGATGTGCTCTGTCTCGACAATCTCATCACCGGCGCCGATTCGAATATCTCCCATTTGCTCGCGCACCCGCGATTTGCCTTTGCCCGCCAGGACGTTACGCGCCACATCGAAGTCTCCGGCCCCGTGGACGCTGTGCTTCACTTCGCCTCTCCCGCCAGTCCGCCGGACTATCTGAAATTCCCCATCCAGACGCTCAAGGTCGGAGCGCTCGGCGCCCACAATACCCTGGGACTCGCGATGGCCAAGAAAGCGAAATATCTCCTCGCTTCCACCTCGGAATGTTACGGCGATCCGGAGGTAAGCCCGCAGCCGGAAACCTACTGGGGCCGCGTGAATCCCATCGGCCCGCGCGGCGTGTACGACGAAGCGAAGCGCTTCGCCGAAGCGATCACCATGGCCTACCACCGCTACCATGGCGTGGACACGCGCATCGTCCGCATCTTCAATACCTATGGCCCGCGCATGCGCTTGAACGACGGCCGCGCGCTCCCCAATTTCCTCCACCAAATCCTCACGGGCGAGCCTATCACCGTTTACGGCGACGGCTCGCAGACGCGCAGCTTCTGCTACGTCTCGGACTTAATAGAGGGGATCTACCGCCTGCTAGAGTCCGACGAGCACGAGCCGGTCAATATCGGCAACCCCCACGAAATCACCATCCTCGAATTCGCCGAGCGCGTGCGCGCGCTTGCCGGCTCGACGGCTCCCATCGTCTTCCACCCGCTGCCACAGGACGATCCCAGGCAGCGCTGCCCCGACATCGCCAAAGCCCGCCGCATTCTAAAGTGGGAGCCGAAAATCAATCTCGAAGAGGGCTTGCGCCTTACGTACGAATATTTCCGCCATCAGGTCGCCGGGCCAGGCCACTCGCGCTCCACGGGTGAGTGACGGAGCTATCCACGCAACCTTTCGGGACGCCCTCACGAGCGCGATGCTTGTTCCCGCGTTTTTTTTGCATCTGACCGAAAGCGCCGTCAGCCAAACCTTCAAAAAGGGGATTGTTTCTATTCAAAGGACAATTTGACACGGCACGCCGGCGATTGTTAGCTTCTCCTATTTGCAATTGTCGGCGGCTTCGATGAGACACGCGCCGCATATCCTATAGATAGAGATAGGCCGCCGCTGTTATGGGCGTGAACGTGGAAGACGGGAGACGACCTTTGATCCGCCGCTATGGCATAGCCCTGCTATTCGTGGCCGCCGCGCTTCTTTCGACTCTGCTCGTGCGGCGATTGTTTCCCTATCCTTTTCTGTTCCTGTTTTTCGCCGCGGTAATGGCCGCTGGGTGGTTCGGCGGCATGGGGCCGGGACTCTTCGCGGTCTTGGTTTCCACCCTCGCCGCGGATTATTTTTTCCTTCCTCCCTACCATTCCTTTGCCATTAACACCACCGACAGCGCGTATTTCGCTGCCTTCGTTATCTGCGCCCTCGTAGCCAGTTGGGTGAGCTCCTCCAAAAGGAGAGGCCAGGAGGCGCTGCGCGAAGCCCACGATCACCTTGAGGCGCGCGTGGCCGAGCGCACGGCGGAGCTCGAAAAAACCGTTGCGGAGCTGCGCGAAAATGAACGCCACAGGGAGCGCCTTGAGAGCGAAAAGTCCCTTCTTTCCGACCAATTGGAAACTCGAAAAGTCGTCGAGCGCGCCAAGGGAATTTTGCAGCGCGATCTGAAGGTTGATGAGGATGAGGCCTATCGCACCATGAGGCGGGAAAGCCAACAGAGGCGAAAGTCCATGAGGGAGATTGCCGAATCCATCATTTTGCACGATGAAATGAAGCGCGGTCCCCAATAAAAAAGGCAACTCCTGCCGAGGGATGAACGGCGAATCCACGAATGGAAATTGAATCGCCGCCATCTAAAGTTTGGATTTGACTCCCACCGCCACTATCTGCAAACTGCCTGTTGAATTGGCCAAGCTTTGAGGCCGTTCCCCTTTCCTTCGACGCCGAAGCGAGGGTCCGCACCACTTTTTCGTTCTTCGCAGGCTGTTTCGGACACAACGTTGTGTCCAAAAATCAATCACTACATAGAGCTCGAGGAAGAGCCATCCAGTTTGCCGCTGGCGGGGGCCGCGCGTGCGTGTGCCGCGTTTGGCTTTTGTCCGCTCTTGCAGGCTGAAGCGGCATTCAGTTCCCGTGGCCGTTGCGGCAATGGGCTCCGCGCAGTGGTTGTTTCGGAATTGGAAGCGCGGCTGACGGATGGCTTTAGAAAGATTGGAAAGAAAGGAGGCGAAGATGCTGCCGGACAATTCAAGAATCACCGGATGCGAGCAATTTCAGGGCTTTGTGCGCGCTTCGCTTCCGGGCGTGCGCGCCTCCGCGCCGCCGCGCTGGAGCCGTTTCCCAGGCCGCGCTGCGAATCCGAATAGCGGTTCGCGGAAGGCGGCTCTTGCCGTCCTGGGTTTTGAGAATCCCAGCCGGGCTGCGGTTCCCGGCATTTCTGGTTTTCCCGGCCGGCACGTCAACGGCGGAGGTCAGGGAGAAATGATGCGCCACCTGTGCGACATCGGCGACTTGATTCGCAGACTGCGAATTCACGCGCGCTTCGGCGAACTCTCCCGCGCGCCGCTGCAGCTACTTCGCCTGGAATTGCGCGGCGCCCATGCGGAGTGCGACTGGATCGCGCGCCCCCCCGACGCATGGGATGCCGAATTGCCCTCGGGCGCGGGCTATCGCAACGCTTCCTTGCAGGCGCTCGAAGATGCCATCGCCGTGCGGGGCCTGCTGTTTGAGACCCTGCCCGGCCTCCGTAGCGCTCTGGTTCGTGTCTACCGCCAGTCCGCGGGCGAGAGCCTCGACCTGATTATTACCGGTACGGTCGGCAGGGAACAGGGCCTGCCCGCCGCGGTTCGTTCCCCGGCGATGCGCGCAAAGCTGTTCGGTTTCCGGTTCGATTTGAATGAAGGCGTTCTTGAGAATTTGCAGCCGGAAGAGTATGCCGTGAATTCGTGATTCCCGTTTTTCCATTAAATTTTTAACGATAGAAAACTCTCAGACAGGAGAATATAAATGGCCGAAAAAACCACCGGTGATATGCAAGCTACCTTAGGCTTGACCGGGCTGACGATGAACGCCATGGCGCTCATCGCGCCCGGCGCCTTTTTGTGGCTCACCTTTTACGCGCAGGCGACAGAGGGTGCCACATCGCCTTCGATGTGGATTGGCATCGTCTTCGCCCTCTTGCTTTGTCTCGCCACCGCCGTTTGTTATGCGGAGATGGCGAAGTTGTATCCCGGCACTGGCAGCTCGTATTACTTCGCCGAACAGTCCTTCTTGAATCACGAAAAAGCGTGGCGTTTTGCCCGCCTTTCCAAGTTCATCATCGGCTGGGCGTCGCATTTGTACTATTGGATTTACCCCGGCGTGATGGTGGCCGTTACGGGAATCTTCTGCGGCTATGTGGTGGGCACTCTGTGGCCCAACTTCATGAGCTCCTCGAATCCGGGTCCGATGTTCATGATGGCCGTGGCCGTCGTTTTCACCTTCGGCGTGTCCTATATCGCGTATCGTGGCGTCAATGGTTCCACGGCTGTGAGCATCGCCATCAACGTCATCCAGATATCCGCGCTTCTCGTATTCTCGGTCATGGCCATCCACTACCGCGTCGCCCATCCGGCTGGCAGCGTGGCCTGGCAATGGGACGCCACCACGAGCGATGCTTACAACTGCCAGTTCCAAATGGACGCGCAGAACAACATCGTCCGCGATGCCAACCAGGTCCCGCTCTGCATGAAGGACGCCTCCGGGGCGCCGGTGCCATATCGCATCGATTACACCTCGTATGATTCGAACGGAAACTTCCTGGCCCATCCAAATGCAGGCTCGGTGATCGGCCTCCATAAATTTGGTTGGATGTTCGTGCAAGCCACGGTCGCCATCCTGATCCTGGTGGGATTCGAGTCGGTGACGGCCATGGGCGGCGAAGCCAGAAACGCCAAACGGGACGTCCCAATCGCCGTCATCACTTCGCTGCTCGTGCAGGGAGCGTTCTGCTACCTCTTCGAGTATTTCGCCGCCAATTATGTCTTAAATAGCGGCTACACGATGGGGAACGCCAGCGGCTCCGCGGCGCCTATCGGCGACTTGATGGTGATGGTGGGCGATGCCGTATTCGGCGCGGGCCACGGCCGGACGTTCATGATGATTGAGGCCCTGACTGTGTTCCTGGCGCTGATCGGCACCACTCTCTCCTGCATCAACACCGGGGCGCGCGTCACCTACGCCATGGGCAGGGACCAGGAAGTGCCGGAACACTTCGGCATGCTGCACGAAAAAACCCTGAGCCCTCATAAGGCCATCTGGACACTCGCGGTGATTTCCGCAATCACGGGTTGCATTGCGCTACTCATGGTGTTCGGAGACGCCGGGGCCCCAACCGACGCCGCAATCCAGGCCTTGCCCCATGGATTCTGGTCGAGCTTTGGTTACTTAACGCACGACAAAATGGCGGCCCTACCCAACACTCTCGTAACCATCACCCTGGCTTCGAACTTTGGCACGTTCCTGCTCTACATGCTGAGTTGCGTGACTTGTATCGTCTGCTTCCAGAATCACCCGAGTTACAGCTTTGTCAAACACATGCTGATCCCTGTCTTCGGTGTGATCGCCAATCTGGTTTGCATGTCGTTTTACCTGATTGGGCCGTTCATGGGGTATGGCACCAAGATGGAGCCGTTCCTGGCCTTGGGAATCGCGGGAGTCTGGGCCATCTATGGAGGAATCTACTTCGTGTTGAACAGCAAGAAACAGGGCCGGACGACGCTGGTTACCAATCGGGCGGCGGGGTAATCCGCGAAGCACGCGGCGTAAAGCAGGCACGCGGCCGCGCACCTCTTGAAGGGTGCGCGGCCGAACGCCCTCGGCCGACATCTCTGAGTCCACCGCTCCCTGGTGGATGAACAATCTCTCTTTCCCTCGTTCTGCGGCACTGAACCTGTTTGTGCTCTTGCCCCGCAGTTCCCCGTACCGGTCTTTCCTGGCTCCGGCACCAATGCTGGCCACACCGGCAAATTCGTTGTATCCAGCCCAGAGGAGGAGTACCATCCGCAAACCATCGGCCTGGATCGCGATTCCGAGTAAATTCTCTCGCTTGGGAGGAACAACCTTCATGGATACGCAAAGCTCGATGCTCGCAGGGCTTCTCGGCATGTACCTGGTGTTTTTTGGGGTCCTGTACATCTACACGGCTCTGGCGCTCATGACCATCGCCACGAAAACCAACACGCAAAACCCTTGGCTCGCCTGGATTCCCATCGCCAACATTTTCCTGATGCTCCAAATCGCCAAAAAGCCGGGTTGGTGGTTCATTCTCTGCTTGGTCCCTTTGGTCAATATCGTGATCTTTGTCATCCTCTGGATGGCCATCGCCGAAGCGCGGAACAAGCCCAGCTGGTGGGGCATTCTGCTAATTGTTCCCCTCGTCGGTCTCATCGTACCGGGTTACCTGGCCTGGTCCGACTGAGCCCCGAAGCCTTAGACAGTCATTACTGAGTCCGCCGGGGAGGGGACCAGGAATCGCCCTTCCCGCCTTGACGGGGGGCTGCTATGCCTCCGGTAAACCAGAGTCCCGGCAAGCGGTAACGATCCCCGGGCAGTCTTTTTGTCGTAGCTAATGCTCCGCCCCCCTAAAAACCCGGTAACCGATTCCATACAAGCGCTCGCAAAAAACCAAATATCGGCTTGGCTTTCTTAGACCATTTTGGGAAGATCGAGTTGTGCGGCCCTCTTAGTATTGAAAACAAAAGAGTTAAAGGAGAAAATTGATGAGTAAGTTGTCTTGGGTAGGTTTAGTCGTAATGGTACTTTGCTTCGCCATGCCGACCATGGCACAGAATTACTCCCCCTTTCAGGCGGAGGTAGGTTACACCCTTCTGCACATCACCTGCTGCGGCTTCAGTGCCACAGCGAACGGTGGCAACGCCGACGTTTTCTACAATGCAAACAGTTGGCTTTCGCTCGGTGGGGATATTGCGGGCACGACGACTAACGGATTGAACATTTACACATATCAGTTCGGTCCACGCATCTACTTTTCGAGAGGGACGTTTCAGCCGTTTACCCAGTTCCTCCTAGGCGGAGCCCACTTTACGGCAGGGGGCGCAAGCGCTAATAGTTTCAATTTTGACTTGGGTGGAGGAGTCGACATCAAGGTTTCCCAGCACTTTGCCGTCCGTCCGGTTGAAGCGGGCTATGAACATTTCAACATAATGGGCGTGGGCTTCAACAACCTCCGATACTCGGCTGGGCTCGTTCTCTACTTCTAAGCACAGCTCAAGCAATCCGGCCAATCACGGGGCCCCGGCTCGCCGCCGGGGCCCTTTTTTTCCTGCGGGGTATAACCATGGCGGGTGGCGCAGGCACAACGCACGAGAAGGTTTTGAGGGTGCCCCATCCTCACGGTGTGTGTCAGGGCAGGTCTCTTCCGGGTCAAATCATGCAATGGACTTTCCGCTGGTGCTAGAATGGCGCGGTTGTTTTCTGGCTGGTGGGAAAGCTTCGCCATTGAATGAATTCTTCCAAAATGAACCGGAAAATATTTAGAAGGGCAATATCCATCCTGTTTCGCATTTTGGCGGCAGCTATCCTTCTGATAGTTGTGGGGCTTGGCTTTCGCGCCTATCGTCAGCACATAAACGCGCAAGTTTTGGCCATACATACGCCCAATGGTATTCAAGAAGGAATGTACATCCCAGTCGGCGGCATTGAGCAATGGATACAGATTCGGGGTGAGGATCGTAACAATCCTATCCTTCTGTTTGTTCACGGCGGACCAGGTGGCTCCACCTTGACGCTTTCCTCCGGATGGCAGCCTTGGGAGAAATATTTCACCGTGGTGCAGTGGGACCAGCGTGGAACAGGCCGTACCTACCGCAAGACCGGCAGCTCCATTGCGCCAACCATGACCGTCGATCGAATGACGCAAGACGGCATTGAGGTGGCAGAGTTTCTGCGAACACATTTGCACCAGAACAAGATGATTCTGGTCGGCCACTCGTGGGGCTCCTGGCTCGGCATTCACATGATTAAGAAGCGGCCTGATCTCTTCTTCGCATACGTTGGGACCGGACAGCTTATCGGGGTGCCAACCTGGAAGGCTATGGCCTTGGACTCAGCACAAGGTCTCCATGATAGTGGCCTTGGCGGGAATGGGAATCTTAAGATTTCACCGCTGATGATGCCCGGCTTTACGCTTCTTGATTGGTACTACCTTGTAAGGGGTTCTCAGTTTTCTCATAAATATCTGTGGGGGCTAAATGGGCCGATGGGAAAGGCCGATTTGCGATCGCTTGGGCTTGATTTTTTGGTCCCTATTTTCTTCTTTGAAGGGACTCAAGATTTCCTGGCGCCGATCGAACCAGTTCAGCGGTATTTCGAAGAGATTTCAGCGCCTCACAAGGAGTTTGTGCGCTTCGAGGGTGCCAACCATTTCCTTCCCCTGAATCGTCCCGATGACTTCCTCAAAGAACTGTGCCTCCGTGTCAGGCCATTGGCGGATCCGCCGAATAATTAGTTATTTTTAAGATCATATTGCACGGCGTATCAGTTCTCAAATGACACTATTGTCGAAGAGAAGGCGAAATTCGTCGCGGTCAATCCGGGCGGCCGAAGCAGTGGTACTCGAAGCCGAGCTCGCGCATTTTCTGGGGTGAAAGGAAATTGCGGCCGTCGAGAATCAGGGGGTGCGCCATGGCGTCGCGGATGCGCTCCCAATCAAGCTTGCGGAACTCTTCCCATTCGGTGGCAATCAGCAGCGCCTCGGAATCCTGCGCGGCTTCATAGGCGGACTTCGCGTATTCGATCTGCGGCACCACGGTGCGCGCTTTTTCCATCGCCTCGGGATCGTAGGCGCGAACGCGCGCTCCTTCGGCCAGCAGGCTTCGCACCAGGTCCATGGCGGGGGCGAAGCGGATATCGTCCGTATTGGGCTTGAACGCCAGTCCGAGGACGCCCAACTGCTTGTCGCGGAGGACCCACACAGCCTTGCGAATTTTTTCGACGAAGCGTTCGATGCGCTTGCGGTTGATCTTCTCCGCTTCCTCCAGCATGGTGAAGTCCGCGCCCGAACTCTTGGCCAGATGGACGAACGCCTGCAAATCCTTGGGAAGGCAAAAGCCGCCAAAGCCCAGCCCGGCGTTCAGAAAATGCTTCCCGATGCGCGGATCCATGCCCACGGCCTTCATCACCTCTTCAATATCGGCGCCCAGGCGTTCGGCGAGGTCGGCGACCATGTTGGCGTAGGAAATTTTCAGCGCGAGAAACGAATTCGAAGCGTGTTTGATCAGCTCGGCGCTATTGATGGTGGTCACGAGCCACGCGGGCGCGGGCGCCTCCGGACACGCGGGCGAGTGGACAGGGCAATTGAATTTGCGTTCGAGCACGGGGCGGTAGATTTCCCGAAGCTGCGCTTCCGCCGTGTCGTCCTCGACGCCCACGACGATGCGATCGGGGTGCAGGAAATCCTCGATGGCCGTGCCTTCGCGAAGGAATTCGGGATTGGACGCCACGCGGAACGTGACGCTGCTCTTGCGGCCGTAGACCGAAAGAGCGCGCTTCAGCTCCTGGCCCGTGCGCGCGGGCACGGTGCTTTTTTCGACCACCAGCTTGGGAGAGCGCGCTTCGGTGGCGATCGTGCGCGCCACGTGGTCAATGGCGCTCAAGTCGGTGGCGCCATCGGGGAGCGGCGGAGTGCCCACGCAGATGAAAATGGCGTCGCCCGCCGCAACCGCCTCGGCGGTATTCGAGCAATAGCGGATGAGGTTCTTCTTGCGGGCTTTCGCCAGCAGCTTGTCGAGGCCCGGCTCGTAAATGGGGACGCCGCCCGATTCGAGAATCTTCAATTTGGCCGGGTCGTTATCCGTGCACACGACTTCGTGGCCGATTTCCGCGAGACAGGCTCCCGTCACCAAGCCGACGTAGCCGGCGCCAATCACAGAGATTTTCACTCGAAGCTCCAGGTCATAGAAGACGTGCGTGAGGACCCAAGCCGATTGTCGCATATCGGAAATGGAAATTGGGAGTCCTCGATGGAAATGGTAGGATTTATTGGGCACATTCGATTTGCGCCTGTGTTTGTCGGCGGATGTCTTGAGCCGGGTAGACAGGGATGAGGGACGAGGGATGAGGGGCGAGGAAATCTCCGGGAGCCTCGGGATAGTGAGAGCGCGAGCAGCCGTGGCGGCGCTGATTCTTGCGTGCCTGTTGGTTGCTCTGCCGCTTGCCGCGCAGGAGCAGCCCGGACCGCTGCCCCTGCCCCCTCCGCGGCAGGAATATCCCGCGCCACAACCATCTGCGCCGGCTCCTTCTTCGCAGCCCGCGCCGCAGAGGGGCGCGCCGCCGAAGGCCGCGCCGGAGTTGAAGCGCCCATCGTCCGACATCTCGAAGGACCCTCCGGCGATTCCGGCCGATCAAATCATCGCGCAATTCGCGCAGCACGAAGCGGAATTTAGAGTCGAGCGCGACAACTTCACCTACTCGCAAACGTTCCTCATACAGACGATTAACGATTCAGGCGAGCCGGACGGCGAATATCGCATGGATAGCGACGTGTCGTTCACTCCCTCGGGCCAGCGGTATGAAATGGTCACGTATGCGCCACAGCCTACGCTCGAGCGCATCGCGCTTACCCAGCAGGATTTCGACGATCTGAAGAATATTCAGCCCTTCGTCCTCACCACCACGGAGCTGCCGAAGTACAACATCACGTATGTCGGCCGCGAGCAGGTGGATGACGTCGGCACCTACGTGTTCGACGTGGTGCCAAAAACCATCGAGAAGGGGCAGCGCTACTTTCAGGGGCGCGTATGGGTGGACGACAAGGAACTGGAAATTATCAAGACCGACGGGAAAGCGGTGCCGGACATTATCAAGGGCAAGAACGAAAATGTTTTTCCGCGTTTTGAGACGTACCGCGAAAATATCGAGGGCCATTTCTGGTTCCCGACGTATACGCACGCCGACGACAACCTGCACTTCAAGTCAGGCGATGTTCACGTGCGCATGACGGTTCGTTACACAGACTACAAGCGGTTTCGGTCCACCATCCGGCTGCTGCCGATGCCCCAGAACAAGCCCTAGGGCCCGCACCCCCCGTCGTAAAATTGCCGCTGCGCGGGCACGCCGCGCGCGGAGATTCTACGGTACAATTGATTGCCTTGCTTTCCGTTGAAAACATCTCGATGCGCTTCGGCGCCAGAATCTTGTTCGAAGACGTGACGTGCACGTTCTTCGCCGGGCGGCGCTACGCCATCACCGGGCCGAACGGCGCCGGGAAGTCCACGCTGATGAAGATTCTCACCGGCGAAATGGAACCCTCCAAGGGCTCGGTCACGCGGCCGAAGAAGCTCGGCATTCTGCGGCAGGACCAGTTTGCCTTCGACAAGTTTCGCGTGGTGGACACCGTCATCATGGGCAACGCCATGTTGTGGAAGGCCCTGCAGGAACGCGAGGCGCTGCACGCGAAACCCCACGATCAGCTGACCGACCATGACGGCATGCGCCTGGGCGAGCTCGAAGGAATCGTCGGCGAGGAGGGTGGTTACACGGCGGAGGCCGATGCCGCGGTGCTGCTCGATGGATTGGGCGTGGACGTGACCCTGCACGAACGCAAAATGGGCGAATTGCAGGGCGGCCAGAAGGTACGCGTGCTGCTGGCGCAAGCGCTGTTCGGCAGTCCGCCGGCCCTGCTGCTGGACGAGCCGACAAACCACCTGGACCTCGATTCGGTCCACTGGCTGCAGGACTACCTCTGCGAATATGAAGGCGTGCTGATTCTAATTTCGCACGACCGCCATTTTCTGAATAGCGTCTGCACGCATACGGCCGACATCGATTACGAGAGCGTGATCATGTACAAGGGCGGATACGACGAGATGGTGCTGGCGAAGACGTCCGTGCGTTCGCGCATCGAATCGGAGAACGCGCAGCGCGAAAAGAAAATCGCGCAACTGAACGAGTTCATTGCGCGGTTCTCGGCGGGCACGCGCTCGGCGCAGGCCACCTCACGGAAGAAGGAGGTCGAGCGCCTGAAGACTTCGGAGCTGGCCAGATCGAATATTGCGCGGCCGTACATCCGCTTCGCATTGGACCAGCATTCGGGTCGGCATCCACTGGAAATCAAGAGCGTCGCGAAGTCGTACGACGGCGTGAAGGTGTTTCACCCGTTCTCGGCGAGCGTCGCGCGCGGGGAAAAGATCGCGCTCACGGGCCGGAATGGAACGGGCAAGACCACGCTTCTGAAATCGCTCTTGCGCAACGCGCCTGGGCATATTGACGACGCCGAGAAGCTGTTCCCCATTGACGGCGGCACGGTCGCGTGGGGGCACAACGCTGCCGTGGGCTACTTCGCGCAGGATCACTCCGAGACCATCGCCAAGGGCATGACGGCCATCGAGTGGCTGCAAGCCGTGGACCCGCGGGCCTCGCAACAGGAGCTGCGCGGGCTACTGGGCCAAATGCTCTTCAGCGGCGACGATGCCTTGAAGTCCACGCGCGCGCTTTCAGGCGGCGAAGCGGCGCGGCTGATTTTCTGCAAGCTGATGATGCAGAAGCCGAACGTGCTCGTGCTCGACGAGCCGACCAATCACCTGGATCTCGAATCCATCAATGCCCTCAATTTTGCGCTCCAGAAATACGACGGCACGGTCCTGCTCGTGACCCACGACCACGACGTGATTGATGAAGTGGCCACGCGCATCTGGCATTTCAAGGATGGGCGCATTGACGACTTCAAGGGTACCTACGCCGAGTATCTGGTTTACGCCGAAAAGAAGGCCTCGTAGCAGCTTCGACTCGCGCTTGCCGAAAGCTCACTCCCGGCAAAATTGCAGCCGGCGCTGTTTCACAGGATCGAACACTAGCAGCCTGTTGAAAAACTCAGATTTATGCAACCATTTCAACTACGATCCGTCTTAGGAAGGAGCCAGGACGAAAGCATGACTTTCGTTTTGGTTAGCGGGATGGTGGTGCCGGTACACCACCATCCCGCGCTTGAATCTACTTGCTTGCCGAGATTGCTACGACGTTCCCCGCCTGTTCCGCGTTGAATTGTTCGACGCGGGGAACGCAGCGCGCCAGTCTTCCGCCTCGCGCTCCGAGATGTGTCCCGGGCGTTTCACTGGAATAGTTCGCACAAATCAGGAAATTCGCGGACAGGCTCGCGGTGGTTCTTGAGCGATCGACCGACCGCGCTACGCGAAGTCGAATCCCAGGTCGAAGATGGTCTATAATGGTTTGCTGTTTCACGGTCTGCGTCGCACTTTCGTAACGGACGCGGAAAACGCGGGCACACCGCGGCACGAGGCCATGATGCCGAGCGGGCACAAGACGGAGAGCGTTTACCGTCGCTATGCGATCGAGAACCTGAAGCAGCGCCGTGCAGCCGTGGCGACAATCGAGGAATACGGCCTCAATAAATTTCGGGGACAAAACGGGGACAATCCCGAGTCACCGAAGCAATTAGAGTCAGTAATCAACTGATTCTAAACGGTGGTGAGCGTAGCTCAGCTGGTAGAGCATCGGTCTGTGGCACCGAGGGTCGTGGGTTCAAATCCCATCGCTCACCCCATCTAACTTATTGAATTTGAATCGAATCCCCCGACAATTTCGAGTTCGGCGCATTTAGGGCAAGACTTCGGCTACTTTCTCCCTCACGCAAACGCATTCTGGGAAGGTTTGATCGGCACGATGCCCTCGCGCCCCATTTTGGAGACATAGCCCAAAAGATGGGCGGCAGCGCGGTCCTCCGTTGAGGAGAACCGATAAAAGGGCGCGCCGCAGGTGCACTTTAATCTTGTCTCACGCGAGCCCGTTCAATTTCGTGGGGTTTTTGTCGCTTGTACTTGAGCCACAAATTCCTGTAGCAAAGGCGACGAGTTGTCCTTCCTCCAGATGAGGTTGAATGGAAGCCGGACATTCATATCAACAACGGGGACCAAAACAATGCCTCGGGGACAGTGCCATCGCACGGTTTCGGGTTGCCAAGAAAGCCCAATCCTGCATAGGACAAGACCTAAATTGGTGTCGCGATCCGTTGCCTCCTGAACGATGCGTGGAGCGCTTAGCCCGCCGCGAGCGCACGCCCGCATCATTCGGTCATAGAATAATGGATTGACCCAGCGGGGGAACCAGACGAACGGAACGCTCCGCAGATCCCGCAGTCGAACTGTTTTTCGCTTCGTTAATGCATGACCTGTGGGCACTGCCAGGACCATTCTATCCTGCGCGAATTCCCAATGTGCCAAGTCCTTGTCCCAGGGTGTCACACTAGCGGCAAACCCAGCATCCAATCGGCCGGTCAGGATGGCTTCAACCTGATGAACAGAAAGCAGATGATGTAGCACTAGCTCCACGCCCGGCTGCCGGCGCCGGAATTCGCGAAAAGAGTCTACGACCAATCCATGCCAGGATATTGCGGTGGCAATTCCGATTCGAAGCGTACCGGCTTTGCCATGGGCTATCCGCTCGGCCCGAAGCTTCGCCTCATCGACGTCTTGCAAGATACGTCGCGCATCGCTCAGAAACAACTTTCCCGCCGCGCTCAATCGGACTCCTCGGGGCAATCGCTCGAACAGGAGAAATCCCAACTCCCTCTCTAAATCCTGGATCTGCCGCGACAGGGCCGGCTGAGCGATATGGAGGCGCGCGGCTGCCCGTCCGAAATGTTGCTCTTCTCCAACGCCCACGAAATAGCGCAAATGCCGAAGTTCCATTTGATACCTTTCGGGTATCGGATTCATTACAACAAAGCCTTAGACGTATCAATCAAGATTGTCGCAGATTTGCAGCCGGACATGAAAGCACTTGTTCTGAACGCACTCGGTCATGGATTTGATTTCGACGACGTGGAGATTGCCTCGCCGATAGGTCGCGAGGTTCTTGTCGAGGTGCAAGCGTCAGACATCTGTCATACGGATCTCTTGTTCGCCACTTTATTCTGACTGTGAATTCGCATAAGGAGAGACACGATGAAGCCAATGAGGGCGGCGGACACGATTAAGACAATTAAGACGCACTACATCGATGGGGCGTTCGTTGAATCGCATGGCCAGGAAGTCATGGACATCATCCGTCCGACTGACGGCAAGGTGATCGCCCGGGTCACACTCGGCGACGAAGAGGATACGCGGCGAGCCATCGGCGCAGCCAAACGCGCGTTTGTGACTTACGGCCGGACAACGAAGGAAGAGCGCGCGAGCTACCTGCGGCAGCTCCATGGGGCCGTCTCGGCGCGCATTGAGGATCTGACTGCCGCCATGGTGGAAGAGTACGGAGGCGTTGTGCAGTTCGCCAGGCTTATCGTGGAATCTGGAGTCAATGCCTTTCCGGCCGCTGAGAAGGGACTGCAGGAGCTGCCGATGACCCAAAGCTGGGGCAAGACGACTGTCACCTTGGAACCGGTCGGCGTGGCTGGTCTGATTACTGCATGGAATGCCAACGCGCTATTCATTTGCCTCAAGCTGGCTTCCGCCATGGCTGCCGGTTGTACGGTCGTCATCAAGCCTAGCGAGATGAGTTCGCTACAGACGGAGGTGATGCTCGAGTCTCTGGAAGCCGCCAATCTCCCGAAGGGGGTTTGCAACGTCGTGATCGGCCGGGGGGATGTGGTCGGGGCGGAACTCGTACGCAATCCCGACGTTGCCAAGATATCTTTTACCGGCTCGGTTGCCGTTGGCCAGTCGATCATGCGCGATGGCGCCGCCACGATGAAGCGCGTCACGTTGGAATTGGGCGGCAAGTCGTCCACCATCCTGCTCGATGATGCGGTTCTCGACAAGGCGATTCCGGCGGCCCTCGTAATGGCCTTTATGAATAGTGGACAGGCATGCGCCGCAGGGACTCGGCTCCTCGTTCCGAAGAGCCGGCTCGACGCGGTTAAGCGAGCGGTCGTGGACGCCATGCCCGCCTTTTCAGTCGGCGCTCCGGCCGATCCAAAGACGGCCGTCGGTCCAATGGTGTCGCAGAAACAGTACGAACGCATTCAGTCTTATATCCGCAAAGGCATCGAAGAAGGCGCGGAGGTTCTCGCCGGCGGGGAGGGTCGTCCCGAAGGTTTCGAGGCGGGCTACTTCGTCAAGCCCACGGTCTTCGTTAACGTGAAAAACGACATGGCCATTGCCCAGGAAGAGATTTTTGGCCCCGTGCTTTGTGTCATTGCCTATGACTCGGAGGATGACGCGATCCGGATCGCCAACGACTCTAAATATGGGTTGCACGCCGCCGTTCTTGGGACCGACCTCCAGCGAGCGCGTCGCGTGGCCTCACAAATACGCGCCGGACGCGTCGTGATCAATGGCATGACCGATGATCCGCAGGCCCCCTGGGGAGGATTTAAATTCTCCGGCGTCGGCCGTGAATATGGCCAATACGGAATCGAGGCGTTTCTTGAAACCCGAGCCATCCTTGAGTCCTAACGAGACGAACTCATGAGCAAACACGTTGCCGTCTCGCCTGAATAAGCCGCGGATCGGCTCGCCATTCGAGAGCTCGTGGAGGCCTACGCGCATTGCGCCGGGAGGTATCCTCCAAACCGAAGTGTGAAACTTTCCGGTTCCTGGTGAATCATATTTACCATCGAAGGGGACGCTCCTGGGGGAGAAGATGAACACGCTATGGAAACATAAACTCTGGATAGGCGGAGCGTTTTGCCTGGTCGTCATCGGTTTAATTGTTGGTGCGATACGTCCAAGGCACGTATCGGGAGCACAGCCCGGCACTTCGCCGGAAGTTGAGGTCGTGCAGGTTGAGCAGAAGGATGTCCCGATCTACGGCGAGTGGATCGGCACGCTCGACGGATTCACAAATGCGGACGTCAGGGCGCAGGTCACGGGCTACCTGCTTCGGCAGGGCTATCAGGAAGGCGCGTACGTCAAGAAGGGCCAGTTGCTGTTCGAGATTGACCCACGGCCCTTTCAGGCGGCGCTCGACCAGGCCGAAGGGCAGCTGGCACAGGCGAGAGCCAATCTTGCCAACGCTCAGGCAGTGCAAGGCAGGACCGAACTCGACGTCAATCGCTATACCCCTCTAGTGAAAGAGCAAGCCGCCAGCCAGCAGGATCTCGACAACGCCGTTCAGAATAACCTGGCCGCCAAAGCCACAGTGGGGACAGCCGAGGCTCAAATCCAAACCAGCGAGGCGGCCGTGGAAACGGCCAAGATCAACCTCGATTTTACGTGCCTCATCGCCCCCATCGACGGCATCGCCGGACAGGCTCAGCTCCAGGTGGGCGCTCTAGTCAATCCAAGCACCGGGCCGGTGACCTCGGTGTCCACTGTCGATCCCATCAAGGTTTATTTCACTGTCAGCGAGAGCGAGTACCTGGCGTGGAGAAAACGGTTCCCGACAGATGCCACGAGGGAAGCGGCTGACAAGAGTGTGCGACTCCAACTGATTCTAGCCGACGGCTCCACCTATCCACGTGAGGGCAGGTTCTACTTTGCGGACCGCCAGGTGGATCCAAGTACGGGAGCTATTCGGCTCGCCGGCCTATTTCCCAATCCTGGGAATGTTCTTCGTCCTGGCGGGTACGGCAGAGTTCGCACGGTTGTACGAGTGCAGCAGGGCGCGTTGCTTGTACCGCAACGCGCAGTCTCGGAGCTGCAAGGCAGCTATCAAGTGGCGGTGGTGGACGACGGAAATAAAGTGAGCATCCGTCCGGTCGAGGTAGGCGACCGTGTCGGCTCCGAATGGATTATTGCGGACGGACTGAAGCCGGGCGAACGCGTGGTGGCCGAGGGTGTGCAGAAAGTGCGTCCAGGCATGCAGGTGAACCCCAAGCCTTTTGTCGAGGAAACAGAAGGAAGGTAATCCCCATGTCAAAGTTCTTTATCAATCGCCCGATCGTTGCGATGGTCATCGCGATCGTCATGGTCCTCGTCGGCGGGATCACCATACTGGCCCTGCCCATTGCCCAGTTCCCGAACATCGCTCCGCCGGAGATTCAAGTACTGGCTACCTACGTGGGCGCGGACGCGCAAACGCTCGAGCAGGCAGTGGCCACTCCCATCGAACAGCAGATGAGCGGCGTGGACAATATGAATTATATGTATTCGCTGAATGCCACGGCCAACTCGAACACGACACTGGTTGTGGACTTCGATGTCAAAACAGATCCGAACACCGATTTGATCCTCACACAAGCACGCGAGACGCAAGCCGCCTCGCAACTGCCGGCCGACGTCAACAACTACGGGATTACCGTCCGGAAGGCGGTAACGGCCCCGCTCATGCTGATTGCCCTTTACTCGCCGCACGGAACCTACGATGCGAAGTTTCTTGCAAACTACGCCTATATCAATCTCAGTGATCCGATTACGCGTTCGCCGGGCATAGGCAACGTGCAGATTTTCGGGGCCGGACAATATGCGATGCGGCTCTGGGTGAAACCCGACCGATTGGCGAAGTTGGGTATAACCGTCCCGGATATCGTTAGCGCGATTCAGGCGCAGAACACAGTGAACCCGGCCGGCCAAGCAGGCGGCGAACCGGCGCCGAAAGGCCAGGAATATACCTATTCGGTCCTCGCGCAAGGCCGGCTCGTGTCGCCGGAAGAATTCGGACAGATCGTGGTGCGCGAGACGCCGGATGGCGGGATCGTGCGTGTCCGGGACGTCGCTCGAATCGAGCTGGGTTCCCAGGACTACAGCGTTTCCGGACGTTTTGATGGGAAGCCGGGCGCCATCATCGCGATATACCAATTGCCGGGGTCGAACGCAGTCGACGCGGCTGCGGGCGTCAAGAAGCTAATGGCCCAGATGAAGCAGAGATTCCCCACGGATATGGATTTCAGCACCGCGTTGGATACCACGCTCTCGGTCACGGAAGGCATGAAGGAAATCGTGGTAACGCTTTTGATCGCGCTCGCACTTGTGATCCTTGTGGTTTACCTCTTCTTGCAGGGCTGGCGGGCCACGCTGATTCCGCTTTTGGCCGTGCCGGTTTCGCTGGTGGGCACTTTCGTGCTTTTTCCGGTGTTCGGTTTCTCCATCAACACGCTTTCTCTCTTTGGTCTGGTGCTGGCAATCGGGCTTGTGGTGGACGACGCCATCGTGGTGGTCGAGGGCGTGCAACGCCACATCGAGGAAGGCATGACGCCGAAGGCCGCGGCGTTGAAAGCGATGGAGGAACTCTCCGGCCCCGTCGTGGGAATCGCGCTGGTTCTCTCCGCCGTATTCGTGCCCACGGCCTTTATCCCCGGCATTACCGGCCGGCTCTACCAGCAATTCGCCGTCACGATCGCGATTTCAGTGCTCCTATCCGCGTTCAATGCCCTCACCCTCAGCCCTGCGCTAGCCGCACTGCTCTTGCGGCCGCGGACAGAGAGCCGCGGATTGCTGAGGCGATTTTTCGATTGGTTTAACCGCTCATTCGAGCGCGCAACCGAGAGCTACGTCGGTTGGAGCGGGGTACTCGTCCGAAAGACCGTTATCGTGGTCGTAGCGCTGGTGGCCTTTGGCTTGGCCGGCGGTTTCTTTGCTAACTGCGTACCCTCGAGCTTCCTTCCCGACGAAGATCAGGGCTATTGCTACGTCAATCTCCAGCTTCCGAACGGAGCTTCGATTGAACGCACGACCGCGGCTGCGGCTGACGTGGAAAAAATCCTGATGAACACGCCCGGCGTGCAATACACGACCAGCGTTGTGGGCTTCAGTTTGCTCAGCTTTGTGCGCACGAGTTACAACGCGTTCTTTTTCGTGACCTTCAAGCCGTGGGACGAGCGCACAACAAGAGCCGAACAATTTCAAGCGATCAAGGCCCACCTGAATCAGCAATTGAGCCGGCTCCCTGAGGGAATTGCATTTAGCTTCTCGCCGCCGGCGATTCCGGGCGTCGGCACCTCGGGTGGATTCACCTTCGTGCTTGAGGATCGCTCCGGGAACGATGTGCCGTTCCTGGCCAAGAACCTCGCCACCTTTTTGGAAGCGGCCCGCAAGCGCCCCGAGATCGCCAGCTTGAGCACTACCTTCCTGCCCAGCGTGCCGCAGGAATTCGTCGAGGTCGACCGCGACAAAGTGCTCAAGCAGGGCGTCGCCCTCACGGACGTCTATCGGACGATCCAAGCGTTCATGGGAGGATATTTCATCAACTACTTCAACCGGTTCGGCCGTCAATGGCAGGTCTATATCGAGGCGGAAGGCGAAGACCGCACCGAGGCGGAAAATGTTGGTCAGTTCTACGTTCGCAACAACCAAGGGGCAAACGTTCCGCTCTCCACGTTAACTCGTATAGAGCCGCGGATGGGGCCGGAGTTTACGATGCGCTTCAACGAATACCGCTCCGCGCAAATCAATGGCAGCGCGGCGCCGGGCTATAGCTCGGACCAAGCCACGGCGGCGCTCGAAGAGGTTTTCAAGCAGACGATGCCCCACGAAATGGGTTTCGACTACCTGGGCATGTCGTTTCAGGAGCAGAAGGCGCGTGAAGGCGTGCCATCGTCGGTCATCTTCGGACTTTCGCTGCTGTTCGTCTTCCTGATTCTGGCTGCGCTGTACGAGAGCTGGTCGCTGCCGCTCAGCGTGTTGCTGAGTACCCCCGTGGCGATCTTTGGAGCTTTTGCGATCCTTTGGTTGCGCCGCGTGCTTCTCGGGGTTTTCCTGCCGCCCTACATGGTCCAGATTGAAAGCGATGTCTATTCGCAAATCGGGCTGATCATGCTCATCGGCTTAGCCGCCAAGAACGCAATTCTGATCGTCGAGTTCGCGAAGGACGAATATGAGAAAGGAAAGCCGCTGGTGGATGCGGCGCTCGAAGGTGCAAGGCTTCGTTTGCGGCCCATTTTGATGACGTCCTTCGCGTTCATTCTCGGTTGCGTGCCGCTGTGGACGGCGTCTGGCGCCGGGGCGGTAGCCCGCCAAATCATGGGCACCACGGTTATCGGCGGGATGCTGGCCGGCAGCCTGATCGGAATCTTCTTCATTCCCGCGATCTTCTACCTGGTGGAGAAATGGTCGGGCGCTGGGAAGGAGCACGTTCCGGGAGCGTTGCCGGCAGAGCCTTCTCCGGCGGAGGGGGACTGAGATGAGCTACCCCGAAGACAGCGCGAACGAAGAACGCCGGAGTCAGCTATGAAGAAACTAGCGGCGTACATTGGCGGCATGATCGCTTTGAGTCTCGTCGCCGGCTGCGCGGTCGGTCCGAACTACCATAGGCCCGCGGTTCAAACTCCAGCCGCGTACCGTGATCTAAGCGAAAACCCGCAGGCCCAGGCTCAGGCGGCGTCCTACGCCGATCTTCCCTGGTGGCAGGTCTTCCAGGACCCGCAACTCCAGGATCTGATCCGCACGGCGCTAAAACAAAACTACGACTTGCAAATTGCGACGGAGCGCATCAATGAGGAGCGCGCTCAGCTTGCCATCACGCGCTCCAATCTATTTCCGCAGGTGCAAGGGGATGGAAATTTCCAGGGCGGAAAAGAAGGCACGTTCCAAACCAAGTCCAACTTTCTGACGCTGACCGCTGACGCAGCCTTCCAGTTGGACCTCTTCGGCAAGCTGCGAAGAGAGACCCAAGCGGCGCGCGCTCAACTCCTGGCGACGGAGGATGCGAAGCAGACGGTCGTATTGACGCTCGTGAGCGACGTGGCCAGCGACTACTTCACGCTCTTGCAGCTTGATCTCGAACTCCAAATCACGCAAGACACGGTAAAGACACAGGAAGATTCCGTCAAATTAACTTCGTTCAGACTGGAGCACGGTGTGGCCACAAAGATAGATGTGCTCCAGGCCCAGCAAGTGCTGGACACTGCTAATACACAGGTCCCGGATCTCGAGAGACAGATTGGCCAAGAGGAAGATGCCATCAGCATCCTCCTGGGTAATTACCCGGCCAGCGTGCCGCGCGGACGCCCGCTGGCGGAGCAGGCGCTTCCTCCCGACGTGCCGCCGGGACTGCCTTCTTCGCTGCTAGAGCGACGGCCCGACATTCGCGAAGCCGAGCAGGTGCTCGTTGCTGCAAATGCCGAAATTGGCGTTGCCAAGGCTGAGTTCTTTCCGCAAATTTCCTTGACGGGCTCCGGCGGCGGAAGCTTTGGACGCAGCAGCGCGTTCTCGAGTCTGATGAGCTCTCAGATTGGAATCTGGTCCTACGGCGCTCAGGTAACCCAGCCCATTTTCACGGGCGGTGCGCTTCGGGGAAACCTGCATTTGGCTGAATCGCAGCACAAGCAGGCTTTGCTCTCTTACAAGGAGGCCATTCAGCACGCCTTCGGAGACGTGTCCGATGCCCTCATCGGATACCAGAAATTCCATGAGGTGCGAGTTCGCCAGGAACAGACCGTAAAAGACTTGGCGGAGTCAGTCCGCCTCTCGGTCATGCGCTACCAAGGAGGCACCACAACTTATCTCGAGGTGCTGAACGGCCAAAGCTCGCTCTTTGACGCGGAACTAACTTTGGCGGTGGCACGAGGCAACGAGTATCAAAGCCTCGTGCAACTTTATAAGGCACTCGGCGGAGGCTGGCAGCAATAGTCGTCGGAGCGGCTATCATCTTGGACGAGCACTGCACATTTGGGCGCAAGTTGGGCGCAAAACCCCCTTCTTTGCGGCCCTGATTCAGCTGTTGCGAGAGGTAAGGCCAACGGATTCGACGGGACTTAGCAGATTGGCGATGGGTTCAAATCCCATCGCTCACCCCAAACCTCCGCGAAATTCATGTACGCGCATGACCGGGAAACCCTGCAATTCCACGGTATCGCCATGTCTCACGGGCGCGGTGTCCTCGGTCTGAATGGGAAGAGCGCATCTGTCGTCGGCAATGGCAAGACGGTGTTGGGCGAGGCCCTGGGCGCCCACCCGCAGGTTTGCAATGCCCGGCCTTCCACCTTCTGACCTCCGCCTTCTGCCTCCTTGCCTCTGACTCTCGCTCTTCGCCGTTAAGCCCTTTTTCGTGTCGTTTTCGTGTCGTTTTGCGCCATTTAGGCCCAGTTTAACCAGCATTTGACTTCAATCTCCTTGATGTCGTTGCCGCAGATCTTCCTTGCCTTGTATTCGTATAGGCGACGAATGGTTTATTGGGCCAGCTCGGCAGGTTCAGCGGAAGTTACAGCTTGGGTGCGGCCCGCCACGAAGTTCTCCAGCACGTCGTCGAGTTCCTGCGGGCGAATCGGTTTCGAGATATAGCCATCCATGCCCGCGGCCAGGCACTTCTCCCGGTCGCCCTTCATGGCGTGCGCCGTCAGAGCGATCACGGTCTGGTGCGCTCCGTTCTTCTTCTCTTTTTCGCGTAGGGCTCGCGTGGCTTCCAGGCCGTCCATCTCCGGCATCTGCACATCCATGAGCACCAGGTCGTAGCTCTCTTTTCCCATCGCCGCCAGGGCGTCGCGTCCATTCGATACCAGCACCACGCGGTGTCCTCGTTTCTCCAGTAACCGCACGGCCAGCCGCTGGTTCACGGCGTTGTCTTCGGCCAGCAGCACGCGCAACGACGTTCCCGGTTCGTGCGCGTCCTTCAGCGAGTAGCGGGTGATCAGCGGGATGGCCCCTTCCTGCTCCCGCGCTCCCAGCACGCGCGCTATCGCCTCGCGCAATTCCGATTGCCGGATGGGTTTCATCAGGTATGCCGCCACTCCCAGGTGCTGGCAGCGCTCGCTATCGCCGCGCGTCCCCGCCGAGGTCAGCATCATGATGGTGGCCGTGGATAATTCCGAGCGGCCGCGAATGTGCTCGACCAGGTGAAAACCGTCCATCCCGGGCATCAGCAGATCGGTGATCACCAGCGGGTAAGCCGCGCCGGCGCGCTGTGCTGCTTCCAGTTCCGCCAGGGCTTCTTTTCCTCCTTCGACCGAGACCGTCTTCATCTCCCAGCGCGCCAGCATCCCTTCGAGAATCCTGCGGTTGGTGCGGTTGTCGTCCACGATCAGAACCTTCACGCCCCGCAAAATCTCGGGCGGCGCCACGCTACCCACCACAATTTCCCTGGCATCGGCGACGCCCATGAGCACGGTGAAATGAAACCGGCTCCCTCGCCCCTGTTCACTCTCGACCCAGAGTTTGCCGCCCATCATCTCCACCAGGCGCGTAGAGATGGTGAGCCCCAGTCCCGTGCCGCCGTACTTGCGCGTGGTGGAGGCATCGGCCTGAGCAAAGGGGGCGAAGATGGCATTCTGCTTGTCGGCGGGAATGCCGATGCCGGTGTCGGAGACGGTGAAATGGAAGAGGCGGGTGGGGCCCAGTGCTTCTCCCTCGGCTTGGACCTTCAGCTCGACCTCGCCTTGGCTCGTGAACTTGATGGCGTTGCCGACCAGATTGACGACCACCTGACGGATGCGGGTGGAATCACCGCGGACGATCTCGGGGACTTCCGGGGCAATCTCGCAGAGGAGTTCGAGCCCCTTTTCATCGGCGCGCAGGGCCAGGGTTTTCATGGTGGCTTCGAGGGCATCGCGGAGGTGGAAATCCACGGCCTCGATGTCGAGTTTGCCGGCCTCGATCTTGGAGAAGTCCAGAATATCGTTGATGACCGTGACCAGGGAATCGGAGGAGAGCTTGACGGTTTCGAGGAATTCGCGCTGCTCTGGGGTGAGTTCGGTTTCGAGAGCGAGGTCGGTCATGCCCACGATGCCGTTGAGCGGGGTGCGAATCTCGTGGCTCATGTTGGCCAAGAACTCACTCTTACTTCGATTGGCGTCCTCGGCCGCTTCTCTGGCTTTACGCAGGTCGGTGATGTCCGTTGCCACGATGAGCACGCGGTTGGCCTTGCCATCCCAATCAAGGAGGGGCCGCATAACCGTATGGTACCAGCGGGTCCCGCACCTGGCGGTCGTCCTGGCTTCTTCCGGAACGACTTTCTCTTGCAGTGTGTCCATCACTTCCAGGTTCTTGCGGCGAATGCCTTCTGTTTGGTCGTGATTTGGATTGATGTTCCCGTCCGTTTTTCCAGCCATGGCCTCGACCGTGGTGGAATAAGCATCCGCGAGGGCGCGATTGGCCAATGTGAAGCGGCCTTCACGGTCCTTGACGAAAATGAAGTTAGGCGAAATATCGATCACTTGCCGCAGAAAAGCCCGCTGCTCCTGCAAATCCTTTGTCCGTTCGTCAACGAGCCGAGCCAGATTCTTGGCGCGGGCGTTCAGCCGGCGCGAGTAGACTCTCTGGCCTCCGACTGCGCACAGGCCCACGGCAAGAATACAGAGCGCGTAGAACCATTTTGTCTGGTAAAAATGGGGCGCCATGAAAAACGCCACCGAGGCGCCCGCCTCGTTCCAAACCATGTCATCGTTCGAGGCGATCACCCGAAAACGGTATTCGCCCGGCGGCAGATTGGTGTAGTAGGCCACGCGGCGCGTTCCCGCATCCACCCAGTCCCTGTCGTATCCCTCTAATTTGTACTTGAACTGGACGCGCGCCGGAATGCGCAAGCTCAGCGCCGTGTAATGAAACTCGGTATTGCCCTCACCCGGCGGAGCCTGAATCTCCTCGCCTGGCGCGAGCGTTTTTCTATCGGCAATAATCTCCTCGATGACCACCGGCGGAGCCGTACGATTGAAAAGAATTCGTTCAGGGTCCACGGCCACCACACCCCGGTGCGTGGTGAACCAGAGTTTGCCGTCCGGGGTTCGCCAGCCGTTCGGCGCAGGACCCGGGCCCGAGGCCTCTGTCGTCTTCATTCCATCGGCGGTATCGTAATGGAGCGCATGAACCTTGGGGGAGAGCCCTTCGGCGACGTCGTTCAATTCGTCCTCAGAGGCCTCGTAAAGGCCGTTCGACGTGCTGACCCAGAGGTTGTCCTGGCGATCGGAAAGGATACTCGTGGGGTACTCGTCGAAGAGACCCTGCTGGCTCGTATATCGGGTCACATGACCATCGCGAATGCGGAAGCGAGTGACGCCGGATGCTCTTCCGCCGAGCCATAGGAAACCTTTGCCATCGTCATAAATTGATGTGACCGGAAAACCAATCTGGTTCTGCAGGGTTTTTTCGGCAGGTATACCGGGGGCCATCTTGAAAAGTCCTTGCACCGTGCCGAACCACAAGGTCCCCGATGGATCACGATAGATGGAAAACACGTAGTGTCCATTGACGGGCTTGCTAAGCGGAGTCTCCCGGCCGGCCAGAGTGAAGGGCTCGGTTTTTCCGTCTTGCAGCCGCAAGATAAAATCCTGGGGGATGCCCAAAATCATGCTTTCGTCATCTTCATTGATGGCGGAAATGTAGTGAGAGAGGGGTTCAGACCCATGGTAGGTGCTGAAGGCGCCATCCTTGAAGCGGACCAGGCCCTCATTCGTTCCTATCCAAAGGGTGCCCTCACTGTTCACGAACGCGGTGCCGCCATAGAGGCTAGGCAAATCGCCCTTGGCATCGATTTGCGATGCGAGCCCATCCTTGATTTTGCCAATCCCGCCCCCCTCACAGAACACATAGACGCCGCCATCGGGGGCGCCGATCACCGAGCTGGCATTGTCGGAAGGGAGGCCATCAGCGGCTGTGAAGGTGGTGAATTTCGTATCACGGAAACGATTCAGACCGTTTGAAGTGCCGGCCCAAATGCTGCCCTCCCGATCTTCATAGAGCGAGAGAATCGTGTTATCTGTGAGACCATTCACGTCCTTATAGGCGGACCAGATTCCATTGGTCAGGCGAAGCAGGCCCGATCCGGAAGTTCCGATCCAGAGATTGCTCTGGCGATCCTCGAGTATGCTGTCTACCTGTCCGGGGAGACGATCCTGGGCGATCCGTTCGAGGACGCGCTGGTTGGCGCGCATTCTGTAGAGGCCCTTGCGGGTTCCCATCCAAATGGTGTGCTCGTGGTCTTCAACGAGTTCCATGATTTGCGAGTCGTTCGTCCAAGTTTTGTAGGCTGATAGCTTTCCTTCTCGATAGGCATAGAGGGCGCGAGTGCATCCAATCCACACAGTGCCTTTTTCATCTTCCAGGAAAGCAAACGCTCGACCTGAGCCATGCTGGACCAACGTGATACCGTCGTCACCGATCAGGTAGATGAAATTGTCAGACCCCACAAAAACCCGATGCTCGCTGGACTCGAAGATCCGGACGATGGCGCCGTCGGGCAGCTTGCCCGGCGGGCGGTAATCGGAAACGACTCCGCTCCTGTAAATCAAAGTCCTCGATTCCGTGCGCATCAGCAAGTATCCGTCGGCGCCAATGCAAATTGCCTTCACCTGTTCCCGGACCGGTTGGTTGTCAACGATGAGTTCCATTTGCACAAAGCGCACGCCATCGAAGCGGACCAGGCCGCTGGAAGTCAGCAGCCAAAGGTAGCCATTGGGAGTTTGCAGGGTGCGATAGACGGCTTCTCCAGGAAGACCGTTTTGCGAGGTCCACTCATCGTGTCCGTATTGGTCAATCTTCTTGTTCCTCTCCAAGGCCGACGCCGGACTCATCCAACACGCCACGAGGATGAATGGAATGAGAAGCTGGAAAAGGGGAACTCTCCGAGATGTTTTGCCGAGAGTGGGAGAATGATCCGGAATTTGAAAGACCTGTCGCATATATCCCCAGTACTTCCTAGGTTTGTTGTGCAGATGAGCAGCCAAAAGAGCTCGGTGCGCCGCCTCTCATGAGCTGATTTAAAAGGACTTAATAGGAGATGGAAAGTGGCTTGTGCGGGCTAATTTGAAATGACTGTTTCAATTTGGAAGGGTTGTCACATTCTGATGTCTTACTCTAAATTGTATTTTTTTTCCACTGTCGGCTCCCCTCTGCGCGCCCGTGAGCCAGTGGCAATGCTTCGAAGCCAGGGTGACGCGGAGTAACCTGCCTGTAACATTGGCGCAGTAGGCTCGGGTCCACGTGAAAAGGGCACCCAAGCGTCGCGCTCGCGGGGAAGACCCGCGCCTTTTTTTCAATCGCCACGTTTCCTGGATGCAGTTCAACCGCCGCGTGCTGGAAGAGGCGCAGGACGCGAAGAATCCCCTGCTTGAGCGCGTAAAGTTTCTAGCCATCACCGCCAGCAATCTGGATGAATTCGTGGAAGTGCGCGTGGCTGGGCTGCTGCAACAGGCCGAACAGGGGCGCGGGGACATCGGACCGGACGGTCTGCGGCCCGCTGAGGTGCTCGCGCAACTTTCCACCGAGATGCACAAGTTTGTCGAGGATCAATATGAGTGCTGGCGCGAGCAGCTCGTTCCGGCCCTGGCCGATGAATCAATCCGTATGCGCCGCGTCAGCGAATGGAGGCCGGACGCCAGAAGGGCAGTGGGCCGATTCTATTCCGAGCGTGTGGAACCGCTGCTGACTCCGGTGACGGTGGACCCCGCCCACCCGTTTCCGCGCGTCCAGAACAAGGCGCTCTGCGTGGCCTTTCTGCTCCAGCGCCGCGGCAAAGGCTCGCATGTCTATCTGGGAGTTGTCACCGTGCCTCGCGCCCTCCCGCGTCTCTTTCGCATGCCCGCGCCGGAGGGAAAGATCGAGTACGCATTTCTGCACGACATCGTGCACCTCTACGCCGCGCGCCTCTATCACGGCTATCGCGTTCTTTCCGCCGCTCCCTTCCGCGTCACGCGCAATAGCAACCTCTACATGGCGGAGGAGGAATCCCGCAGCATCCTCGATTCGGTGGACGAGCAGCTCCACCGCCGCAGGAAGGGCGAGGCCGTCCGGCTCGAGATCGACGCGGACGCCGAGCCAGAAATTGCCGAACGGCTGCGCTCGAATTTCAACCTGAAGCCCTGGCAGGTTTTTCGTGCGCGTGGGCCGGTGAACTTATCGCGCCTTTTCAATCTCTATGATCAAACGCCTCGGCCGGATTTGAAGTTTCGCCCGTTTGTGCCGCGCGTTTTCGCCCCATCCGCGGAAGCGCCGGCGGTATTCCAGCTTTTGCGCGAGCGCGACGTCCTGCTCCACCACCCGTATGATTCCTATTCGTCCGTGGTCCGGTTCATCGAAGGCGCGGCCCGAGATCCCGACGTGCTCTCGATCAAGCAGACTCTCTACCGCACCAGCGAGGATTCTCCCATCGCCAGGGCACTGATGGATGCGGCCGCCCGGAAGGAAGTCACCGTGGTGGTCGAACTCAAGGCCCGCTTCGACGAAGCTTCCAATATCCGCTGGGCGCGCAGCCTGCAGGAAGCGGGCGTGCAGGTGTACTACGGCCTTGTCGGCCTGAAGACGCACTGCAAGCTCGCACTGCTGGGCCGCCGGGAACCGGACGGAAAAGTCCGCCGGTATGCGCATCTGGGAACGGGGAATTACAATCCCTCCACGGCCCGGTTTTACACGGACCTGAGTCTCCTCACGCACGACCCCGAGATTACGCAGGCCGTCCACCACGTCTTCAATTTCCTCACGGCATATTCCGAGCGCGCCGATTACGGCCCTCTGTCGGTCGCGCCTCTCAATCTGGGGAAGAACTGCGTCAGTCTGATTGACCGCGAAGCGGAGCACGCCCGCGCCGGCCGCCCGGCGCTGATCGTCGCAAAAGTGAATTCATTGCTCGATAAGCGGATTATTCAGGCGCTCTATCGGGCTTCCCAGGCGGGCGTACACATCGAGCTGATCGTTCGCGGCGCCTGCGCCCTGCGCCCGGGCGTGCGGGGCGTGAGCAGCCGGATACGCGTCCGCAGCGTGGTAGGACGCTTCCTCGAGCACAGCCGCATCTATATGTTCGCCAACGGCGCGCAGCCCGAGATGTATCTCGGCAGCGCCGATTGGATGCCGCGGAATCTTTACGAGCGCGTGGAAGTGATGTTCCGGCTGAAAAGCCCCGAGCTTTGCCGTCAGGTGGCCACCAGAATTTTGGCGCCCTATCTCTGCGACACGGAGAAGGCGAGACTCCTGCAGTCAGATGGGGAGTATGTGCGCGCGCACAGCAATGGAAACATGCCACGGGCGAGAACGGGCTCGCGCTTCAACGTGCAGGAATTCCTGATGAGCCTGGCTGAAAACGGCGCCGAACCCGGCGCACCGCTTCCTCGGCCCCTTCCTTCGCCGCTTCCGAACCCGGGGGCATCCCAGGCCTTCGAATTCCTCTCAAGGTGGGGCGAGGAGCAGAGCGAGCCCGCGCAAGCAGCCCGCACGGAAGAGCCTTCGTAACCAGCTTCTTTTATCTCATCGAACGTATCGATTTGCGTCCCCCGATTCGTGCGCAGCTCGCTTCTCGGCGGTAGCGCTCCTTATGGATTCCATACCAATTGTTTATGCCTCCTTTAGCACTTGCGACTTACCGTGTGTAAGCAAGAAGGTGCAGGGAGTTCCGTGCAGGCGGAGTCTCTTCGCAGAGCCGATTGTGCCGGCCGGTCCGGAGGACGTATGGCCATGGACGAAGGGCGCATTCTGGTGGTGGATGACGAGCCGCAAATTCGCCGCGTGATGCGGACTGCTCTTGTGACGCAAGGCTACCAGGTGGCGGACGCTCGAAGCGGCGAGGACGCGCTTGAGCTGATGCATTCCGAAAAATACGATTTGATCCTGCTGGACATCAATTTGCCCGGGATGAGCGGCGTCGACACATGCCGCGAGATTCGCGCCGGGTCGGACGTGCCCATCATCATGATGACGGTGCGCAATACCGAACGGGACAAGGTGGAGGCTCTGAACGCGGGCGCCGATGATTATGTGACCAAGCCGTTCGGCACAATGGAAATGCTGGCCCGCATCCGCGCGGGACTTCGAAGAACGGCCCTCACGCCGGATTCCGGCGTGACGCATCTGCAGCTCGGGACCGCCGAAATCGACTTCGACTCGCGGCAGGTGATTACCCGCGGTGAGCGCGTGCACTTAACGCCGAAGGAATTCGATTTGCTTTCCTATTTCGCGGCACACCCGAACCAGGTGATCAGCCACCAGGAATTGCTGCAGGCGGTGTGGGGAATTGATTATGGCGACGAGCAGGAGTACTTGCGCGTGTTCATCAACCGCTTGCGCAAGAAGATCGAGCCTTCGCCGAAGAATCCCAAGTATTTGATCACCGTGCCGTGGACAGGGTACCGCCTGCAATTGTCCAAGTGATTGGTTTTCTTCGCGCTTTCCCGTCTTATGAATTCCTTATGGGCCGTTTATGCCTCGTTAAGTATCGAGGGATTAGAGTGAAAACCATGAAAGCCGAGCGAACGCAAATATTGGAACTTGAGGACGCTGAACGCGGCGTACCGTTCAAATGGTTTTCCGGCGGCAGCCGGGACGTGACCGTCATTTACACGACAGAAGAAGGAACACTGGCGTCATTGAAGGTTGCGAGCGAGTTGGCCAGGAAACTGGCCGGCCGGCTGATTTTGGCGGTGCCAGTGATCGTCCCGCGGCAGCACGAACTGGAAAGACCCCACGTCCCCACGGAGTTTTTGGAGCAAAAGGCGCTGAGGCTCGTATCTGAATCGGGAATTCGAGGGGAAGCAGTGAGGGTCCAGATTTGGTTTTGCCGCGACCGCAATAAGTGCCTGCAGGAGGTTCTGAGTCCGCAGTCGCTCGTGGTGATGGGAGGCGGATGGCGCTGGTGGCTGAAGGACGAGTGGAGGCTGGAGCGATGGCTCACTCGGCAGGGCCACCACGTGATTTATGCGGCTGTAAAAGAGAAGAGCACTACCGAGATGAGCTCGAAGGCTAGGCGCGGCGCGGTTGCAGGCCGCGCGGCGAGAATCCAATAGATGCGAGGAGTGGTGAGATGAATCTCGAAATCTGGCTGCCGGCGATGTTTCTTCTGGGCATTGCGGCGATGGCGCTGATGTATCTGTTCATGGACGGATGCGAAAAAATATAAGGCGGCGACGATGATCTACTTCACAGCAGTGGTGACGTTATTTTTGTTCGTGTATCTGTTCGCGGCGTTGATTCGGCCCGAAAAGTTTTGAGGTAGGGTTCGCACCCAAAAAGAGGAAGGGGCATACGACATGTGGTCTCTGCCGGTACTGATTCTGGTTACGACGACGATTCTAGCGGTCCCGCTGAGCAAATACCTCGCTTGGATCATGAACGGCGAATACCATGCGCCGGGCTTCCTGCGCTGGTTCGAAGACCGCGTGGACAGCGGCCCGCAGAACTGGAAGCGCTATACCGCGTCCTTGCTCATTTTCAACACCGTGCTCTTCGTCTTCGGATTCGCCGTGTTAGCGCTTCAGCCATGGCTGCCGCTGAATCCCCAGCACAAGGGGATGCTGGCTCCGACGACCATCTTCCACAGCGTCGTGTCGTTCATGACCAATACGGACCTTCAGCACTACTCGGGCGACCAGCACTTTTCCAATTTCAGTCAGATATTTTTCTGCATCACCAATTTCTTTCTGTCCGCCTCGATCGGGTTTTGTGGCCTGACGGCCATCATTCGCGCCTTTCGGGGAGACTTGCATCTCGGCAACTTTTTCAAGGATATGTGGCGCGTGGTGATGTACATGTTCCTGCCGCTGGCCTTCATCCTGTCGCTCGTTTTTCTCCAGCAAGGCAGCCCGATGACGTACAAGAGTTCCTGCCAGGTGTCGACTCTGGAACCGGCCGCGATGGGGACGGACAGCACCGGAGCGGTGAAACAGCAGACGATTGTCGTGGGCCCGCTCGCGGCCTTCGTGCCGATGAAACAGCTCGGCACAAATGGGGGCGGCTTCTACGGGATGAACTCGGCTCAGCCGTTCGAGAATCCGACAGCGCTCACAAACTTCCTCTCCTGCATGGCCATGATGCTTTTCCCGTTCTCTCTCGTGCTGATGTATGGCCGAATGCTCGGGCGGCTGAAGCACGGGTGGGTGATCTTCAGTGTGATGATGGTGCTGATGATCGGCACGATTGTTTGGGCCGTATATTTCGATACGCTCAAGCCGAATCCGGCGTTCACGTCGCACCCCGCAAGGAATTATGAGATAGCGAACGCCTCCGTGCCGGGCGGAAAGATTCCTGTCGCTCTCCCCGCGGTCGCGAGCCTACCTGTTGATCAGCATCTGGGCAATCTCGAAGGAAAGGAAATGCGATTCGGCACATCGGCGGGATCCACATTTGCTGCGCTGACGGTGGACGTCACCGACGGCGCCGTGAACTGCGAACACGACAGCCTGAATCCGATGGCTTCGGTATCGCCTATGATCGGCATGTGGCTGAACTGCATTTTCGGCGGGAAGGGCGTGGGGATGATCAATTTCCTGCTCTTCCTGGTGATCGGAATCTTCGTTGCGGGCCAGATGGTTGGACGCACGCCTGAATACCTGGGCAAGAAGATCGAGGGGCGCGAGATGAAGCTGGCCATGATTGCCTTGCTCATCCACCCGATCATGATTCTCATGCCCACCGGGCTTTTCGCAGCCACGAGCTGGGGCGTGAAAGCCGAAGCCAACCCCGGCCCTCACGGCTTCTCCGAAATCATGTACCAGTTTTCGTCGGCTTCCGCAAACAACGGATCGGCCTTCGACGGATTGGGCGTGACCTACGGATTCAACAACAACCCCAGCCCCGCGCCGACGGCCCGCCAGTGGGATATCGCGTCGGGTCTCGTCATCATCTTGAGCCGCTTTATTCCGATTATTGCCCCCATTGCGCTTGCTGCGGGCATTGGAGCCAAGAGGGCGGCGCCCTTCGGTCCGGGAACTCTGCGCGACGACACGATGACCTTTGGCTGGTTGATGCTCGGGACGATCGTCATCATCGGGGCGCTGCTCTTCCTGCCGATTGCCGCGTTGGGGCCACTGGCGGAGCATTGGGGGCCGTTCCCGTTTAGCGGCTGACGACGATCTGCCGCGGCTGTGCGTGAAGATTCACACTAGGCGTCACTAAGGAGTGAGGGACATGGGAGCACCGAGCGTTATAGAAACGGTCGAAAGCGAAGTTTCCGGTTCGTACCAACAGCGCATACGAAGGCAGAAAAGGCAGTCTCTATTTGCCCCCGGGACGACCGGGCCGGCGCTGAAGCAGGCCTTCGTGATGCTGCGGCCCGACATCCAGTGGAAGAATCCGGTGATGTTCGTGGTCGAGATCGGAGCGTTCCTCACACTGCTGTTCGTGATCCAGGCGGCGCTGGGACACTCGGTGAGCCAAGTGCCCATTTCCTATTTCATCGCGCTCGATGCGTGGCTTTTCATCACAGTGCTCTTCGCGAATTTTGCGACGGGCCTGGCGGAGGCTCGGGGCAAGTCGCAGGCTGAATCGCTGAAGAAGGCGCGGCGAGATACGATCGCATACCGGCTGAAAGGGCGTGAGATCGAGGAGGTTTCCTCGACGTACCTGAAGCCGGGAGATCGCGTGGTGATCGAGGCGGGACAGGTGATCCCGGGCGATGGAGAAATCATCGAGGGAATCGCATCCGTAGACGAGTCCGCGATTACCGGCGAATCGGCCCCGGTGATTCGTGAGGCGGGAGGCGATCGGTCGGGCGTAACGGGCGGCACAGTTGTAATCTCAGATCGTATCGTCGTTCAAATCACCGCCAGCGCGGGAGAAACTTTCCTCGACCGCATGATCGGCCTGGTGGAAGGAGCAATTCGCCAGCGCACTCCGAACGAGATTGCCCTGACCTTGGTGCTCTCCGCCTTCACCTTGATTTTCCTGATCGTCGTCGTTCCGATTTTGCCCACGGCGTGGAACGCCGAACAGTACATGACCAGCTATCTCGGCCTGCAGCAGCCGCTGAGAAGCCTGGGAACCGACGTGCCCACGTTGGTTGCCTTGCTCGTTTGCCTAATCCCCACGACCATCGGCGCGCTGCTTGCCGCCATCGGCATCGCGGGCATGGACCGCGCACTCCAAGCGAACGTCCTTGCGAAGAGCGGCAAAGCCGTTGAAGTGGCCGGCGATATTGACGTTGTTCTGCTGGACAAGACCGGCACGATAACGATGGGCAACCGGCACGCGACCGAATTTCTCCCCGTCGGGAGCTTTTCGACTGGCGAGGTCGCCCAGCTTGCCGCCTTGGCCTCCGCCGCCGACGAAACCGCGGAAGGGAAGAGCATCGTCAGGGCTTACGAAAGTGATTCGAAATCATCCGTCGACCTTCCCGCGGGCGCGAGCTTCGTAAAATTTTCCGCGCAGACGCGCATGAGCGGCGTTGACCTGCCTAACGGCCGGCGCATTCGCAAGGGAGCATCGGACGCGATCGTCAAGTGGGCGGAAAGCTTGGGCGGGGCTGTACCGATACAGCTCGGTGGCCTCGTGGATGGCATCGCGTCCAAGGGAGCTACGCCGCTGGTCGTGGCCGATGGGGCCAAGATCGTGGGCGTGGTGGTGCTTGAAGACGTCCTAAAACCTTCCATGAAGGAGCGCTTCGACCGGCTCCGCAAGATGGGACTCCGCACGGTGATGATCACCGGAGATAACCCGCTTACCGCCGCAACGATTGCCAAGAAAGCCGGCGTAGATGAGTTTCTTGCGCAGGCGACGCCGGAAACAAAACTCGCCTACATCCGGAAGGAACAGGCCGAGGGCAAGCTCGTGGCCATGATGGGAGACGGCACAAACGATGCGCCGGCGCTGGCGCAGGCGGACGTCGCGCTGGCGATGAACGCCGGAACGCAGGCGGCGAAGGAAGCCGCGAACATGGTGGATCTCGACAGCGACCCGACGAAGCTGATCGAAGTCGTCGAGATCGGCAAGCAATTGCTGATGACGCGCGGCGCGCTGACGACATTCTCGATCGCCAACGACGTGGCGAAATATTTTGCCATCATCCCAGCGCTTTTTGCGGGGACGCTGCCGTGGCTCAAGACCATGGACATCATGCATCTGCATTCGCCGACGTCGGCGATTCTTTCGGCCGTGATTTTCAACGCCATCATCATTCCGCTCCTGATTCCCGTCGCGCTCAAGGGCGTGAAGTACGAACCACTCGGCGCGGATGCCTTGCTGCGCAAGAATCTGCTGATTTGGGGGCTGGGAGGCGTGATTGTGCCCTTTATCGGCATCAAGTTGATTGACGTGGTTATGGTGGGCTTGCATTTCGCAAGCTGAATTTGAAGAGATTCTGGAGGCATTATGCTGCGAACCATCGGAAAGAGCCTTTGGCTGTTGTTTTTCACGACCGTGATTTGCTGCATCCTTTACCCGGCGATTATCTGGGGCATCGGACAGGCATTCTTCCCGTTCAAGGCCAATGGGAGCATGCTGACCGGGCCCGACGGTTCGCTCGTGGGGTCGCGGA
>Ga0210397_10000243_pt1 | contig 39741 bp, 59 predicted proteins | sample IncBWH2OmetaG_FD_160126 | JGI IMG/M metagenome (GOLD analysis project Ga0210397, IMG submission 160126) | Forest soil microbial communities from Barre Woods Harvard Forest LTER site, Petersham, Massachusetts, United States - Inc-BW-H-2-O ...
AGAAATCAACCTCATCATGCGGAATAATGTCGGATTTGAGTTGGCGGGGCTTCCATTTGAACCTGCCTTCACGATCACAGCAAGTCCATAGTCCGGCGAACGAAATCCTTATCGGCAATCCAGATGATTTCTCCAAGTCGAATAAATCCTCATGCTTAAAGAATTGCGGTTTTATAGTCCTGATTCGTGGCATCTATCTAACACCATGGCGCTTAGGTTGCTTACCCGTGGCCTTGCTCCGGTTGCAACGCCTGCAAGCTAAAACTATGTTTTCCGGGAGAGACGATCCTCCATTAAATTCACAGCTGTAATGGTCTAATTCCAATCCCTGAAAATGAACCCACCTAGCTGGTTCGCCAGAGCGCTTACGGGTCCAATTAATAGTTCCAGTCTTAGGACAATAATGGCACTTTGCCTCCGTTCTACCTCCGGGCAAGCATCCGTATCTAATTGCCACGGCAATGCGTGTCGCCTGTGGTATGGGTCTCTTTTTATAAATTCGTGGCATGAGGTACTTCGTCTCCGCCTGATTCGATTGAGTTTTCCACTGCCATAAAAAGCCGTTCTTTCGCCAGTTCCATCTGGGCTAATATCAGGCACAGATCAGCATCGTCCTGGTGCTCATCCATGTAGAGCACGGCGTTCAATAATGCCGACCTGATACCTGAAAGTTTCACTACTGCTTCTTTCTCCATTCTGCTTTTGGGCAGGCTTTAGGGTTGTGCCTCTTGTCGTGGCAATCTTTGCAGCTTGCTATTGAGCACTTCGGGTCAAGGCAATCGCATTTATTGGCTGCATGACGTGCGTGGCTCCATTCGGTTGCACGGTTATTGCAGCGGCCATACTCAATTTCACCGTTAAACCAGAACCTTCTGTATGGAACTAAGTCCTCACATTTTCCGCCTGCACGGGCAAAAATCTCTTCCCTCCGCTTCGCTCTGGCTGCTCCGTATAGCCTGATGCGCTTATGCTCAAGCCCTGAGCGTTCAGAATGCACGGCGCGAGGCTTACTCCGTTTCTTGCGTGGAGGCTTGCTACGGGGCAACGTATTAAGTTTCAGGAAGGTCACGCTGCAACCTCTTGGCATCTGTTTTCAATCCTGTGAGCTGCGTAATCCTCAGGGCAAAACCATTTGTCACATCTCACGCAGACAATGGCGTGATCTAATTCCACTGTGCCGCAAACCCAAGCCGTACACGTTGTGCATTGAACCTTGGCCAGTTGAAGGCATTTCTTGAAGGTCGAAGGCTCACCATCATCCCCTGGAATTTCAACTTTCATTTCACAGGGATGGTCCACGGCGTTTATTCCCGGCTGCTCGATTTGTTCTGTTTCGGCGATCATGGGTTCTCCTAGAACGCAACAGCATCCTCTTCTGTAATCTCCAGACCTTGCTGCACAAGGCTCTCTTTTAGCTTCCGTTCGAGCAGGGTTTCGGGGGATTCTTTGCCGTTTGTAACGTCCTCTTTGGCCATGTCCACCAATGCGATCAGGTCTTTGTCTTCCTTGACCGGCTCTGCCTTGATGCGCTTTTCAAACTGCATAAGCACCATCACGCAATATTGGAGCTGGGCTGCGTCAAACCCTTCAAACTTTGTCTTTGAGCGGACAGAAGTAACGGCCTCAGTAACAACCATGCGCTGATGCTTGCCTTCGTCTGTGCGCGTCGAAAACAGCAGATCCATGGTGGCGTACCACTCTTCCAGAAGGGATTGCTTAACTTTTTGCTTCTGGTGGAATTGGCTGTCACCGTTTGGGACGATTGAGGCGCTGTTGGATTTCGGCAGGTTTGTTCCTGCGATGCTTTCCAGTGCTTCGATATGAGGTAGGAAGGCATTGAGAACTTGCCGATAGTCACCGGATTTGTACTGCGATAGGTCGGAGAATGTGAACTCCTTGCCATTCAAGGCCCGGACGCGATCTTTCAGCACAAAGCAGACATACTCCAGACCGCCCAGCTTGCCGCCTTTCAGCTTTTTGCGCTGATGGTTCATTTCACAGGTAAGGTGAGGCTCATAGCCGAAAGATTCTCCGCCGCCGGCCTTCATCTTCGTGTCGCCCTTGACCAGCTCTTTCTTGCCGTCTTCCTGCTCTTCATAGAAGTACTCAAAGCCCAAGCGTCCATTAGCAATGGCATGGAGCGGAGCATTCAGGAAGTCAATCGTCCAGTCGTTCCAAAGAGGCTTGATCTGGTTGAATTTGTGAAAGGGAACGCGGCCCGTTGAATCGGCAAACCGCTCAAGTAATTCGCTCCATGTGTGAGTTATTGAGTCAACCACGAAACCGCAGCATCCTCGCTTAACTGCGGTCACAATGGCGTCATGCATTCCCTTGAAGTGGCGTCCGTTCTCGATGATGAGTTCTACACCTTCCGCCTGATAGAGAGGCTTCAGGAACTGCCATCCAGGTTCGGTATCGAATACCATTACAGGCGCTTTGTTGTGGCGCTTTACGCTCAATCCAAGCTGCAATAATCCTGCAGTGGTTGATTTACCTGTACCTGCGCTGCCCTGAAAACCTGCCTTCAGGAAACAGCCTAATTTGTCAATCTGGGTTGCCATAAACTTCACATTCCTTTCTGTTCGGGGCCGCGCTCCGTTATTTGCAGTACATGCGCTTGAGATCAACTAATGCCTGCAATATTTGCTCAATGTCTTTCTTGGTTATTCCTGTGGCATCTTTCACCAGCGTTACGATTGCGTTGCGGTTTAATCCCGATGCAGACAACTTCCGCATCGCCGCGCTCACGTTCACGATTGCGTCTGCCAAAATTTCTTTCTCTATCGGCTTCTCGCCATCCTTCTGAATAACTTTTAGTGGCATTTCCTCTCCCTTCACTCTCTGTTACCGCATCCGATCCGCACGTACTGCAACGGCTACCAAAATTTCTTGATGAAATGCCATGCGATCCAGCATATTCCGCCGAAAAAGCCGACATACAGAGCGGCAAAAAACAGCCAGACTAGAACTGCAAAAATCTTGAATCCAGTTCCATTGCCTATTAACGTAACCATATTCACTTTCCTCCACTGATCTGCATGTACTCGCTGAGTTTCTTTACTGCGCATTCCTGACCACATAGACTCGCAACTTCTTCGTTTGAAGCAAGGGACTCCTGCCATTGCGAAACCATGTATCCGCATCCATTTGAGGCATAGCCAATCCACCAATGATTGACAGAGCCTTTTTGCTTGCCGCAAACGTCACACGTAAATTGTTTTACCCATGCCATCAATAAATCCTCATCGGCCCAAAACCCTTGCCAGCCAAACCAGCAAGTGCGCAAATCCCACGCCGGCGGCAACGGCCAAACAGAACAACACGCCACCTGCCAAAAAGGGCATCAGCTTAGGCTCTGGCTGCTCGCGTCTTTCATCCGGATCAGGCAGAATCTTGTAAACGGTTTGCCCTTCTCGCAGGCTTACGCCAGCAATGCGGTTTACTTCTTTGTGCGCGGTAGTAAGTGGGCGTCATGGCTACTCCGCGCCTTTGGTTTTTATGAAGTGCTCGATACGGGCAACGGCAACCTTGGCTCTGGCCGCAGGAGTTTTGCCGCGCCGAAATCTATTGCGGAATTTTTCTGGCCAGTCAATAACGCGGAATAGTCTCTCGGCTTGAGGAACAGAAATGTCAAAAAGTTCCGCGCCAGAAATAAAAGCTCCCTCAGTACGAAACTCTTTATTGACAAGTATGTGACCCCAGCCATTAATGCAGGCGGCAGTTCCGCACTTCGGGAAATCCCATATTTCCTTTCCGTCCACATTTTCCATCTCTACGATTTTGGAATCGCCGTGCTTGCGTAAAATCCACGCTCCCATTACAAAGCGTTTCGGTTCTTCGGCAATGTGCTTTGCAACTTTTCTGAGCAATCGTGTGTTCATGCAAATCTCCTGTCTTCCGCAGGATCGCGGTAGCCGCCTAAATCTTCTGGAATCTCTTCTTGCTCATCGCCAGGAACAGATTCGGGGGCAGAGGTTTCTTCGGCAGGTTCGATTGAGCGGACGTAATCAACGAGCTGCTCGTAAGTCCATTGCTCACGCTCCATTACGTGCGTGTCGAAAATATGATTTCTTCCAAGTAACATCCCGACGCTTAAACGCATGACATTTTTCCTTTCGCCGATCTAATGAAATTTGCATCTGCCATGACTGCGCTTATGCGCTCGTATAGCGTGTAACCTGATACGCGATGGCAGGAAACTTTTAGGGAGTCAGCAGACGGAGCAGCGTTTAAACAGCCGAGAGCATCAGTACGCGGGCGCTCAGATACGGTTTCAAAGCCGATACCCTCTACGCTTGCGCTTGGTGATGGCAACTGCCCTTCAGTGTGGACGCTACCGACTCCCTCATTGCCAACCGTGATGGACTCTTTAAGCCCGTTATTCGGGCGTCCCGGGCTAGCAACGTCAAACTCTTCTGCTGCCTCCATCATTTTCAGGATGAAGGTCTTTAAATACCGTTCTTCCATGTCCGCGACTGAAGGGCCATAAATCAGCGCCCAGCGCTCCGGTGAAATATCGGGCGACATCATCCGGTTGTGCACATAGGAGCGGAATACAAGTTCGTCTATTACGGCTTTCATAATTCCTCCACAAAAGCAATGGCATCGGTTATGCGCTGATTGAATGCTTCGTACTCCGCAAGAAGCTGCCTACGAGTTTTTCCCGATTGCCCATACATGGAGTCCATCTCTTCATCGGAAAGGAACTTGAAGTTCGCTTTGGCCCTGTAAAGATCGTCGCCACGATAGGCCGATAAAGCGTCAAGAATCGTTCTCTTGATAGCCATATTTTTCATTACTTGCTCCAGTCCAAAAACTTGATAATTGCCAGCAAAACCACAGGCAGAGTTAAAACTGCGCCCCACGTAACCAAACGCAGGCGGGAAAGTAGAGGCTTACTTTTACGCAAGCCCCTGAGTGGAGCGACTTCGTTATCGAGCCAAATCAGCGACATAGCGCCCCCGGCACATGCTGGGCTGCCGCGGCTTTAGCTTTTCCATTGCTAACCGCGGGAACGTGATCAGACACGCACGATCCTGCCCCATGCTCGATAAGGAATTGATTTACGACTTCCGCGGCTTGGGCCGCATCGTCATACGTGCCTAGATAGTGGTATTTGTTATTCAGGCGGACGCGAGTCCAGAAATTGCCCAGCCCACGCTTTGAGTGGTACACGCCGCGGTATCCTGTGCGCCCATGTCCCCCATAAATCCGGTTGAGGACATTTAGGCCCTGGGAGCACTTGCGGGTTTGGGATTTCCGGTTGTCCAGAGTCCGGTGAAAGATGTGATCAACGTATTCACCCTTTTGTGCGCCATGGACGAACCGGTGGAGGTAGAGGTTCCCGCGGATGCCAGTGTTCGTATAGCAGTAAAAACCAGCAGGGAAGAGAGAGACACGCCAGAAGCCGCGGCCAATCACCCTGCCTAAATCTTCAAGGTCGATTGTTACGGCAAACTGTTTTCCGTTGGAGGAAGGGCAGACGAGAACTGCAATATTCTGCCCAAGCATCACTTGATTGCGCTTTGGCAGTGCGTTCTGTTTTTCTGAAGTCACGTAAGTCCTTCTTTGGTGAAAGACTTACGTGTGATTGGTGGGCGATGACGGACTCGAACCGCCGACTTCCTGCTTGTAAGAAAGGGTATCTAAAACCTTAAGCAGGGGCGCTAAAACCAATTCACACGTAAGCCGAGATTAACTTGCCTTTAAGCCGCTATCCATCTCCGCGGCTGCTTTTTCCCCAAGGTCAATAAGAAAATCCTTAAGGGTTTTGCGTACTGACCTAGCGGCCTTTTCCAGCCGGTCTTTCTGGGCCTTAGAACGAAACCGCAATGGGTAATTCGATAACGGTTTCTTCTTCGCTTTTGGAATCTCTTGCTCCATGTTCTCTGGATTATGCGCCGAGACGTCATTCGACGTCAAGCACTTTATTGAAATTATTTTCGGATATTGCATCTCGTTTATTTTCAGCATCTCTGGAAGTTTATCCCGCATTTTCCACGCCTTTCTTCTTTGTCAGAATGGCGGACAGAGCCTCAAACTTACGATCTACTCGGATGCGGGAATAAAACTGGCTCATGCGAATGGACTGGTGGCCAGCGATGGAGGTTATGGTTTCGTCCGGTGCACCAGATTCAAAGAGTTTGGTAATCACTTGGTTCCTGAAGTTCCGCGGCTGCAGCCAGCTCAACCCTGTTGCTTCCCGCATCTGAGCAAACGTCTTTTTGATGAATGCCCGCGATGCCGGTCTGGTCACATCCCAAGTGCCGCGGTTAACTCTGAAAGGGAAGATAAAATGGTCGGGATGGCCAGCTCCAAGCTTGCGCGCCCGTTCCACGATCCGGCGCATCTGCTTTTCGGCAACTTCGTTTAAAGGGATGACACGCGCACGGAATTCGTTTTTAACCTTGCCATCCGGAATGTGAATCATGGGCGGTTTTTGGTCAAGGAATACATGCTTGAGCTGAAGATTGCGCAACTCAGTACCTACCGCGGAAGTGTTGTTCGTCACAGATACAGCCCAATATGCGACTGACCAATCAGGATTACTCGCGGCCACGCGAAAGAACCTGTCTTCCTCTTCTGGCGTCAACACCTTTGGCGGCGTCCAATTGCCGGTCGGCAAGGGCTTATAGTGCTTTTCTACTAAATCCCAGAGGTCTGCCCGTTTAAGTATCTGGGCCAGAGTATTGGTTTCGTGGTTCACATACGAGGCGCATGCTTTCTGGGCTTTACGCAGTTGCTGGTAGGTCAGCACATGGCCTATATGAATCTGGGATAGCTGGACTTGCCCAAGGTTCTTCTTAAGATTGCTGATGTACAGCGTATAGGCTTCCAGCGTTCGCGGTTTCTTGATGTGGAGTTTCTTCTCTTCCAGCCAGATGTCGGCAGCTTCACTGAATGGTAGCAACTTGAACTGCTCAGGATGCTTTTGCATGGTGTGGGCCCTTGCGCGTTCTACGCGCTCCTGAAAGTCTGGGGTACTCTCAAGATAACTTGTTCGCTTGACTTTCGCCACATCGAAATCTAGTGGTTTGCGCCCGGAAGAAACACAATCTGTAGATTTTTCGGCTTGCGATGTACCTGTAGACCGTTCAGGAACTCTGAAGTTGCATAAGTTTTCACTTAATTTTTCAGACTTTTTGGGCATTGCAGGCCATAGGAAGGCCAGCGTAGACGAGGATGAGGACATTTTGGTGCTCCTAGATATGAAGTTTTATGAATGCGCTCAGCGGTATAAGAAAAGGCTTAGGAATTGCCGAGCAGGGAAAATCTAAACGAGTTGCGGCAAGATTTCAACAATTATTTTTACTATTGGTAAAATTGTTCTTGCATTGTTGTTTTACCTTTGGTAAAAGTAATCATGCAAGGAGCAATGATGGCCGCGAAAACAGCAACCAAACAGGAATTCGATGCAGTGCTTAAAACGGTTGGGGCTACTCTGGACTGGAAGGCCGATAACCGCTGCCTTAATGTTGATGCCCCCAAAGGTAAAACATTCAATGCGAATGGATGCCATTGCTTAGTTGAGCAGTTCAGCAATGAAGGGCAGTCATGGAAACCCGAGGCCTACTACAACGTCATAGAGCGGCTATCTTACGGGCTTTCTGATTGCACTGACCCTGACTGTGACATCTGCCATCCGCTACAGGATGAAGCGTAATGAACGCCTTTCCTGTAATAGAATTCTGCTCCATGGCTGTCATTCGCTGGAAGGGCTGGTATATCTGCTGCGATGAGGAATGCCCAGAGAACAACGGGGAACCTCACGTATGGGCCACAAAGACAAAACCAACGCACAACACGACTTGCGGCAAGTGCAAGCGCATAACCTGGAATCGGGAAGATAACCGGTTTAAGGATGCGAAGCGCGGCCCCAAGCCCAAGGTTAAACGCCGGAAAAAGTGAGGATGAGATGGCAAACAAGCCGAGCGCTGAGCAGATAGAGAAGCTGCCGAAATGGGCGCAAGATAGAATCCGTGATCTGGAGCATGAGAGGGAGTTGTCCGTTCGCAGCCTCAATGAGTTCGTGGACGGCCAGACAGAATCGCGAATTTGGGTTGATGAACTTGTCTGCACCGGAGAACGTGCTGGCCCCACGACCAAAAGACACTACATTCAATCTCGCAAAATCACCATAATGGTAGGAAAAACAGAGGTTCATATGGGGCTGGATTTGGATGATTCTAGCAGGCTAGGGATCAACTGTGGGGGTCGCACAATGGTATTTCAGCCTGTCGCCAGCAATTCAATCAAGATTATTGACCAATCTTGAGTTCAGGCGGCGGGTTAAACGCAAGAGAGGAAGGTGATTTTATGGGCCATTACGAAGATGTAGCTTGTTTGCCGGGTTGCGACGAGAGACACGCGGAAGATTGCCCGCGCTTCGAGGCAGAGAAGTCTTATTGGGCTGCTTATTTCGGCGTGGGAACTCCAGCATTTTGGAATTTCAAACCAGGGGATTGCAGTTGCAACGAACATGGCCGCGATCCCGAATGTCAAAGACACGCTTTATAATTTCCTTTGCATAAAGGCGTACAAAAGGTAAAATCCTATGCATGAAAACCCTTTACAAAGCAGTCCTTTTGGCCATTATTTTGGCAGTGGCAAGCTGTGGATTGATGCACATTTCCTCTCTGCGCCACAAAGCCGATGGGCCGCACTGCATTCCAGTTCCCACGAAGCCTTGCCCGAGCGTGGCCTATGATGTTCGCTCTCTGGGCAGTATCAACTTGGCTTGAGCTTCTGGGCGCTTTCCTCTCTTTGAAGCGCCGGAATTGGATGCTGTTCTCTCTACTCCTGTTCGCAGCAGAGAGTGATGTTGCTCTTGTCCCTATCCGTATATTGGCCTCTGGTTACGTTTATGGCATCTGCTTCTTTGCTGCCTTCGCCGTGAAATACGCTCTCATGTGTCTCTTGGCCATCACGATCTGCGGACATCTCGTAAGCGCTGAAAAATCCATGCACACTCGCATGTACGCGGCAATCTTTACTTTGGCCTCTGCTGGCGTAGTCGTACGCGTGTTCTCGGATGGAGCAACCTGGACAGACAGATTTAAGGATGCCGAGAACGCGGCCAACATCATCATTCTGGTGGTTCTGTGCGTGGCGTGGATCTCGCGGAGCAAGTCTCTTCAGGCACCATGGAGCATGGTTACGGCTGGGTTGCTCGTAATGGTGCTTTCTGACTTTGGTATTACGCTGCTCTGCAACTGGTTTCAATCGGCATGGAAGCTATACCCTCTGGGCGCTATTCCAGCCTATGCAATATGGTGCTGGGCCATGAGGAAGGGGTATCCTGCAGGCAATGAGATACCGATGCTTGTAAGAGGGAAAATGTACGTGCGGGACTTTATCAATGAGATGGTGCAGCAATGAGCGAATGGATTAGCGTAGAGGTTCGGTTACCAGATATGCGCAAGCCGTATAAAGATGCCGCATATGTTGAATCTGAGCGCGTATTGATATTCAACGGGCATTACTCTCAGATCGGAAAGTATGCGCAAACATATACCGCTAAAAAAACGAGATGGGAAGCAGATGGCCGAGTCGCAAAGCCGACGCATTGGATGCCGCTACCTGATCCTCCAACTAAAAGCTAGCCGCTAAGGATTAATCCCCCAGCGGAATGAAGGGGTGACATGAGCAAGCTGACAGAAAAGCAGCGCCTTGAGGTTTATGACCATCTCCGCAAGGCCCATGCCGAAATAGGGAATATTTGGCGCTTTTATGGCGACTCGATTAGAGATAGTTATGATGAAATCGCCATAGACGCCGTAGACAATGTTCTCTATCTCGCAGAAGGCGTTTTCGCTAAATCGGAGCAATAAAAAGGCCGCCAGTTTCCCGGCGGCCCCGCCTCTTGAATGGAATCCCCTACGGTTAGATTTTGGCCCTTGGAAAGTCCTGTGCAATTGCGTTGTTCCATGCCTTTTTTAGGTCTTTATGGCTCTTTGCGGTTGCGATCAATGGCAGAGATGAATTGCTTACCACGGCTGACTGCGTAGTCGCCGCCGGCGTCGCATTCAATTGATTGAGCACCAGCACAACTGCAGAATTGACCACTGCCACGGCAACGGTAATATCTCGCACAAGGCCCGGATTCTTTACGCCCACATCCTGCAGGACTGCAGACAGATTCCCTTGAATGGTCGTAAGCGTAGCCTTGAGGTCTTCGGCCTTCTGGCCTTTCAAAGACACTTCGGCGGCTTCGTAATCCTGGAATCCCTTGATGACTGCCTTTAGATCCGTGTCCACTTTGGCCAGCACATTGGTGCTCTGCGCGTTCACTGGCGCAAGGATTGATTCTGCTGAGACGACGACTGAATCAGCGGTTTGCAGGCTGGCAATGACTTCATCTGTTGAGCAGCCTGTGGTAATGACTGGCAAGCAGCTCAATGCCAGCATAAGGACGATTGAAAGACACTTTGATGCGAACGTGGTTTTCACGCTATTTACTCTCCTGAAATTTAATTTTTGGTCCATGCATTTGGCGTGGACTTGAGCCTGTAGGTAGGCGAATTGGCGTAGGGTTTAAAAGTGGATGGTCCAGGCTTACTGAAGGCCTTGGGAATTAGCCTTGGGCCGGATCCGAAGAATTTGAGGGTTGAGGGACTTGAGATTGAACTTTTCCGAGCAAATCCAGTTCAGCGTTTACGTCTGCAATAGAGGCATCCACTTCGTTCCTTGAATGAGAAAATGCGGCATCGGCGTCCACCTTCGCCTGATTTGCTACGCGGCATGCTTCCGCATTGAGGGAATGCTTGGTTAGTGCTGCCTGTATTCGTTCTGATGCTTTGGACACTTGTTTCTCCTTTATGGGTTTGGGGGTTGAGGGTTTGGCAGCAAGGGTGATTGCTTCAGGTACAGCAGCACAGCTTTCACGGCAATGACTGCCGCCGCGCTGCCTGTTTTCACTAATCCCGCCTTGCTGAAGTTGAATTGATCTGGCGCAATGGTCATGGTAGTTGCCGCTGTAATCAGCGCACTGGCAACTGCCACGCCCAAGCCTTTAAGCCATAGTTTTAGGTTCACGCGTTCTCCTTAAATCCTGCGTAACAGGGAAGATTAAGAGTTTTCTCACGGTCAATAGTCCCGTCCGCGTTAAAGAACATTGGCGTCTCAATCTCTATGCCTTCCACTGGTCCGCCCATGAAAGCATTGAGCTGCTTTTTGAACTCATCGTCGGCAGCGTCTTTGGTTACGCGGTGCTTGAAGTTTTCGGTTTGGTTCATCGTTTTACTCCAGTCCTGCAGCTAAAGCCCGTATCTCGATAGAGAACTGATTGAGCTTGCCGACTAAGCTGCGCCGTACAGACGCTTGGCCTTTGTCATCGTTTACGCTCCAAGGCGTCTTAGTGATTTCCTTGGCAACCTCTTCTGCATCGATAGCGAGCTGGAATATTTTGGCGTTCATGCTTCCCCTTTCAATCTCTTCAGCAGCTCAAAAGCCTGAGTTTCAGCTTCCTTCCATTGAGGATTAAAGACTGCCAAGATCACGTTATTTTCTAAGCGCCCATCAATCTCAATTTGGCCGCGAATGTAGTAATACGGATCGTCATGCTTTGGCGGGCAGAGAAACGGATTCACTTTGCCTTCCTCTCCATTCTCCGTTTGCGTGGCCCTGCATTGGTAAGCACAGAATCAATATTCACCAGAGAGCCTGGTACGGCCTTCAACTCTTTCTCGTATCCGTCGCGGCTCAGTGGTGGGCAGTTCATGCGCTTACAAAACGCCAAATAAGACTGGTACGCGGCCTCATCGCGGGTCATTGCACTTTCACCACTACTGGAACAAAGTGAGCCTTGTCGCAGTAGTAATCGCCCTTTTCTCCGTCGTGGCAGTTCTTGAGCTGGATGTATGTGCGTGTAGGAACATCAGGCTGGTAGTTGCGCAGAGGCTTTTTAGCGCATCCAATTAGCAGCAGCGACAAGAGAGCGACTCTCACGCTCCAGCCCCTTTGCCATTGGCATAAAGCTGTTGAATTGGCGTTGGCTCATAGCCTTCTGGATAGACGATTGATCCATTGATATGGCGGTGAGGCGGAAAGTTTTTGAAGGTTGTTTCCACACGTTGAGCTGCGCGGATTACTTTGACGGCTGTGGCAATGCACGTTCCGCAGATCGTCAAAAGAGTGAGTATTTCAGCAATGTGAAAGCTGAGGTCAAAGTTCACGGTTTCGGGTGTCCTGAAGTGGGGTATAAGGCCGAAAATTGTGGTACTATGCTTGCCCTATGAAAGCTCTAATCCTTGCTCTTTTAACCTTGTCAGTATTTTCGTTCGCAAAAAATAAGCCTGCTGATCTGGAATGGAAAACCGGAACGCTCTTGAATCAGGACTCCGAGCGTCAATGCGGCCTAATCGATGGCAGTAGTTACTGCTCCAAAACTACATATTTTGAAGTCGACGCTGGCGATATGGTCTTTACTTTCAGGCGAAAAATTCGCACTAAATGGGACAAGGAGCTAGACGTTACGGTTAACGCCCCAATCAAATTCGCAGCATCTGGCGGAAAGTTTTTTCTTCAAGATGATCATGGCCAAGCCCATGAGGTAGCGCTCGATAAGAAAGTTCTGAAACCAAGCAAGTTGATCAAGTAGTAACGGCGAAGGCTTTGCGGTTGACGAGAGTAGCTGAAAATGGGAAGATTTGAGCGTTCCAGACAGGTGTTATCAGCACCCGCCCGGAACTAATCAAAGCGCCTGGTTAGGAGGCACCATGACTTTCCGCATACTACCACTGTTCTCTCGCCTTTTCAGCAACTCTGCTTTACACTCTCTGGGCATGAAAGCCCCGATCTTTGCTCTTATACTTTTACTTGCTGGTTGTGGAGGTTCAGTTAAACAGACCTTCGCTCCTACTCCAACCCCAACGCCTGTTGCTTCTTCCACGATACCTTCGCCAACACCCACGCCTACGCCTGTAATTCCTAACGTAACCATTACCGCTGCATCAGTTTTCAGTATGTCGAATATTGGCCAGAATTGGACATTCACAAACGGCTATGGAGATACATGCGAAATGGCGGTCGAAGCTCCGCAGGCGAACAATGTAGAACCGGATGGTTCAATCATTAACATCACTTGGACAGATACCTCTCAAGTTGCCGGACGCACTGGCGATACAGCAGTGATTCATTTCAATCCTGGCGGCATCAAGAGTAACGACCGCTGCTATTGGATGGTGAATGTTCACGGCGCTGAATTGTGGTTCCCTTTGCACTTTGAGGCCGATGGTTCTTCGCGCTCAATATCAAGCGTGATGGATCTGCGTAACGGATGCCCATGGTGCGGCCCAACTGGTCAGGCATCTACCGATCCATACATTTTGAGTTCTCAGGTAGTGGACAATCAACCAGGAATGCCGATGCCTTATTTGATTACGCCGCCCACGGTAACTACTGGCGATCATCTCATTAATGACACCCGCGTCTGCGGCGTTGCTGCTGGAAGCGGGTTGACCTATGATCCATCTACCCCAGCTCCTCCATTGTGCGGCCCCACGGACGGAGAATACTGGCGCACCGATTTCTACATCGACAACGTTTCTACCCCCGTGTACACAGGCCCTGCAATTGCCAGCGATCAGTTTGAGGGAATGTGTGGCCATGAAAAATGGTACTTCGCTCCCGGTTGGGGAATTGTAAAAATAGAGCAACCGTATGACGGCGGAGAGATAAAAAACGATCCGCGCTGCATTGATTGGTTGACTCATGATCCCAAGCTGGACATTGTGCGCACTAATTAGATGGACTCATGATGAATACCATCGACGGGGCCACCGTAGTCGACACATTCGCCAAAAGGACAGAATCGGATGCGTTTGAAGTCTTAAAACGAAGGTCAATCGTATGCGATGCCCCGTTGCCCGTTATTACCGTCATCAAGGATGAAGTTGCAGCTACCGTCCCCGTTGTTGCGGGGGTTAAATTGTCTTCAACCAAAACGGTGCCACCATCCGCGATAGCCACCCCGACAAGAACAGCAGCAGTACTGCTAGTAACGTTTGCCCGCGTGAAAACAGCTAGCTTCCATCCAGTTGGAATGGTGACCGTGAAGAGCAGGTTGGTTGCGTCAACCTGGACGTAGGATGTAGACGCGCTGGTATAGTTTCCTGCTCCGCTCCCCTTTTTTAGCGTGTAAGTGGGGATTCCTGTTCCCGTTGGAGTGCCATTGATTATTGGGGAATTAGCAGTTTTATTGTTCAGTACCTCTGCTCCGTTGTCCGTCCCCGTTGTTGTTGGGCTGCTGAGAGCGGGAGCATTTGCAAACACCAAACTTCCTGAGCCGGTCTCATCGCTGATAAGGCCCGCGAGTTGCGCCGACGTTGTTGCCGCAAAAAACGCTAGGTTGTCACTCTGTAGCGCTACCGTTGCAGCGGAGCCATTGTTATTGATGAATCGTGGCCTATGCAGCGTGGAGTCGCCGTACAGAATATCTGAGCCGATGACCCCGCTTGGCGCAGTGCGTTCCAGCAGCGTGACCAGGGCAACGCTACACGTACTTTCTGGCTGGCAGGGCGTAGACCTCAATTTGGTATAAGGATTGAATCCAGCGCGCGAAACCGTCTCCTGCACTCCAAACAATTGCGGCGCAACCCAATATCCGTAGTTGCCAAAATTGTCACCGGTGATCGGGTTTGGCACAGAGCATCCAGTGTCGCTCTGAGACGAACACAGCGCCGCCGGTGACGTGATTGTGCATGCCGCATTCGTGCATACGTTTACCGTGACAACCGGCGACTGAAGAAATGGCGAGTTTTGAACAAAACTGAATGCCACATCGTCAACACGCACGTTCTGCCCATACGCCAAAGAAGACGCCAGCAGAACCAAAAACAGCCATTTACATCCCATCGATCGGTGTGTCCTCATTGCCATCCCACTCCTGCCGTGCATAACTTGTTCCCTGACCGCGCCGTACTTCTTCGTTCCTGAGGTCGTAAACAGCTTCTTTCACCATTGCATCCAAAAACTGAATCATGGCCGGATTAATGCCAAAAGATAGATTCCTGAGCGTCATCCAAACCACGCAATCGTCGCAGTCAAAAACCGGAATTTGCGTGTTCGCAAAATATCCTGCCTGCACGGGGTTTGTCGGAAAGAACGACGGCAGGAATGCCAGATATTTAAGTCGCACGTCACGCTGGGTAATGGCCCCACGAAAGTTGATCCTGCCTTCGCGCCATTCCCAGACAGATAAATCACCCTGCTGATTCGACGGCGAAATACCGTTCTTGGCCTCACGCATGGGCGAAAACACATCCTGCGTTCCGTTCTGACGCTCCCACATTCTCAAAGGCATCATCAGGTCAGACGGAAGATTGAAACTGGTATTCGTATTTGACCCATCAAAGAAAGAAGAGAATGTGAGATAGCACTGAATCGTAGGATCGGGCACAGATGCCCCAAGCGGCCCATTCACTACCGGCAAGCCAGTCAGAATGTAGTTGTCCCGGATCAAGGCTTTGGCTTTAACGTTGCGCAGTTTGCGGTACATCTCGCCGATGGCCAGATTCAGGCAGTTCAATAACTGCGGGTTGTAACTGGTCGTTGCCTGATAGAGGTCAGTCAAAACCAGACCTTCGCCGGGAGTGGACGTGTTCCCGGCGAAGCTGTCATTAGCAACCGCCCTGACCTTGTTGAGAATACTCTCCAAGGTCGGGTAATTCGCGGAAGTTGTCGGGCCTAAAACTGGCATAAATTACATCACGCGCCGGTCTTGCCACGCCGCAAAGGAGACTCCGTTCCCGGCGATGCAGCATTTCCAGCGCGTGAAGCCTTTTCATCCTGACCCATCAGCGCATCGGCAGAGCGTTCCTTGTCGATCACGCAGATTAGTCCGGCAGAATTAATGTGATAAGCGAGCTTGGTTGATTTCAGCGGCTCTCCGCAGTTGGGGCAGTCCATTTTTGCCACCAGCTTGCGATGCCACGGTGTCTCTAACCCGAAGTGCTCAGCGGCAAGGTGGTAGTCCTGGTTCAGCAGAGATTCCAGTTCCTTTGGGTTGGCAATTTCCAATTGCCGCGCGCGCTCGATCAGTTGCATGTAGTACTTATCAACGCGAGCATGCGCTTTCTGCAGTTCGTCTTTGGTCGGAACCTCATTCTTTGACCAAAACACTCCCTGCGCGTTCAGGTCTACCCCAAGTCCGGTAGGTATGCGAATTTGTGCATCCTGATCAAGCGAAGAGTTGTTTGGGTTACAGATAGACTGGGCAACGCGCTCTGCCTGATGCCGGAAGATTTGCGCTTCGTTCTTGTCCGGATGGCGCTCGATCTGCAGCATGGGATGTGGAATTTTTACGACCAGCTTGTAGTCTTCGTCGGCGGAGCATGCCGGAACGATCAGGTATGGAATCAAAGGCGGCTGCTGAACAATGTGCTCGCGTTTTGAAACGGTGAAGATTGAAATGTAATAACGTGGTGCTTCAATCTCTGCCTCTCCTACATACATATCGCCCATCTGTGAGCGGGTGAAAGACATAGACATCGGGTCGCTTGGGCCGTGGACTTCGCCTACGGTTGCATCAAATTTACTCATATCGGGAGTCTCCTTTTAGGCTATCGATAAACCTTTACCGCGCTGGCGCAGCGTTGAAACTCCGCTTTGCCAGTATTTCTCTATGGCTTCCATCTTTTTTTGCACGGCAGAAACACAATTGAGACCGGCGGCGCTGCGTATCTCGCCAAATTCCGGATGGGCATTCTTGAGGGAATCTTCGATCTGGGAAACTTCCATGGCCCGCTGCCGTTCTTTCTCTTCCGCAATCACGGCCTTTTTTTGTTCAACCGTAATCTCTTTCGCAGTCACAATGACGTGAACCAGCATGTTGACGATGTACTGACTGAGTGGGACGGCTTCTCCTGTAGGCGTGACCAGAGGAAATACCGTAAGGTATCGCCCGCCGTGCGGATACTCGCCAAGCGTCTGTAGGCCTGTCCCAATGTCATATCCTGCAATGTAATAAGCCCTTGGCGTTCCAAACAGTTCATTCCCTGCGATGTCTTTAGCGTCTGGCGCATACCACTGCTGCAATAACCAGCACGGAGTAAATTGCTCAAGCAAAACATCGCGGTACCCAAGGTAGTGCTGGACGCCGGGGAGGTCTGGGTTGTCCCATATTCCGCCGCAGCGAGTAAGCGTTTCGGACGATTGCGACCAGACCAGACGGAAATTAGGCTCGTCATACGGATTGACTCCGCCAATCTCGCGCACATGCTGGGCAATGTCTTCAGGGCAACTAAGACGCCAGTCGAAGTGAGACAATTTTTTTCCCTCTCACATCCTGTACCCGGCAGGACTGAAGTTTCTTGCCCTCAAGCTCAATTTCTTCAATGTTGTACGGGGATACGAAAATAACGTCGCCGACGCTAACGAAATCTTCAATCGGGAATTTCTGACCGCCGAACATCACGAAATCACCAACAGCGACGACCTCATATCGGTTCGATTCGGAGTACGACTCTGCTTTCTTGAGAATTCCTTCTCCTAGAAACAGGTCGGCTTCATTCACGACGCGCTTAAGCAAAATACGGTCAAGTACTGGCTTGTAATCCATGGAGTCTCCTTGTGGTTAAGTGGGCCTCCCGAAGGAAGCCCACGCAGGTTAATCGTTATACGGAAGGAATAGCAGCGCCTTGCACGTAAAGACCGAGTTTGGGAGCGGAATTCACCAGATTGAAGCCGCACACATAAGCGAACATGTGGCTCATCAGGTAGGTTCCGTTGGTGGTTCCCACGTCAGGGACTGGCATCACGGTATTGCCGCCGCCAAAGTCGTACAGCTCAAGCGGGGTCAATTCGCCCATGTACCAGGTGTCGAACAGCAAAAGGTCAACGCGACCAGGCTGCGCAGTCCAGCTCGCCTGATACTCGCGCCCGCCAAACGTTTCGGCAAAGCCCTTGCGCGCCATGTCGGGAACGTTTGCGCCCTTTTCCTGGTTCTGGCTGATCTGTGCGTTATAGAACAGGTTTGAAATAGCAAACGCCTGCTCTGGAGGACCGTACCAAACGCCTGACTTGATTGCCTTGGCGTCCGGCCCGATAGCGCGTCCCAGCAGCACCAAAGCGCGCTGAGCAACGCTCTGCGTGATTGGCCCGCCGTTCAGGTTGATGGTCGGGGTTGTCAGCCGTCCGGGCCACTTCGTACGGCTGACGCCGGCGAGTGTTCCGGTATTGCTGTTGACCTGCCAGTAGCGGATTCCAAGAATTGAAGATCCCGCCGCGCCGCTGCCGCCCTGAACCACAAGAATGTCGCCAGTGGTTGTTCCGGCGGGCAGAACAGTCGAGAAATAGATGGTATTGGCTACCGGATCAACGGTAGAAATGGTTGCAGAACCACGGTTTGTGCCGCCGATGGCGGAGAACACCTGCACGACTTGCTGATCGCTGAAGGCGAACGCAACGTTCATGCCCACAATCGAGCTGGTCTGCAGTCCAGAGCCGGTGTTGTTGTTGACGGTTGCAGTTGACGGGATAGCGTCGAAGGTTCCCGAGCCGTCACCGTTAATCAAGCCTTCAATGCCCTGCATGGCCTGATCGAGAGAGTTTTTCAACTCTTGGGCCTTTACATTGAAAAGTCCCCGGGCCTTGCCGGATGTGGCCTGCTGCGAAAGGTAGCTGAGTTCGCAAACGTTAAAGACAACAACGGGAGATGCCGCAAACCCGTCCCAGCTTGAACCAGTGCCGCGCAACATCGAGTTGGCATCGCCTGACCCCTGCTGAATCGGAGCGCCCGCCTGTGGACGGAACGGGACACGGAACGATGGCCGCGTAGTGCCGCCTGCCTGCGTTGCGTTCGAGACAGGGATGGTTGTGGCACGGTTTTTGAACAGCGAATAGGCTGTCGTGCCTTTTGGAATGAGACTGGGAATGTCCTTTGAAAATGCTTCCAGCTCAACCGCTTCAACAGACGCTTCTAAAAGAGGATTTACCGCCATATAGAGACACCAGTGGGTGTAATCTCAGCGACCATTCCGGAGTCGAATGTTCCTGGTGTGGGAGTCTATTTTTGGCAGCACATTGAGGACAGTGGCTATTTTGTTAACGCGGGACTTGAACCCGCTGTCCTGATTAGGCTTGCCAAAAAGTTACTACTGAACTTTTTCCTTGTCAATAACTTCCTGTTGTGGAGTCTCGCCTTCGGCGCGCACGGAGTCTTCTGGAATCTCAGAAAGCACAGACACAGGCGCTCCACTAGGACTTGCGACGATTTCGCGCTCCGGTTCCGGAGTCGCAACTGGAGCTTTCACTTCGTTTTGTGGGTGCGTTCTGAAAGAACTTGCGTTGCATTCATCGCAGCATCCATGAATTGTTCCCGTACCGGGAGGGTTGGTTATACCTGAACCATCGTCAAAAATCTTTCCACATCCTGCACATTGCTTAGTCATTTCTTATCTCCATTTCACTAGTTTTCCTGAACCTTTGAGGTAGGCTTTGCCGGTAATAAACAGCATGCGGTCTGGGTCTTTGTCCCAATCGATCTGGTTGTCCGCCGGCCGCTCGTTGACCTTGATCGCCGCCGTATTCGCGGGTGGAGTCACATCTCCGGCCTTTGGCGTCTTGGGCGCTGTCTTGCCGGGAGACAATTTGTAATCCGCTACGATCTTCTTTGTGACCGCTTCTGATACTGCCGAAATTCTGGTTTTGGCAATGTTCGCGATAGCAGATTTGTTGCGGCTGCGGGACTTCATAGCAGTTGCAATCTGGTCGTTGTACTGCTTTCCGAACGCCTTCCCAAGCTCTCCCATCCACTCCCTTGCCACAGCCTGACGCATCTTTTCTGGTAGCGCATTCAATGCCGCTGCATAGGGTTTCATGTGTCTGGAGAACTCATTATTCATGTGCGGCGCGACTTCAGCGTTTACCTCGCCCTCAAACTGCTTGTATTCGCGCTCTGCCAGTGCGGTTTCGCGTTCCGTGAATTTCTGACGCTCCGGCTCAAGGGAATCGAGATTCGTTTTTTCCGCGTCTCTCTTCTGCCCCTGAAACCATTCCCCCATTGATTCAACGGCATCCTTGACCTGCGCCAAAACAACTTTAGGATCAGTCCCGGAAGCAATGGTTCGGAGTATTCCATTTACCGTTCCGACAAAGTTCGCGCTTTCAAGATTTCTTACCAGATGGGGCTTGATCGCAGTACCAAAAGCCTCAGGGTCTGCCTTCTCCACGCGGTTCATGTAGTGGGGCAGGATTTTTACTGCGCCTTTGCCGCCATCTTCAAAAACCGTATCGAGCGCCGACGGATCGCCGGAATCCCATTTCGAGTTGATGTCTTCGACAAAATCCTGCAGCGACGAGAGCTTGGTCAGCCCTTCAATCCCGCCTGCAGCTTCAAGAGCTGCTTTAACGCTGCGCGCCGTATCCACATCCGGGAAGGCTTCGGTCATTGCCTTATAGCGCAATGCATCGTTCAGCATGGTCTTCAAGTGCGGGGCCATCTGAGGATTGGCCTCAGAGAACGATTTCACGGCATCGCGCACTGCCTTGAGGCTGGCAGGCTTGCCGCCTTCCGGTTTTTCTGCTTCGGCCTGTTCCGGTTCAGTTTCTTCCGTTGTGGGTTCCGCAACCTCTTCTACTTCGGTTGGAGTTTCTACTACTTCCGGTGATTCAAGTACCGGCGCTTCCATGGACGCAAAATCAATTACCGATTCAGACATTGACGGGAGTCTCCTTCTCTTTTACTTTCTTGCTTTCTTTAAAAACCGGACGGAGCACATAGCTGCCGTCCTCAAAGTGGATTTCACATAACCCTCCGGGATCGATAATATGATCGACTCCCGGCCTTAAATCCCGGTTTCCATTGACCAGATTGGCCAGAACCACGCCGGTGCTTGAATGGGCCATATACAGGGTGAAGGCGCTGTTTTTCAGGTCTTTCTCGAAGAAATCCCCGACCCTGTCATGCACCGTGTTCATTGATTCGCCGCGCGGGATGGTAACGCTCGGGTTCTCAAGGAAAAATTCATATACATCGTTGAATTCGTCCTTGTCCTCGCCAGTCAAAAATCCTGTGTCGGTTGCCATGAGCGCGCCTTCCTGGATAATCTCCAGACCAAATGCTTTCTTGATTGGCTGCGCAGTTTCCATTGTTCTCAGCAGCGGAGAAACTACCAATCGTTCAACCGTATAGTTTTCAAAAACGTAATCCGCCAAGTCTCGCGCCTGTTCTTCGCCTTCTTTGTCAATCGGAGCGTCTATTCTCCCGCGAAAAATGTTGAGCTTGTTTGCCGGGTTCTCTCCATGCCGCGCATACAGTCCAACGATCATCTGGAGAGCTTCCTGTAAGTCTCAGGCACGAGCTTCGGTACAACCTTTTCATGGATCTTGTGCTGCGTATCGGTCAATTCTTTGTTCTCAAAGTCTTTCGGAGCTACGTTCATGCCGATTTTTGCCACAGCCTGACTTTTGCCGGAAGATGGCAGCTTTTCAAACGGGATATTCAGCCGCGGCGGCTGAGCCGGAGGCGGCGCAGTGAGCTTCCCGGCCATTTCAGTATGTGCCTGCCAGTGAAGATGAACATTCTCGTACGCTAGCTGCTGTTCCGCTGTGCCGTTCTTGTATTTTTGCCCCTCTTCTCCATTCATCCATTCAAAACATGTCTGCCCTTCGGTTGAATGGTCTTCTGATGCATCCGTAGCTACGGGGATACTAGAAACCTGCCTCGGAATGCTTTCGACTTGCTGCTGCACTTCCGGCGGTACAGGCTTTCCAGACGCCGTCATCTCATCAACATGACTCTGAATTTCCATCAATTGAGGATTGGGCAGTGGGACGGAAGAAATCAGCTTCTCAATCTCAAGAATTTGCTTTTTAACTGAAACGTCACCCGGTACGGACATGCCGCTCATTCTCATGTTGTCGGCAATCACCCGGATGTTTTTGGGAATCTTGATGAGCGCCTGGTCGAATGGACTTCCGTTGGCGGCGCGGGTTACTACCGCCCCAAATCGCGCTTCGCGCCCAGACCAATCCTCAGGGAAGGCCGCATCATATTCTGGATAGCAAAGCACATCGCCTTTAAGATCGTTCGAACTGACCGTAACCACTCCCTTGTCGGGGATGTTTTCGCTGATCAACTCGCCTTCTGGCCTGCAAGAGGCTGCTGCTATAACTGCCTGACGCGCGGTAACCGCAAAGGCTGCTTTGGCCGCGTTCCATGCCAGACCGGCGCGCGCGAGAGCCTGATCCCTGCGAATGGTGATCGTTCCTACCGGCGTCGGCCCCGGATCGTCTCCCGAAGTTGAACCAAAAAGCGTATCCACAGCGCCCGACAAAGATGCAGGCACTTCGCCAAAGAAAGATTGGATGAAGTCCGGCATAAATGTCTGCGCTGTTGGGGTTGGCTCGACGAAACACAACTCGGATACGTTCTGTCCCGGCACAGGCTCGAAACTGCCTGTCTTTCCCGGCGCGTTGTCCTGTGATTGGATTGCTTCAATATCGAATGGGCCTGCAGCGTACCAGCGGCGCGGAACGGTGCGCTTAATGAAGGCATCGCCAAGGTCAATCCATGAGTTCAGCCGTTTTTGAATCGGAATTTCGCTCGACAGGAGTGCGCGGCGGTTCTGCCCGATTCCTGGAAGCGCATGGGACACCTTCAGGTGATCATCCATGGCCTCGTTACGGGAAAAGCAGTATTCCTGTCCGCAATAAACTATCAAGGCCCCCATGGGATACAGTTCCAACAGGGAGTTGCGCATTTCTTTTGATACCGTGTCATCAAAGAACGCCGCCGGCCTCAGCCAGCACATTTGCTCGGTAACGTTGCGCTGCATGGCGTCACCGGTCACATAGCTTCCAAGCAGCGCCAGCCGCGTATTCACGCGGGCAATCATGTCGAGTTCAATTTCGCCGATTCCCGGCGTTCCGGGCTTGATCTTGTCGGCCATCCATGAATATTTAGCCCTTGCAGAGGCAATATCTAGCTCAGTGAATGTCTGGATGGCGTCCATTTCTCCCTGTTCCTGTGCCTGCATGGGAACCTTATGTTCGAGTTTCCCGAAAACGGACGTTATCTCCGCCCCGCGCGGATTCCCTTCGTCGTCCAAGCCAAACATTTCGGCGCTGCGCACGTGCCGGGTATAAAACAACACGCGATCATCGGAGCAATAGAACATTGCCGCAGTCATCAGGAGATCGCGGAGGTTGGAATTTTTTTCGTAGATGTACTTGTATTCATTCGCAGCGTCTGCCGCGCGCATGGACGATGGATCTTCCGGTTTCTTTGGGAAGAAGTTTACCTTTGGGACTTCCCGCGCAATCGCCGCGCACAGAATGTCCGTATCTCTTCCGACGATGTTTGTTGCATAGAGAGACGCTGAATCGCTGGTAGCCATCACGCCGGTGACTTTATTTTCCCCCGGCAAAGACCATCCGCCGCCGCGTCTTGGTAGCAAATGCTGGTAGCCACGCGGGAACAAACGGGCTTCCCACGCCTGCTCTACCTCAAAACGCCGGCTGGCAACATCGGTACGCGACTTCAAAATAACAAGATCACGCAAAACGCGCTTTTGCTCAGCGTTTGGCTGGGCGTAAGGCTCGGCTGAAAAATCGCATGGAGCGTACTGGCCGGGAATAAATCCCGCCATATCGACCGTATCAGCGTTCTTGCCAGAGTCTTGCTCTTGCGATTCTTCTTCTTCCGTATTGTCTACGGCTAATTCATCCGGCATTGGTAGTCCCTAAACGATTCAGCAGCTTGTTTGCTGCGTTGCCGCTCGCCTTAATCTTGACTTTCAACTTAGGCTGTTTCGGCGCGTCTTTTTTGGTTTTTGGGGTTCCGTACATGGTCACTTTGCCTCGAAGAAATCACAGCAGTATCGATCAACCGGAACAGGAATAACGTGCGACCCATTCCACTTCACAAAATCCTTTTGTTTGCAGTTCTGCCCGTTGCGGTATTCGCACTTCTCGCAATCTGACCCGCCCTTGGGGACAACCATGCCTACCTTGTGATCGGCAGGATAATTAGGCAGTTTGTTTTTGCCGTACACCTAGTAACCTTCGCTGGCCTCGTCCGCCACGTCATCGCTGCCGGAATGCCCGCCAAAGATTGAGCGCGCATGATTCAAGGCCGACTCAATATCGGCATGCGCCTTGCCTTCAACGTGATACTGCGAGCCGTCATGGACTACCGTCACGGCCTTATGGCCGGATTTAGTATTTTCAGTTGGAGTGTGCGGCGATTGTTCCGACATCCTGTCGTGCCTCCGCGCCGCTGCCGGACTCGTGAACGCCTGCTTGCCGTCTTTCGTTGGAAATGCCATTTTTCTCCTCTTCTTCAATCTCTTTGATCTGCTTGTTTAAATACGATTGCCAGCCAACTTCACCAGCTTCAGCGATGGGCGCTGTCGGCTTTTCTTTTGGCATGGGAGGCAATAGCCGTAACTCCAGACGGTCTATCCTCGACTGCAACCGCTTGTTCTGTTCGAGCAGAAAATGAATCATCCGCTCTTTTTCTGCACAAACATTCTTGAGCAGGGTTTCCTGCTTCAGCATTGCAGTCAGGTGAGTTTTTTGGAGCATGATCATAGTCGTGATTGCCAATCGTGGGACACGCCAGTGAGTTGCTTTTCCCTGTTCAGCGTGTGCCTGAGTTGCGTCAGCTTCTTTGCCAGAGGATCGGAAATAGATTCAATCTCTTCTCGCTCACGCTGCTCTCTTGGCTTCTTGCGGTCTTGTAGCTGGCCAAAATGCCCATAGGTAAACCCGTCATAGCAGTCGTCCGCCTTGCCATCGACCTTTAAGACATCGTCCAGATGGTCAGGGTCGGTCTGAAGGGTTGGCAGGGCCGCGATAATCTCTTCGCAGCTATCGAGAATCACAATTTCCGACTGCTGCAACTGACCATAAAGAAATGACGCTCTGCCGACTCTGTCCCGCGTTGCCGGGGTAACCATTGGCAGATTTTTCTCGCGCAGCAATTTAGAAATGGCGTCCGCCGGCGAGTGCGCCTCGATGTCGCGCACAAACTTTTCATGGGAAAAGTAAATGGCCTGGACTTTTAACGATTGCCCTGTCTTCGGATGTTTTGCGGCTTTGGCGATCAGATCCACCATTGCCTTACCATCAAGACCTTGTGATACAACTTCGCGAAAGCATACGGTCTTGAGTTTGTATTCGCCGGTCAATGAACTCTTAACCAGGGCGCGCGTGAATAGATAGAAAGCGTTGTAGTGGGTCTTCCCCCAATCCCAGCCGCCCCAAACCGGCTGGAAGTCCTGCCAGATGACCGCGTCAGGGTCTTCTCTCAGGTTTACAACGTGATGTTCTCCGGCAAAAACATCGTAATACTGTCCTTCCACCCTATCGAGCAAGCCCAGCAGCATCTTGTCGCGCTTTGCCGGTGAAAGCATGTTCAGGCGCGGAATAATTGAAGGATCGCGCTTCAAGTAAGGAGCGTTGTCTAAAACCGTTGAATGAGAAAATGAATAATTTCTCGGGTCATAGATGCAACGTGGAGGCTTGCCAACCCACCATGCTCCGTCTTTGTCGCGCCATGCTCCATCCGGCACTGGAGTCGGCTTCTTATCGACAAAAATCGTCTTGTAATAAAGCCAGTACGGGCCGATTGGGTTTGTGCATCCCCAAACTGTAGGGTGCGGCATGTTCCCGTTTTCGTCCGGCTTGCATTCCGGGTTGATGCCGTTTCGAGATACGAAACGCTCCCATGAGTCGGGAGAAAACTGCCCAATTTCATCAATCAACATGAAGGGATACTTTTGCCCGAGGTATTGCTTAAGATCGGCTTCGAGGTTATGGACGCAATGAGCGAAGATGACCTTGGAACCGTTAAAGAATGTTGCAATCTTCTTTTGCTCATTCCATGTAAACAGTTCTTCGTCAACAAACTCTTTCAAGTCTGAGATTGCTCCGGTTTCCAGTTCCTTCAAGGTTCTGCGGACGATCAGCAGATTGCATCCGGCGTACGGCAGGGCATAATTGCGGATGCCGTACATCAGCGCGTTGCACGTCTTGCCGCTGAATACGCCGCCCGCAGATAACCGGTAAGGCGCTGGCCTTTGGTCGATCAACTCCCGGTGCTTTGGGAGGTATTCCCAGTCTGCAACTTTGCTCACTTACGCTTGCACCTTGGCAATCCATGCTGTGCCACCGGATACTCCGCTCACGTTAAGCCGGTAGAAGCGGGCCTGATTCAATGTCAGTTGCGGATTAAGACTGCCTGATGTGATTGCGCCAGTACCAATCGTTACCAGATTGGCGAACTTCGTATATTCCGAGTCCTGATTGAGCAGTGCCGTTTGCAGGTCAACTACAGCCGCTGTTGGCAGGCCGGAAGGAAACTCGATCAGGAAGCTAAGAGTTCTGGCCGCGTCCGTTTTTGGGTCTTGTACAGGAACAGTGATAGGAATGGATGCACCGTTCACGATTGTTTCCGTGTTTTCCACTTGTGGAACGGTTGCCATGCCAGCGTCAGCCGTTGCGCCAATGTTGGCATTGACCAGGGCAAAGCTGATCGTTCCAATTCCGGTATTGGCATTGATCGAGACGGCAGTGATGGCAACCGCTGTGACATTAAAGAGTCCGGCGCTGGTCTGCGTTCCGCGAACAGTGATGAGTGCGCCAACCTGGGGAATCTCACCCTCAATGATCGATCCGGTTATGGTGGCAACGTTGCTCGTCAACTGCACCTGTGTAATCAGGAAGCGCGATGGAGAGGTAAGCATCCCCAATCCCTTGACCGTGGTGCCGCTGATGTTGTTGGTTCCCCATGAGCCAAAGAAGTAACTCGGGAATCCGGCAACCAGTGAAATTACTCTTGCTCCCGGCGTTTTATCGAATAAGGGCATTAATCATCTCCTGCGTGCGCCGATTTGGCTTTCTTTGCACGATTGATTTCAACCTGCTTGCGCATGTTCTCTGTGTTCCACTCCGCGCTCTTTACTGGACGTGCTTTCGCGCCTTCATCCAGAGTCGTTTCGCCTTTAGGGCCGCGCTGAACAATGCGTTCATAAGGCCCCGGCTTGACATCAACGGCGTCCACTCCGAAGAGCGGCGTTTCTTTCCCGCTGCGCGTGTCAATCTTGAATCGCTTGATGCCTTGCGATTTCTCGCTGGTCATGCGGTTAATTGCTTCTTGTGAGGCTGCGGATTCTCCAGAGGCATTGTTGACTACCGGAGACGGTTTCTTTGCTCCGGGCTTCTGCTGATTGTGGTCAGCCATGAACCTGTCGGCTGCCTCTTGCCCCTCAAGTCCGGTAGCGGTTGGCTCTTCCAGAGATTGCCGCGTCTTGTCGATGAAGTACTGCTGGGCTGGTTCATAGCCCATCTTTTCGACCGGCGGGAGTTCTCCATTACGCATGGGCCGCGTGAGGTATTGCGTGTTAGCGGCTTTGCCTGTTTTCGTGTCGATGATCAGCTTGCGAGCTGCCGGGAGTACGCCTTCTTGCTCTCCGGGCGCTGCCATGCTGCTCTGTGGCAATTCAATCGGCCCTGACTTCGTAGCCTCGGGGAGTAATAATCCCATGCGCTGCGCGCGCGTGGTAGAAGCGATTGGCTGAATCTTGGCGTCCGGTACGTTGCCGCTGGTGTCCGGCGATGAAACGATGGTTGGCCCTTTGCCAAGTTGCCGGGGAGCCGGACGTACTGGATCTTTGCCCATGCCAACAAACTTGCGCATGGATGCGGTTGGCGATTGCACCGGAGCATCTTTTAAGCCCCATGCATCCCGCAATCCTTCAGGAACTTCACTGAGCGCTTGCGCCGTCTTTACGAATTTATCTACTACAGGAAGGTGGCCAAACGGCTTGGCCATAACCTTCGCGCTCCGCATAATCTCCGGCGCTTTGTGGACAGCTCCGCCGGCCGCCAAAGCAGCAACATTGCCGCTGAGTTCGGAATACTCAGGGTCGACACCCATGGCATCAAGACCGGATTGCGTGAGATGCTGTGCGGCAACGCTTGGCGCAGCGTAAGCCATTGTTGACGGATTCATCACGGCAGCCGGAAGGGCCACGGTCTGACCTATGCCGCCAATCATGTTATTGATGCCACGTACAGGATGTTCATGAGCCTGGGCGTAGCCTTTAGCGGCGCGGATTGGGCCAAGAGCCATGCCGCCGATAACGTCACCGGCAGGCTTATGGTCTGCTCCCATAAAGTCCCGCATGCGGTTGTATTGCCGATCAAGCCATGCCACAGGGCCAGATTCAGGCGCACTTATACGTGCATCATCCGGGACCAGCGCAGGCTTGGCCGGAGCGTCTAAATTGACGCTCTGCTTATACTCGGGATGCTTCGCTACGATTCTTTGGGCTAAATCCCGGTTATCCATATCGGAGTAATCCGGGTATTTGGCTTTTATCTTCGCAGCAAAATCATCAACGCTTAAAAGGGATGGAGCAGTGCTCACAGAATTCCGAGAGGATCAGCTTTCTTTTCTTTCGATGGAGAGTTTTTTTCGCTTCCTGATTTAGAGCCGGACTTTCCCGCTTTAACTTCTTCATGCGCCTTCTGAAGAGATGACATTGTTTCCACGATCTGCTTGCGTTGCGTGTCAGAAAAATAAGGCGCTTCGGGGGTGAACATGTGCTTGGCTTTGGCCTCAAGCGATCCCATAACGTCGCGGGCGTGCTGAAGCATCTCAAGCTGAGGTTGCGTCATGCGGAATCCGCTGGACGGCTTGGCCAACTCAAAATACTTTTCCAGCAACGCTTCGTCTCCAGCTCCAGTAAACTTTCCTGAAGCCATGTAGTCGTCAGCATATTGCTTGGCAGCAGCAGCAGATTCCTCGGACGCCTCGGATTTCGCCGCTCCCGATGCCTGCCCTCTGGCTTTCCAGTAGTCGTCCATGGTTGCGCCCGGATGATCCTTCATCCATTCTTCCCGCTCGGTCGGAGCGCGCGGCGTAGTCGTGTCCTGCTTATGTTCTTTATCGAATTGCAGGCGTGTTCCGTTCGGGTGTGTTTGTTTCCATTCCTGATAGGTCTGCTCTTCAAATGAAGGGGTTTTATCGGGCTTTGTGTCTTGCGCCGCCTGCTTGACGGCCTGGTACGCTTCCAGATATGAATATGGCTTCTGGGTTTGCGGATTGATGCGTGGCTGACCCTGTTCGCCGGTCATCAGATCGTGAATCGTTGTCTCTTCTGGCGTCTGGCCTTCTTTGGGAACAGGATGCCTCAGGGAGTCAGCCCGAGCATGCGCTTCGTCGGCCTGTGCGCCTTCCAGGTTCTCTTTGCTGGTGGCTTCTTCCTGCGTGAGCTTCTGTTTCGCGGCATGATTGGCTTCAAGACGCTTGTTTAAATCCGTTCCCTTCGTCACTGCCATTAGTTCAGGAGCAAATACATCTCCGGCAACGTTCCCCATTTTGGCCAGTACGTGTCCAATCTTTCCCATCACGCCGGTATGCTTTGGCGCACCCATGGTCATTGAGTTTGGCGATGACATGTCCGTCGGCGTGTCCGGAATATCAGACGGCGGAGCGGACATGCTCGATTTGCCCATCTTGTCGATATGCCCAAGGGCGGTAATCGAGGAATCAATCTTCTTCAGGTAGCCCGGATCGTTCGGATTGGCAGACGCCATTGTCCCGGTCACATCCGCGCGCAGATGATCTAGCCCGTCATCTTCAGGCAGATCAAATGGGATGATCGGTTTATCTTTTCCGGGTTGAGTAGATCCCATCATTTAAGTCAGTCCAAACGCTGAAGCGCCTTGCCCAGCGTCCTTGAACCCGCTCATTAGTTTTGTTGCGGAATCGACGAGGTTACGCATCCATCCGCCGGTTGTGCTTCCCGTCATCTGGTTCTTGATGGCGTCCTGCTGCAAGCCCATCGCCTTGAGCGCGTCCCCTGTATCTGCTCCGTACAAAGACTCCATCCCGGCAGCTCCGGCCTGTTTGTTTTGCATGGTGGCGTTCACGTCTTCTGCTGCAATGCCTTCATTGGCCTTTGCCAGCCCTTGGGTCTTGGCGCGTGAAATCTTGTCCAGGAGCGCCGGAAGCGCAGCCGAATTTCCTGTGCGCGTTGCATCCAGACCAGCTTCGCCAGCTAAACTCCCGGCGGCCCCGCCCGCACCAGCGCCTGCCGACGTAAGCAACTCATTCAGCTGCGTTGGTGAAAAGGCATGATTAGCAGTCATCTCGCCGCGTAAAAACGGCAGCAACTGCGCTTGTATCCCTTGGCCTTCGCTGAAAAGCGTTGAGCCTTGAGAGTTGAGCTGCCCAGAGGTTTGCTTTGCGGTATTACTTGCCCAGCTGTCGCCAAACAATCCCATTGAAGTTAATCCTCAGAACTTGTTGAAGTTGTGCGCTGCACTGCCATCCTCAAGAATGTAGTGCGCGTCTTCTTCTTTGCCGTCAATAACGTGCAGGTTGTAAACAGTCCCGCGCCATGTTGCCACCATGCCCGAGAAAACTTCTTTCGCCGGAATGTAATCGTCACCAATTACCGGGCTGATGCCATGTCCAGGCGTAACCAGTCCGCGTCCCATATCAATCATCAGGCTGTTGTAGTTCTCGTGCACGATAAGCTCTGCGGGATGAAAGCCGGTGCGATTCCATATACTGAATTGCAAAGGCAACGTATCAAATCTCCTGAACGCTCCATCTGCCATCAGAATTTTCGTGTCACCTGAAAAACATCCACCACCGCCGCCTGATCCGCCACCTGTTCCGCCGCCGGCCCCGGACGTAACGACCTTGCCCAGCGGGAAGCGTCCGGGAGCCTGCCCGAGCACCGTGATGTTGGTCGTGACTTGCGCCGTAAAATTTCCACTCAGCAAGTCTGGATTGTCGATAAAGGCGTAATACGTTCCGAAAGCCCCCGGATCAACATTGCTTGGACATGACATCTGAATCGTGAGACCGCCCAGAAAGAATGTCTGCGTTCCATTGATGGAGATAGCGGTCGAAGTGCCGACCTGAGAGATGCTTGTAACGGAAGCTGCCTGCGTAATGTCTGCCAGCAGATGTGGAGCTGCGCCCACAACCGGTGAAGAAACAGGGGTGTTAGACGCCTGCAGTTTCCCGATACGTGTAACCTTGGGAGTGGAAATGCGCTGCTTTCCAAGCCCAGCACCGCCTTGCTGTCCAGTAGAAGACGCTGTACCGCTGCCAGTCGAAGGCAGCAACGTCAGTTTGGTCGATCCCTTCAACATTAAAGGCGTCGGGTTAGCCAAGCCTCCAAGCACTGTAGGCGGAGACGGCCTTGATCCGGGATTCTGAGCGTATGCCCTTAAGTACCACGGCTGCTGTACGCCGCTATCGTTCAATGCCGGAAGATGAAATACGTGGCCACGGCTTGATTTAAGCTCCATGACGTGAGGTTGCGGAAAAGATGGCGAGTTGTCTGCCTCCAGAAAGTAATGGATTGACCGGCTGACCTCTGCACCATGCGATAGGGTTGCGTGGACCATTTCGCCGTTGGCCTTAACGGTAATGGCATTGATGGGTGGCGGCGGCGTCAGATCGCCTGTTACCGCAACTCCTGCTCCTGCGGCAACATTGTTGATCCCGGTGATCAGACGATCAAGAAACGCGGCATGCAGTGCATCTCTTGTACGCAGATCGGCCAAGAATCTGTCTTCCGTAAGGCTACGCACTAGATGCCCCCATGAGCGGCATGGTCGGATGCGGCCCGCCAACCATAATCATCTTGGACACAGTCGCGCTTGATTCTCCAGTGCCGCTGAATTGTGCAAACACGCGATTACCCGCTACGTTGATCGATCTTTCCAGATCATCAGATGGTGACGCCTGCAATGAAATTCCGCCGGTAGCCGACAAAACTGACCATGTATGCTTAGCGTCGGCATTCACGCGGTTGGACAGAAAATTTACTGCCATCACTCCTGAGCCGTAGGCATTCAACTGCAAATATGTGAACAGCTTGCGATGGAATCCCAGCAGCGGATTCTGTTTACTCATGCCTGAGTTCACAAATCCATACGTGGTATAAAGCCATGGAATAGGTGTCGTGTTGTCGTCCTGAGTCAATCCCGCCTGAAGCTGATATATCTTTCCACTGGAATTACCATTGCAGAGCAGCAATGGACGGCTGACCCCGTCCGCGCGCGTTACAAAGTCTGCATATGGGGCGTTAATTTGCCAGATGTTCCATTTGCGCTTCATGTCCACGGAGACAAGGTTGCCAAACATCGTGACGTGCATCTGCGCCATAGCAGCCAGCTCTTTGATGTCGCTGATCCCCTGGTAGCCCATCACGAACTCAACATTGGGCGACTGCGGATTAGAGTTGACCGGGGCCTGAGGAAGATAAACATTCGGCGTGGCCATGGGTGCGCCAATATGAATACGCCTGTTTTGGATGTCGACTTTCAGCCACATCGTCCCTGCGGCGCTCCAGTTGATCAAGTCCCATGCCTTCTGAATCTCCCATGCAATAGGAATAGGCGCTCCGCCAACAAAGACGTACACGCCTTCACGGCAGGCTGTCGCCATCCATTCCTCGCCCACGTCATAGCTCCAGATAGAGCATGTTCCAACGCGATTTGAGACCTCATGCACATCCCAATCTGCAGGTTCGTCACCCTTGGAATCGCTGGTTACAAACATGGACTGCTGCTTGAGGAAGTAGAGCTGGTCGTACATCACAAACGCGCCATTGGTCGCCTGATTGTTTCGCGCCGAAAGTCCAACGTTTCCTGTAATGGCCGCGACGGCCTCAGGCTGACCCGCATAGCTTGCCGCAACATCTGACAGGTTGACCGGCTGCGAAATATCGAACGGCTCAATCCTGTCCACGGTAACTGTTGAGCCATTGGTGAGATTTGTGGCGTACAGGCGTATGACCAGATTGGAAGGAACCGTTGCGAACTTGGTTACCAGCAACGTTCCGGTATAGACTGCCTGCGAAGTCGTCATGCTCGATAAAGCCAGCGTGAATGATCCGTAAACCGTTCCATAGCCGCGCTGCGTATCGAAGGTCGTCAAGTCCACAACCAGATTGCCAGCGTCTGTGTTTGTCCCTTTGGCCGCTGTAACGCGGATCGAGTAGGCAACGTTCTGCTGGAATATCGGGGCCTGGTAAGCGTCCTCAAACGCTCCCTGCGTGATCATTCCGTAAACACTCTGCGCGCTTCCAGTCGTGTTCTGTATCTGGTAGGACTGGCCGAATATCGTGCTTGTGACCAGCGAGCCGCCAGAGCCATTGGTAGCGTCAGGAGTCCATCCAGATGGCAGCAGTGACGCTCCACTCGTTGCCTGATACCCGCCATTGAATGAAATATTCAGCAGGTTGACGATCTTTAGCTGCTCTTGCCCATAAAACATCCGGTCGGCATACAGCACATTCCACCGGCATGCTCCAAGCTCGCGCAAAGAGAACAGGTCATTGCCTGGCACATCAATTTCAGTCGAATCGAGCAGGACGGCATCCGTGAACACAAACGAGGCAGTAGTGGAAACATTGTCATTCACTACGGTCGGCTGAAATGTAAACGGCTGTCCGTTCACGATGGTCGACACTGGTACTGGAATGTAATAGAAGAAAGCTCCCGGAACGCCGTTTGCACCAGCCTCAGTGAACGCGACAACCCTGCCGATTACATCCGGCGGGCCTATGGGCAGATTGGAACAGGTGATTGAGGCCGTCGATTGATTGGTCGTAAACGTCACCGGCGGCGAAGGTCTGGACAGGAAACCATTGCGCGTTTTGAACAGCACAACCGCCTGTCTCGTACCGGGGCCAATGTTCAATACGGTATTGGTGATAACAACCTGACCAGTACCGCTGTCATTGCCAAAGATGGGGTTGGTCTGGTTTGATCCGCCCACAAAGTTCGATCCGGGATCAATAGAGAAGATGCGCCCGAATGTTTGGGCCGACCCTGTCTCTACCTGACTGCCGATAGTTGCGGCACCAGCAAAACCGTTCACCGTGAACTGACTTCCAGCTACCGTTGCGATAGTGGCATTGGTCACGTTGAAGATGCCGTTGCCGTTGGTTGTGTTCTGCACCGTCACCAGATCGCCCACAACAGGAGCAGAGCCGGATACTTGCGCCCACGTGTAAGTCGCTACGCCAGCAGAGAGAGCCGTGGCATTGATGTTCAGCACTCCGCCGTTTGGCGTCTGCACAACTCCCCAAGTGTTATTCCAGTTTGTTGGCGTTGCACCCTGAATGTTGACCGTCCCGCCTTCAACCACATTAGGCGCTGGCGTCGAAAGCGTGACCGTGGCAATCGTTACCTGATAGGTCGTAGTGCCGGGAGGATCAAGGCGCACAAAGTTGCTCGATGGCGCTTGGAAGGTAAAGAACGGACGCGGAGCGGAAGCATTGACCGACAGTCCAGATCCCAGCGAAGTGACCTGATACGTGCCATTTACAAACGGCGAATTGGTAAACGTCATGTAGACGTAAACCGCAATACCAGCTTGAAACTGCTGGACTAATACAGGGTCTTGAGGCGCATTGGAGTTGCCATAATAGACCGTGATAGTCGTTCCGGCGTTAGGGCTTCCAGGGCCTGCACTCCAGAGCAGCTTGCCGCTGGCTGAGATGGTGACCTGTGCAGGCTGAGTGATGCTGCTGATTGGGAAATTGGTTAATGGGAACGCCGTACCAACCGCAGCCGTGGCCGGGGTGTTCGCAGAGGTAAAGTTAGCCTCAAACTGCGTACCACTCAGGCCAGTCGAGATTACTGTAAGCACTGCGCCATTCAGGGCGCTTACGCTGGGCAACTGTATCTGCACAATCTCGCCAGCAGTAAAGCTGTTCAGGGCCTGGAACGTTACAACGTTGGACGCAATGGAGTAGCTGGTGATGTTTGCCAGAGCAGGGTTAGACGCTGCATTGACCTGATACTGCGCATTCGCTCCCGGCCCTTCCTGCGAGATGCGGTCGAACACAGAGCCATCGAATTGCCACGGCGTGTCATAGCCTCCGAATGGGGTTGAAAGGGAAATGTACTCACGATTGAACGCAGAGGTTGATTGCGCCATGTCGCCAGCGTTGAAGAAGTTTACGGAAGTCAGGACGCCGGGATTGAGCGTCACATTCTCAACCCATAGCTGACCGGTAACGTCTAGCGCCAGAGTGCGCAATGTGCCATCAAGCGTCCGCATAGTCTTGACGTACACGAAATTGCTAGCTTGCCCTGAGGAAAGCACTGCAGCCAGTCCGGGCCGCGTTGTGAACGCGCCAATAGGGAAATCGCAGTCCCACGTGAGCGGAGATGCCCCTTCAGGCAAGGCTTCAGGCGGGGCCTGAGTGATCAGCCCGCCAAAGTTATCAAGGGTTACGGATTGTTTGCCGTGAGTGGAGAACAATTAGGGCTAGATGCTCTTTCGGAAGCGCGCTGCAAAGCGGATGGTGTCATTGCTTACGGCGGCTGGGATGGCAGTGCCATTCGTCAGCTCCTGCGACACAGTGCCAGTGCCGGCGGTCTGTGTACCTGAAGAAGCCGTGATTTGGAACTTGTTGTTGGCCTTATTCCATGTGTAGCCAAAGCCGCCCACGGTTGTTCCTGCCGTTGCGCCACTGTAGAGCGATACATCGAGCGGCACAGGATTGCCCACCTTCGGGAAGTCGCCAACAACCCAGTTGATTGGGCCGGAGGTTGCCGTTCCCAGCCCACCGGTGGCATAGGTAGATGCAGCCGGAGATACAGATATGGTTCCGTACATCCACTGCGAATGCTGGTCAGAATCGCATGCTGATAGCGGATCGTCGTAAGTGATTGTTACTGTTGCTTGTGCCATATTTTAAACTCCTGATTTATGCAACGATTAAGGTTAATACTCTACGTACTATGCCGTGTTTTGGGACACCCTTTATGCATTTATGCATTGCTAGGCGTTGTCGGCATACTCACCGGCGGAGTCTCTGGGTCACGCTTGAATGCAATGCTGATGCGGCCTTCGTGTTCAACTGTCTGCTTGTCGCCGTATTTCTTGGGCAAGAGCTTAGCTGCTACCCATTTGCGGGAATCTACTCTGAGCCGCGCACGATTGATGTTCTCCTGATCGCAAACAAGCACAGTAGCGCCGTTTTTCTTCTGCATCTCCATGAAATCATTGGTTGAGTCGTCGGCTATCTCTATGATCTCGTCGGCCATGATTTCAGCCTGAATTTCGCGCGCGCGGGCGTATTGCTCCGAGAAGTCTTTATTCTCAGAAAGCCACTTGAAAACCGTTGAACATACAGGCATGCCTTCATCGTTGCAGATGGAACGCATGGATCTACCTTCCATGATCTTTGCGCAGATGGAGTTAGCTACTGCTTGGTTAAATGAAGAAGGTCGACCAGTCATAGGTCAATACGCTGGAAACGTACGTTGATCGGCCAGAGGGTAGGTTAAAAGTAAAGGTTCGTTCCATTCTCTTACTGGCAATTTGATGGCATCCTTGCTCTTGATTGGGCTTAATTCCTTCTTGATCTCTGCAAATAACTCGCAGGTCTTAAGCTGGATTGCCTTCAATCTGCCTTTTTCGTCAAAGAACTGATTGACTGACTTGCGTTCGCAGATTTTAGCGGCGAGAGGAGCCGCAATTACATGGGCAGGTACGCCAGATGATGGATCTTGAGATTTTAGGTAGAGATGAATGCGCATTTAGCGGCGAGGTATAGAGCCTTTTTCGCAGTACATTGAGCAATAATCGGCACCATTATCCGCAGTGGATACGGTAAATGGCTGGGCGCATCCTTTACATGCACCCTTATGGCACGATTTGCAGTCTTTTCGATTGCCTGAGTGTATTTTCTTCATTTGGGGCTAAAAATCCCTTGGTCTTTACTATCGCCTCTTTATCCGTGCACGCAAATGGCGAGAAACGTGGCTTTCATGTTGCAAAGCGGGAAACTCTTCCGGAGAAACCCGCCTCGCCCTCAAAACATAACAAACAATCAGTTTCAGAAAGTTGTGCTCAGCTTAGAGCAGAGTAGAAGGGTTAAGCAAGAAACTTGTGCCTTCGTAACACATCTATGACTGCTGAGCCAGTATCTTGATCTGTCCACATGCCTTTTTGATTCTCTGAACTGTGCGATCTATCGCAATAGCATTCATCACTGCCCGACTGGAACGCTCGTAATCCCAGAAGGCCTTTACAGCCGAAGGTATCAAGCAAAGCCTTCCACGGCTGATTAGCGTGTGATGGAGCCTGCATATGGAGATGGTCATGAGCGGGCGATCATAGTCTTCATGATGGAATTGCAGGTTGTGAGTGGTATTGCAGATAAAGCAGGGCTTGCGCTCGATCTTTCCGCGCCGCAAATAGCTGTTAGCGTACGCTCGGGCATTTTGCTTGATGCGGTTCTGAGGAGTTACCACGGCAGTGCGTCGATACTTCCGCTGGTAGGCTGCAAGGCATATTTTGCAGGTACGTTTAGGCCCTGGATGCGGGTGTTTTCGTAACGCGTTCTCCATGGCTTATATTGGCATAGATCAATGTGCAAAACAAGATAAATCTTCAATGTTTATGCGGGTTTTATGCAACTTTAGTTTCCTGTTCGGGCTTCACGGTTGCTTGCTCTCCAGTTCCCCCGCCTCAATGCAATCATGTTTTTGGGGATATCTGCTCTTTTCAAAGCCGTGCATAAATCCATAACGATGAAGCGAACAGATGAGACACCTTCCGGGGAATTTACGCATGAACTCGCGTACCGTTTCATTGGCATCCGCTTTCATCCAAGCATTCAACGCCATGAAAGTTACCGCGCACACTGCCACAACTGAAATGCATTGATATAGGCTCACTTTCCGCCCTCCAGTTCTTTAATCCGCGCCCCGGCCAGAATTCCCTTTGAATCAAAGTCTGTTCGCTTTCCCGTGTGCGTGTCGATTACGAATCCGGTGTAATCTCCGCGATCTTGGCAGCGGCTTATTTCTCGGGCGATTACCTGCCAATCGTCGGTTTCTGAATGTTGGTTAGGCCATTCGCTGGTAGTCATGTGGTATCGCGGTGAGTATTCCATTTAGTTTTTAGCCTCCAGTTGCTTCCGCGCTTCCAGTAGAGCCGCTTCTGCCGCGTCTTTTTCTTCGGAAACCATTGCCAATAATCGAGCTCTAATATCAGAACCGTCCTTGGCAGAGGCAAGCTCTGATTCCAGGCGCTCGATTTTTGCCTGCGCCAACTGCATCGTTTCATGCAGCCGATTCAGGGCGCGAAATTTCTCTTGATTTATCTCGTCCCTCTCCCGCCTCAGCTCGGCAACCAGCTTGAGAAGCCGCAAAACTTCAAAGTAAAGATCATTTGCAATGCCAGAAAATTTACCGCTCTCGGCATCTAGCATCTTGCGAATGGACTGCAGGTAATTTTCAGTTAATGGGCGCTCTGCTGTGGGGTCGGCGGCTGGTGGCTGCTTTTGGCAAATGTGGTCATCGCAAAATCTTCCGTTATCGCAGCACCGGATTTCACCTTTGGCCTTCAATGGGTCGCGGCATGTCATCTGCCTGCCCATAATCACGGGTGCTCCGCATTTTCCGGGCTTGCAATAACACCCATGTGGCGCTCTATCTGAGGGCTTCCGCAATAGACTGTCCCGGCGCGGCTGCTCACTTACTCCTGTGGGCTGGGCATTTTTTCCAAATGCTTCATCCTGCCAGCAGCCTCTTTTTGCTGAACAAGAGTCAGGCGTGATACAGGTTTCACAATAGTCGAATACAGTCAGCAATACTTCATCTCTCTCAGCGAGAGATATGACTGCCTTTATTAGCCTACCTATACACCTGTTTGCTGATTTTATTTCGTCGTCCTGTTCGCGGGGCGACGGCCTTAATATGCCGGGAATATATGTATAAGACTTATGGCAGATTGGGCACTCAGTCTGCTGCGGAACATCATCCCGTTCGCGCATTCTTTCCTCTTCACTTCTCATCTTCCGCTCCGCGTCTCCCTGTACTGGAGAGGGGCGTGGAGTATGAATTTTGCAACTTACGCAATATTGCGAAACTGAACAACCAAAGTCGCATTTTACGCACTTGGGGCAGATCACTACCGCGCCGGCCGATGGGATAATCTCTTTTTTGTCTTTGCAGAGCAAACAATTGGGGGCCGCTTCTACGCGGGGCTGGAAGGCCGGGCATTGGCAGTGCATACAATATGTTTGGATATCGCCCGGACTCGGTAATTTGTGTTGGCTCTGTTCGTGGCCGCATCCTTCATATCCGCATGTGGGTTTACTCGTCATCATCTCTCCGATCTAAAGGGCAATGCCGCCCCGTGGCCTTGGGTTCACCATCCCGCAACTGTGGGCAGTCTGCATGTTCGCAATCACCATCACGGTCAGCATGACAAAATTCCTGTTCCGTGGCTTTAGTCATCGCTTGGTTTCCTCCGCTCGCCGGAAATCGATGGGATATAGTTTGCGTTCTACTTCCACGGCGGCCAATATTCTTTGCCGCAAATCGCTCTCGAAACACATACGGCATTGCGGTACACATTCGTTTTCGTCCTCACCATGGGCACCGTAAATACCTGCTTTATCGGCAACGTAGGTAATTACATCTTGAAGAGTTTCTATCGGCACTTCGTTCCCTCCTCTGGCCCACGCGTAGCCTGAATACATCCGCATCCCCAAATGGACTGGTACAAGCAACTGCACCGAGTGCAGACGTACATCGTCAAGGGCTTGGCTTTGTCCTCGCGGATAAGGGCTTCTACTTGCTGCGTGAGCTTGGCGATTTGATCGTCTATCTCTTGAATCTTCAGCGTGTTCATTTGCTCTCCTCTGGCCCCTCAGGGAGAGGGGCGCGCCTTTTCGTAGAGCGCCCCTAGATTCCCTTATTTCATTTCTGTCAGAAATGAAATAAGGGAATCTAGGG
>Ga0210397_10000244_pt1 | contig 39609 bp, 38 predicted proteins | sample IncBWH2OmetaG_FD_160126 | JGI IMG/M metagenome (GOLD analysis project Ga0210397, IMG submission 160126) | Forest soil microbial communities from Barre Woods Harvard Forest LTER site, Petersham, Massachusetts, United States - Inc-BW-H-2-O ...
ATCGAGGATACGTCAGACGATCCCGAGGTGACCGTACAGAAGAAGGATACCAGTGACGCGTTGCGTAAGTGTCTGGGTCATCTATCGGCCGAGCATCGGGAGATCGTCGACCTCGTCTACTATCACGAGAAGTCCGTGGAAGAAGTTGCGGGAATCGTGGGCATACCGGAGAATACCGTGAAGACCCGCTTGTTCTACGCACGCAAGAAATTGGCCGAGCTGCTCAAGGCAGCTGGTATAGAGCGAGGCTGGCCATGATGGCTGCGAGCAGAAAAATAGCCGAGCAGGAACCAAGCGAGATCGAACTGCTGTTGCCTTGGCACGCGGCCGGCACGCTGAATCCGCGCGACTCCCGCAAGGTCGAGGAAGCGCTGGCCCGCGATCCCGAACTCGCCAGGCAATATTCGGTCATCCGTGAGGAATATGCCGGGACCATCGATCTGAACGAGAGCCTTGGCGCGCCCTCGGTGCGTGCCATGCAAAAGCTGTTCGCTGCGATCGATGCGGAGCCGGCGCGCGTGCCCGGTCGTTCGCTGAACCTCGCAGCACGGTTCGCCAGCTTCTTCGCAAGCCTTTCGCCGCGGACATTGGCGTGGTCCGCGAGCTTCGGTGCGTTCGCACTTGTTTTGCAGGCCGGCATCATCGCAGCCGTGCTGATGAATAATCGGCCGTCCACCTTCGAGACCGCCTCGTTGAGCACGAACGAGCCGATCACGCGCAGTCTGTCGGCCGCATCTTCGCCGCGAGCGCTGGTACGGTTTGCGCCGGATGCGCGCATCAGCGACATCATGGCGTTGCTCGATAAATATCAGGCTTCGATTATCGGCGGCGCCACAGGCGGCATGTTCCGCCTGCAATTTGCCAATGCGGCGACGTCAAAAGACGAGTTCGCAAATCTCCTGGGCAGATTGCAGAACGAGAAAATCGTCAGTCTCGCCGTGGCGACGCCATGAGCGGGCCGCGACGCTGATTAAGGCCGCCATCCCATGATCCGCGTCGACACGATTTGGCGGCTGAAGATCCTGCCGGCGATGGTGTCCTTGCTGGCCATCGCGTCGCTATTTGTCGGGTGGGGCAGTTCGCCCGTTTTGGCGCAGAGCGCCATGCGCTCCCCCAGCATCAATATCCCCTCGCGGGTCCCGACAATGCCCCGCATCGATCCAAATATTGCCGGGCGCGCCGTAACCGGATTGAACGGGAACAACATCCGCATTCAACCTTCTTGCACCGCCGCCGATCGTGACAGCGGAAATTGTTCAGGGCAGGTGGCTACCGGCAGTAACGCCCGCAAGGTCACAAGCAAAGCGAGCAACGTATCGCTACAGGCTTCGATCAGCTCTCGCGCGATCGCAGGCGAGATCGTGGCCGAGATCGACGGCACGCTGTCCGACGCGCAAGTCGATGGCTTGGCACGGCGCCATGGCTTGAGACGGATTGGTTCTCAAAGCTTTGAACTGATCGGAGCCACGATTGGACTATTCCGTATCACCGGCGGCAAGACGGTGGAGGCCGCGAGCCGCGAATTCGCTGGCGACGGCAGCGTTCGCTCGGTTCAGCCGAACTTTCGCTACATCCTCCAGGATCAGAACGCAGGCTTGAGTGGGAGCGATCCCGCGCAATATGCGCTGTCGAAACTTCGGCTGCCGCAGGCGCATGCGCTTGCCGACGGCGCCAATGTCACGATCGCCGTGATCGATTCCGGGATCGATCTCAAGCATCCCGAATTCGCCGGCGTCACGATCACAGCTTTTGATGCGCTTAACAGCAAAGAGGGACCGCACGCCCACGGCACCGGTGTCGCCGGCGCGATCGTTGCGCATGTGCGGCTGATGGGAAGCGCGCCCGCGGCGCATATCCTAGCGATCCGCGCTTTCGGTACGTCCGGCAAAGCGGCGGAGAGCACCTCTTATGTGATCCTCAGGGCGCTTGATCTCGCAGCCAGTCACGGCGCCCAGATCGTCAACATGAGCTTTGCCGGTCCGAAGGATGCGATCGTTGGACGCGGTCTTGCGGCGCTGGCCGCACGGAATATCGTGATGGTCGCTGCCGCGGGCAATGCCGGCCCGAAATCGCCGCCGTTGTACCCGGCAGCGGATGCGAATGTCATGGCGGTCAGCGCAACCGATGCCCAGGACAGACTGTTTGCCGCCTCCAACCGGGGCAGCTACATCGCGCTGGCCGCGCCAGGTGTCGATCTTTTCCTCCCCGCACCCGACGACAAGTATCAGATCACCTCAGGCACTTCGTTTTCGTCAGCCTATGTCAGCGGGCTTGCCGCGCTGGTCTTGCAGCGCAACCCGGCGCTGAAACCGGACGAGGTCCGTGCGATTTTGACGAAAACGGCGCGTGACCTCGGCCCTCCCGGTCCGGACGACCAATTCGGCGCAGGCGAGGCGGATGCTTTTGCGGCCGTCTCCGCTGTGCCCGCCTCATCGATGCCAGTGGCTGCGGCTGCCGAGCGGCCGACCACACCGGAAATGCCGGAGGCGCCCAAGGACCAGCTAAAGAACCAATCCAAGGCCGAACCGGAGACCAGAGGCCTGCCGGTGGCGACGATGGCGGCTGAGAAGCCGGCCAATGGCGAATCCCGGCCGGATCCGAGCCAGACCAAGCCGTGAACGCCGTGGAATCCGCTCTCGCGGACGTGAAGCGGGCTTGCGAAAAATTCCTTAACGACCTTTGAACGTCCACTGGACCTCTCGCGACCAATGAACGTGGGGAGCGGTCATCCCTCCCTAACGGCTATATCTGGCGCGAGCGCCCATCCACCCCAAGCGCCCATATGGCTTGACCCGTCCGGTTGTCCCCCCGGACGGGTCTCTTATTTCCTACAGACCGTACGAGTACGGAGCGCGCTGTGTTGTCCGAGCATGGACCGCTAGACTTTGTCCGAGTTTTCCACAAAATATATCGGTCATGTCCGAGTGATTCGTACCCGTTGCGTCCGCGTCTTCCTCCTTGCGGGCAGATTTATGGCATCTCAAACGGACGTGACCAAAGGCCGCGAGGTCGTCGCGCGCTGGTGCGCTCTCGCTGAACAGCGACTCAAATATCTCACCGAATTGTTCGATAGCGGACGTTGGCGCCGCTTCCACAGCGAGGAGGCGTTTCTCGAGAATATTCGGGAGGCGAAGACGGCAGTGGAGACCTGGCGTGATCTGTTGTCACGCGAGGCTTCGCGCGACAACAGAGCCATTGACCTGTCCTGGCTCGGACGCAGCCGAACGGCGCTGCCATCGAACGAGTTTCGGCGCGATCGCGTTGCTTTGCCGCGGGTTGCAAAAATTCCGATCGAGCCACCGAAAGAGATTTCAATCCTTCCTGAAGCCAAGGATGCCGTGAACCAGCAGCTTGCGGTCAAGCCGCTCGAGGAGGATAGGTGGGCGGCGGTGCTGGACCTCGCGACGATCGCGGCGCGCTATCCGCTGCTACGAAATACGCTGTAAGCCAAACTGGCCGCCGTCTTCAGGGCAGCTTCCGCACCGCATTCATTCCCACGGCAACTTGCGCAAAACGCGGCGCGTCTTCGATGGTGAGATCCGGCGTGATCGGTCGCGCGTGATCGAGGCCGACCACCGCACCGCGCGGGGTGTCCGCAATCATGTTGTTGTTGACGAGCGCGGTGCCGGCGCCTGGCGTAACCGAAACGCCCACGCCAACGAACGCGTTGCGGATGACATTGCCGGTGATCGCGACGTCGCGCAGATATTTGCCCCAGCCGGCGACGATTCCAAACGACGGCGCGTTCTCGATCACGTTGCCCGAAACGCTCGTATCAGCTTCGACATAGATCCCGATGCCGCCGTCATCGTCTGGCGCTGTGCCGATCGGCCGCTTTGCCAGGAGATTGCGGATGATGTTGCCCTGCACGACCGCAAGCCGTCCACCTTCGTTGAAGTTGCAGACGGAAACCCCAAGGGCTGCGCCATCCACCGTATTGTTGGCGATCACGGCGCCTTCGAAGGCAAATTCTGAATACAGCGCCACCTCGCGCACATCGCTGACGCTGTTGCCGGTGATCTGGATATTCGAGGCTGAATTGCCGCGCACCGCCGAGTAGTCGCAGTTCTTGATGCGGTTGCCGCGCACAATCACATTGCCGGCACGAAAGGCGTTGATGGCGTTACCATACTGGCCGGAGCCGCCCGGGCCCGCCTTGATGTCCTCGATACGATTGTCCGTCACCAGCGTGCCATCGTCGCCGATCGAGGTGCGCAGGATCTCGATGCCGTTGTCGTTGGTGCCCTGGATCGTGTTGCGCGTAACGATAAGGCCCTGCGCATCAAATGATGTGATCGCCGTAGCGGCGATTTTGGTGATGATATTGCCGCTGATGTCGCCGGCAACATTCTCGAACCAGATGCCGTTGCCGCCGCTGGCTGTGATTTCGCAATCGCTGATGCGGATGTCGCGGCCACCAAGGCAATGCACGAGGCCGCGACGGGCGGGCAGGGGAATGCCGCTGCCGTCGAGAACGAGTCCGTCGAGACCAAGGCTGCTTGAGCCTTCGCTCGTTACCATCGATGGGCCGCCGGTAAAAACCAGCCGGGTCGCGCCGCGTACGCCGACAAGCTTAGAGCCGGTTGGCAGGCGAAGCTGACCTGTGCGATAGACGCCGGGCGGTATCGCTAGCGGGGCTTGCGCGCGGGCCGCTTCGTCGATCGCTCGTTGCAGAATTTTGGTCTGGTCATCAGCGCTGCCGGGGCGCAGGCCATATTGCGTGGCATCGCGCCCGAGCGCGGAAATGGGCTGGGCAGCCATTACCCGTGATGACGGCGCCAGTGCGCCCGCGCCGGCGGCGGTGATCCCGAGGAGATAACGGCGGTTGATGTCCATGATCGCACGATCCTGGCCGGTATCGGCCGTGTTTGCGACCTCATAGGTAGCAAGAAAATGAACCACCGCTGGGCACACGCGTGCACACGCAGAGCTGATTGTCGGGGTAGGGTTAATGCGGCTCTGCGCCTTGCACGATCGCTCGCCGCGTCAGCTTTACCGTTTCCAGCAGCATGGCTTCGCCGGCATCGACCAGTTGTTCCAGCGTAACGTCAGACGTCGCATCAAATGCAGAGCCGTCGCGTGCAATCAGGGGAACGTGAATGAACGATGCCAGCGCCGGTCCGGCGGGCTGTTGCGTCGCCTCGATCGCGCGCCAGCTCAGGTAGTTGCAGAGATAGGCTCCAGCGTCGCGCGAAAGCCGCGCGTCGATGCCGGTGGCGCGTGCGGCGTGAAGCAGATTTGTTGTATGTGGACCAAATAGCTTGGCGTCGGTGTCGCGCACGATCGACGTCTTTTGTGCCCGGTTGCCGTCCGCGTCGGCGAGATGCGTGGTGACGGCATTGCGCGCCCGCGTCTCGATCCGCAGGTGAGCGGTGCGCGCAGCAAGGCCGAACATCAACAGCGCTTGCGGATTTAATTGTGCGATCAGTTTGGGCAATTCGCGATCGACCGTTTGATAGGTGACATGGAAAATATGCCCGGTCAGTCTCACACCGTCGAGCGCCGGACGGCGCAGTTGCGTGAGCCGTTTCACCAGCGGCTCCGTCGGATTGAAAGGTGCGCCGGGAAACGGCCCAAAGCCGGTCACGAGAATCCGCAAGCTCTCGCTCATCGCAGCATTTCCGCAATCTGTTCGGCCGCGAGCGCGGGCGAGATGCGCCCCGCAGCTACTTCGGTTTCGATCCGCTTCACTTGGGCGCGCACCGATGCATCAGAGCGCAGCCGCGCCATGGTCAGCTGCTCGAACATCGACCACATCCATTTCACCTGCTGGTCCCGGCGGCGGGCATCGAATTCACCTGACGCGTTCATGGCGGTGCGGTGGTCGAGAATTTTTTGCCATATCGTATCGATGCCGGTGCCGGTCAGCGCCGAATAGGTCAGGACCGGCGGATGCCAGTGTTCCGAACGGGGGGTGAGGATGTGCAGCGCGCCGCGATATTCGCCTGCCGCCAGATTGGCGCGTTTGATGTTGTCGCCGTCGGCCTTGTTGACCGCGATCATGTCGGCGAGTTCGACCAGGCCCTTCTTGATGCCCTGTAGCTCATCGCCGGCACCGGGCAGCATCAGCGCCAGGAAGAAATCGGTCATGTCGCAGACGGCGGTTTCGGATTGCCCGATCCCGACGGTTTCCACCAGCACGACGTCGAAGCCGGCCGCCTCGCATAGCAACATCGCCTCGCGCGTTTTCGCCGCGACCCCGCCGAGCGTGCCGGAGGCGGGCGAGGGGCGGATATAGGCGTTGTCGGACGCCGACAGCCGCGCCATCCGGGTTTTGTCGCCGAGAATGGAGCCGCCGGTGCGGGCTGAGGAGGGATCTACGGCGAGGACGGCGACCTTGTGCCCGCGCTCGATCAGGAACATGCCGAGCGCGTCGATGGTGGTGGATTTGCCGACACCAGGCGAGCCGGTGATGCCGACTCGAACCGCTTTGCCGGTCTCAGGCAACAGTGCCTGGACCAGGTCGCGCGCGGCGGCCTGATGATCGCCCCGCCGGCTTTCGATCAGCGTGATGGCACGCGCCAGCGCCGCGCGATGGCCGGCACGGAGATCGTTGGCGAGCGTGGCGGTCTGGCTCGATTCGAAGGTGGGACGTCTGGACATGCCAACGGTTTATATCGGATGGGCGCGGCAGACGAGAGACTAAAGCCTGTTGTTGCGGACTGGTACACAGGCCTGCTATCTGCAACTTTCCGAACAGCGGCAAAGACTGGTCTTGGCAACCGGCTGCCGCAGACTGCCTCGCATCGTCTGGTCGGTGTTCGTCGGAGAGTACGAGAGCGAGCGCCCCTTGCACATATAAATTGAAGGAGGGCGCGAGAACCTCCTTCACGACAAATTCCTGGGCTTGCAGGCTTAGCCGGCCGCTTTGCCTGCCGCAGTGGCTTCTTTGACTTCGTCGAGCTTGCCGGTTTTGACGTCGTAGATGAAGCCATAGATCGGGATGTGTTTAGGCACCAACGGATGGTTACGGATACGCTGGACGTCCTCGGTGACGCTCTTGGGGTTGTCCGTGAAGGTGTGCCAGTGCACGTCATGCCCGGCCTTCGAGCCGCCGCCATGCTTCGGGTTGGACCATACCTTGCCGTCGAAGGAAGCGGTTTCGAGATTATCCTCCAGCAGGCCGGCGATGATCTCGCCGGTGAACAATTGCATGCCGCATTCGGTATGATGGATCACGAACCACTCATTGGTCCCGAGCAATTTGTGCGAGATCACCAGCGAGCGAATCGCGTCGTCGGAGGCCCGGCCGCCTGCGTTGCGGATCACATGGGCGTCGCCTTCAGCGAGGCCGGCATATTTTGCGGGGTCGAGCCGCGCATCCATGCAGGTCAGGATCGCGAAATGCCGTGCGGGTGGCAATGCCAGCTTGCCTTTGTCGCCGAAATTTCCAGCGTAAGTCTTGTTCGCGGAAAGCACCGCGGCGTAATTGCGCTCCTTTGACATAATGCTGGCTCCTGTTTTCAACCTGCCGCGCGACCGAACGCGCGGGCAACAACGACTCAACTCAACGCGCGGCAAGGTTTTCGGTCAACGGAATGGAATGTCGTTGTTTGCGGAACAGCAGTGCATTCGTGCCGGGAACCGGCTGCAATGCAACGGAGATATTTTATCGCCCGATCCCAGCAGCGCGGTTGCGCCGTCCGGTTACTGTGGTCGGCGTGGAAATCTTTGGCGGGGACTTTGATATCGACGGTATCGTCGGAGACAAAAATACTACTCCGCGGCCTCGCTGTGCCCCAATCTCGCATTCAGCTTGTGGATCAGTTCTTCGGCGGCGTCGGCAATGACGGTGCCCGGTGGGAAGATTGCCTCGGCGCCGGCTTTATAAAGTTCGTCGTAGTCCTGTGGCGGCACCACACCGCCAATGATGATCATGATGTCCTCACGGCCCTGCTTCTTCAGCGCGGCCTTGAGCTCGGGCACGGCGGTGAGATGGGCCGCCGCCAGCGACGACACGCCCAGAATATGCACGTCATTCTCGACCGCCTGACGTGCGGCCTCGTCGGCGGTCGCAAATAACGGTCCGATATCGACGTCGAACCCGACGTCAGCGAAGGCGGACGCGATCACCTTCTGGCCGCGGTCGTGGCCGTCCTGGCCGATCTTGGCGACGAGAATACGCGGTCTGCGGCCTTCCGCTTCCTCGAAGGCATCGATCAGCGCCTGCACCTTCTCGACCCGGTTCGACATCGTGGACGCCTCCCGTTTATAGACGCCGGTGATGGATTTGATTTCGGCGCGGTGCCGGCCAAACACCTTTTCCATCGCGTCGGAAATTTCGCCGACGGTCGCCTTGGCGCGCGCGGCATCGATCGCAAGCGCCAGCAGATTGCCGTTGCCTTCGCCGGCAGAACGCGTGAGCGCAGCGAGCGCCTCGCTGACCGCCTTTTCGCTGCGCTCGCTTCTCAACCGCTTCAGCTTGCCGATCTGGAGCCGCCGGACATTGGAATTGTCGACTTTGAGAATGTCGATCGGGGTCTCGTCGACCGGCTTGAATTTGTTGACGCCGATCACGGCCTGCTTGCCGGCGTCGATCCGCGCTTGCGTCTTGGCGGAAGCCTCTTCGATCCGCAGTTTGGGAACACCGGCCTCGATCGCCTTGGCCATGCCGCCGAGCGCTTCAACCTCTTGGATATGACCCCACGCCTTGGCAGCGAGATCGCGGGTCAGCCGTTCGACGTAATAGGAGCCGCCCCAGGGATCGATGATGCGGGTGGTGCCGCTTTCCTGCTGCAGGAACAGTTGCGTGTTGCGGGCAATCCGCGCCGAGAAGTCGGTCGGCAGCGCCAGCGCCTCGTCAAGCGCGTTTGTGTGCAGCGACTGGGTGTGGCCTTGGGTCGCCGCCATCGCCTCGATCGTGGTGCGCATCACGTTGTTGAAGACGTCCTGCGCGGTCAACGACCAGCCGGACGTCTGGCAATGGGTGCGCAGCGACAGCGAGCGGGGATCTTTCGGGTTGAACGGCTTGAGCAGCTTCGCCCACAACAACCGCGCGGCGCGCATCTTGGCGACTTCCATGAAGAAGTTCATGCCGATCGCCCAGAAGAACGACAACCGCGGCGCGAAGCGGTCGACATCGAGCCCTGCCTTCAGTCCGGCGCGCAAGTATTCGACGCCGTCGGCGAGCGTATAAGCGAGCTCGAGATCCTGCGTCGCGCCGGCTTCCTGCATGTGATAGCCGGAAATCGAAATGGAGTTATATTTCGGCATCCGCTGCGAGGTGTAGGCAAAGATATCAGAGATGATCCGCATCGAGGGTGTTGGCGGATAGATGTAGGTGTTGCGCACCATGAACTCTTTCAGAATGTCGTTCTGAATGGTGCCGGAAAGTTTTTCCGGCGGCACGCCCTGTTCCTCTGCGGCCGCCACGAACAGCGCCAGGATCGGCAGCACCGCCCCGTTCATGGTCATCGACACGCTCATCTGGTCGAGCGGAATGCCGGCGAACAGCGTTCGCATGTCGTAGATCGAGTCGATTGCCACGCCTGCCATGCCGACGTCGCCGGCGACGCGCGGATGATCGGAGTCGTAACCCCGGTGGGTCGCGAGATCGAAGGCGACCGAAAGGCCTTTCTGGCCGGCAGCGAGATTGCGGCGATAGAAGGCGTTGGAGTCTTCCGCCGTCGAGAAGCCGGCATATTGCCGGACGGTCCAGGGCTGGTTGACATACATGGTCGGGTAGGGGCCGCGCAGGAAGGGCGCGATGCCCGGCCAGGTATCGAGGAAGTCGATGCCTTCGAGGTCAGCTTCGGTATACATCGGCTTGACGGGAATGCCCTCGGGCGTCAGCCACGGCTCGGCCTTGCCGGAAGCCGCAGTGGCAGCGACGGGCGCGAAGGCGACGGTGGCAAAATCAGGAATGCCGCTCATTCCTCTCTTCCTCAAACCGACGGTTCCTCTCGATCAATCTCTTTCAAAGCTATCACGTCCAGAAAACACTGTAAGCCTTTGAAACTTCTTAATCATGGTCCGGGTGCTGGTGGCTGATGATACCGCTCAGCTTCTCCTGGCCATAATTCTGCAGCGTCGTTTGGCTGCGCAAGTTCGCAATCGCCACCACCCAGCCGAGCCGAGATTCCGTGCCGTATTGCCGGATCGGAACCAGCCGGTCCGGCCGGTCGAAGGCGCCGGTCATGATCTCGATGCGGGGGCCGTCGATGCGGCGGAAGCTCAAGGGTGTGCCGCAATCCCGGCAGAAATCGCGTTCGGCAATAGAAGAGGACCGGAACGCGGCGGGTTCGCCGCGGGTCCAGGCGAAATCGCTTTTTTCGATTTCGGCCAAAGACGCAAAAGGGGCGCCGGCCGCCTTCTGGCACATCCGGCAATGGCAGATGCTGACTTTGGTCGGTGGTGCCGACAGGGCAAAGCGGATTGCGCCGCATTGGCACCCACCGGTCAGAACGGGCTTTGCCGTCGTGGTCATGCCGTCTCCGCGAACTGATAGGCCTTTTGCAATGCGGCCAGCGCGTCACCGCCGGCAAAAATAAATTCGTTAACGCCGGCTGCCCGCAAGGTTTGCTCCTGCTCGCCTGCCCGCCCTGCAAGATAGATATGCTTGGCGCCGGCTGCTTGAAGGGCCTTTGCAGCATCTGTCGCGCGTTCGGCATAGACCTTGTCGGACGAACAGATGCAGGCAAGCCGCGCGCCGGAAGCCTTGAAAGCGGCCGAAAGCGCCGCCGGATCGGTACCACCTTCCGAGGCGATCGTCTCGATGCCGCCGGTCTCGAAGAAGCTCTTCGCAAAGGTCGCGCGTGCGGTGAAATCGGCAGCCGTGCCCAAATTGGCGAGGAAGACCCTGGGCCGTGCTCCCTTCGCTTTCAGGAGTTCGTCGGAGCGATCGCGCAAGTGTTCGAAGGGTGCGGCGAGCCGCATCGGTGATAGCGTATCGAACGTGATCTTGGCTTGGTCCGACGGCGGCTCGAAGGCCTTCACATCCAAAGTAGCGACCTGGGCCTCGTTGAGGTTCGGAAAGGCGGTGGCGCCGGTCAGTTCTTCCTTGCGCCGGGCAATGTTGGCTTCGCGCACCGCGCGGGTTGCCGCAACCTTGCGCTGGATCAGGTTTTGTTCGAGGGCGGCGAATACGCCGCCGGCCTTTTCGACTTCCTGGAACAGCGCCCATGCCGCCTCGCAAAGGGCCTGCGTCAGGCTTTCGATCCCGCCGGAGCCGGCAGCGGGATCGGATACCTTCGCAAGATTGGATTCTTCCAGCAGCACGAGCTGCGTATTGCGGGCGACCCGCCGCGCGAACGCGTCCGGTAGCCCAAGCGCCAGCGTATGCGGGAGAACCGTGATCGCATCCGCGCCGGCAAGTCCGGCGGCAAAACTCGCCATCGTCGCCCGCAGCATGTTCACGTAAGGATCGCGCTGGGTCAGCATTCGCCATGCGGTTTCGGCGGTCACGAAGGTTGGCTTTGGCGCCAGGCCGCAGGCGGCTTCAACGCGGGCCCATAACAAACGTAGCGCCCGGAATTTCGCCATGGTTAAGAACTGGTCGGCGTCGGCGGAGAGCCGAAACGAGATCGCCATGCGGGCGGCATCGAGATCGATGCCGCCGTCCTCCAGCATCCGCAGATAAGCAACGCCCAGCGACAATGCGAACGCCAGCTCCTGGACTTCCGACCCGCCCGCATCGTGGACCGCGCGTCCGTCGGCCAGCACAAACGGGCCGCGAAAACCCCGCTTCATCAGCCCGCCAACCACTCCGGCAAAGGGCCTCGCCATCTCATTCCATGTGGCCGGAGCGCGGCCTCGCACGGCCATGGTGCTCAGCGCCTGATAGTTAAAACGGAGATCGACCTTGGCCGGATCGACACGCCGTTCCTCGATCAACGCGGCGAACGTTTCGCCTGCATTGCCCCGACCGATCACCGGATGAAGCGCGATCGAAATCCCGGCATCGACGAAGATGCCGTCAAACAGCCGCTTCAACGTTTCCGGTGTCGCATCAATGAGGCCAAAGCCTCGGGTGCCGGGCCCGCCGGCAAATTCGATCTCAAGTCCGCCGGCGCCGTTTTCCAGTTCGTGGATCGCCAGCGCATTGGCAGCCGCAGGATCCGGATGATCGATCCGCTGCATGATCTGCCAGGGCGCGGCGGCAGCCCGGCTGGCGATCGGCGCAACACCTCGGGCGCGACGATAGATCGGTTGGATCGTCAATCCGTCGTAGGTTTTGCTGACAAGCCTCTCGAACGGGGCGCCTTTCAAGACACCATCGACCAGCTTGCGCCAATCCTCGTAAGTGGCAGGCGCAAAATTCGCAGCCAGGGTTGGTTCGTCGGGTGGGTTCATTTCCAGGACGCCGTCATTGCATGGCGAAATTGCCACGGGCGAGCCGCCAAGCCAAACGCTGTTTTATGTTCAGGCAGGGTCGGGCAGTCGCTCAATTCCCTCGGTGGACAGCTTAGCCAATGCGGAAGCGACGCTGCGGCCACCGATCACGCAGTCTGGCGATATCTCGGCCAGCGGTACCAGCACGAAGGCGCGCTCGAACAGACGGGGGTGGGGCAGCGTCAGTTCCGGCTTCCCGATTGACACATCGTCATAGGCGATCAGGTCGAGATCGAGCGTCCGCGGCCCCCAGCGTTGTTCTTTGGCGCGGTCGCGGCCGAATTTGGTTTCGATCTTTTGCAACGCGAACAACAACGCGTGGGGATCGAGAGGCGTGTCGATTTCAATGCAGGCATTGATGAAGGGGGCTTGCTCCACTTCGCCCCACGGCGGAGTGGTATAATCAGAAGAGCGCGCCAGAAGGGCTGCTTGCGTCATGCCGCAGATATTGGCGATCGCCTTTTGAAAAGTCGCGCGGACATCGCCGACATTGCCGCCGAGCGCGATCAGGGCGCGAGGCATCAGCGCATAATCCGAAAAAGTGGAAACCGGTTTTTCGAGTAGATCATGCAGATTTTAGAGCTTCCGCGTACGGGTGAGTACCACGCCGACGTCGTCGAAAATTGCCGCGATCGGCGCATGCGGCTTGTGAACGGTTACCTTGACGGCGCTGATTTTCGGAAACGCGGCCAACACGGCGTCGGCAACGGCGCCCGCTGCCCGTTCCAGCAGTTTGTAGTTGGTGTCCTTGAAGGCCGCGGTCGCGGTTGCGACCACGTTGGAATAAGAGACGGTGTCGGCCAGACGATCGGTGCGCGAGGACTCCGAGAGGTCGGCCGAGAGTTCGAGGTCAATGACGAAGCGTTGGCCCACCTCGGTTTCGTGGTCCATGACGCCATGGCGGGCGTGGATGACAAGGCCGGTAATGAAGATCGTATCGCTCATTGCTTGTCCCAGATGGCTTTGGCTACCCGCAAGGCCTGCACGGTTTCCGACACGTCATGGGTCCGGATGATCCGCGCGCCGGCTTTGGCTGCGATCAGATGTGCGGCGATCGAGCCGCCGAGCCGCTGATCCGGTTCGGACGGCGACACCGTCGCGATGAAGCGTTTGCGCGAGGCGCCGATCAGGATCGGGAATCCAAAAGTGTCAAACTGCGCGAGCCGCGCCAGCGCCGTCATGCTCTGCTCTTGCGTCTTGCCGAAACCGATACCGGGATCGAGCGCGATATGTTCGCGCGAAATGCCGGCCTTCGTTGCGATCTTGATCGAGTGCGCAAAGAATTCGGCGATATCCGCCATGATGTCGATGTCGGGATCGGCGCGATCGCGGTTGTGCATGATCACGACCGGGCAACGTCGCTCCGCAATCAATCCCGCCATGTCCGGGTCGTGTTGCAGACCCCAGACATCGTTGGCGATGGCCGCTCCGTGATCCAGCGCCCAGGCGACAACCGTTGATTTCATGCTGTCGATCGAAACGGGAATTCCAAGAGAGACGACATCGGCCAGGATCGGCCGCAAACGCTGAATTTCTTCCTCAGCCGAGATCGGCTGCGAACCGTAAGGCCGGGTAGACTCGGCGCCGATGTCGATGATGTCGGCGCCCTCGGCGGCCATGCGCCTGGCTTGCGCCAGTGCGCTTTCCGGCGCAACGAAACGCCCGCCGTCCGAGAAGGAATCCGGCGTGATATTCAAAACCCCCATCACCAGCGGATATGGTCGGGACAGCCGTTCCGGCCAGGTCCGATGATCCGCAGAGGCGGCCGCGGGGGCGGTTCCGGGCGAGGTCGCGATCATGCGGTCGCTTTGCGCGGTCGGCGCCGGGGAGTCAAGAGAGCGGTCGCGGGGGCGCAGATCCCGGCCGCGGAAGCGATCGCATCCAGTTGAAAATCAAGGGATCAGTAAGTGATCTTGGGCTGAAGCTTCCGCGCCTTGGCGATCAACTGCTCGACGGATTTTTCAGACGGCAGGATCCGGACCAGCTTACGCCTGACGTTCACTTCTTTCATGTTCTGCGCCAGCCGCGATGGATTTCGAAGCGCGAGTTCGCGAACAGTCGGGACGCCGGCGGCGCGCACCAGTCCAACCTTCGCCCTGCCCATGCCGGGAATCCGCATGTAGTCGGAAAAATTCGCCCATTCCAGCAACTGCTGCTCGCTGATGCCCGTCTTGGCCGCAAGGACTTTACGTCCTTTCACGGTGCGTGCCGCCTCCAGCAGGCGGTCCGTGGTGCGAATGCCCAGCGATTTCAGTTTAGTAGCTGCGAAAGAGGGAAGGCCATCAATCTCGGAAATAGGATATGTCATGACTTTTCGATATGAAATGTGGTTCAAGCGAATTGATTGAGGCCGGGTGTCCCAGCAATGATCGCGCCCATCTGATCCTCCCCGATTTTGTCTCGGCCAAACCGGAAAAGCTCACGCGCGACATTTTGGATGTCGTTCACACCGAGCCCCAATCCCATCAGCCGGGTACCAACGGCCATCAGGCCGCCGCCCATCAACTTTGACAGGCCACCATTATTCTCGGACGCCGAGATTGCAGCTTCTGCTCCAGGAATCTTGTCGATCAAGGCCTGAACCTTGTCGTGAGGTCCTTCGCGGCGAAGGAAACCTAGAATGATGCCGATGGTCTTTTCGGCCACAGCATCCTCGATGCCGGCCTTAGAGGCCAGCCACCCTGTCAGTTCGTCCATTGCGCCCCGTCCTCGGACCGGCTTATACGCCGGATCCGTGCTCGCGATTTATCTTGATCTTCCGCGAGACGAATTACAAGCGATCACCGCCGTCGCTGATGTGAATCGCACCGCGAGTGTTGCAGCAATGCAAGAGCGAGCGACGATTTCGCACCTTGACGGATGAGTTTCGTTCAAAAATTGATGATACGCGGCGACAAAATCGGTTGAACGCACGTTCATCGCAACGCGTTTCCCTTACGTATTCGTTCGTTGAAGGTTTCAATCGGCTTACAACATGCCTTATAAATGGGACGCTCCGACTGTGCGATGTGCACAACGAAGGCGATGTAATGGCAATCCCCGATATCCAGACCGTCGATACCGTTGAAAAGATTTTTATCGGCAAAGGCGAGCAGCCGGCTTGGCTGACGCTTGGGCTCGCCAATCGGCATGGGCTGGTGACGGGCGCGACCGGGACGGGAAAGACCGTCTCGTTGCAGGTGATGGCCGAGGGATTTGCGCGCGCCGGCGTTCCCGTATTCGCAGCTGACATCAAAGGAGACCTGTCCGGCATCTCCGAAGTCGGTGAGGCCAAGGATTTTATCCTCAAGCGGGCCGAGGATATGGGTCTTGCCTTTCAGGTGGACCAATTTTCAACGGTGTTTTGGGACGTCTTCGGCGAGCAGGGCCATCCGGTGCGCGCCACCGTCTCCGAAATGGGTCCACTTTTGCTGTCGCGCATGATGGACCTCAACGATGTCCAGGAAGGCGTGATGAATATCGCTTTCAGGGTCGCTGACGAGCAGGGGTTGCTGCTTCTCGACATGAAAGACCTGCGTGCGATCCTGACTTTCATCGCCGAGCATGCAGCCGACCTGACCACCCAATATGGAAATGTTTCGAAGCAGACGGTGGGCACTATCCAGCGTCAGCTCCTGGTGCTGGAAAACCAGGGCGGCGACCAGTTTTTCGGCGAACCGGCGCTGGACCTGAAGGACTTCATGCGCACCGATCGCGATGGCCGCGGCATGGTCAACATTCTGGTCGCAGACAAGCTGATGCAGAGCCCGAGACTGTACGCGACCTTCCTGTTATGGATGTTGTCGGAGCTGTTCGAGCAGCTGCCGGAAGCCGGCGATCCCCCCAAACCGAAACTGGTATTTTTCTTCGACGAAGCCCATCTGTTGTTCAATGACGCGCCGAAAGCGCTGATGGAAAAGATCGAGCAGGTGGTGCGGCTGATCCGCTCGAAGGGCGTCGGGGTTTATTTCGTCACGCAAAATCCGATCGACGTGCCCGACAAGGTGCTTGCCCAATTGGGAAACCGCGTGCAGCACGCGCTTCGTGCCTTCACGCCGCGGGACCAGAAGGCGGTTACAGCGGCGGCCGAGACCTTTCGTCCCAATCCGAAACTCGATACCGCCCAGGTGATCACGCAGCTCGGCAAGGGCGAGGCACTGGTGTCGTTCCTGGAAGGCAATGGCATTCCGGCTGTGGTCGAACGCGTCATGGTTCGTCCGCCGACCGCGCGGATCGGGCCGATCACGCCGGAGGAACGCAAGGCGATCATCGACAACAGCCCGGTGAAGGGAAAATACGACACCGCGATTGATCGTGAATCCGCCTACGAAGTCTTGCAGAAGCGTGTGGCGGGAGCAGGCGACGGAGGCGGCGGAATACTGGGGCAGATCGGCGCCATCGTCGGCACGATTTTCGGCACCAGCACGCCGCGCAACAGGCTATCGACCGGCCAGGTCATCGCCCGCAACGTCACCCGATCTGTTACCAATAAGGTGGTCGGCGGGGTGGTTGCCGACCTCGGCAAGTCGGTCGGGGGCTCGATCGGCGGTTCGGTGGGCCGCGCCATCGTGCGCGGTGCGCTCGGCGGACTGCTGCGACGATAGAAGTGGCACGGGCTCATCCGTTTTCAGAAAGTGACGTGTGTTGAGATACCCTTCGTTGCGAGCACCGCTCGATATCCTTTTCCTGATCTGCTGCTTCATCTTGACGGCTGACGTTCTCGGTCCCGAGATCTTCGGCCACGGAAAGACAAAGGACTACCCGCTCTGGTTCTGGGCCGGCCAGCAGATCTTGCAGGGCGGCGACCTCTATCCGCACGACCCCCAGGCCGCTTTCGCGTTTCTGTATCCACCGCCGGCGGCGATCCTGCTGGCGATCCCCGCCTTCTTCGGAAAAATTCCACTTTATATTTGTCTGTCGCTGCTGAACGTCGCCGCCTGGTGGATCGTGGCGCAGCTTTCGAACGCGATGACCGGCGACGGCGAGGCTCCGAGCCCCTGGTTGGCGGCGCTGCCGTCGATCGCCATGATCTCGTTCACCTTCGATATGTTCGATCTCGGTCAGCCCAATCTGGTTTTGCTGGCGTTGATGCTGTTGGGGTTCTGGCTTCTCCAGCAGGGCCGCTCCTGGAGTTCGGGAAGCCTGTTTGCGCTTGCAACCGCCATCAAGGTCTTTCCCGTGGCTGTGCTTCCTTATCTGGTGTGGCGGCGGCAATGGGCGTCGGCCGCGAGCACGGCGATATTTCTCGTCGTTTTCCTGATCGTCATTCCAACACCTGTACGCGGCTTCCAGCATAATCTCTCCGAACTGAAGACCTGGTACCAGGGGATGGTCGGATCGAGTTCGGAAGCGGGCTTCGGAAAGCGCGACGATCAGAACTGGTCGTGGATGAACCAGTCCATCATCTCCTTGACGCATCGCCTGACGCGTCCGGTCGATTACAACCAGGACAATCCGAACACGGCGCCCGCCTACATGAATCTGCTCGACCTCGATTTCAAGAGCGCGAACTGGATCGTATTGGGCGTCTCGCTCATCATCGGACTTGGCTTCATCGCGGTGATGCCGCCACGAGCGCGTCGAACGCCCCGCTCGGATGCGGAAGAACTCGGCATCCTGTTCTGCCTTATGACCGTTGCCTCGCCGCTGGCGCGCCAATATTACTTCATATGGTTGTTTTTTCCGCTCACCGTCCTGATCCATCGAGCGGCCTATGATCCCCGTGCCACCGTGCGCAAGGGAACATGGATCGCGCTGGCCATCTCGGGCTTTCTGGTGTGTCTGTCGCTTCCGCTGTTTCCGCATGACTGGCAGGCTTACGGAAACAACTTCCTCGCAACCGTTGTGATGGCCGCGGGCCTGGCGTGGCACCTTTTGCATCCAACGGAACACAAGACTAATTCCTTGGCAGGTTCTCTGTCCGGCTCCTTGTCCGCATCCGGCCGCGTGCCGTAAGGTGCCCTGAAGTAAAGTCAGAAAACTCCCGCCAGCGAAGGAAGATCGGAAATGTCCGACGCCGCACAACTTCAAAAAGTTCTTGAGCGCATCGATGCCGATTTCGACAACAGCCTCGATCGGTTGTTTGCGCTGTTGCGGATCAAATCGATTTCGGCCGACCCTGCCTTTGCCGGCGAATGCAAGGCGGCAGCCGATCATTTGGCGAAGGACATTGCCTCGCTTGGGTTGGCCAGCGAGGTGAGGCCGACCGACGGGCATCCGGCCGTGGTCGCCAAATCCAACGGAAAGTCAGGCGGTGGGCGGCCGCATGTCCTGTTTTATGGCCACTACGACGTGCAGCCGGTCGATCCCTTGAACCTCTGGCACCGCCCGCCATTCGAGCCTGCCGTTACCGATCATGCGGATGGGCGGAAAATCATCGTTGGTCGCGGTGCCGAGGACGACAAGGGACAGTTGATGACCTTTGTCGAGGCGTGCCGCGCCTGGAAGTCGGTGACGGGTTCATTGCCTGTCGACCTGACGATCGTGATCGAAGGCGAAGAGGAAGTCGGCTCGAAAAATTTCGTTCCCTTCCTCGAAAAAAACAAGGCCGACCTTGCGGCGGACTATGCGCTGGTCTGCGACACCGGCATGTGGGATCCGAACACGCCGGCGATCACGACGTCGTTGCGCGGACTCGTTTACCAGGAGGTGAAGATCAAGGCCGCCAACCGCGATCTGCATTCCGGCATTTTCGGCGGTGGCGCCCAAAACCCCATCCGCGTCCTGACCCGCATTCTCGGCGGCATTTTCGACGATGACGGCCGCATCACCATTCCGGGCTTCTATGATGGCGTGAAAGATGTGCCGGCGGGTGTTCTGGAGCAGTGGCGGAAGCTCGATCTGACCCCTGAAAAATTTCTTAAACCCATCGGTCTGTCGATTCCGGCCGGCGAGAAGGGCCGGCTGTTGATCGAGCAAATCTCTTCGCGCCCGACCTGCGACGTCAACGGCATCGTCGGCGGCTATATCGGGGAGGGTTCGAAGACCGTGATCCCGGCGGAAGCTTCCGCCAAGGTTTCGTTCCGACTGGTCGAGGGGCAAGACCCCGACAAGATCCGCAAAGCCTTCCGCGATTACGTAACGGCGCGATTGCCCGGCGATTGCCATGCGGAATTCATCGACCACTCCAACGCGCCCGCGGTTGCGCTCGACTGGAATATGAAGCCGCTCGCAGCCGCCCGGCGCGCTCTGGCAGAGGAATGGGGCAAGGACGCGGTTCTGATGGGGTCGGGCGCCTCGATCCCGATCGTGGCTGATTTCAAGCGCACGCTTGGTCTTGACTCGCTTCTGGTCGGCTTCGCGCTCGACGACGACAACATTCATTCGCCGAACGAGAAATACGACCTCAGAAGCTTCCACAAGGGCATTCGCTCCTGGGCCAGAATTCTCTCAGCTCTGGCCGAGTTGCCAAGCGCATCGTGAATCTTTCCATCAGGAACGGGTCGCCGAGCGCGGACCCGATTTGAATCGTTTTTGGCTTTCGTTACAGTTGTGAAAATCGTCACTTCTGCTTTGCAGCCTCGGCCGCTGTCCGTCGCATCGCATCGGCGGCTAGCGGATGGCGACGATAATAATCGCATTCTCCCGGCTTCGCCGCGCGGTCCATGCCCTCTTGCCTCGCAACCTGCAGGAGCTCCTCGTCTTCTTTCAAATCGAGGATCGTCTGTTCTTGGACATAGGTAAGATAGCTGTCTTTGCTGGTGAGAGAATGGATGCCAGCTTCGCTGGTTAGAATCTTGCAGCCGGCAGCAAAATAGACGTCCTTCACGCGGCGCACGAACTTCGCCCGCCGTTCCAGGTATTTCTGTTTGAGTTTGGCGGTTAGGGTCTGCTTGGGCGAGTCGGCCTGCTGCGCGTTTGCTGCTGGCTGAACCGCGATCAACGTCACAGCAGCGGCCACAACATAGATGATCTTTTTCATGATTTTCCCCCCAAGACCTGATGGCATCTAATCGCAGGGAAATCCAGGCCGCAATATGCGGTGCAATATGGAAGGCGGGAGCGAATCCTAACGTAAAAACGCCGCCCAAAATTGGACGGCGTTTGGATTCGATGTGCAGAGGTATGTGAGAACAAATCTACATCGGTTTTCTTAATTTTTCAATTCTTGTAACTCGGGTCGAGCCGGTCGAGCTTGCGTAACAGCGGCGGCCACACCAGCGTGGTCGAACGCAGCTCCTGCCGTTCAGGGTTGGCGAGCAGCCGCGTGTTCTTGTCGATGACATCAGGATCGACGGGATAGGCCGCCGGCCCCAGCATCCGGGTCCGAACCTGCATGGTGCAGGCCCGTTCGAGATGGAACATGCGCTCAAAGGCGGAAGCGACCGAGCGGCCGACCGTCAGCGTGCCGTGGTTGCGCAACAGCATGTGATGTTTGTCGCCGAGATCGCGTTGCAGGCGCGGGCGCTCATCATGGTCGAGCGCGATGCCCTCATAGTCGTGATAGGCGAGATCGTAGGTGACCAACTGCGCGGTCTGGTTGAGCGGCAGCAGGCCTTCCGCGCTGCTCGCCACCGCGGTGCCGTCCGGCGTGTGCAGATGAATGACGCAGCCGGCATCCTCACGGACTTCGTGAATCGCGGAGTGAATGGTGAAGCCGGCCGGATTGATATGGTACGGACTTTTCGTGAGCAGGTTGCCGTCGAGATCGACCTTGACCAGGCTGGAGGCGGTGATTTCATCGAACATCAATCCGTAAGGGTTGATGAGGAAATGATGCTCCGGCCCGGGCACCCGTGCGGAGATATGGGTATCGACCAGATCGTCCCAGCCGTAATAGGCAATCAGGCGGTAGCAGGCGGCAAGATTGACGCGCTGGCTCCACTCGGCCTCCGTCATTCCCGACGACACTTCCTTCAGGCGAGCTTCCGCTGGCGACATGACGAGATCTCCTGTTGATCGCTGAATTTCCGCAAGCCTATTCGCGCCACCGGCGGGCTTCAAGGCGTGTCGCGTACTTGGCAGTTATGCTTCCTGGGCTGCAGGCCGTGCCGCTTTACGGCGGCGGCATCGTCAACAGGCTCGAAATGCTGCGCCCGCGGATATCGTAGACGCGGGCATACACGACGTCGTCACGCTTGATTTCGACCATGATTGGCGCGCTGATCAGGCCCTTGCAGTAGAATTCGCCGAGCGTCATCGCGAAGTCGGCTACGTGGCTGTCCCAGCCAATGGTGAAATCCGGACCAAGTGCGACCTGCGCCCCCCGGTGTGGTCCGCATACGGCGACATTCCACTTGTGTCCAGGCGGCGGAGTTACATGCCGCTCGTCAAGTTGCTCGCGCAAGCTGTCGGAGGCCTGCTTGAATGCCAGCCCCCAGTAATCGAGCATGTAGCGGTCGTCGGCGCCGCGCACGGTGCCGGCGATATGGTTGAAATGGGTGTATTGATAGGGGTGCAGGCGGATCATTTCGCCAAGCGGCAGCAGCAGGCCGAACGCAAACACGGCTATAGCCGCCGGCTGCCAGCTGCGGCGATTTTCCTTGAGCCAGTTCATTCCGCGCGCAAAGGCCAGGCCCGCGAGCACCGTCATCGGCGGAATGACGAAGATGAAGTGGCGGATGCCGTTGTAGAGCGCAGGCCGTTTCACGATTGCGATCGCAATCGGAAGCACTGCGGCGAGCGTCAGCATCAAAAGGATCGTCTTGCGGCGCGCCGGCACATCGCGGCGCGGTAACGCCAGGATACTCCCGATGACGCCTGCGATGGTCAGCGCCAGCAGAACTTCCGGGAGCTGCAAAGCAAACAGCGTCGGAAGATACGACCACGGCATGTCCGGGACTGCCAGGATGGCGCCGTCAAACAACTCCTTCCACGGCTTTTCGAAGAAACTCGAGAAGTAGGTGGCAGCCTGGAACGGGTGACCGGGTTCGATAATCGACCACGGCCAGATCAATCCCATGACGAGGTAGCCGAGGATCAGGCCGGGCAGCAGCGCGTAAGTCATTTGCACGAAGCGCCTGCAGGCTTCGCGCGCGCCGTGCGTGTGAACCTCCTCGACCAGCATTGGCACGAAGCCGGCCAATGCATAGAGCAGCGCCAGCCCGCCGAGGATACGCGAGCCAATCGAAAGACCGGCGCCGAGGCCGACGATCAGAACCGTCCGTGGCGAGGGATACGGATATTCTTCGGCCAGGCGAACCAGGCCGAGCATCAGGATCACCATCGCCACGGCGAATGGCGCGTCCTTCGGATTCATGAACATGTGGCCGTAGAAGGTCGGGCACAGTGCCAGAAGCAATAGCGCCGCCAGTCCGGCCAGCGGGCCGCCGACACGCCGGCCCAGTCGCCAGGTCACGGCGAGGCCGATCATGCCAACGACGGCGCCGAGCAGCCGCCGCGTTTCAAACAATTCGAGCGGGATGATCTTGTGCAGCAGCGCCGCGGCCATATCGAAGCCGCCGCCATACATATAGAGGTTGGCGAACGACAGCGCTCCGGTGTCTTTGAATCCGGAGCCGTACATTCGCAGCAACAAATCGGCATATTCAGCGTGGGTATAGTCGTCCCAGCCGAGACCGTAGTCGCGGAAAGTGAAACTCGCGACCAATCCGACCGCAACCAACACCAGCATCGCGGCGTCGTCGCAAGTCCGCTCCATCGAGCGCCGCGAAGGCGTATCGAGAGCCGAGGCCGTGACTGATGACATGACGATTAGTTACCCGGTGTCCCTGGCCCAGTTAGCGCTTTGGACCTCATTCCCCCGGGAGCCATATAGCGCAGTTCCACGGCCAAGTAATTGGCAATTGTGGCGTAATTCGCCTCCTGCGGCGCAACGAAGCAGGGGTTTAGCCGTTAACGATCGGTTCCACGGTCCCCAACTATCAGAATTGCCCCGGTAATTGCCGTTGGCGGGGCATGTAATATGACGGTATCGTGGCGTTGGGGGCTGCAGGAGCTGCCGCGCGCATGGGCGGGCGCGGCCCAGGGGTAGGTTTGATGACGATTGGAATGTTGGCCGCCGGGATTACCTGCCTGCTGGCAGGTCTTCTTGCGATCGGTTTCGGGATCCCGATCAACGAGTTCGGCCTTGGTAATACGTTGATTCTGGCCGGCGCGGTCACCGCCTGCACGGGGCTGATCATCCTGAGCCTGTGGGTTGTCGTCAAAGAGCTGAAAAACATGGGCCGGCTGACTGCCGGTCCGGCCCTCCAGAAGGGCAATGCACCGCAATCTGCGGCGTTGCCGCGCGCGGCGATTGAGGATCTGGCAGACGCCGAGCCGGGCGCCGGCGGGCCTTTGCCCGCGCCGTCCGCACCCTGGCTCGAAGATGCAGCCGGGCGTGATCGTCCGCGCCAGGAAGTCTCGCCGTCTGAGCCGCCAGCTGCCAAACCGCGGCGCAGTTTGATGTTTTCATCGACCTCCCGCCGGGAGCGTGAGCGCGCCCAGGCGCGTGATCCCTCCGTCACCGAGCTTCGTCCCGAAGTGACCGCGCCGCCGATGGAGATCAACGAGCCTCCCGCGACCTTCGAGGACGCCTGGCCAAAATCGGAACGGGCAAGGCCGACCGATGTGTCGCCGCAACGGCGCGCCCCGCGCGCACCATCGACGTTTAGCGGAACTCCGGCGGCGCCCCGCCAGGCTCCGGTCGTCGAGGATCAGCCGCCGGTGACGGTGCTGAAGTCCGGCGTCGTCGATGGAATGGCCTATTCATTGTATTCAGACGGATCGATCGAAGCCCAGATGCCGGAAGGCCTGATGCGTTTTGCTTCGATTGACGAATTGCGCGCCCATCTCGACCAGCGCCCATGACGGCGCAAATCCGCTCTTGCTGGAAAAGTTATTCCGCTCATATTTGGCGAGCGGCCGATAGCCAAATCGCGAATCGGCGTAGAGATGACATGCGTGATGAAGATCACAAGGCCTAGGCCATGAACGATACCGCGGGCAAGAATTTCATCGATCTGACGGCGAATATCGTCTCCGCCTATCTCAGCAACAATCCGACGCCGGCAGCGGAAATTCCCGCTCTGATCAACCAGATTCATGCGGCTCTGGTGCGCGTATCTACCGGCCGGCCCGAGACGCCCTCGGAACCGGCAAGGCCGGCGGTGTCCGTCAAGAAATCCATGACGCCCGATTATCTGGTCTGTCTTGAAGACGGCAAGCGCTTCAAATCGCTGAAGCGGCATTTGCGCTCGCAATATAATATGACGCCGGAACAGTACCGGGAAAAATGGGGTCTGCCGCCGGACTATCCGATGGTCGCGCCCAACTACGCGGTTGCCCGTTCGCAGCTTGCCAAGAAAATGGGGCTTGGTCAGCAACGCCGGCGGCGGAAGTAGTTCCTGGATTTACGAAGCAGCGGCCAAGGCTTCTCGCGCATCGGTACGGATGCGTTCGACCATCGCGCGCAGGCCGTTCGAGCGTTGTGGCGTCAGATGTTCACGGAAACCGAATTCGTTGAATATAGCGATCGCATCCGTGGCGAGGATTTGCTGCGGAGTATGGCCCGAATAAAGCGTCAGCAGGATCGCGATCAGTCCGCGCACGATATGGGCGTCGCTGTCGCCCAGGTATTTCAGCAACGCTTCGCCCGTGTTGCTGCGTTCAAGGCTCTTCGAGAGCCAAACCTGGCTGGCGCACCCCTGCACCTTGTTGGTAGCCGAATGCTCTGCTTCCGGCATCGGCTCGAGCGTCCGGCCGAGTTCGATGACATACCGGTAACGGTCGTCCCAATCCTCCAGCAGCTCGAAATTTTCCCTGATTTCGTCAATTGTCGTCATGATCGTGCTCAACCTTCAAAACCCTATATAGGTCCAAAGGTGGCAGAAAGCGATATCGTCCGATTGAACCGAAATTGTTGGCGTTTTCGCGGGCCTTACGGAGACGACGGCGAAGCGCCTTGCCATTCGATCTGCATATCGTCGGGCGTCAGCGTATCGTGCGCGACATCAGACGGTGCGGCCTCGGCGCTCTCCATGCCGGCGATCGATCCGGTATGATCGGGCGCACGTTTGTCGGGCTTGTCGGTTTTGTCCGGTTTGTCGGTGATGTACTGATAGACTTTTCGTGCGCCGCCCTGGGCGCGTTGACCGATCACGGTTGCGGCCTGGCCGCCGACTTCGCAAGCGGTCGGTTGGCGCTTGCAGAACTGGCTCATGTCGCTGACGGCAGCGGTTGCCGCGGAGATTGCCTCGGATGCGTTGATTTGCGGGGCCTTGTCCTGGTCCGGGGTTTTATCCCTCGGCAGCAGAACCAGCACCAGCCCAACCCAAAACGCCAAGCGAAGCAGAAAAAACATCTTGCTACTCCGGCTGCCTCTCTTGTTCCGCCGCTATCAACCCCGAAAAATCGAGGACCAACAGTCGTCGATAAATCGGAAGTGTTTGCATTGAAGTTAAATCGGGAGGAATTGACGAAAAAATCGATCGATTTGATTCGGCGTAAATTTTCAATTGATGGGATGCAGGGAAGGATATTCGCCTCCATCCACCATTTCGAAACCATATCGGCCTATCGCCGGAAACCCGCCGTTCACCATCTGCGTTGATTGGCCGTCGTATCGGGCGCCGAAAGCGCCGTGACGATACGGTCTTTGGCCGCACCCTCGGCCTGCCTTAGCGTTCATTTAATTTCGCTCTGACAGGTTGCGATCACGACAAGGGGGACGTTCCGGGGCGTCTGTTCGACGCGCAGGCGAAAAGCACGGAAGCTGTGACAGTTCTGAGTACCATTCGCGATTGCCTAGATGCGCTGCTGCACCCATCGGCGCGATACGATGTGCTGGCGCGCGCGCGCCATCGCGCCTTCATCGCTCCGCGGCTGTTGGGAAGCCTGACGGCGTTTGCTGCATTTCCGGTCTACCTCGCCATGCACGGCGCACCCACGGCGCTCGGGGTGGCGGCCTTCGCGTGGCTGATAGCGCCCATTCTGGTGTCGTGGTTCTTGTCGCGTACCGGCCGCTACGAAGGAGCCTGCGTGCTGTCGTCGCTGGCGTTTGCCGGCCTGATCATGACGCTGGCCTCGGTCACGGGCGGCATCGGGTCGTTCGCCGCGATCTGGCTTGTGGTCGTGCCGATGGAAGCCGCGATTTCGGCATCGCGCCGGGTGGTCGCATTTGCCTCCGCGCTGACGCTGGCCTGCGTTTCGCTGCTGATCGTCCTTGGTCATTTCCAGTGGCTGCCGGCAACCGATGTCGGTCCGGACTTGCGCGCTGTCCTGACAGCATTCGGCGTGGCGTCGGCGACGCTCTATGCGGCGGGCCTCGCTTTCGGCGCCGAACTGCTCGCACGCACCAGTGCCTCGTTGCTCTATGTCGAAGAAGAACGTTACCGGCTGCTCGCCCATAATATGAGCGACGTGATTTCCCGCCATCACCGCAATGGCGCCGTACGTTTCATATCGCCGGCGGCGGAGGCGCTACTGGGAACGTCGGCCTCGCGTCTGCTCGGCTATGGCCTGTTCGATCGCGTCCATGTCGCCGATCGTCCGGCCTATCTCACGGCGCTTTCGGATGCGGCGCGCGGAGGCGAGGCGCAAAGCGTCGAGTTCCGCCTGAAGCGGGATGTGATCCGCGGCCGTGAGGCGGGGCTGGCCGGTCAAGTAAATTTCATCTGGGTAGAGATGCGTTGCCGGCCGCTTGAACAGCTATTGCAGACCTCAAAAACCTCGGAGGCCGAAGTGGTCGCGGTGATGCGAGATGTGACCGATCGGAAAAATCAGGAACGCGCGCTGGATCTGGCTCGGTCAGCGGCGGAGCAGGCGGACGCATCCAAGACGCGCTTCCTTGCAACGATGAGTCATGAGTTGCGTACGCCGCTCAATGCCATTATCGGTTTCTCCGAAATGATCATGCAAGAGGACGCGCTGATGTTGGATGCCGCGCGCCGCAGGGAATATGCCCAGCTGATCAACGATTCAGGTCAGCATCTGTTGTCTGTCGTCAACGGCATTCTCGACATGTCGAAGATGGAGTCGGGTAATTTCGAGATCATGCCGGAGCCTTTCGCGCCCCGCGCGGCGCTGATCAACTGCTGCGACCTCCTTGCTCTCAAGGCTCGGGAAAGCGGCATCGATCTCGTCACCCGGGTGCCGGACGATTTGCCTGTCATGATCGGTGATCCCCGCGCATTCAAGCAGATCGTGCTCAACCTCGTCGCCAACGCCGTCAAATTCACCGAGCGCGGCGGTGCCGTGACCGTGTCGGCGGGCGTCGAGAATACGCGGCTCGTTATTCGTATCGCCGACACTGGGGTCGGTATCGCGGCCGACGACCTCAAACGGATCGGCGATCCATTCTTTCAGGCCGGCACGACCTATCAGCGCCGCCACGAAGGCACGGGTCTTGGGTTGTCGATCGTCAAGAGCCTCGTTGCCTTGCATGGCGGCGAAATGACCGTGCAGAGCCAGGTTGCCGAAGGCACCACCTTCGCGGTCGCGCTGCCATTGGCCCCGCCGGCCGCGCAACCCTCGAGCAATATCGCGACGCTGGCCCCGCCGGCGCGCCCTGTTGTGCCAGAACAAGTCCTTCAGGTGAAGAAAAGTGCCTAAGAAACGTTTGAACGACGATGATATGCCGCGCCGCCGCAGCTCCAGGGAAGCCGCGTTCGAGCCGGATTCCGAACGCGGTCTGGCGATGCGCATTTTTCTGCATAGTCCGAAGGATATCATCGCGGGCGCACTCGCGCTCGCCGCCATCATTGCGATCATCACCAATGCGCTGTTCATGCAGGCTGGGCGCCATCCCGCGCCGATGTTCGGCACGGTCACCACATTGCCCGCGGCCGCTTTGCCTGTGGTTGCGTCGGTACCCGCCAATCCATTGCCGAGGCCTCGGCCGGTCGAGGCCGATATTGCGTTGCCCGAAACCAGGCCAGCCGAACCGAGAGCCGTTGATCCCAAAGCTGCCGATCCCAAAGCTGCCGATCCTATGACCAACCTGGTCAAGACGACCAGCACGGTGCAGGCGGCGACAGCCAATATTCCTCGGCCGCCGCTTGCCGTGCCGGTATCTTCCCGCGTCGACAGCGTGCCGGTCTCAGTCGGCGGCTCGCACCGTGTGGCTGCCGTGCAACGGGCGTTGACCGAATACGGCTATGGCCAGCTGAAGCCGACCGGCGTAGCCGGATCGGATACCCAGGTCGCGATCCAGAAGTTCGAGAAGGCGCGCAAGCTTCCGGTCACAGGCCAGGTGTCCGATCGTCTGGTGCGTGAACTCGCCGCCACGATCGGTCACTCGATCGAGTAGTGACTGGTTCCTCCCGGTAGCTTATCTTCCGTTCATGCGATTGAAATCAAGCATATGGGTCGCGGCCTATTTACGCCGTTGCCAGACTGCGGGCGTGTTCGGTGCGGTGCGCCGGCGTGGCGCGGAAGAAGCGGGTGCCGTGTTCGTCAAGGTGGCATTGCTCGACGGCAAAGCCATGCTTTACGTGCCGGCGCCGCAGACGGTCTACGACGATAGCCGGCCGATCGAGCGTTTTTTCATGCCGACCTCGAAAGAGCCGCTGCCGGAGCCGTCGGTGGAGGAACGCCTTCAGAAGGAAATCCGGTTTGACCCGGACGCCTGGATCGTCGAGACCGAGGACCGTTCCGGGCGGCATTTTCTCGATCTGTCGCGGGATTGATCGCGAGCCTTTAATTAGCGTCCCGAATTCTGCGATGAGCCTGTACGAGGTGGCGCAACGCCGCTTCCGGGCTGCGGTGTCGCCCGGATCTGAGCCGCGGCGGGGCGCGCGCGATTGCGCTCGTCGTCGTAAAGTGCGGGGCGGTATTTGGCACGCGTCACCGCCATGGTCGAGCCGCGCCAGGCGGCCAACATGATCAGCGCCGATTGCTCGTTCAGCACATCATACAGACGGGAGAGCCGATACACGGTGTGAACGGAGGTGCCGATCTCGGGCTTGAGGAAAAGCAGAACCCGCTGAAACACCGGGCCAGGCATGCCAAGCGCCTTGGCGGCGCAAGCGAGCGGCTCGCCGGTCGGATCGTTGACCACCTGGGTCGCGATCTTCCAGGGCAAGATCAGGGTTTCGCCAAGCTCGAGCGTGAAATTTTCGACATCGGCGACAAAGGCCGCCATTTCCAATGCGTCGATCGAGCGTTGCGCGCGCTGGGCGGGAACACGCGGCGAGGCCTTCAACGGCGTCTCGGAGAGATTGTGCAGGATCAAGGCCCGCTCGGAGGAGCCTGCGCCGAAAAAGAGACTGCTGATTTCCGCAGCGTCTTTCGGCTGCATCGACAGTTTCGCGGCCACCCGCAATGGCGCTTCGTGCTGCGTCTCGGCCGGCTCCGGTGCAGCGGCAGTCCCTGGAATCAAGTGTGCGGGAATTTCGCGGACGAGCGGCTCGCGCTGCTCGGGAACGGACGGTTTGAGCCCAAGTTGTTTCAGGACCGGGGCGGGTGTCGCCGGATAGACGGCGAGCCGCGCGCGCACGGCGGCGCGGGTGGCATCGTCAACCTGATCGATCAACCGTGACGTGAGTTCGACGAACTGTCGGGCTTCCTGCTCGCTATGCGTGGTCGTCTGAACATAGAGATCAGCGAGAACGCGCAGCAAGGTGGGACGGATGTCGACGCCCTCTCGGTGAGAAAGGTTCATCAAACCGTCGAAGCCTGAGAACAGCGGAGGCGTGGTCATCTTGAAGGATACGCGACTGATTAAATCTCGCTCAAACCTAAGTCAGTTGCTTTAATACCGCGTTAAGGAAAACAATTCGTGAAATGGCAGCGTCGATATTTCGTTATCTCTGTCGCTCGCGTGATCGCAATGCAACGGTCGGACATCAAATCGAGGTACGCCCGCGAATTAAGAAGCCGTTAACCACGTCCTGTTCTTAATGACGGCCGTCGCCGCAAATCGCGTGAGAGCGGCAACCGGAGAGAGTTTGGGCATGGGCACCATCATTGAATTTCCAGCGGATGCGGCATCGCGGCGGCTGGGCCCAACTATGGATGGCACCGCCCGGCAAGGTAAGGGAACCGTCGTGATCCTTCCGGTGATCCGGATCGAACGTCAGGTTGAAGAAACCAGCGGAGATCGCGGGCCAGAGCAGGGGACAGCTCCCGGCCGTCGTCGGCGACGGCGCTGAAAGCCCGATGATATGCCCGATACGTCGCTTTTGATCCGGATCGGGCGTCAGCCGTCAGGTGGCCTGTCGGCGCTGATGTTGCTCACATCAGGCCTGATGCTGGCCGGCTGCAGCGGTGGCGATTTCGGACGCACCCGCGAGGATTTCCGCAACGACGACATGCATCGCTGGTTAGGCGCCGAGGCGACCGGCAGCGTCGGCATGAAAGCCTCGCAATTCCAGCTCACCGATGTCGAAAGGCAGCTTCGCGATCAGGCCTTTCCCGTGATCGAGCCGCCGCATTCGCGTCCCGCCTGGAAGGCCGTGTTCGGCGACTATCAGGTTGTGGCTTCGCCATGGCGGGAGAAAGTCGCCTTTGATCGCACCGCCTATGGGCGGCAGTTGATCGACGAGCCTCACCGCTCGCACGCCTCGCGCTATGCGCAGTTGATCGACGATGTACGCGACGACATCACCCGCTTCGAGCCGTTCTATTCCACCGCGGCCCGGGTGCTCGACCTCGACCGCAAGCGCAATGCCAGCCTCGCTCACGTCTCGCAATTGTCGCCGCGCGAGCATGCGGATGCGGTCGCCCGCATGGAAGAGAACACGCTGATCGTGCAATGGGTCCAGCAATGCCAGGAGCGGCGAATTTCGTCATACCGCTGGGCCCTGGAACGGCTGGTGGTCCAGGCACCTGACGGCATGGCCGCGGAAGCCGACCGTCTCCTCAACGAACTTGCCGCTTTGGCAGCCAATCCGCCCGTCGCGGTGCAACCCGTCGTCCCCGGTTACAAGCTCAGCTCGCGCGGTTGAAAAACCGCCCGAAGAATTGACGCGCTGAAGTTCAGCGTTTGGCTGGCGTCGGTTCGGCCTGCACCTTGCAACTCGATGCGGCGAGCGAAGTCTGCGCTTGCGGCATCAGTCCGGGCTCCGGCGCCAGCGCTTTCATCACGATCAACCCGGCCGCGCTGGGAGAATCGATGATTAGCCGGTCCGCCGCCGTCACGTCCTCATCCTCGGGCAAAGCGGCGTGTTGAGCTTCCGTCATCAGGTCGAGCTCAATCACCTTGCGCCCGGCCGAACGGTCGTTGATGGCATAATAGGCCAATTCATTGCGGGTATAGAACGACACCGACGTATAGGCCTGGCTCACGGGGACCGTGAGCTTGATCGGGCCGCCCGACAGATCGTAACGGCAGATCGCAACCGCAAAAGCCGGATCCATAAATGGCAGTGGTGCCGCGGAGGGGTCCGGCAAGGGCAGCGGCGTGACGGCATTGAGTTTTGTGATCGGAGCAAGACGAGAATAGGCATCCTGGCTCGCGATGCGCGGCAGCGCCAGCACACTGACCAGATGCACGATGGCGCCCAGGAGCACGCCGGCGATGATCGTGAACAACAGCCGGATCATGGGCAGCCCACCGTTGCGACCGTGGGCATCGGCGCATCGCGCTGGGTGCGCGTCGCAACGCCCACCGGCGTATCATAGAGCCGCAGCACCAGCGTGTAGCGCTCGATTCCGCCGGTCGGCAGCCAATTCCCGGCACGTGATCGCGACGCCACCCGCACTTCGAACGAGCCATCCGCGCCGCGGACGATTTCCTGGCTGGTGAAGCCATAGCGTTGCAGTGAATTTGCGACCAGCCGTCCTCTTGAGTCGTAGAGCGTCAGCGTCCAGAACCGCGCTGCCGGCGTAATTCCGCTCACGACCACGTCGCAGCGGCCGTCAAGCAATTGCTTGCGATCGTCTCGCGTGGCGGAGAACGCAACGCCGTCCCCGGTGCCAACCGGCAGTTCGCCGTTGCGGGCGATCGTTGCGCGCGAATAAGGGTCGACGTCGGCGGTGCCGGTTCTCGGCCGCGCGGTCCAGGCGCCGATCGTGAGTGTGCCGAGATCGGTGCCGCGGGTCGCCGTCATCCACGTGGCGCCGAGGCCGACGACGGCGGCGAGGATCAGCGCCAGCAAGGTGACGAATATCAGTCGCACGTTTTAATTCTTGCGCGGGGTGGGCGAGGCCACGGGGCTCTCGGGCACCGCCGAAGCAAAGCTGTCGGTGAATCCGGCGGAGGTCGAGGACACAGGCTTGGTGGGTTTGGCAGGCTCGCCGGTGGTCCTGGCCGCGTCGTCCAGCAGTTTTTCCACGCGCACCAGGATGTCCGCGCCGCGCTTGGTCAGAACCGGCGGCGGCTTGATCTCCGCAGGCTTCGGGCCGCCATTGGCTGCCATCACCGCGGCAGAAGGCGAGGGCGGAAGTTTCGTGCCCATTCCGATGCCCGGAATTTCCTTGATCTCGACGCCCTGATGCGCGGCGACCATGATGTCGTGCCAGGTCTGAGCCGGCAGCGAGCCACCGGTCATGCGGTTGGTCGGCGAGTAATCGTCGTTGCCGTACCAGATGGCGCAGGTGAAATTGCCGGTATATCCGACGAACCAGGCGTCGCGATAAGCATTGGTCGTGCCGGTCTTGCCGGCGGTCGGAATGCCGTCCAGCGCGGCGCGTCGTGCGGTGCCTTCGCTGACGACGTGGCTCATCATTTCGGCCATGTCGGCTGCGACGGAAGGCGGAATCGCCTGCAGCGGCTTTTTGCCGTCGCGGTCGAACCGCCAGACCAGATCGCCGGCGCCGGTACGAACTTCCAGCACCGCATGCGGCGTGACCGACTTTCCCTTGTTGGGGAATGTCGCATAGGCGACCGCATGTTCGAGCACGGTGACTTCGTCGGCGCCGATCGGCAGCGAGGGCGTATCGGGTAGCGGCGCCTTGATGCCGAAGCGGCGCGCGACCTCGACGATCTTGGCGCGGCCGACCTTGGCCGGATTGGGCGATTTGCCGCCGAGCGCGATCGACAGCTTTACCGGAACGACGTTGATCGAGCGGGTGATCGCCTGCGTCAGGGTGACCGCGCCGGAATAGGAGTGGCCGTAATTCTGCGGGCACCAGTTGCCGATACAGACCGGGCCGTCGACCACGACCGACGTCGGCTTGAAGCCGTTCAGCAGCGCGGTCGTATAGACATAGGGCTTGAACGACGAGCCGGGTTGTCGATAGGCGTCGGTCGCCCGGTTGAATTGGCTGGCGCCATAGTCGCGGCCGCCGACCATGGCGCGCACACCGCCGTCGAGATCGGAGACGACGGTTGCAGCCTGCGTGGCATGATAGTCGCGGCCGAACTGCCGCAACTGGTTTTCGATGGCTTCCTCTGCGGCGCGCTGCACGTTCATGTCGATGGCGGTGCGCACCACGAAAACGCGCTCGTTGTAGGATTTCGGGAAGGTGTCGACGAGCTTGCGCATCTCGTCGAAGGCCCAATCAAGATAGTAGTTCGGTGAATTCTCGTCGCGTCGGTCGACCGCGGTCGCCGGATTGCGTCGAGCACCGAATACCTGGCCCTCGGTCATGAAGCCGGCATCGACAAGGTTGTCGAGCACGACGTTGGCGCGGGCGCGGGCGGCGGGGAGGTTGATGTGGGGTGCATATTTGGTGGGCGCCTTGAACAATCCCGCAAGCATCGCTGCTTCCGCGAGATTGACGTCGCGCGCCGACTTGTTGAAGTAGAAGTGCGCCGCGCCGTCGACGCCAAAGGTGCCGCCGCCCATATAGGCGCGATCGAGATAAAGTTTGAGAATTTCGTTTTTGGTGAGCCGCGTTTCCAGCCAGATCGCCAGGAAGGCTTCGTTGACCTTGCGCTCGATGGTGCGCTCGTTGCTCAGGAACAGGTTCTTGGCCAATTGCTGGGTGATCGATGAGCCGCCCTGCCGCACGCCGCCGGCCTGGGCGTTGGTCACGACCGCTCGCAACGTGCCGGCGACATCGATGCCGAAGTGGTCGTAGAAGCGGCGGTCTTCGGTCGCCAGCGTCGCCTTGATCAGGACGTCCGGAAAATCTTCCAGCGGAATCGAGTCGTTGTGCTTGATGCCCCGGCTGCCGATCGGATTGCCGTAGCGATCGAGAAAACTCACCGCGAGATCGGATTTCTTCAGCCAGTCTTCGTCGGCGGTTTCGCGGAAGGCCGGTACCGCCAGCGCCAGCATCAGGATCAGACCACCGAGACCGAGGGTGGCGGCTTCCGACAACGGCTCGATGAATATCCAACGCTTCCAGCGGCCGACGTAAAAGCAGTCCATGAAGGCCGAATACCGCTCATAGAGTTCGCGGGCGCCTTTGCCGGTCGAGAACAGCGTCGAATCGATGCGCGCGTCCAAATCCAGCATCCAGTGCCGGATTTTCTTTTTCCATTCGGTGAGCACGATCTTGCGCACGGGCAGGGGTTACCTGAAACCGGAATTCCGGTGTCGTTCTTTGATTTGAAGTCGATCACCGCTTGCGGTGCAGGACCCTCAAATCTTGCGGGAATGTTGCGGCAAACCCAAGGCATATCGGTGCCCCGCCTGCCATACTCCTATCTAGCCGAGCGGGGACGATAAACCAATGGCCGGGCTCACATTTCCAAAGGAAGGGATAACGCCGGCCGGAAGTTCATGAGCCGCTGTCGTCCTGCCACTTGCACGGGCGCGCACGCTGCCCCTAGAAGGAAAGATGAAAAAACCGCCCGAAAATCTCAAGGCCACCACCGAAAAGCCCAAGCCGGCTTCCGGACAGGAAGGATTCTTCTGGAAAACCAAGACGTTGGAAGAGATGTCGGAGACGGAATGGGAAAGCCTGTGCGATGGCTGTGCCCGCTGCTGCCTGGAAAAGCTCGAGGACGAAGATACCGGCAAAATCTATTTCACTCACGTTTCCTGCAAGCTTCTGGATGCAGGCCTTTGCGCCTGCAAGGATTATCAGCACCGTTCCGAACAGGTTCCTGACTGCGTCAGACTGACGCCTGCCAATGTGCGCACGCTGAATTGGCTGCCGCCAAGTTGCGGTTATCGCCTGGTAGCGGAAGGCCGTGATCTTTATTGGTGGCATCCGTTGATTTCAGGCGACCCCAACACGGTTCATGAAGCCGGCGTTTCCGTGCGCGGACGCGTGGAGGGAACCGAAAACGAGATCGCCGACGAAGATCTTGAAGATCATATCGTGCAGTGGCCGGCGCTGCTGCCCAAACGCGCCCGGTTGAAAAAGCGTCCGTCATCCTCACGATGACGGGATACCTTGCGCGTCCACCGGGACGCACCCATGCGCCCGACCGGCTGTCGCCACCCCGATTCGCTTCGTAAATAAGGGGATATTTTGTGGCGGCGAGAACCGCTGCCCGCTCCAGCATAATCTCCGCATGAACAAGTTCGAACGCCAGGGCCGTCCATCGGCCGATCAGCAAACATTGTCCGAGGCTCTCGCCAGTGAGCCCACGGTCGTGCCTGCGGATATCCCTGATATCAACGACGCGCCGCCGATCGTGCCGCCTGCGCCGCTGACGCAGAGTGAAGTCCGCACCATTTTGATGAGCCTGATGCTGACGATGTTTCTGGCCGCACTTGACCAGACCATCGTTGCGACGGCACTGCCGACCATCGGACGGCAATTCGGAGACGTTTCCAGCCTGTCGTGGATCATCACGGCCTATCTGCTGGCATCGACCGCGGTGGCGCCGGTGTTCGGCACGCTGAGCGACATTTACGGCCGTCGTGTCACGATCGTCACCTCGATGAGTCTGTTTATCGTCGGCTCGGTCCTGTGCGCCGTCGCTCCCAACATGACGGTGCTGATCATCGCACGGGGCCTTCAGGGGCTCGGCGGCGGGGGCATCCTGCCGATCGTTCAGACCGTGATTGCCGACGTTGTGACGCCGCGCGAGCGCGGCCAGTATCAGGCCTATTTCAGCGGCGTGTGGATGGCGGCGGGAATCAGCGGGCCGATCCTCGGCGGCGTTTTTGCCGAACATCTCCACTGGTCGATGATTTTCTGGATCAACGTGCCGCTCGGCTTGACGTCGATGGCGATGCTGTTGCCGAAGATGGGCCGGATCCCGGTTTTTCACCGGCGTCGCAAGGTCGACTGGCTCGGCGGTGTTCTGCTGATGGCGGCCGCGGTCGTGGTGATGCTGGTACTGACCTGGGGTGGCAATCGCTATCTCTGGCTGTCGCCGGTCATCATCGCGATGATCGGAGCTTCGATCGCGCTGACGCTTGCTTTCGTGTGGCATGCTTTGCAGGCTGACGAGCCGTTCCTGCCGTTGCCGTTGATGGGGGGAACGGTGGTGCCTTACGCCATGGTTTGCGGCGGCTGCGCCATGGGCGCGATGCTGGGACTGACCGTCTATCTGCCGCTCTACTATGAAGGTGTTTATCACCTCAGCGCCAGTGAAGCAGGCATGGCGTTGATTCCGCTGGCCGCGGTTTCGACCGGCGGTGCCGCGATCGCCGGGCGAACCATGTCGCGCTCCAGGCATTACAAGCAGGTCGCGATCATCGGAACAATCGTGGCTGCCGTCACCGCGGCGGCGCTGATGCTCGCGCCGATGCCGCTGTGGCTACTGCTCGTGCTGCTGTCGATCTTCGCCTTGGGGTTGGGGACGGCGTTTCCGGTCTCAACCGTGTCGTCGCAGAATGCGGTCGCTCGCTCGCAGGTCGGCACCATTACCGGGGCGACCAACTTCTTTCGCGCCTTGATGGCATCTTTCACGGTCGCGGTGTTCTCGGCCATTCTGCTGATGGCACTCGGCGCCGATATTTCGTTTTCGGGCGAGCATCATGGCACCGTGAACTCGTTTTCGGCCGCCGATATGATCATCGCGTTCCGTTATGTATTCGGCGCCTCCGCGGCCATGATGATCGTCGCATCGATTTGCATGATCCTGATGGAAGAACGGCCGCTGGCCGGCCCGGCGCAGCCGACCGAAATAGCCGAATAGATCGGACCGGCATTCATACGCGTGCGGGTCCAGGCGGGGTGTGACGATCATCGCCTGGCGGTTGAGCTCCTTCACGTGACATTTTTTAAACCGTCGCGACCGATCGAAGCGGCGTTCAAATCGATGCCGCCCGGATTTTCTATTTCAAATAAGGGGTTATCGAAAAATCGAGTACGGCAAGCCGTTTCGATTAATGGGCCGTTCAGGCTCTTCTTCAATGCACCTGTAACCAATCGAATTTAGATTTCAGCGCCATTAGAGGTGGTGCAAGCGCTTTAGGTCTGCGAGCGGGAGTTTTGGATGCGACAGCTGATTTCACGATTCCTGAACGACGAGTCCGGGGCGACGGCAATCGAATATTGCCTGATTGCGGTCGGTCTCAGCATCGTAATCATCACGGCCGTCAACGGCATTGGCAGCACCCTCAACGGCAAATTCACGTCGATCAATTCGTCGCTGAAGTAGCGCTTCGCTCTATCCGGCTTTTTTGGCCCGTGCCGTACTGCGCGCGGGCTTTTTCGCGGCAGGAGCCCTGGTCTCGGCCTTGGCTTCCTCTTTAGCGGCGCGCTTGCCGCTGATCGGCAGCAGCATCTCGCGCTGTCCCTCGATCCGCTTCTTCGGCTTCTTGCCCTTGACCTTGGAAGCGGGAGGAGGCGCCTGCCGTTCGTTGGCCAGACTGCGCTTGAGTGCATCCATCAAATTGATGACGTTGCCGCCGGTTTTGGGCGCGGCCTTGGCCGCCGGCCGAATGCCGCTACGCTTTTTGTCGATCAGGTCGATCAAAGCGGATTCGTAATGATCCTCGAATTTGTCGGGTTCAAACGAGCCGGACTTCTTCTCGACGATGTGCCTAGCCAGATCCAGCATATCCTTGGTGACTTTGACGTTCTGGATATCGTCAAAATATTCCTTTTCGCTCCGCACCTCGTAAGGGTAGCGCAACAGCGTTCCCATCAATCCCTGGCCCAGCGGTTCCAGCGCGACGATGTGCTCCCGGTTGGTCAAAACCACACGGCCGATCGCGACCTTGTTCATGCTGCGAATGGTTTCGCGGATCACGGCGAACGCGTCGTGGCCGACCTTGCCGTCGGGCACGAGATAATAGGGACGGATCAGGTACCGGCTGTCGATGTCGGTCTTGGGGACGAATTCGTCGATTTCGATCGTATGGGTCGATTCGAGCGAGATGTCCTCAAGCTCTTCCTTCGAGACCTCGATGTAGGTGTCGGTGTCGACCTTGTAGCCTTTGATGATGTCGTCGCTGGCGACTTCCTCGCCCGTATCAGCATCGACCTTGGCGTATTTGATACGATGGCCGGTCTTGCGGTTGATCTGATTGAAACTGACTTTTTCGGTGTCCGACGTCGCGGGATAAAGTGCGACCGGGCAGGTCACCAGTGAAAGGCGAAGGAAACCCTTCCAATTGGCGCGGGGGGCCATGGGATACTCCTAAAGACGCAACATACCAAAAGAGAAACGATATCACCGGCAGGGCGGGTTTAAAACAAGCCGCAACGGGAATCTGATAACGGCGTTAACCGGGGTGAGTTGCGCGAAGGGCCATCGCGACCGCGCTCGATGGTGCCGAATACCGCGATGCGGCACCTGGAAGGGCAGGAACATCATCGGAAATCACGCGTTGCTCTATTGCACGGCAGCCACAGACGCTGAACGCCTGAAAGTAAGATCGAGGCCACCATGGCAATGCAACGGGACCATCAAATCGTTGAAACCCCGACCGAAGCCCGGCAAGCCGAGCCGGGACCCTCAGTGCTCGCGCTTTTGGCAGTTTCCACCGGCCTTGCCGTTCTGATCCTGGGTGTCGTCTGGTTCGTGTTCTTCCGCACCTAGGGAACCAAGCTCGTTCGTTGAACAGCGATCCGATTACTGTTCCCGGCAGCCGGTTGAATTACCAACACCGTGTTAATCCGGTCTCGCGCGATTCCGGTTTTTAGGCGATGACGAATCGCTCATGATTGCACGGTGAGGGTTTGCCCGGTTCGGTTACGATTTCGCAACTCGGGCAGGGCAATCTTCCGCAGTTCAAATCATGATGTCGCCCTCCATCCGGGCGATCAGGAAGCGCGGGAGGATAACCGGATGCATTCCATGCTCACTCTTCTCCTTCAGTCGTCGATTTTTGTGGCGGGTTTCGCCGCCGGATATGTCGTCTGTGCGTGGCGGTCACAGCGGCGCCAATCGCAATTCGCGAGCCTCTCGCCGCGTATCTCGACCTTCGGCCATCCTCGCCGGGCCTTCTAACGTCTGCGGCGCACGCGCGATGCGACGGCTTCGGCCGGCGACTACCGACGATGTCTTCGCAGGTCCGGTGTTGGGAGATGCCGAGAGGTCGAACGGCGTCGTGGAATCGTCGGCTCAGATCGAATGATCTGACTGAACCGGTTTGAGGTGGAGCAGGAAAGACGCCATTTGCCCGACACAGATTCCGCTGATACCGCCCAACGCCTTCACTAGAGCGTCCACGGCGC